>VOFK01003638.1_pt1 | contig 110636 bp, 123 predicted proteins | sample 5384121 | NCBI WGS metagenome assembly VOFK01 (sample SAMN12384730, study PRJNA508395) | human gut metagenome | isolation source: healthy gut J | host: Homo sapiens
ACCCCGTCACATGACCAGACAATCTGTTGTGATATAATAAATTTGTAACACCTTGTTCGAATAATATATTATAATATTAGCTCAAACAAGGAGGATGTTACTATGTCAGTACATTACCGAAGACTTCAAAAAGAAGTAAGCGTGCTCATGGCAGGCGACAAATCAATACCGCAAATTGCTGTTGAATTTAATGTTGCCAAAAGCCCGTTAGCAAATGGGGTTAACGAATACAAGGAAGAATGCCTCTATACCACCAGCACAAATCGCAGAATCTAATGAAGCAAAGGAAATCAGCTTCTTAATGAAAAAAGATAAAGAGATTGCTTTCTTAAAAGCGGCGGCATTCTTCGCAAAGGAAATCGATTAATGGTATATCGATTAATCGATGACAATAAAAATATATTTGGTTTAAGATGGCTATGCCAGAAGTTTGGCATTATTCTAATTGTTATTACAACTACAAAAGCGATGCAAAGCGAAAATATCGTGAACGCTTAGCACATATCTTTTGAACTTATAAAGTATGTTTATTACAACAACAATCGTGTGTTATAGGCTATAGGGCTATGCGCATTTTTATCAAACGATATGGCTATGAGTTAAAACTATAAATACACAATGCATAAATATATGAACAAGGAATTGAATCTTTGTGCAGTAATTATGCATTCTAAGCCAGGTTACAAGACTGGCAAAAAGAATAAAATCTTTGACAATCTCTTAAATCAGAATTTTACTGTCGACTGCAAGAACAAAGTATGGTGCACAGACTTCACATAGATGCGCCAGCCAAATGGAAAATTCAGATACAACTGTTCAATTATTAATTTGTATGACAGGTCCGCTGTCGCTTCGTTAAACAGTGATTATATCAACACTGATTTGGCAATAAGCACTCTGAAAACAGCCCTTGAAAAGGAAAACTACTCTAAAGTGATTTTGCATTCAGACCAGGGGGTACAGTTTACTTCATGGGAATTTATAAATTTTTTGCAAAAGAGAATAATATAACACAAAGTATGAGTAAAAGGCTGGCTGTCCTTATGATAATGCTCCCATGGAAAGATTTTATAACACTTTCAAAAAGCAACTTTTATAACATAACTTCATTTTCAAATGTAGAGATGATGGATGAACTAACTATGAAATACATAAATTGGTATAACTATGTTCGCCCTCATTCATACAATAATTATTTAACAACAATGGAGGCTCGTTACAGGTAGATATTTATCGAACAAAGTGTTACAAAAAAGCTTGACCACAACAAACCATCAACCGCAGGCAGAAACAGCTTGCCTATTATCATCGTAAGCAATCCGGGCAGAAAGCCAGAGAAGCAATATAAAACCAAGGAGGACGACACAATGGAAGAATTCATCACGGACGAACGGACAGGCTTGCGCTATGAGCTTGTCGGGGACTACTATCTGATCGCCGGAGAGGACGAGCCGGAGGGCAGACCCATCGGCATTTGGGGACAGCGACACCTGCGGTATATTCGCAGTGCTGCTATGGAAATCGTTTCGAGTGAGCTTATATACTGTTAATACTAAGTAAGAAAAGTCGCTGTCAACAGACAGCGGCTTTTCCTTTGCGGGTAGTATTCAAGAAGTCATAAAGTTCCGTTAGTAATGGAAGAAGCCAGCGTTTGCGGAAATGTCACAATTTACGGAGGTAAAGTTTCGAATTTCACTTGCCTTTTTGCACTTGTTATGATATTATTGGTATATATACTAAAACGCTTAAAGAGAGGTGATATATTTGCGGAGAGACAGCAGTGAAACAAAGAGGAAAAATACTGACCGTGTGCGTCCGTCTCTTTCTGGAACAGGGGTATAAAAAACACCTCTGTCAGTCAGATTGTGGATGAAGCAGACGTGGCAAGAGGAAGCTATTTGAATCTGTTTCCGACCAAGGACAGAGTTTTGCTGGATTTGACTGAAACGATGTTCGGCGGACAGTTTGGCGTGGCAAGAAGCATCGCAGACAGCAAGCAAACTGCCGCCAGTTTACGCCTATGCGGTAGAAACGGCGATCCAATTGACACTGACTGAACTGAATGAGAACCTGCGAGAAATCTACATTGAAGCCTATTCCTGCCCGACACGTCGGAATATATTTACCTGCATACCACAGCAGAGCTGAAGCAGATTTTTGGTGAAAATTTCCCCGATGATACCGAGAGCGACTTTTACGAGATGGAAATTGGCACGGCAGGATTGATGCGCAGCTATATGGCGAGAAAATGTGATATTCATTTTCCATTGGAACGCAAGCTCAGCCGCTTTTTGACGGCATCAATGAGAGTGTATCGTGTACCGGAGGAAGAACAGGCAAAGGTGCTTACCTTTATTCAATCACTGGATATCAAGGCGATTGCCACAGAGGTTATGTATAAGCTCTTTGCTATGCTGGAAATGAAATACGATTTTAAGCTGTCGAAGGACGGCGAAACGGAGGTAACAACATGAAGAAACGAATTTTAAGCATTCTTCTCTGCTGTGGTATGCTGGTGGGGCTGCTGCCCACGGCGGCTTTTGCGGAAGGCAGTGCGGAAGAACCGCCTGTTTGCAGCTGTGAAACAGCCTGCACGGCAGAAGCAATGAACGCAGATTGTCCCATCTGCGGCGTAGAGGGCGCTTTGCCGGAGAACTGTGCAAAGTGCAGCGGGCCTGTTGAGGACGCAGCGGCGGAGCCGGAAGTCGAGATAACGAAGCGCAGCCCGAGGCTTCGCCGGTGGTGCTGAGCGGCAAAAAGAAATTAAAAGCGAAGCGGAACTGAATGTAGCACTTGGTGATAAATCCTGCACAGAAATCACGTTGGGCGAAAATATTGAGCTTAGCGGCGGTTATATCATCTCACACACCGTAACACTGGATCTGAATGGCTATACTTTGACAGTCAACGGAGACGAATGGGATATATTCAGCGTGTATGAAAGCGGAAATCTGACGGTAAAGGACAGCGGTACCGGCGGTAAAATTGACGGCCAAAATAAAAACTGTGGTTTCTGTATATATGGCGGTGTCTTGACCTTTAGAAAGCGGCACCATCATAAACTGCATGACTGACGGTGACGGCAGTGCTGTGGATATCTCATCCGGGGATTCCGAGGGAGTCTACGGAAAATTTGTGATGAACGGTGGTGCGATTACAAATTGTAAAGCCACCGATGACGGCGGTGCGGTGGATATCGGCAAGGGCTGCACCTTTATTATGAACAGTGGCACCATCAGTGGCTGCAGAGCCGATGACGGTGCCGGTGCGATCTTTATCAAGGGAAATGCTTCCTTTTTAATGAACGGCGGAACGATTGAAAATTGTTCTGCCGGCAACTACGGCGGTGCGGTGAAGATACGCAACACCAGCAGATTCACCATGAATGGCGGCACCATCTCCAGCTGCACTGCCCAGCAAGGCGGCGGTGTATATGTAGACGGTAGCAGCACCTTCACCATGAATGACGGCAGCATCGCGAGCTGCACGGCGGTGAATGGCGGCAACAGTGTGTTTGTCGTCAAACCCAGTGCCAGTTTTACCATGACCGGCGGCACGGTGGATGGCAGCATTGCGCTGCCCTACAAGGTCGGCAATAACACCGTTTACATGGACGGCCTTTGGCACCGCAGCTTATCCCTATCAAATCAGCACCGCCGACCAGTTGAAGCTGTTCCGGGATATTGTCAACGGTGGCAGGCGGTCAGACGCAGAACCGTGGCGCGTATGCTGTGCTGACTGCGGACATTGATTTGAATAACGAACCGTGGACGCCCATCGGTCCGGACAGAGACAGTGCCTATACCGGTACCTTTGACGGGCAGGGACACACCGTCAGGAATCTGAGTGTAACCGTCAATGTCCAGCCCGGTCGCGCCGGTCTGTTCGGTTGCGTAAAAAGACGGCACCATCCGGAAACTGACGGTGGCAGGCTCGGTGTCATGTACTGCTAACCAGGGGTGGTGTGGCGGCATTGCGGGCTACGCTATGGACGAAAACCATCGAAAACTGCGCCAGCCTCTGCACGGTCTCCTGCACAGGCATAGATGCCAGAGTCGGTGGAATTGTCGGATTGGTCGACTATAATAGTCGTACGCTAATAATCCGCGATTGCTATAACATCGGAAAAATCACCGGCAGAAGCGACAACGGCAGTGGCGACGCCGGAGGTATCTGCGGATTTTATATGAACGGAAAGATTTCCAACTGCTATAATGTCGGCGAAATCACTGGTAGTGGATATGTTAGTAAAATCGCAGTCTCCGCCTAAAATGATAGCAGACCCACCAACTGCTACTATTTGAGCGACACGGACACAGATCTCAATGGAACCGCCAAAACCGCCGCGGAATTTGCCAACGGTGACGTGCTGGAGGAGCTTAAGGCTGGCCGCAACGATTCTCCATGGGACAGCTGCCAGTATGTGGCTGCGGCAAAAATAACCCTGCCCGTGTTCAAGGGACAGGGCGATGCTCATGAGCACAACGGTAACTGGACATCGAACGGCGACGGCACCCACAGCCGCCACTGCACCTGCAATGTCGTGGAAACACAAAACTGCTCCGGTGGCACGGCCACCTGCACCCAAAGAGCAACATGCACAGTTTGCGGTGCGGAATATGGCGATGTTCTGGGACATGATTTTACTACCAGTTGGACACATGATGATAACGAGCACTGGAAGCAGTGTTCCCGTTGCGATAAAAAGGATGACGTAGGCCCTCATACTTGGAACAGCGGTACGATAACAACAGCGCCTACCTGCACAAAAGCGGGTGAAAAGACATATAGCTGCAACAAGTGCGACGCAACAAAAATAGAGCCGATTCCAGCCACGGGCCATAGCTGGAAGTCCGATTGGACGTCCGATGCAACGCATCACTGGCATGAATGCACCAATAAAAACTGCGATGTGACGGATAACGCGGGAAAGAAAGGCTACGCGGAGCACTCCGGCGGCAAAGCGACCTGCACCCAAAATGCCGTCTGGTGAGTTTTGCAAGGCTGAGTATGGCGAAAAGCTGCCCCACGACTTCACGGCGGAGACCGTGGATGCAAAGTACCTGAAATCCGCCGCCACCTGCACGGAAAAGGCAGTCTACTACAAGTCCTGCGCAGTCTGCGGTCTGAGCTCCGAGGGCACGGCGGATGAGGCGACCTTCTTCTCCGGCAATGCGCTGGACCACAACTGGGGCGCTTGGATGCAGAACAGCGATGAAAAAGACCCACACCCGAATCTGTAAGCGTGACACCAGCCATACGGAAACCGAGAATTGCCACGGCGGCACGGCAACCTGCACCGCAAAAGCCGTCTGCACGGTCTGCGGCGGCGAATACGGCGAGATGGCGGCACACAGCTTCACAACTGAAAAAGCAGAGGCGCAGTATTTGAAGTCTGCTGCAACCTGTACCGAAAAGGCAATCTATTACAAGTCCTGCGCAGTCTGCGGTCTGAGCTCCGAGGGCACGGCGGATGAGGCAACCTTCTTCTCCGGCAATGTGCTGGACCACGACTGGGGGCGCTTGGACGCAGAACAGCGATGAAAAGACCACACCCGAATCTGTAAGCGTGACACCAGCCATACGGAAACCGAGAATGGCCACGGCGGCACGACGACCTGCACGCACAAGGCTGGCTGCACGGTCTGCGGCGGCAAATACGGCGAGATGGCGGCACACAGCTTCACGACTGAAAAAGCAGAGGCGCAGTATTTGAAGTCTGCTGCAACCTGTACCGAAAAGGCAATCTATTACAAGTCCTGCGCAGTCTGCGGTCTGAGCTCCGAGGGCACGGCGGATGAGGCGACCTTCTTCTCCGGCAATGTGCTGGATCACGACTGGGGCGCTTGGACGTCCAATGAAGACGGCACCCATACCCGCAACTGCACCGTTGACGGATGCTCTGCAGGCACGCAAACGGAGAATTGCATCGATGCAAAAACAAAGACCATAAATGTGATATCTGCGATTATATAATCAGCGAGTGTGGCAGACGATAACAAAGACCACAAGTGTGATTATTGCGGCAAGAAGCTGACTGAGCACACCGGCGGGGAAAGCGACCTGCAAGGAAAAGGCAAAGTGCGAAATCTGCGGTGCGGAATACGGTGAGTTTGATGCAAACAACCACTCTGACCTTAAGTATATCGACGCAAAGGCGGCGACCAAGGATGCCGAGGGCAATATCGAGTACTGGTACTGCGAAGGCTGTGGCAAGTATTTCAGCGACAAGGACGGTACAAAAGGAAATCAAAAAGCCGACACCGTAACGGCGAAGCTGAAAGACGATTCCAAACTTCCCCAGACCGGCGATATAAGCAACCTTGCACTGTGGATTGCCCTGCTGTTTGTCAGCGGCGGTGCTGCCATTGGTACAACGATTGTCAGCAGAAAGAAAAAGTACAACAGATAATTGAATAGCGTTCCCTTGCTCCATCTTCCGAGCAAAGGTAAAAGCGTCGTAGCAATACGGCGCTTTTTTGTTATTCGGAAGCGACAAACAGCGGCTTTTGAATGGTTGGCGGTATTAGGATACCGCCGCCAATATGAAGCCGCTCATATCGAAAGAAAACGCCCAAAATCGCCCCGAAGCTATACAGCGGGAAACGGTTTTGGGCGTTTCTGCGTTTCGGGAGCAAATCGGCAATTCGGCAGCGAAAAGGAGGTGCCTGCTATGCCCCGTATGCCGAAATACCTCAAGAGAGAATGTGCGTTCTTTCTTGATGAGCGTGGCAGGAAGAAATATAACGAGCTTTGCAGGAAATGCGAAATGAGCTGCAAGCAGAGCTTCCGTGCCACCGTTATCCAATGCCCGCACTATCTATCGAAAAGGAGAACAAGACAATGACAGACTATCCAAACAACATTCCCACAAAGCTGGAAATCATCAAGGTGTTGTGGTCAAGCTTTTTTGTAACACTTTGTTCGATAAATATCTACCTGTAACGAGCCTCCATTGGTGTTAAATAATTATTGTATGAATGAGGGCGAACATAGTTATACCAATTTATGTATTTCATAGTTAGTTCATCCATCATCTCTACATTTGAAAATGAAGTTATGTTATAAAAGTTGCTTTTGAAAGTGTTATAAAATCTTTCCATGGGAGCATTATCATAAGGACAGCCAGCCTTACTCATACTTTGTGTTATATTATTCTCTTTGCAAAAATTTATAAATTCCCATGAAGTAAACTGTACCCCCTGGTCTGAATGCAAAATCACTTTAGAGTAGTTTTCCTTTTCAAGGGCTGTTTTCAGAGTGCTTATTGCCAAATCAGTGTTGATATAATCACTGTTTAACGAAGCGACAGCGGACCTGTCATACAAATTAATAATTGAACAGTTGTATCTGAATTTTCCATTTGGCTGGCGCATATATGTGAAGTCTGTACACCATACTTTGTTCTTGCAGTCGACAGTAAAATTCTGATTTAAGAGATTGTCAAAGATTTTATTCTTTTTGCCAGTCTTGTAAATCCCTGGCTTAGAATGCATAATTACTGCACAAAGATTCAATTCCTTGTTCATATATTTATGCATTGTGGTATTGCTTAACTCATAGCCATATCGTTTGATAAAAATGCGCATAGCCCTATAGCCTATAACACGATTGTTGTTGTAATAAACATACTTTATAAGCTCAAAGATATGTGCTAAGCGTTCACGATATTTCTGCTTTGCCTCCTTTTTGTAGTTGTAATAACAATTAGGACTAATGCCAAACTTCTGGCATAGCCATCTTAAACCAAATATATTTTTATTGTCATCGATGAATCGATATACCACTAATCGATTTCCTTCGCGAAGCATGCCGCCGCTTTTTTTAAGAAAGCAATCTCTTTATCTTTTTCATTAAGAAGCTGATTTAATCTTCTGATTTCCTTTGCTTCATTAGATTCTGCGGTTGTGTTGGTGGTATAAAGGCATTCTTCCTTGTATTCGTTAACCCATTTGCTAACGGAGCTTTTGGCAACATTAAATTTAACAGCAATTTGCGGTATTGATTTGTCGCCTGCCATATAGGCTTTAACTACTTCTTTTTTTGAAGTCTTCGGTGTAATGTACTGACATAGTAATGTCCTTCTTGTTTGAGTAATATTATAATATATTATTCGAACAAGGTGTTACAAATTTATTATATCACAACAACAGCCAAAGCAACACAGAAAGCAGCTCAGACGGCAAAGAAAGCGGCGAAAGCTACAGTAGATACCGTCAAAGCCACAGCGAAAGCTACTGTTGCGACAATCAAAGCGATTATTGAAGGGACAAAAGCACTTGTAGCAGCAATCGCAGCAGGTGGTTGGATAGCGGTTCTGATTATTATGATTGTCGTGCTGTTTGGTGCTGCCGTAGCAATGTTCGGAGGAGGGAGTGACAGTAATACCTATACTCCAGTAAGTGCAGAGGTAGAAGCCTATGAACCTATCATACAGAAGTATGCTAAAGAGTACGGCATTCCTGAGTATGTAGAACTTATCAAGGCGGTTATGATGCAGGAAAGTGGCGGCAGAGGACTTGACCCTATGCAGGCAACAGAAGGAAGTTTCAATACGAAGTATCCGCATGAACCAAATGGAATTAAAGACCCGGAGTATTCTATCCAGTGTGGAGTTCAGTAATTGAAAGCGGCTCTTACTTCGGCAGAAGTGGAAAGTCCGATAGATATGGAGCATATCAAACTTGCCCTGCAAGGCTACAACTTTGGTAATGGGTATATTTCTTGGGCAAAAACCAATTATGGTGGATATTCCTATGCCAATGCAGTAGAATTTTCGACAATGCAGGCTTCCAGACTTGGGTGGAGCAGTTATGGAGATACGCAGTATGTCGCTCACGTTCTGAGGTACTATCCGTATGGGCGAGCCTTTACTGCCGGAGGTAATCAGGCGATTGTTGAGGTTGCCTTGACACAGCTAGGCAATCAGGGCGGACAACCTTACTGGAGTTGGTACGGCTTTAACAGTCTGTGCCTGCTTCGTATCTTGGTGTGCTGACCAATGCGGGTATATTGAAAGCGGACTTGTTCCGAAATTTGCAGGTTGCGTGGATGGTGCAAACTGGTTTAAGTCAAATGGAAAATGGCAAGACCGCACATATGAACCAAAGACTGGAGATATTATTTTTCTTTGATTGGGAAGGCGACGGTACAACAGACCACGTTGGTATCGTAGAGAAGTGTGAGAATGGCACAGTTTATACCGTAGAGGGCAACTCAGGCGACGCCTGCAAGCAAAGACAGTACACAGTCGGAAGCAGCAATATCTATGGATACGGTATTCCAGCATATTAAAAATTCCAGACGGTGTCTGGAAAATCGAAAAGATGGCTGCTCAGTTGAGTAGCCATCAGGTACATAATAGAAGTGTTGCGCAAGGTTATAAAAAACCTTAAAATAATTGTTAACATTTAAGAAATATAGGTTTATAATAACCTTACGATAAAGGTTATTATAAACCTAATACGGAGGTAATAGAATTGGAAAAGAATTATTTAAACAAATTAAAGGAAATCAATACTTCTAAGATTGCCTATTCCGTGGCAGAGGAATTAAGAGGCAGGGAAACGACTGATAAGTTTCAACTGAAAAGCGTTGTTGTGAGTTATGTCCTTTACAGAGCGGCACTGGATGAAAATGTGTGTATAGACAGTTTAGAGGAGTTTTTTCAAAACAGTGTAATGCCAGAAGATTTAAAAAACATTGTTAATAAGAATTTGGCTAATATATGGGGAGTAATAACATCATTAAAGAATAAATATTCTGCGGATGAATTGTTATCTTATATTCTCTTTAACAACGATTTGGAAGACACAAAATCAAGCGATTGCTCTACGCCAGATGGAATCATTAAATTGGCAGATACTATTTTAGATGTCCAGAAAAATGATAGTGTTTTGGAACTCTGCTCAGGGAAAGGGAACTTTTTTACTGAAACATTCTTATATCAAGAAAAGTTTAATTATTTTGGTGTTGAACTAAATTATACTGCAAATGAAATAGCACAGATTAGAGCAGCACTAATGGATGAAAATATTTCGCTTATTCTTAATGATGCGCTTGAATATAGAAACGGAAAAAAATTTGATAAATTATTTGCGAATTATCCTTTTATGGTCAAAAATCCATCAATGGATGAATACAAGGGGAATATATGCAAGGCATTTGATATTCCGATTGATGTAATTCAACGAGCATCGTCAGATTGGATATTTAATGCGACGATTATTGACCAAATGAAAGAAAGCGGAAAAGCGGTTGCTATTATGACAAATGGAGCAACTTGGAATTCGTCAGATAAAAAAATTCGTAAATTTTTCATTGAGAATGGTTACGTTGAAGCGGTTATTTCACTTCCTGCCAAATTATTCAATGGATTTGCTATTCCAACCACACTTATTGTATTCAGTAAAAACAATAAGAAAATTAAAATGGTAGATGCACGTGAAATTTGCGTTAGAGAACGAAGAAATAATGTTTTAACTGATGATTGTGTATCCAAAATCATTGAATTATTACAAAATGATGGAGAAAAATCAATTACAAAAACTATTGAGGAATTTGCCAATAACGAATATGTACTGAACGCAACTCGTTACCTTGAAGTAGTTCCGAAAATAGAAAATGGATTAGAACTTGGCGCTGTTACAAAACAAATAACAAGAGGTGCACAGATAAAGGCAGCGGAACTGGATGAGATAAAAGCGAACGAGGCTACACCCTATAAATATTTGACATTGGCAAATATCAATGACGGAATTATTTCGACAGATGATGAACAGTACTTGAGGGAAATTCCAGAAAATCTCAAGAAGTTTTGCGTAAAGAACAATTCTATAATTCTTACAAAGACAGGTATGCCAGAAGTCAAGACTGCGGTTGTACAAATTGAGGAAAACACGGAATTACTGGCAACGGGAAATTTGTTTATCATAGAAGTAGATGAGACAAAAATCAATCCTTTTTATGTACAGGCATTTTTTGCAAGCGAAACTGGAGTATCGTTGTTTAGAAGTATATCCACAGGAAGCGTATTGCCAACTATATCTTTAAGTAAATTGAAGAGCCTTGTTATACCTGCTCCTCCTATGGAAGAACAAATTGTTATAGCAAATAAATATGCGGCTGCTATGGACGAGATAATCTTATTAAAAAGAAAACTTGAAAAAGGGATTGCGAAGATGAAACACCTTTACGATGAGGAGGTGTAATCTTGCTGAATTACGAAGAATTAGAGGAAATTATTGAAGAAATAACCGCAAAAATTACACTGGCTAATCGTACAGGAGAGTTGGAATCTTTACTCAAGAGTTGGGGATTAGAAAATCTCCTGTCAAATCAGTCATCTTATGAAACAGATAGAGATGGAAAAATCGTGGTTGTTGGTGCTTCAGAGGTAAAAGAAAACATCTTAAGCGGTATTATAAAATCCTTTGGATTAGACAAAAATCGCTTTGAGTTTTTTTGCTTAGATTACAACAAAGCAAAGACATATCCTTACAAAAAACTTCGATATAATCCTGATTATAGAGTTATTATTTTTGGAGCAGTACCACATAGCAGCACTGGTAAAAATGATAGTAGTAGTGTTATTGCAGAAATGAAAAATCACGAAGGATATCCTCGTGTAGAAGTACTGAGTGGAAACAATGAAGTTAAGATTACAAAATCAAATTTCAAAGAAGCTGTGCATAGGCTAATGTATGAAAATTACATTTGATTACGAAAAACAACAAGGTGTCACAAAATAACGACACCTTGTTAGGCATAAAGGCAAATATCTTGTCTGTATCTTGAATTTGCTGATAATTCACAGTATAATGTAAAATGAGTGACTGTAACAAAAACGGAATACACAAACAAGTAGTGTTACAGATGAGAATTAGCTATAATAAATTGCAAAAATTGATGATTGATAATCAAATGAAAAGACAGGATTTAATGCGTGCAGCCGAAATTACATTCATATGCTGCAACGAAGATAAATAAGAATGAGCCAGTATCTCTTGAAGTACTGATGAGGATATGTCAGGTATTTCACTGTGACATCGGAGATATATGCGAAGTCATTTTAGATGAAGATTAAAACACGGAGGTAATTATAGATGGCAAGGGCTGCTAAACCAAAGAAATATCAATGGAAGAAGCACTTTGGAAAAGTGCTGATAAACTGAGAGGTTCTGTTGAGCCTGCGGAGTATAAGCATGTTGTCCTGAGCTTATTTTTTCCTCAAATTTGCCAGTGACAAGTTTGAGGAATGCCGTAATAAAATTATTGCTACGCACGGCGAAAAGTATGCGGATATGAAGCCATTTTATACTCAGGAAAATGTATTCTATCTTCCTGAAGAAAGCCGTTGGAAGTATATTATTGAAAATGCAAAGCAGGACGATATTGCCCTGAAGATAGATACGGCACTTTATACGATTGAGAAGAACAACCCGGCACTGAAAGGTGCTTTACCGGATAACTATTACTCCCGCTTACATATTGATACGGCAAAGTTGGCTTCTTTGCTTGATGAAATTAATCGTATCAATACAGATGATAAAGAGAACGACATTATAGGTCGTGTATATGAGTATTTTCTTAGTAAGTTCGCTCTTGCAGAAGGAAAAGGTAAAGGAGAGTTCTACACACCAAAGTGTATTGTAAACCTGATCGCCGAAATGCTTGAGCCTTACGATGGAATACTTTATGACCCTTGTTGCGGTTCGGGCGGTATGTTTGTGCAGTCCATCAGGTTCGTAGAAGCACATAGCGGTAATAAAAAGAAAGTGTCTATTTACGGTCAGGAATACACAAATACCACTTTCAAACTGGCAAAAATGAACTTAGCTATCCGTGGTATTTCTGCAAATCTTGGAGAGATGGCAGCTAATACATTTACCAATGACCAACACAAAGACCTTAAAGCAGATTTCATTATGGCAAACCCGCCTTTCAATCAGAAGCAGTGGAGAGCCGAAAATGAGCTTGTAGATGACCCTCGTTGGAACGGCTATGAAGTTCCGCCGACAAGTAATGCAAACTATGGTTGGATACTGAATATTGTTTCCAAACTTTCACAAAACGGTGTGGCAGGTTTCCTGCTTGCCAATGGTGCATTATCTGATGACGGTACAGAGCTGAAAATCAGACAGCAGCTTATAGAAAATCACTTGGTAGAAGCGATTATTATTCTTCCGAGAAACCTTTTCTATACAACTGACATCAGCGTTACCCTTTGGGTACTCAATAAGAATAAAAAGGCTCGTGTCGTGGAACAGAACGGAAAGCTCAAACGCTATCGTGACCGAGAAGATGAAATACTCTTTATGGATTTACGACAGATGGGCAGTCCTTATGAGAAGAAGTACATTGAATTGACAGAGGAAGATAGAGCTAAAGTTACAAGTGTATATCATAACTGGCAGCAGGAAGGTTATGAAGATACATATGAGAATGTGCCGGAGTTTTGCTATTCTGCTTCTTTTGAAGAAGTAAAAGAAAAAGGATTTACTCTTGTACCGAGCAGATATATTGAGTTTGTCAACCGTGATGAGAACATCGACTTTGATACAAAAATGAAGTCATTGCAGGGAGAACTCAAAGAACTTCTTGTTCAAGAGGAAAAATCCAAATCAGATTTGCTTGCTGTATTTAAGGAGTTGGGATATGAAATCGTGTTATAAATTGGGCGAATTGATACGAAATGTTGATGTTAAAAATAAGGATCTACATTGTAATAATTTACGAGGTCTTAGTATGACAAAAGAATTTAGACCATCAACTTCAAATATTGTTGGCACAGACCTTTCAAAATATAAAATTGTGGCGCAAAAACAATTTGCTTGCGATTTTATGTCTACAATTCGAGTTCATAAAATGCCTATAGCCTTTAATACAGGAAAGGAAGAAATTCTTGTTTCTCCTGCTTATGCTGTATTTGAAGTTGTTGATGAAAAGATAATCCTGCCAGAATACTTGATGATGTGGTTTAGCAGAACGGAATTTGACAGATATGCAGACTTTAGAAGTGATGCGGCAATTAGAGGCGGTTTCGGATGGAATGAATTGTGCGAAACCTCAATTTCTATTCCGTGTATCACCGACCAATATAAAATTGTATTTGAATATCAGGCAATTACGGAGAGAATTGCTTTAAAACAGAAGATAAATGATAATTTAGCGGCTACTATTCAGACAATTTTTTTGTCTTGTAAACAATCTGACACATTTAAAACGTATCTTCCACTAAACGAACTCGTGAAAACTGTCAATTTTAGAAACAAAGACAATGTATATGGAATAGATGACTTAATGGGTGTAAGCCTTACTAAAGAATTTATCAAATCACCTGCAAATACAATTTCTTTAGATGTTTCTAATTATAAAATTGTTAAACCGTTTCAATTTGCTTGTAACTTAATGCACGTTGGCAGAGATAAAAAAGTAGCAGTTGGAATGTTAACTGATGCAGACAATGTTATTATATCTCCAGCTTTTACTGTTTTTGAAATTATAAATAATAATGTTATTTTACCAGAAGTTCTTGTATCTTGGTTTTCTCAATCATTTTTTGACAATGAGGTGAGTTATCTTGCAAGTGAAGGTATCAGAGATGGAATTAAATGGGATACATTTGCACAAATCCCAATATTTATTCCTGAATTTGAAATTCAAACAAAGATACAAAATATCTATAAAAACATACAACAGAATAAGTTAGAAATTTCTACTTTAAATAATTTTGCAGATACTTTTATAACAACGCTTTCAAGCCGCTAAATTATCATTTACAACAAAGATTAAGCGTAATGGCAACGCTAAAATCCATTACACCATTTAAAGGAGTGAACGCAATGGCAAATTTTAATGAACACGCATTGGAAATGTCAATAATGGAGTTGTTCAAAGACGAGGGGTACACCTATGTCAGCGGCGACCAGATACACAGAGAAAGGACAGAGGTTCTGCTTACGGACGACCTGAAGCAATACCTTTATAATCGCTATGCGAAAGACGGTATCACACCGAGTGAGGTGGATAGTGTCTTTCTAATGCTGCGTAATATTTCCGGTACGATTTATGAAGCCAACAAAGCTGTATTTAAGTTGCTCTGCGATGGATTTATTCTTAACCGTGAGGACAGAACTCAGAAAGACCTCTATATTGAACTTATTGATTTCGACACTCCCGAAAACAATATTTTTAAAGTGGTTAATCAGTTTGAAATTGAAGGCGTAAATAATCAGTTGCGTATTCCAGATGGCATTGTGTTTGTAAATGGTATTCCTGTTGTTGTTCTTGAATTTAAGAGTGCGGTACAAGAGAATACGACCATAATGGACGCATATAAGCAGCTTACAATCCGTTACCGCAGAGATATTCCGGAGATTTTCAAATACAATGCGTTTGTTGTTATCAGTGACGGAGCAAATAATAAATATGGTTCTTTCTTCAGCCCGTATGATTTCTTCTATGCGTGGAGGAAGATAAATTCAGATGATAAAGAGCTGGACGGTATCAATTCTCTTGTAACAATGATAAAAGGACTTTTCCGAAAAGACCGCTTACTTGAAGTTATCAAAGATTTTATTTATTTTCCGGATAACTCCGATAAGGATTTGAAGATAGTGTGCCGTTATCCACAGTTCTTTGCGGCAAATAAATTGTATGAGAATATCAAGGCTCATCTTCGCCCTGAAGGAGATGGTAAAGGTGGTACATACTTCGGAGCGACAGGGTGCGGAAAGAGTTATACGATGCTTTTCCTTACCCGTATGCTGATGAAAAGCAAATACTTTTTCTTCCCCGACTATTCTTATTATTACAGACAGAACAGACCTTGACGACCAGCTTTCCAAGCAGTTTGTCGGTTCAAAAAAATATATCGGAGATGAAACTGTTGTAAGCATTGAGTCCCGTGAGAAACTTCGTGAGGAGCTTCAGGGACGAGAGAGTGGCGGTGTTTATCTGACTACCATTCAGAAATTTACAGAGGATTTGCAGCTTCTTACAGACAGAACAAATGTTATTTGTATTTCTGATGAAGCACATAGAAGCCAAATCAATCTCGACCAAAAGGTTAAGATTACAGAGTCAGGTGTTCAGAAAACCTATGGCTTTGCCAAGTATCTGCACGACTCTTTACCAAATGCAACTTATGTTGGATTTACCGGAACTCCTGTCGATGGAACAATCGAAGTCTTTGGCGGTGTTGTAGACGCATATACAATGACGGAAGCTGTTAAGGACGGTATTACAGTTAATCTTGTTTACGATGGTCGTGCAGCTAAGGTTATGCTTAATCAGGACAAGGTAAGACAGATTGAAGAATATTATGCACAGTGTGAGCTTGAGGGAGCAAATGAACATCAAGTAGAAGAAAGTCAAAAAGCAGTTGCCAAAATGGAAGTTATTATTGGCGACCCTGATAGACTTCGTGCTGTTGCGGAGGACTTTATCAAACATTATGAAACCCGTGTGGCAGAAGGTGCAACTGTAGCAGGCAAAAAAGCAATGTTTGTATGTTCCAACCGAAATATAGCATACGATTTCTATAAGATAGTAAAGGAACTCAGACCGGAATGGACAGAAAAGAAGATTTGTGATGATGGTGTTGTTCTGAGTGAGAAAGATAAAAAAAAGAGTTGAAGCCAATGGAAAAAAATCAAGTTGGTTATGACTCGTAATAAAGATGATGAAAAAAGACCTCTTTGATATGCTTGGAACAAAAAAGAGGATAGGAAAGAATTTGACCGTCAGTTCAAAAATCCGAAATCAAACTTTAAGATTGCCATTGTTGTAGATATGTGGCTGACTGGTTTTGATGTACCGGAACTTGATACGATTTATATTGATAAGCCTATTCAGCAACATACCCTTATTCAGACGATTTCCCGTGTAAATCGTGTATGCGAGGGCAAAGATAAAGGTTTAATTGTTGACTACATAGGTATTAAGAAAAAAATATGAATACCGCCCTCAAGAAATATACGAATTTTGAGAGCGAAGAATTTGAAGGTGTGGAGCAGTCCATCACGATTGTAAAAGACCAGTTAGAAGTTCTTGGTCAGATGTTCCATAACTTTAACAACAGTGATTTCTTCAACGGTTCTCCTACCGAACAGCTCGCCTGCTTGAACCGTGCAGTTGAGTATGTGCAGTTGTCTGAAGAACTGGAAAGAAGATTTATGGCAGCAGTCAAGAGAATGAAACAGGCATTTAACCTTTGTAGTTCAAGTGAGAAATTCTCTGATGAAGATAAAGATTATATCCATTTTTATTGTGCTGTCCGTTCTATCCTTTTCAAGTTGACAAAAGGCGATGCACCGGATATTGAGCAGATGAACGCTCGTGTCCGCAAAATGCTTGAGGGTGCAATTCAGTCTGATGGCATTGAGGAATTATTTGAAACCGGAAAAAGCATATATCGGTGGACATTTTCAGCGATGAATATATGGATAAGATAAATGCTATTCAGTTGCCGAATACGAAAATCAAGATACTTCACAGGCTTCTTTCACAGGCAATCGACGAGTTTAAAAAAGTCAATAAAATTATGGGCGTGGAATTTGCAGATAGACTCAAAAAGGTCGTTGATGAGTATAATAATCGTCGTCGTGATGAAGCGTATGCCAACGAAGTCCTTGATGATGTTGCGGAGCAGCTTGCACAGTTGTTGTCCGAGCTGAAAACGGAAAAGAATTCATTCAAGAATATGGGTATAGATTATGAAGAAAAGGCTTTCTATGATATTTTGAAAGCAGTTTCCAAGAAATTTGAGTTTGAATATCCGGACAATAAAATGATTGAATTATCCAAGAGGATAAAGCTGATTGTTGATGATAAGTCACGCTATACCGATTGGTCTGCCCGTGATGATATTAAGGCAAACTTGCAAGTGGATTTGATATTGCTGCTTGATGAGTTCGGCTATCCGCCAGTAACCATTGATGATGTTTACAAGGAAGTTCTTGAGCAGGCAGAGAATTTCAAGAAGTATGCACAGTAAATGAGAGGTGTAAATGCAAATATGTTTTATGACGATTTAAATACAGAGGAACAGGTATCATATCTAATAAAACTAATCCATATATCCGAGTGCTTAGAAGGAAAATGTACATATGACCAAAATTAAAGTAATCAGTAACCCTTATAAACAAGAGATTAAATACGAAACTTATAAGGAAAATACTCAGGAATGGGATGATATGACATCTTTCAGAGTACAGACCGAAGTATCAGCCAGCCCTACCTTTTTCGGTTGGGTGTTTGGTTTTAATGGCAAGGTACAGATACTTGCACCTGAGAGTGTGAAAGAACAGTACAGACAGATGATTGCACAAGCCGATGAGGGTATGCAGCAAAAAGAAAACAAAGAACAGGAAATCTAACACTCCAAAGCATACGATGTCAAGAAACGGCAGAATCTTTCCGCAAAGCTCGCAGTATGTATATGCCGAGGGCGTGGAGTTTGAAGTTTATCCGTCTGCGGATACAACCGCCCCAAACTATCGTTGTGAAATTTGGGTAGCCGTGAACGAAAAAGCCGAGTAATAAGGACAGCAACTGCGAGTTGCTTGCTTTAGATAATGCGTGAGACTATAATAAAGGTGTAAGGGAGGTACTGCATAATGGATACAAAACAGGTCATACTTGAACTTCGTACTCAAAAGGGAATGTCGCAGGATGAGCTTGCAGAAAAAGTTTTTGTAAGTCGTCAGGCAGTTTCACGTTGGGAAAACGGAGAAACAGTTCCGAATACGGAAACATTGAAATTGCTGTCAAAAGTATTCGATGTTTCCATAAATACACTTTTAGGCTCACCGAGAAAGCTTATTTGTCAATGCTGCGGAATGCCGCTTGAAGATGATGATATTATTGGACACAATCACGATGGTTCTTTCAACGAGGAGTATTGTAAGTGGTGTTATGCCGACGGAACATATACTTACAATGATATGGACGATTTGATTGAAGTTTGTGTTAAGAATATGGTAAGCGAGAATTTCACGGAGGAACAAGCCCGTTCTTATATGAAAGAGCTGCTTCCTACTTTGGATTACTGGAAGAAATATGATGAGCTTAGTGATAACGGTCAGTTTGAAGAATTCAAGAAAAAGTTAATCAATGAGATTAACGAATTGAATGTTGACGGAATGCCAAAGGTGGAGAAACTGAATGCCCTTGTCGGAAAGTATGTAAATCTTGAGTACCAGCTTCCGAATGGGCAAGCGGTTAAGTTTTTGAATGACGCAAAGACATATCTGGGCAATCAGCTTGAATGTGAATACGGCGGCGATAGATGTTTCGGCATTGTTGCAGATATGGATTTTATTCTTATTTGCACTTATGAAGAAGACGGTAAAAATCCGGAACTTGTATTGTATAAGAAAAGATGAGAATAGAGAAAAATAGTAAGCCATTGGAGTTAATGATTTCAGTGCAAGCAAAGAAATTTTGAGGTGTTAGCAATTTGCGACACCTCATTTCTTTTTCTAAAAACACTATTGCAAGTTATCTTGATTAAAATTATAATTATGTTGAAACGATAAGCGTATAAATACATTATCTTGTTTGAGAATAGAAGTAAAAAACAAGATATAGGGAAAACAAACTTGACAAATTTATAATTTTGAGTATAATAAGAAAAAGAGGAAACGAAAGGACGGTTGATAATATGTCAGTTTTTAGTGAAAGACTTATCGCATTAATGAAGCAAAATAGAATTAACCAAAAAGAATTGGCACAGAAGGCTGGAGTTACTGAATCCGCAATGTCTTACTATGTAAAAGGAGACAGGACGCCTCGCAGTGATGTATTAACCAGAATAGCGAAAGCTTTAGAAACTACCACAGATTATCTGCTTGGTACGTCTGAATCTGTCTCAGAAGTACCACGTGGAGAACTACAATATTTACAACGCAATCTTGGCAAGTTGGATTCAGACCAACTAAAAAAAGCCGAGAATATATTAAAAGCAGCATTTGATGATATTTTTGATGATGACGAGGAGTGATGAGATTGCCGAATAGTAAAAAACCAGATTTTTCAAGAGCATATTCAAAGGCTAATGAAATATTAGTAAAATCATCGGCAATTCAAACATTTCCGTTTTCGCCGAAAGATTTAGTAAAGGAACAAACACCGATTGTATGTCGTTCTTTTAAGAAAGCAAGAAAATACGGTGTGGACATCACAGCATTTGGAAGTGAATCGGCTATTATAATGAGTTTTCAGGGAAAGAAAATCATATTTTATGATGAAACAAAGCCGGATACACATAACCGTTTTTCAATACTGCACGAATTAGGACATGAGATTAACGGTCATGATATTTCTAAAAAAGATGAGGACACATACCATCGGTATGAAGTTGAAACTAATTATTTTGCAGCACAGTTGCTTATGCCTGAACAGATACTTAGAGAGTGCCAAAACAGAGGGGCAAGAATAAACCGATTTTTCTTGCAAACCAACTTTGGTGTTTCAGCTCAGGCGGCAGATAAAAGGATAGAAACATTGGCAAGAACAAATGTGGAATGGCGTTCAAGAGCGGAAAAAGAATTTGATGACATAATCCTCATAAAATATGCCGATTTTCTAAATAGAATTTGTCCTGTTCGCAATACATACGATTTTGAAGATGAATATATTCGTCAGCAAGAGCGTAATAGTTGCTTTTGAAAGAATTTGGACTACTCCGAATAAGTATTTGCCAATTATAAAGAAATTTAGGGGCGTAATCACGCCAGATTTTAGCGTATATCGGGATATGCCACTTGTAATGCAGCAGTGGAATATTTATCGTAGCCGTGCAATCGGTCATTGGTTGCAGGAAAACGGTGTAACGGTTATCCCGAATATCCGATTTGGAGATGAACGTACATATGAGTTATCTTGTGCAGGTATTCAAAAGCGTGGGACAATAGCAGTCGGTTCGCACGGTTGCATAAAACTGTTGTCTGACCGCAACTACTTTGTTAGTGGATTAAAGTATGTGGTTGACAGATTAGAGCCAAGTACCCTTGTTGTTTATGGGGCGGCACCGGATAAGATATTCACTCCATACAAACAAAAAGGCATTGAAGTACTGCAATTTGACAGCGACATTATGAAAAGCCGAAAGGCGGTGAGTGCCTGATGGGAGCAGGATTTCATGGTGGATTCGGAAACACTGAGGGTGCGAAAAAGAAAAACTCAATTCCGGTTAATTCATTGGGAGATGTCAGATACAGCAAAAAGAAAACAGAAGGATATTTACTAAATCCTAATCATCCCATCGGTGCTTCAAAAGCAAAATTTATGAAAGAAATTTTGGGATATTCACAGGAAGACTCAAGGTTGTTTCATAAAAATGTTGTATCTGCAATAATAGGAAAGACGCCTACAAAATCTGAGCAAACGCAGTACGGCATTAAATATACCTATAATACTATACTACAAGGGAAAAATGGGAAAGCAATCAGTGCAAATATTGTCGTGGTTATTCAAAAAGACAATGAAAGAACCACTTATAAAATAGTAACAGTTTATCCGGATAAAAAGGAGTGATAACCGATGAAAGAATTAGATGTTGTGAGACTTAAAGAGGATTTTAAAAGTATTCCGGCAGGAACAAATGGGACAATTGTGTTAGAATATGATGGTCACTGCTATGAAGTTGAATTTGTTGATGATGATAGCAATACTATAGGTGTTCTTACGACACCTAGCGAAATATTGGAACTTGCAAAAACGGAATAGTCTGGAGGTGAATAGTTAATGTTTACAGTGAAAATAATGAATGAGTTTATTCATAGTCCACTCTGGATTTATGATGAGGACAGCATAATTGATGAACCGGAATTTATTGCAAACGATGCAAGATTACAAGATTTATGCAATAAAGTAGAAAATATGTTTTCATCATATTATGAATTTGATTCTCACAATGAACCTTGCTGGTTTAATCATGAAAAAGAAAAAGCAGAAAAAAATATAATGCTCAAACTTATTTCTTGTATAAAAGAGCGACTGGCTGAAATCAATGACGGCAACTTTGTAGTTGAGGACTTAGAGACGGAAAGATTGAAAAATTTGTAATCATTTTGACAGTATTCTTTGCAGAACCGAATCTTATCGTATTTTTACTGAAAAAAGCAATAAAGAAAGGTGTGAATGTAAAAGCGGAAAGGATATAGTTTGATACTGAGGTGTTAGCAATTTGCGACACCTCTTTTCTTTTGCGAAAAACCTACTTACATGAGGCAATTATTCCAAGGAAATTATATGCTAAGGTTCAGGAAGAACTATTAAGACTAGCCAATCTTCATAGTGGAAAAGACAGAAAGAAAATAGTCTACAGTTCTAAATATGCACTATCAAGCATTTGCTATTGCTCAAAATGTGGAGAAATCTACAGAAGGACGGCTTAGAGAACAAAAACAGAATTTAATGACAAAGAGTGCTGAGCGAGAAGGCTTGAAACAGAGGGTGGCAGAAATGAAGGAGTTCCTAAACGAACAGATTGGAAAAATTGAAGAATACGATGAAGGGAATATTAACTGTTTCATTTATGGGAGTATGTGTATGAAATACCTATCAATAAGGCAGACGGCAGAAAAATGGGAAATATCCATTAGAAGAATTCAGGTGCTTTGCAATGAAGGAAGAATTCCTGGAGCAGTTAAGATAGGCTCATATTGGGCTATACCATCAGATGCTGAAAAAATAACGGACTTAAGAATAAAAAGTGGTAAGTATATTAAAAAGGATATAGGATTAGAGTAAACGATAAATCGGAAGTTAAAGGAGAGAATGTAGATGAACAAAACCGCCAAAATAGATATAAGCGTAAAATAATGAGGCTCAATGTCAATAGTTTGGGTAACCCGAAAAATGAAATAATTGATAATTACAAACGGCAGGGAATTAAACTGTCGCTTGAGGCAAATGCACCCATAGACATTCAAGATATTTAATATAAATAATCAAGATTTAGGACTTAAACGTACTTTTTGTAGGTTTAATTCTAAAAAGCGTTGATTTTTATTATTTTATGTTTTAATATTAACTTGTAAATTATACTAAATTTCGCATTTGTCGTAATTTAGAATTAAAAGGCGGAATATTATGGTTTCTACAGTCAGAAAAGGACTAAAGAGTGGCGTAAGCTTTGTGCTTGTGTTTATTATGCTGATTTCATCGTTTTGCATAAATACCATCGTCTTTCGCAAATGTTTCTGTTAATGCAGCAGGCGGCTTTATCACTACTAAGCTTACAACGGTTGCAACCACCGTGCTTTCCAGACAGGCGATGAAGCTTCTCGGAAAAGCTGCCGATTCAACGGATTCTAAAATTTTGGATCTTGTTTACAAGTATAAAGCAGGACCAACATCAATGAGACTTAAACAAATTGCGGAAACATCGCAACAAATTCTCGAAACAGTTACGCTTATAGAACAGGACTTAAAGGATCTTTCGAAAACCGTAAGTGAGGGCTTCGGAGAGGTAAAAAGTCTTATCTATAATCAAAACGTTACAAACGAATACACTCGTATTACGGATATAAGCTCAAAGTATCAGTCGCTGTGGGAGGATTACTGTAAATATACGGAAGCAGCTTCAAAGCTTGGCGATAATCCGACCGACGAGCAGCTGCACGAGCTTGACATTTTGCTTGCTCAAATGCAGAAGGAATACAAGCGTCTTGATATGGTGTCTTTGGTAGACGCACTTTCTGAGGTTTTGTCGGATCAGCCGTCGCTTACAGGCGATACGGATCAGAAGGTAGAGCATAACGCAGACGATGCTACATATGTAAAGGCGGTTAAAGGTAGATGTAAAGGAACTGTTCCTTTTGAGCATCAAACGCTTGTCGCTACTAAAGAGGCTGCAAACAAATCAATTGAGCCACTTATAAACCTTTTGGTTTTGTACCGTGAGTTTACATATTACAACTATAATGTTGTTATGGATAACGAAGACAGTACTAAGGCTCAAAAAACCGCAGCAGAGGCTGATCTTAAAACCTTTGAGCAGAGATACACAAAGGCTATGAACGCCATAAACAACAACTGCGACCAAACGGGTGCGGATTCGCTTATGGAGTATGAGGATCTTAACACAACTATGATAGGCGTATCTACAAGTGGCGGAGTTGACCCTTATCATAATGAGATTCCCGCTTATCGTGTTGTTAATAACGACAACGGATATATGTCCTTTATCCAGAACGGCAGCGAAAAAATCAAAAATTATATTTATGCTGGAAAAATCGATAATTACGTATTTATTGACCCATACAACTATTATTATAGTGAAGCATTTAATTCTTTGTTAAAAAGTCGTGACGGAAAATACAAAATGCCGTCGTCAATGTCCGACGCAAATAAGTTCTTCGCAAAAATTTATAAAGAGCAGGGCAAAGAAAAATCCCTTCTATTATATAGCCGAATTGGGCGGAATCGGAAATGTTGCCGATGAAAACGGTAATGTTACGAATGAATTTGTGAAGGGAGATTATTTCCCATTTGATAATATAAAGTCGGATGAGGACATCTTATCAAAGGACATAACAAGAAAGTCAAAGGCAATAGACACGTCAAAATACAGCACTACAACGAATGATGATAAGCAGCTCAAGGAAATCAACACCAAGGATATTTACAAGGATAATTCCGCTGAAACATTTACGGTGCTTTGGGTTGCAAATTCAAACGAAAATTCAAAAACAATTTTAAAGCCTACTTTGATTAGTGGCTTAAGTGGACCAAACGTAAAGGCCACTCTTACAGATAGCAGCGGAAAAACGCTTGGCTCTTCGGTAAGCCCGAAAACTCTTGTGAACATTAAGATAAACCCTAAGAACGGCTACCGCCTTACACAGCTTTATTATGTTCGTGAAAACGGCGTTAAAACAGTTCTTGCCGATGAGAGCGATTTACCGAAAAATTATCAGGATAGTTACGAATATTCTTTCTATATGCCCTATGAATCGACAAGGATATACGCAAAATATAGCAATGCCTATTCTATTACTTCATCTGTTGACGGGAAAGGAAGCGTAAAGTGCAATGACAGTGCCGAAGTCGGTTCGGTTGTATCGGTTGACGCAGACATTCCTTATGGCTATAGTAAGGATTCCTTGTGTGCATACGGAACGGTTACGCAAAATGAAATAGAGATTAAAGACAACAGCTTTGTAATGCCGGACGAGCCTGTGTATATTTATTTGAAAACATCTACGGGAATTAAAGACGGCGAGGGAACGCAGGACGAGCCTTACGTTATTTCAAAAAGAAGCGAGCTTGAATATGTTTCTTTACAGACCTCGGACAAATATATGAGTGCAAGCTATATTCTTGCAAACGATATAGATATGTCAGGCTCGGATTATTTGCCGATTGGTTCAAACGAAGCACCTTTTACGGGAACATTTGACGGTAAAGGATACTTTATCAGAAATTTAAGCTGCAACAAGGCTTCGGCAGGACTTTTCGGCACAAATAAGGGTACAATTAAAAACCTTATGCTTGAAAACTTTAGCTTTAAATTGGCGTACCAATACTGCGGTGCCGTTGCAGCCGTAAACGACGGCGTTATCGGAAACTGCGGCGTTATCGAACCGATTGCTGCGAATATCGAAAACGAAGGAGCAATTGCAGGCGCAGGAAACGGAACGATAGAGGGCTGTTACGCTTATTGTGTTAAAGCCGTACCGAGCTTTAAAGAGATATGCGGCGGAACTCAAATGAAAGTTACCGATTGCTATTCAAGCGGAGAGAGCGAAACAAAAGCAAGCCGCATCACTGCGGAAAAAATGGTATGCTCTGCATTTGCCGCAACGATGAACCAAACTCTTACCGCAAAGAAATACGATTATCACTGGAAAAGCACCAAGAGAGTTGTAAACGGTCTGCCTGTGCTTGATAACAACAGTGAGCTTATGAATATGTACGGCTTCTGGGGCTACGAGGGAGAATTCGGAACAATAAGCTGTAACCCCGAAATGGCTTCACAGGGTACTTCGGTTGAATTTACGCTTACACCTGCAACCGTTCAAAACGGCTCAGAGTATGACGCAGAAATTGAAAGTATAAAAGCGTTTGACGATAACGGAAACGAAGTTACAATTAAAAACAATTCACTTACAATGCCTGATTCAAACGTAACGTTTAAGGTTGAATATCACTTTAACGAAACCTTCTCCGGAGACGGAACAAAGGAAAAGCCGTACATTATTTCAACGATTAAGCAGTTTGAGGACTTGGCTACAAATCTGTATAACTTTAACGACAAATATAAGGATGCTTACTATGAGCTTGGCAGTGACCTTGACTTCAACGGTGCAGAGATTACTCCTCTCGGAGATGAAACGCACAAATTCAACGGTAAATTCAACGGTAGGGGACACGTAATTTCAAACTTTACGATTACCGATAAGGCATATGCAGGCGTTTTCGGAGTTGCCGATGTTGACGCCGAAATATATGATTTAGGCGTTGAAAACGCAGCTATTAAGAGCGAAAGTGACGCTGTAATGGGCGGTATTGTCGGTTGGAACAGCGGTATGATATACAAGTGCTACTTTACGGGTGAAGTAACTCAAACCGGCACAACGCAAGTATATGAAAGCAAGGTTGGAGGTATTGCCGGCTTAAATTTAGGTTTAATTTTCAGCTGCTATAATCGAGGAAGCATTTCTGGACCTGTCGGAAATATGCTTTATTGCGTAGGCGGTATTGCGGGAAGCAACTCACTGTTTGAAAAGAATATGATTTTCGACTGCTACAACGAGGGAGTTGTTAAAGAAACCGAAAACCTCGACAGATTTATAACGGCAGGAGCAATCTGCGGAGCGTCCGCACCTGTTTTAAACTGCTGGTATGATAAAGATCTCTGCGAATACGCATACACAAATTCTAACGGACAAAGATGCGTAGGCGACGCTTGTACTGCTTCCGAAATGAAAACAGATGTAGCAGATAAGCTCGGAAATGATTTCAGAACCTCTCCGAGTGATGAGGTAAACGACGGTTTCCCAGTTCTTACATCCGTAGGTGTGGGAAGAACGCTTAAGGTAATGTTTACCGTTGAGGGCAACAAAACCGCAGTAAAGAGCTTTGTAAGCGATGTCCTTTACCAAGAGAGCATTAAGAAATCCTCAAGTCTTTCTAACAGCCTGAACATTGTTTCAAAGCTTTCGCACGCTGTTAGAATTGATGACAACACATTTGAGGTATTCTACGGCAAGGATTTCAAATTTACAGTAAATCCCGATAAGTATAATAATATATCTAAGCTTACGGTAAACGGTAAGCAGCTTGCCGCCGACAAGAAAACAGGCGAGTATACTCTTGAAAACGTCAAAGAGGATCAGACGATTACTGTTTCGCTTACAGGCGGTGAAAACAAAGATAAAAACAAAGATGAAAAATCCGACTCAAAGTCTACTGAGGTTCCCGGAACCGGCGAAAACAGAATACTTTTTGTAACTGTTCTTTCGGCAATACTTATAGGAGCGTTTGTATTCATCACAGTTATTGTATTCATCACAGTTATGAGACGTAAAAAGACAAATTGATTATTTTGATTAGTATTTAAATCATAAATAATAAAAACGCAGGCAAAAAGCTATTTTTGCCTGCGTTTTGATATTATGAATGTTGCAATAAAAAGGATACTGTAAAAAACAGCCAAACAAGACACCGGGAATTCACAAAAAAAAGTGAGTTCCGGCAATTTTTTTTTGCTTTTTATTTGCATTTTTAATAGGGTGATGGCGAACAGGCAGAATCAAATGATATGCCTGCCGATGAGAAAGAGAGTATGCCGGATCAATATGATAAGGTTTCGTTGGAGAATTTTATAAAGTACAGCAAAGATATGTTTGCGTATTGGACGGAGAATGATTTTGCCCGCATCTTTCCGCAAGATGCTTACATTGGAACAGTTCAGAAATGAAGAAATGCAGGCATTGTATCAGCAGTACCTTGTAGCAGGACCGGCAGGATATGTGAAAGATTTATTTGTAGGCATGGGAATGAAAGATGCTGATAATAAGGCAGATATGTTCTATTCGGTTATGTTTTTCTATTATAGCCTGTATGATGGTGCAGAGGAGAAAGGACAGATAAAAGACAGGTTTGAAAATGTCATCGATGATATTGCTTTGAAACTGAACAATTAAAGAGCCAGACGCAAAAGACGCAGAGCTGCTAATTCTAAAAGATTTGAATTTAGGATAGTGGATTTTATTTTACACTACCAAAAAGAAATGGAGAGAAAAGAAAATGAGAGAAAATATTATGATTCGATTGGAAAAAGAAAATGAGCATCGAGAGGTAGAAAATCTGGTAAGGGAAGGCTTCTGGAATGTGTATCGTCCAGGATGCTTGGAGCATTATGTACTCCACAAACTTCGAAATGATCCGGCATTTGTTCCGGAACTGGATTTTGTCATGCTAAAAGATGGAAAGCTGATCGGGCAGAATATGTTCATGAAAGCTGTAATCGTAGCGGATGATGACAGAAGTATTCCGATTATGACCATGGGACCGATCTGTATTACACCAAAGCTAAAGAGAAAAGGATATGGAAAACTTCTGTTAGACTACTCGTTGGAAAAAGCGAAAGAACTTGGTTGTGGTGCATTATGCTTTGAGGGAAATATTGATTTCTATGGAAAAAGTGGATTCAGACAGGCTAGTGAGTTTGGCATCCGCTATCATGGATTGCTGGAAGGCGAGGATGCATCTTTCTTTCTGTGCAAAGAACTGATACCAGGATATCTTAATGGAATTACAGGAGAGTATGCACCTCCAGTGGGGTATCTGGTGGATGAAAAGGAAGCGGAGGTATTTGACAGGCAGTTTCCATATAAGGAAAAGAAAAGGCTGCCTGGGCAGATATTTTAGAATGAAAATGTAAATCTTTTCAACGATTTTAGTTGTACTGCTAGCCATCGTTTCGCTTGTAATGCTTATAGTCGCCAGTGCAAAGAGTAAAGAATATCGAAGCTTCGGTGTGTTTGCAGGAATTGCTCTGGGAATGATGCTGGTTGGTGCACTTGGAATGAATATCATACCGTAGGAATATGTGATTGGTTGTTTGGAGCTGTCGATTTAACCGGAATTTTGCTTGCACTATTGCCACTATACTCCAAACAGATGGATGGCTTTGTAATAGCAGTAAATCTCTGGGATTTTAAGCCGGCAAATGGCTGGATTTGCATCATCTGCTGGATTCTGATAGCGGCATTCGTTCTACTTGGAATCGCAAAATTAGTATTGAATCATATGTGCATAGACAATGGGAAAAATCATATTACTATCAGTTCTTTATTGATCAGCATAATAGCAGTCTTATATTTTGCAATGATAAGAGAGACCTATTGCGTTGTGATAGTCTTTCTTTAGTTGATGATAAAGGGTGGGTTACTTTTTTATGCTATTGTAAGATGCAGTATGAAGGAGCGTCAGGATGTTTGATTTAACACAGGCATTACATATTTGAAAGGACTGGGAGCAAAGTTGTGAATAAATATTTAAATTTATACGGACTGATATTTGTTATTGTAATTCTAATCCCAAATATTGTTTTTTCGATTACTTGCAAAGATGGATTTGTAAATCACTATCAGAACAAGCTTGTAGAGATATTAGAGCAGATAGGAAGATTTGGCTGTTTTATCAGTATGTTTTTTAATAAAGGCTTTTGGTTTAAAAATGGAAAGAGCCAAAGATTTCTTTATAAAGTATTTTAATGCAGCAGATGCTGGATATCTTAATAAAACAACCAGCTTTCGTTCTTATTTTTTGACTTTTGAAGATGGAGCCAGACTGGAAATTATGAACCAGTCAGATTTGGTTGACAATGAAAAAGTATTGCTGAGAACTGGTTATGTTCATATTGCATTTAGTGTAGGAAGTAGGGCTTCTGTGGATACATTGACGGAACTGTTACGACAGTTACAACAATCATGTTGCTTATATTGGTTGGGTTTATCGGAGAATCCATAGTTAATCGTTCAAACATTAACTACTGGGGAAGGAGAAGCCTGTTTCTTCTGGTATATGGACTTACGATATGCTGTTTTGCAGCGGCAAGGGACGGACTAGACAAGACGATTCAGAACACGATTAACGGAAGCTGCGCACCGGGAGTATTCCCGCTTATCAGCATCCCGAATCTGATTGGCTGTATTGGAGCTGCAATTATAATCATTGCAGCTATTGCAACACCGATAGCAAAGTCGCAGCATATGAGACAGATTTGGTTTTATGTGATGTCCGGCGGAATTACAATGAAGATACTGGTAATGGAAATAGCAAGGATTGCTAATATCCTTTGACTTAAATTCGAATAGTAACATTTTTTCCGCACATTTTCTATCACACACCGTTATTATACTGTTTGGGGTAAGGGAGAGTATACCCTTTTTAAACAATTGCCTTATTTTTGCAAAAATTGAAAGGGGCTGCGAAGAATGAAGTCTTAAACTTCGTTTCTTCACAGCCCCATTTTCTTAACAAGGAGAATTAGCAGCCACAACCGCAACCGCTGTTGTTAGAAGTGTCATTGCCACAACCGCAACCGTTTCCACAGCAGCTAACCAAAAGGATAAGGATGATAATCCAGCAGCAGCTGTTGTTGTTACCTAAGAAGTTACCACACATTGTTCGTTTCTCTCCTTTCATTTGTTATACTACATTATACGCTAAGAAAGAAAAGTTGCTACTGATAAATCAAAATTAAATAAAATGTTTCGCTGTTAAAATAAAGGCTTGAGTGAAATTTTTAATTTTTATAGAATCAAATTTAAATTGGTGTTTTTCTATTAAAGAAGAATATATTCTTACTACTATTGCACAAGCATTGAAAAATTTGTATAATAAAGTCATATTTTAACGAAAAAGGGAGGGAATTGTAAGTTGTTAGGAAAAACACATTTTGCGGTGGGTGTTGCCTCAAGCCTGATATTTACTCAGCCAAAGACAGTTCAAGATGTAATACTTGCAGTTGGTATCGGAGGTATGGGAGCTTTAATATCTGATATTGATGTAGATACATCTGGTTCACATAAATATGCAAATAGAATCATCGCAGTGGTGGTATTAATTGTTGTTGCAGTATTTGCGGCTGAACAAATTTGGAATGCAGAAATTGTTAAACAGATTATAAGCGACAGTAGCTATGCAAGAATTGCAATAGGTGCAATTTTATTTATAGCAATTTGTGCCTTTGGAAAGCAACAACCACACCGCTCATTTATGCACTCTAGCTTGGCGTTGGTCTTGCTTACAGCATCTATAGGAATGGTTTGGCAGGATTTGATTCCATATTTTGCAATAAGTTTTGCATCACATATTATAATAGATATGTTTAACTTTGAAAAGGTAAGACTATTATATCCGTTTAAATGTGGAGTTGCATTGAAGCTTTTTCATGCGCAAGGATTGGCAAACAATTTGTTCTTTGTTATAGGAAGTGCATTGGCAGTTATTCAAATTACGATATGTTTAGTTAGAATTTTCTTTCACATATGAAAAATGGCTATACCCCAATAGAGAGGTATAGCCATTTCTAATATTATAGAAATTATTAAATGGTAATACTATCGTTTGAAGTAAACGCTTTTAAGAGAAAAAATAATTTATTTCCAAATGTACTAACGCAATAGAGCATTATTATAGATAGTCTGGAATATATACGTTGCAGTAGCAAGTAGATACTTTTACTGGTGATAAATTTAATGATGAAAATAAATTATAACTCAAACAATAGTCTGTCTGAAAAGGCAGGATATTTTCGTTTTAGTGAAATTTTATTGTGGTATAATTTTGAGATGGATTTTATGTATAAACTTGCATAGCTGTATAATACTTAAAAAGCCCGTAAAAGCTCACTTTACGGCTTTTTTTACGGGAAATTATCGCTGTGTGCTATGAATATTTCTGCAAAAGAGATAAATTTTTGACTAATATTAGTTTGGATTGCTTATTGAAAAAAATTGTTCTTAATTTATGACAATATATGAATTTAAAGCCTTCTTATGGGCTTTTTAACTAAGAAACTGGCTTAGTTATAAACTTTACAGAGATTTTTATATGTGGCATTAAAATATTGCTTTTAAAATAAAATGAAGAAAAATTTTTAAAATTCCCGAATAAATATGCAATAAAAAGCTTGCTTTTTTGCATAAAGAGTGTATAATATACTTATCAAAGTTCTAAAGCCACAAGGCTTTCGCACTAAATAGTGCAAATATAATTTTGGAGGTTACATAAAATGGGTGATATAAAAAAGGTAGTTTTGGCATATTCAGGCGGTCTTGATACTTCTATCATCATTCCTTGGCTCAAGGAAAATTATGATAACTGCGAAGTTATCGCTGTTTCTGGTGATGTAGGACAAGCAACAGAGCTTGAAGGTCTTGAAGAAAAGGCTAAAAAACAGGTGCTTCTAAGCTTTATATCGAGGACCTTAATAAGGAATTTATCGAGGACTATGTTTTCCCAACAGTTAAGGCTGGTGCAGTTTATGAGAATAAGTACCTCCTTGGTACATCATTTGCTCGTCCTATCATTGCAAAGAGAATCGTAGAAATCGCTCTTGCAGAGGGTGCAGACGCTATTTGCCACGGCTGTACAGGTAAGGGTAATGACCAGGTTCGTTTTGAACTTGCTATTAAGGCTTTTGCTCCTGATATGAAGATTATCGCTCCTTGGAGAGAGTGGGACCTTAAATCTCGTGATGAGGAAATCGACTATGCTGAGGCACACAACATTCCTCTTAAGATTACAAGAGAAACAAACTATTCTAAGGATAGAAATATTTGGCACATTTCTCATGAAGGACTTGACCTCGAGAATCCTGCAAATGAGCCAATGTATAATAAGGAAGGCTTCCTTGAGCTTGGAGTTTCTCCGGAGCAGGCTCCTGATAAGCCAACCTATGTAACAATTCACTTTGAAAAGGGTATTCCTACAGCTATCGACGGCGTAGAGATGGGTGCTGTTGAGCTTGTTAAGAAGCTTAATGAACTCGGCGGTGCAAACGGTATCGGTATCGTTGACCTTGTTGAAAACAGACTTGTTGGTATGAAGTCCCGTGGTGTTTATGAAACTCCAGGCGGAACAATTCTTTACCACGCACACAACAAGCTTGAGGAGCTTACTCTTGATAGAGATACATATCACTACAAGCAGAATGTTGCACTTCGTTTTGCAGAACTTGTTTATTTCGGTCAGTGGTATACACCACTCAGAAAGGCTCTTTCAGCTTTTGTTGATTCAACACAAGAGCAGGTAACAGGTGATGTTAAGCTTAAGCTTTATAAGGGCAACATCATTGACGCAGGTGTTACATCTCCATATTCACTCTATGATGAGGATATTGCAACATTTGATGAAGATGAAGTTTATGACCAGAAGGATAGTGCAGGTTTCATCAACCTCTTCGGACTTCCAATCAAGGTTCAGGGCAAGAAAGGCTTCCGTTACGATAAATAATGCGGTTGGCTGATTTATTACGAATATTTTAAGAAATAATTTATTCGCTAAGAGCATAGATTTTATGCGGAAATCCGTCGAAAAATAAATTTTCTGTTTGGGCGTGTACCGTATTTTGGGATAAAATGCGGTATTCGCCCGAATGTTATTTTATATAAGTCAAGGAGAATATGATATGAAGCTATGGGCAGGACGCTTTTCTAAAGAAATAGATAAAAAAACGAATGACTTTAATTCATCAATTTCATTCGATAGCAGAATGTATAAAGAGGATATAGAGGGTAGTATTGCCCATGCTGAGATGATTGGTGAGGTCGGAATAATTGATAAAAAGGAATCGAACTCATTATTGAGGGCTTAAAGGGAATCCTTGCTGACATAGAAAGTGGCAAGCTTGAGATTGACCCTAATGCGGAAGATATTCATACCTTTATTGAGGGTGAACTTACTGAAAGATTGGGCAGTACAGGTAAAAGACTTCATACAGCAAGAAGCAGAAATGACCAGGTTGCAGTTGATATAAGACTTTATCTCAAAAAGGAAACTAAAAATTTGGTTTCTATGGTAAAAGAGCTTGTAAAGGTTATTTGCGATAAGGCAGAAGAAAATGCATCTGTTGTTATGCCTGGATATACTCATCTTCAGAGAGCACAGCCGATTACTTTCGGACATCATCTTATGGCTTATGCAGAAATGCTTCTCCGAGATATTAGCAGACTTGAGTCGGCTTATGGTCGTATGGACGAAATGCCACTCGGAAGTGGTGCTTTAGCTACTACTACATATCCGATAGACAGAACTATAACAGCTCGCTTGCTTGAATTTGACAGAATTTCTCAGAACAGCCTTGATGGCGTATCTGATAGGGATTTCTGTATGGAGCTTGCATCTGCACTTTCTATTATAATGGTTCATCTCTCTCGTTTTTCTGAGGAGATTATTATGTGGTGCAGTTGGGAATTTAAGTTTGTTGAACTTGATGACGCATTTTCAACAGGTTCAAGTATTATGCCGCAGAAGAAAAACCCTGATATAGCAGAGTTGGTTCGTGGAAAATCAGGAAGAGTTTTTGGTGACCTTATGACCTTGCTTTACAGTTATGAAGGGTATTGCACTTGCTTATAACAAGGATATGCAGGAAGATAAGGAGGCTATATTTGATGCTGTTGATACAGTTAAGATGTGCCTTACAGCCTTTACTCCAATGATAGAAACAATGAAAACTATTCCTGAAAATATGCGTAAGGCTGCTGCACACGGTTTTATAAATGCAACAGATTGTGCAGACTATCTTGTTAAAAAGGGACTTCCTTTCCGCGATGCTTATAAGGCAACTGGTACACTTGTTGCTCTTTGCATAGAAAAGGGCTTAACACTTGAAACACTTCCTATCGAGGAATACAAGAAAATCTGTGATACCTTTGATGAGGGTGTTTATGATGCAATTTCTCTCGAAAACTGCGTAAACGGCAGAAAGGTGCTTGGCGGTCCTGCACCTGAAAATGTAAAGGCTCAGGTTAAGCGTGTAAAGAGAAATAATTGCTTGATTGTTTTTGCGGAGGAAATTTTATGATAAAAGATAAAAGCTGTTTATTTAAGGATATTATTGAAGATATGAAAAATATATACCTTGAATTTGGCGATGAAAAGCTTATTGAAGATGATGATTGGTGTATATACACTGTCGAAGAAAAGCTCGAGCCAGATACTGAATGCTATGTCTTTGATTATCCTGATTATGACGATGAAACAGGAGAAGAAATTCTTCCTGAATATGCTGTTAAGCATCAGATGAAGTGTGTCACAACCTGCGAGGCACTTCAAGATGTAATCGCAAATTCACTTAGCCAAAGAAGTGATTTAACAGTTGAACAGCTTATAGATGCAGTTAATTACTATTTTGATAAGATTGCATTTATGGAATTTTAAGTTTAATAGGGGATATTGATAATGAAAATAAAGGCAGGAATTATCGGTGCGACAGGCTATGCTGGTGCAGAGCTTGTACGCCTTTTGACAACACACCCAAATGTAGAAATTTCCGCAATAAGCTCTGTCAGCTTTGAGGGAAAGAAGCTTTCTGAGGTTTATCCGTCATACAGGTGCTTATGCGATATGGAATGCAAATGCAGATGAGGTTGTAGAAAAATCTGATGTTATTTTTGCAGCACTTCCACATGGACTTTCACAAGAGCTTGCAGCAACTTGCGATAAGGCTGGAAAAGCTTTTATCGACCTTGGAGCAGATTTCCGTCTTGAGAGCGAGGAAGAATACAAGGAATGGTATAACGGTGAATTTCTTGATAAGGAACTTCATAAAAAAGCCGTTTATTGTATACCTGAACTTTTCAGAGATAATGTTAAGGACAGCAAGATTATTGCTAACCCTGGCTGCTATACAACAGGTGCTCCGCTTGCACTTGCTCCGGCTATTGTAAATAAGCTTGTTTCAACAGCAGGAATCATAATCGACTCAAAATCTGGTGTAACTGGTGCGGGCAGAGGTCTTTCACAGGCTAACCACTATCCTGAACTCAACGAGGGCTTCCACGCATATAAGGCTGGTGCTCACAGACACACTCCTGAGATTGAGCAAACTTTATCTAAGCTTTCAGGTGAAAAGGTTACGATTACTTTTGTACCTCATCTTCTTCCAGTAAACAGAGGAATACTCTCAACCTGCTATGCTCGTCTTAATGAGGGTGTAACAAAAGAGCAAATTCGCAAGGCATATGAAGATTTCTACAAGGATGAATACTTTGTAAGAGTTCTTCCTGACGGTGCTTATGCTGATATTCATAACATAAAGTATTCTAATTTCTGCGATATTTCAATTCATATCGACTCTCGCACAAATACTCTCATAGTTACTTCAGCCATAGATAATATGGTTAAGGGTGCGGCTGGTCAGGCAATTCAGAATATGAACATAATTTTTGGCTTGGACGAAAAGACAGGACTTGTAATAGTTCCTCCTGCATTCTAAGCTATCAATATACTGATTTTTTAAGGGATGATGAAAAATGTCAATTAAGTTTGTCGACGGTTCTGTAACAGCTCCTAAGGGCTTTGTAGCTTCTGGTGTACATTGTGGTATAAGAAAGAATAAGAATAAGCGTGACCTCGCTCTTATATATTGTGAAAAGCCTTGCACGGCTGCCGCAATCTATACAACTAATCTTGTAAAGAGCGCCCCTATCCTTGTAACAAGAGCTAACCTTGAAAATGGCACTGCTCAAGCAGTTATATGCAACAGCGGAAACGCAAATACTTGTAATTCTGACGGTGTAGCGGTTGCTGAAAAAACCTGTGCTTTGGTTGCAAAGGCTCTTAATATTGATGAAAAAGATGTTATCGTAGGCTCAACAGGTGTTATCGGACAAAAGCTTCCGATTGAGCCTATTGCTAATTCTATTCCTGAGCTTGTTTCTGCACTTTCTAAGGAGGGTGCAACAAATGCTGCCGAGGCTATTATGACAACTGACCTCGTTAAGAAGGAATATGCTGTCGAAACTGAAATTGGCGGAAAGACAGTTTATATCGGCGGTATAGCAAAGGGCAGTGGTATGATTCACCCCAATATGGCAACAATGCTTTGCTTTATAACCACAGATGCTGCAATTTCTGCTGATATGCTTAAAATTGCTGTAAAAACTGTTGCTGATAAGTCCTTTAATATGGTAAGTGTTGATGGTGATACATCAACAAATGATACGCTTGCTGTTATGGCTTCGGGTCTTGCAGGAAATGCTGAAATTACAGAGCAGAATGAGGATTACAACATTTTTGTTGAGGCTCTCACAATTCTTTGCAGAAAGCTTTCTAAAGAAATGGCTAAGGACGGCGAGGGTGCTTCTAAGCTTCTTGTCTGCAAGGTAAGTGGTGCAAAGACCGAAAAAGATGCAAAGGGCGTTGCAAAGAGCGTTGTTTGTTCAAGCCTTCTAAAAGCGGCTATGTTTGGTTCAGATGCAAACTGGGGCAGAGTTCTTTGTGCTATTGGCTATTCGGGCTGTGATGTTGATATTAACAAGGTTGATGTCAGCTTTGCATCAAAGGCTGGTAAGGTTGATGTTTGCAAGAATGGTGCGGGCATAGACTTTTCTGAGGAAATTGCAAAGACAGTTCTTACAGAGGACGAGATTGACATTGTTGTTGAGCTTAATGACGGCAACGGTGTTGCTGAAGCATACGGCTGTGATTTGACATATGAATATGTTAAGATTAACGGTGATTACAGAAGCTAAAGAGGTTGCGAAAATATGTATAAAATTTCAAATGCGGACAGAGCCCAGGTTTTAATACAGGCTTTGCCATATATTCAGAAATATTCGGGTCAGACCATTGTCGTAAAATACGGCGGAAACGCTATGGTAACGCCTGAACTCAAAGACGCTGTTATGAGCGATATAGTTCTTATGCAGCTTGTCGGAGTTAATGTTGTTCTGGTTCATGGTGGTGGTCCTGAAATCAGCGAAATGCTCAAGAAAACTGGCAAGGAAAGCAGATTTGCAAATGGTTTGCGTGTAACAGATAAGGAAACCATAGATATTGTGCAAATGGTTCTTGCAGGCAAGGTTAATAAGAGCCTTGTACAGCTTCTTGAACAGCATGGTGGTAAGGCAATGGGACTTTGTGGTCTTGACGGCAGAATGTTGATGGCTGAAAAGCTTATAGCTTCTGAAGATTTAGGCTATGTCGGCGAAATCACAGAGGTTAATACAGAGGTTATCGAGGATACCATACATAATGGCTATATACCTATTCTTGCAACAGTTGCAGGCGGTTATAACGGAGATGTATTTAATATTAATGCTGACCTTGCAGCCGCCCAGATTGCAGCAAAGCTCGGTGCAGCAAAACTCATTCTTATGACAGATATTCGTGGACTTTTGCGTGATAAGGATGACGAAGAAACTCTTATCCCTGTTGTAAATGTCAGCGATGTTCCGTCATTAAAGCGTGAGGGAATTATTTCGGGTGGTATGATTCCAAAGATAGATTGCTGTGTAGAAGCCGTAAGACGAGGAGTTAAACGAGCTCATATTATTGACGGTCGAATTGCTCACTCAATTCTTATAGAGCTTTTCTCTGATGAGGGTATCGGAACAATGTTTTATTGATTTCATCTTTGTTGATGAAAGAGGAGGTAATGTAAATGACCTTTGAAGAAATTAAAAAAGAAGAAGCAGAATATCTTATGCCGACCTATGGAAGATTTCCAGTAGCATTGGCAGAGGGTAAGGGTGCTGTTGCAAAAGATGTTGACGGCAAGGAATATATAGATTTCACAAGCGGAATAGGTGTAAACTGCCTTGGATATAGTGATGACGGACTTGTTAAGGCTATTTCTGAGCAGGCAGGTAAGATTCAGCATATGTCTAATCTTTACTACAATCCGCTTCAAGTTGAAGTAGCTAAAAAGCTTGTTGAGCTTACAGGCTTATCTAAAAAGTATTTTTCTGTAATTCGGGTGCAGAGGCAAACGAATGTGCAATTAAGGTTGCAAGAAAGTATGCCTTTGAAAAATACAGCGGTAAACGCAACAAGATTATTACTCTTGTAAATTCATTCCACGGTAGAACTGTTACAACTCTTGCTGCAACTGGACAAGATGTTTTTCATAACTACTTTTTTCCATTTACTGAGGGCTTTGAGTATGCCGAAGCAAATAATATAGAAAGTCTGCGTAATCTTATTGACGATACTGTTTGTGCTGTTTTTATAGAGCTTATTCAGGGCGAGGGTGGAGTTAATCCATTGCAAAAGCCTTTTGTCTGGGAAACAGCAAAAATTTGTCAGGATAATGATATTTTGCTTATGATTGATGAAGTTCAGACAGGTGTTGCAAGGACAGGAACATTCTATTGTTATGAACAATATGGTGTAACTCCTGACATAATAACAACTGCTAAGGGTCTTGGCGGAGGACTTCCATTCGGTGCTTGCATATGCAGTGAAAAGCTTTCTGGTGTTCTCAGTGCTGGTACTCATGGCACAACCTTTGGCGGAAACCCTGTTGCATGTGCAGCTTCTCTTGAGGTTCTCAGCAGAGTGGCTACAAAAGAATTTTTGAAGGAAGTATCCGAAAAGGGTGCTTATATCAAAGAAAAGCTTAGTTCAATGCCAAATGTCAAAGAGGTTCGTGGACTTGGTATGATGATAGGCATAGTTCTCGAAAAGGGTGAAGCAAAGGTTCTTGCAAACCGCTGTGTTGAAAAGGGCTTGCTCATTCTTACCGCAAAGACTCTTTTAAGACTTCTTCCACCGCTTAATATCAGCTATGAAGAAATTGATAAGGGCTTAGCAATTCTAAATGAGGTTCTTTCAGAAGTGTAATTAAAATAATTTAAAATGTTATAATAAGGAGGCAAATCCAATGAAACATCTTTTAAAAATGCTCGACCTCTCTCACGAGGAAATCTGCGAAATTCTTAATCTTGCAGACCAGCTTAAATATGAGCAAAAGCACAATATAGAACATAAGTATCTTAAGGGCAAGACTCTCGGTCTTATCTTTGAAAAGGCTTCCACAAGAACAAGAGTATCCTTTGAGGTTGGTATGTATCAGCTCGGCGGACTTCCAATCTTCCTTTCTGCAAATGATATGCAGATTGGCAGAGGTGAGCCTGTTCAGGATACAGCAAGAGTGCTTTCACGCTATCTTGACGGTATTATGATTCGTACATTCAAGCAGTCTGAGGTTGAGGACCTTGCAAAGTACGGCTCTATTCCTATAATCAACGGCTTGACAGACTTCTGCCACCCTTGCCAGATTCTTGCTGACCTTATGACTATTCGTGAGTATAAGGGCAAACTTGCAGGACAGAAAATGGCATTTATCGGTGACGGCAATAATATGATGAATTCACTTATTGTTGGTGCTTTGAAGATGGAAATGTCTATTTCAGTAGCTTGTCCTGAGGGCTATGAGCCTGACCCACTTGTGCTTGAGTTTGCAAAGGGCTTTGGTGATAAGTTCGAAATGGTAAGAGAGCCTAAGAAGGCTGTTGTCGGTGCAGATGTTGTTATCACAGATGTATGGGCATCTATGGGACAAGAGGGCGAAGCTGAGAAACGCAAGAAGGCATTTGCAGGCTACTGCATTGATGAAGAACTTATGAGCTATGCAAAGCCCGATGCTATTGTACAACATTGCTTACCTGCACACAGAGGCGAAGAAATTTCTGCTGATGTATTTGAAGCTCATGCAGCTGAAATCTTTGATGAGGCAGAGAACAGACTTCACGCACAGAAGGCAGTTATCGTAAAGTGCCTTACAGATAAATAAAAATTCATTAAAAAATATTTTAATAGACAGTACCTTTTTGGCACTGTCTATTTTTATATAACAATATAATGATAAAAATTAAAAAATTCGCTCAAGGCTTTTCAAAATTATTATAAAAAAAACCACTGTTATTACAACAGCGGTTATATAAGTATTAAGCTTTAAATTTTTGCTTAAGCTTCCTGAGGAGCTCCTACAGGACATACACTTGCACAAGAGCCACAGCCAGCACAAGCATCAGCATCTATTACATATTTGCCGTCACCCTCAGAGATAGCCTCACAAGGACATTCAGCTGCACAAGCACCACAAGCGATGCAATCGTCAGAAATTACATATGCCATAGAAAATAACCTCCTTAATAATGATACCTATATTTTATCATAAAATTTTTAAAAATCAAGTATTTTTCAGAAATTTACATAAAATTCATATAATTAGCAATAGCTAACTTGGTATATATTACAACATATGCACAAATATTCAGGCTTCCTCAGATGTGGTATTCTTTTTGAATTTTTGCACTAATTTTGTTACACCTGAAAAAAGTCCTTGTCTTGCCATATCTATTACTGAACAGATTATGAATATTTTAAAAATTGTTGCTATTACGAACATTATTCCTAAGAAATTATTATAGAGATTTGGGTCGCCAAGTTCATTGTGTGACCAGATAAAGCTTCTTATAAGTGGGTGTTCATGTATAGCATATATTCCAATAGTTGTTCCAGCAATGTAGTTGATTATTCTTGATTTAAACTGAAAACCTCTGAAAAATAGGAATATAGAAACGGATTCGAGTATTACAAATGGATTTGAGAATTGTCCGAAAACTGAAGCATTATAAAATCCTACTTTATTGAATGTAACATTGCCAAGGAAATAATAGAGCGAAAAATCTATTATGCAAAGACCTACAAAATAGCCAAGATATTTAAAGTGAAGCTTTTCATCATCTTTGACAAAGCGTTTTAGATAAGCTCCAATAATAAACATAAATAAGAAAGAAATCATAGATTTTCCATATTCAATAGGTAGAACTTTATTAGTAGAGAATATCTCTTTTAAGCCGCCCATAGTTGAAATTGTTGGATAGATTGATAAAAATACGAAAAGAAGTCCAAGAAGAATTTTAAATTGCTTTTTATCAATTTCAACAAGAACTTTATTTATGAAAGGTGAGAGAAGCAAAATTATAACATAGTTTGTTAAAAAATACCATTGCTTTGAAAGTAAAGGAAAGAACATTTTAATAATGGAATAAACTGCAAAGCGTCCGGAAAGTTTATTTATAGTAGCTATTTCAAGCTTATCAGCAGAAGTAAGGTTATTTGCTGTTTCGCTCGGAGAAAAACCATTATTACTATAAATTATAAATGATAAGACTGTAAGCAAAATAGAATAAAACAGCATCGTAACATATACCTTTGGTATGCGTCGATAGCTTTTTTTAAAATCAAGAACATCTTTACTCATAAAGTAACCAGTGATAATCATAAAAACATTAACAGGTGTTCTGAAAAAGGACCACATAAAATCGCTTATTACTTCAAATCTTCCACCTTGGGCGTTAGAAAGCTGATTAAGCCCTCCGTATGTATAGACATGAAGTACGATAATCATAAGCATACAGATAATTCTTAAAAGCTCTATGCCTGATTTTCTCTGTAATTTTTGCATAAAATTCCTCCAGTCATATTTTAAATTGAGATTTAGATTTATCTTTTGTTTTTTTGCTCTGCTTGCTTTTCATATTCCATGAGAAGTTCACTTGCTTCTCGTGCAATTCTTGAGATTGGCATACCAACAACATTGTAGTAATCGCCGTTAATTCCTTTTACAAATAAAGCACCATGACTTTGTATTCCATAACCACCAGCTTTATCATAGGGTTCAGTTGTATTGACATAGCTTTCTATTTCGTTTTCAGTTAACTCAAAAAACTCAACCTCTGTCGAAACACTAAAGCAACGCTCTAAGCCTCTGTAATTTATGCAACAACCAGTTATAACCTTATGTGTGTGTATTGCCTGAAAGCAATCTGAGCATACGCCTTGCATGCTCGGTATTTACAGGCTTATTAAGAATTTTGCCATCAATTATAACTGAAGTGTCACAACCTATTACCATAGCGTCACGATGACCTTTAGATATATATTTTGCTTTTTGAGTTGCGATATACTGAGGCTTAAGCTCAAGCTCAATATCTGATGGTGCGATTTCATTTATATCAGGTGGAATACAAATAAAATCATCTGTAAGAATACTCATAATCTCACGCCTTCTCGGAGAAGACGATGCTAAAATAACATTCATAAAATTTCCTCCTAAAAAGTTTACCCCCTGAACCATAATTATACTATCTCTTTATAAATATCAGCTTTTTTTATACCTGAAAGTTCAGAAGCTTTTTTAGCTGCTTCTGATGGCTTAGAACCGCTCTCCATAAGCTCCTTTGCAAAGCTTACTGCGTCCTCAAGAGTCATTTCTTTTTCTTCTATGATAGGAGCACCCTCTATTACAAGAACGATTTCACCCTTTAATGAACCGTCACCATATTTTTCATAGGCTTCCGGCAAGGTTGTACGAATGACCTCCTCGTGAACCTTAGTAAGCTCACGAACAATAGAAACTCTACGATTACCAAAAGTTTGAGCCATATCCTTTAAAGTTGCACTAAGCTTGTGTGGAGCTTCATAGAATACCATAGTTCTATGCTCATTACGCAATGAAAGCAAATGCTCGTGACGGCTTTTTTTATTCATACTGAGGAAGCCTTCAAAAGTAAATCTACCTGTTGGAAGCCCTGAAATTGCAAGAGCAGATGCCATTGCCGTAGGTCCTGGAACAACGCTTACTTCAATTCCTCTTTCTGCACACTGCATAACAAGTTTTTCGCCTGGGTCCGAAACTGCAGGCATTCCTGCGTCTGTTACTATGGCACAGTTTTCTCCGTTTTCAATTCTCTCGCAGACAAACTCGCCACGCTCACGCATATTATGCTCATGATAGCTTATCATAGGGGTTTTAATCTCAAACTTATTTAGTAGCTTGAGAGTAACTCTCGTATCTTCTGCCGCAATGAAATCTACATTTCTGAGGGTTTCTATTGCACGGGGAGAAAAATCTGAAAGATTGCCTATTGGCGTACCGACTACATATAATTTTCCGTTCATAATTCACCTTATATTAAAATTATTTTTGATGACCATGTGCAAATGAGCCGTAGATTTCGAGCATTTCCTGACTACAATTTCCAAAATCATCTTCAAGCAGGAGCGTAGGTTCAAGCTTTAATCCGCCTTTATTTCCACCTCGTCTACCCTCAATCAAAAGTAACTTAGGAGTTTTTTTCGTATTAAGCTGAACGAAACGCAGGCGTTTAGGCTCAATATTATATTTACGCATAGCCTCTGTTATATCCGGAAGGCGTTCAGGTCGCTGACATATGCAGAATCTTCCGCCAAACTGCAAAAGCTTTGACGCACAGGCGGTTATATCGTCGATGGTACATTCGCTTTCGTGTCTTGCAGCTTTAAGGGAACTATCGGGATTTACTATCCCCGTACCCTCAGCTTTATATGGAGGATTGCACACAACAAGATTATATATGCCAAAGGGTGTGATTCTATTTAGATTTCGTAAATCAGCATTAATTATATTAATTTTATCTTTAAGCTTATTATGCTCAACACTGCGGCAAAAGCCATATCATAGGCTTCTTGCTGAATCTCTACGCCGAGAATATTTTCAGGCGTGGTTGCAGACTCTCTGCACCAAATCAGTGGTATAGTTCCACAGCCACAGCCGAGGTCACAGGCAAGGTCTGATTTTTTAGGCTTTGCGAAGTTTGCAAGCAGAATGGTATCTGTCCAAAAAATATGTCTTTTTGAAACAATAACTTCAATACCACTTCCGAGAGGTTCAAATTTTTCACCTTCTAAAAGCATTTAATCACCACTTTTCGTGCAAAATTCAATATTCAACATAATAAGCTAAATATTGACATATATTTTAATTTTATCACATTTACATCAATATGTAAATTGTTATATTGCTTAAAGTTCAGCTTGAGAGCTGATAATTTGACATTGTTTTAGCTTTTGCTTATAATTGTTAGAGAAATAGAGTTCTTAAAATCCACCGAAGGCCCCGCCTTTGGAATCCGCAAGCTTTTGAAAAAGCTTGAGCAAAACTTTTAAGTGTCTTGGGAAAGTTTGGTTAGCAAAATTCGGTGGTTTCAACAATTGCGACAATATAAGACAAGTAAGAATGTCGAGTGAGGCTTGCCGAACGATTCCGCATATTGTCCTGTGCAGTCATGCACTGCGTTTTGGGAGCGGCGGCTCGCCGTCTTAAAAAGATTTTTTAAAAAATAATTTTTGTGGAGAGAAGGATTATAATGCTAAAAGGAAAAACCGTACTTCTCGGTGTGAGCGGTGGAATTGCCGCCTATAAAATGCCGAATCTCGCTCGTATGCTGATAAAAGCTGGGGCAGAGGTTCATGTTATTATGACTAAAAATGCCTGTGAGTTTATAACTCCATTTACCTTTGAAACACTCACGAAGCATAAGTGCATAGTTGATACCTTTGATAAAAATTTTGAATATAGCGTTGAGCATGTTTCTCTTGCAAAAAAGGCAGATTTGCTTATAATCGCTCCTGCAACAGCAAATGTAATTGCAAAGCTTGCTTGCGGAATCGCAGATGATATGCTCACTACAACGGCTCTTGCTTGTAACTGTCCTAAGATTATAGCACCTGCTATGAATACTAATATGTATAGTAATCCGATTACATTTGATAATATACAAAAGCTAAAGCACTATGGTTATGAGGAAATTCCGCCTGAATCAGGTATGCTTGCAAATGGTGATATTGGCAATGGCAGACTTCCTAATGAATCACTTTTATTTGATTATATACTTAAAACAATAGCACTTCCACACGATATGGACGGAATGAGAGTTCTTGTTACGGCAGGAGCAACCTGTGAAAGCATAGACCCTGTGAGATATATTACAAATCATTCAACGGGAAAAATGGGAGCGGCTCTTGCAAAAAGAGCTATGCTGAGAGGTGCAAAGGTTACACTCATTGCAGGAAAGACCGAGTGTGAACTTCCGAATTTTGTTGATGTAATCAAGGTGAAAAGTGCAGAGGATATGTATAATGCAGTAAGAGCTTGTGCGTATAAACAGGATATTATAATAAAGGCGGCGGCTGTTGCAGACTATACGCCGAAGATTGTTGCCGAACAGAAAATAAAGAAAAATGATGGAGATATGACAATAGAGCTTGTACGCACTAAGGATATTTTAAAAAGCTTGGGTGAATTTAAGCGTGAAGGTCAGCTTATATGCGGTTTCTCTATGGAAACCGAAAATCTTATTGAAAATTCACGCAAAAAGCTTAAAAAGAAAAATGCAGATATGATAGTCGCTAATTCAATAAGTGATAAGGGTGCGGGCTTTGGTGTAGATACTAATATAGTAACTATTATTACTGAAAATGACGAAACTTCTCTTGGCTTGCTTTCAAAAGATGCTGTTGCAGATGAGATATTGACAAAACTTATAGCTATGAAAGGCTGAATTTTTTAAATATAGTATGTTTATGGAACGAAAAAAGCAAAGAGGGCAATATATAAAATTAAAATCTATGTTTAAGGCAATAGACAGATTTACTCCATTTGAAAGAAGTGTCGTAAAATGTCGAAATACCGGTTTACTTTTATTTCATATTGGAATATAATAATGCTATTATAAAAATATTAAAAGAAAGGGCGATTACTTATGAAAAAATTGATAGGAATTATAATTGGTTTGGTGCTAATTGGTGTGGTCACTTATTTTGGTTTTAGTTTTTATATTTCACAGATGACAAAGGAGCTTGTTGAGTCTTCATGGAAGCATGAAAATGTTCTACCAGAAAAATATGAAGGAGTGCTTAATCTTTATACATATAAGCAATTAGATTGGCTTAATAAAGCAAGCTCAACTAATGTTAAGGCTATAAAGCAAGATTTTTCATATCCTTCAACGGAATGGAGAATAAATTCTGCAACTACTACATATTCCTATACAATTACAAATTCAGATACAGGTGCAGCTATTGTTGGCTGTGATAATGTAAAATGTACTATTGAGTGGGAATATCAGGATGGTAAATGGATAGTAAAAAGCTTTAAAGAAGGATAAATATGTCATTTAATAATATTATAAATTTTCACGCACATATATACCCTGAAAATATCGCCGAAAGAGCAACTCAAAGTGTTTCTGACGGTTATGGAATAAAAATGGATTATAACGGAACTCTTGAACAGCTTATTGAAGATGGTAAGAAATCGGGTGTGACTCAATTTGCAGTTCAGTCTGTTGCTGTTACTCCTAAAACAGTACAAAGTATAAATAATTTTATTGCTAAGAAGTGTTCAGAAAATCCAGATATACTTTTTGGCTTAGGTACGCTTCACCCCGATATGGAAAATCCCGAAGAAGAAATCGAACGCTGTATATCTCTCGGTTTAAAAGGAATAAAGCTTCACCCAGATTCACAGCGTTTTCTTATGGATAGCGATAAGGCTATGAGGCTTTATGAAATGCTTGAGGGCAGATTGCCTATACTTATGCATTGCGGAGATTATCGTTTTCAGTATTCACGACCAGAAAGACTTGCAAAGGTTCTTGATGCTTTTCCAAAGCTAACAGTTATTGCTGCACATTTCGGTGGTTGGTCACTTTGGGATTTAGCCTTGCAATATCTTGAGAATAAGAACTGTTATCTTGATACTTCAAGCTCTATGATGTATTTAGGTCAGCGTAGAAGTAAGGAATTAATTAAGGCATATGGTGCTGAAAGAATGTTATTTGGCACAGACTATCCTATGTGGAATTCTTTCGATGATATAGAAATGCTCGAAAAAAAATGGAGCTTTCTCAAAATGAATATGAAATGATATTTAGAAAAAATGCTCTTAAAGTTTTAAATATAGAGGAGGAAAGCAAGTGAAAGAGGATATTTGCAGTATACCAATAAATGATGTGTTCGCTCCTAAAGACGGTTGTCCGTTTTGTAGAATGAGAGATATGCTCGAGCTTAGAATGGCAGAGTATGTTACAGGTGCGGCTATGATGGAGCCTGATGTTCGTGTCACTACTAATGAACAAGGATTTTGCAATAGGCACTTCAAAATGATGCTCAAAGTAGGTAGCAGACTTTCTAATGCACTTATTCTTGAAAGTCATTTGCTTAAAATTTCAGAAGAACTTATGCCAAAAACTGTTAAGGGTAAGCCTGATAAAAAGGTTCTTGCTAATCTTGATAAGCTTACACACGATTGTTTTGTTTGCAATCGTGTGAATATGAATATGGATAATATGTATAGAATTGTTTATGCGATGTGGGAGCAGAATCCAGAATTCAAGCAGTTATATTCTGAACAGAAATTTATATGTCTTGAGCATTATACGGCACTTATGAGTGGGGCGACAAAGGCAATGGGCAGAGGTGTTGTACCTTTTTATGAGGAAACAGCAAGGCTTGCCGGAGGTTATCTTGAGGAACTTCAAGGTGATGTATCGCATTTTTGCAAAATGTATGATTATAGAAATGCAGAGGGTGATTGGGGCAATTCTCGTGATAGTATAGAACGCTCGATTGAGTTCTTGACTGCTGAAAAATGGGTACCAACCCACGATGAGGAAGCGTGAACTAATTAGCAATTCACTAACACACTTTCCTAAAGAAAATTAAAAGTTTTGCTCAAGCTTTTTCAAAAGCTTGCGGTTTCCAAAGGCAGAGCCTTTGGTGGGTTTTAAGGGCGAAGCCCTTAACATTCTTTGCTCTTTGAGCGGCGGATTTTATCCGCCGCTTTTTTCTTTTGTCAGCAATATTAGTCAAAAATGGGCGAACAAAGTTCGCCCATTAGAGGGCAAGAGATGTTAAGGGCGTTGCCCTTAAAACCCATGAGGGACTCCGTCCCTCAACCTTGCGAGCCTTTAAAAAGGCTCGAGCGAAACTTTTAATTTTTTTAGGAAAATTGGTTAGCTAAGAAGTTCTATTTTTGTTTTCGAGGTCATATATTTTCTTAAAAGGACAAGCAATTGAAAGGAATGAGAATTATGAGTGAACGCTTTAATGAGGCTTCTCGTGCTTTGAGTGATAGGCTATATAAAGCGGTTTACAAGCTTCCAAACGAGCTTAAAGCTAAAGTTCAGGAAATTCGTGTTCGAGCGGAAAAACCACTTGCATTATCTGTTGGCAATGATACTTTATTTGTAGATAATAAATTTACTTTATCTGAAAACTACAAAAATTCTCTTGTGGCAAGTATGGAGGATATTGTTACTACATTTCAGAATATTTGTTGCTATTCTGTTTATAGCCATCAAAATGAGATTAAAAACGGCTTTGTAACAATGGGCAGTGGTCATCGTGTAGGAATCTGTGGAACAGCAGTTTCTATTCATGGAGAGATAAATTCCGTTCGGGATATTTCCTCATTGAATATAAGAATTGCAAGAGAAATTCCCAATGCTTCTGAAGAACTTTTGCGAAGGGTTGGAAAGCTTGACGGGGGTTTATTGATAGTAGGTATGCCGTGTTCAGGAAAGACAACTATTTTGCGTGACCTTGCAAGAAGAATTTCACTCGGGATAGATTGTCGGATTATGCGTACAAGCGTTGTTGATGAAAGAAGTGAACTTTCTGGTACATATGCAGGAATTTCAAAAAATGATTTGGGACTTGCAGATATTCTTAATGGTTATTCAAAAGCTGATGGAATTATGCAAGCTTTGAGAACTCTTTCACCAGAAGCAATTATATGTGATGAGATTGGAGCATCAAGTGATATGCAAGCGATTGAGCAGGGCGTAAATGCTGGTGTGAGTATAATTGCTACTATACACGCGGAAAGTTATCACGAATTGCTTTCAAGAAATCAAGGTAAGGCTCTTATCGGAACAGGTGCTTTTAAAACGATTGTTATACTTGATTCAAGAGAAAACATTGGTAAGATTAAGGAACTTATCAGATTGCGAGGTGCAAAATGATTTTTAAGCTGATAGGACTTTTTCTTATATCTGTTACTGGAGGTCTTGTTGGCATAAATGCGTCATTAAGGCTTAAATCACGAACAGAATTTCTTGAAAAATATATCTCTCTTTTGAGTGAAACAAAAACAAGAATAAGACTTTCAGCCTGTGATATTCGTGAACTTTTTAAGAATGATTCAGGCTATGAACCGCTTGATTTTATGACAGCAGAATTTACCCGCAATATTAAGAATAAATCTAATGTGAAAATTTCTTGGGAGCGGGCAGTTAATTCTGCGTTTAGAAAGTATAGACTTTCTAAAGCAGATAAGGAGCTTATATCCGATTTTGGAACAGATTTTGGAAAGAGAGATATTGATGGTGAGATTAGCCACATAGATTTGAACATTGCTTTGATTGAAGATAGACTCGAAAAAGCTCGTACAGAGCTTACACAAAAAGGAAAGCTATATAGAACGCTTGGAATTTTCGGTGGAATAACAGTTTCTCTTATTATTCTTTAAAAATAAAAAGGAGGATAAAAATGAATGTTGATTTTATCTTTAAAATAGCTGCAATAGGAATAATCGTAGCTGTGTTGAGCCTTGTCCTTAGTCGTTCAGGAAGGGAAGAGCAAGCTATGATGACAACGCTTGCAGGCTTGATAGTGGTTTTGCTAATGCTTGTTAAAGAGATTGCAACACTCTTTACTGAAATAGAAACGCTTTTCGGGTTTTAGTTATGGATATAGTAAGTATTTGCTTTATAGGAATTTTTGCTTCAATTTCTGCACTTTCCATAAAGAAACATACTCCCGAAATTTCGACTATTCTTGCGATTGGTGCAGGAGTTCTTATATTTACAGCTATTATTTCAAAGGTTCTGCCTGTTATAGAGGAATTGCAAATTCTTATAAATTCTGCGGGGGCTGTTTCTGAATATGGAAGTATATTGCTTAAAACTGTTGGAATATGCTTTCTATGTCAGTTCGCCGGAGATTGTTGCAGAGATTCCGGACAAAGTTCGCTTGCGTCAAGAGTTGAGCTGGCAGGCAGAGCCGCAATTTTAATAATAGCAATGCCGATGTTTGAAAAGCTTATAAGTGTAGCAGTGGGTTTGATAAATCAGGGGTAATGAAAAATCAATTAAAAAATTTGCTGTGGTAGATGAAGTATTTATCAAGTGGGTAAGCAAAAATGTAAGGGCGAACTGTGTTCGCCCGAATAATAGTCTTAAATTGTATGAATATAAACCGATTCTGTGAATTGGTTATAGTTTATTATTTTAAGGAAAGTTTTAATATGATGTTTAAAAGAATTTTTTTCTTTATTTTCTTATTATTAATAGTGTTTTCTTTTAGTGTAAATGCTACTGAGGAGGAGCTTTATTCCGAACAATATAACTCAAGCGGTGTAGCAGAGTTATTCGGTCAGCTTCCTGAAGAAACACAGAAGGCTCTTGAAAATGCAGGAATTACATCTTCTGAAACAAGCATATTATCCTCGGTGAGTATTTCAGATGTTTTTGGTGAAATAACAAATATTGCTCTAAATGAAGCAACTTCACCTTTTGGTGCTATACCAGTATGTATTGGAATAATCATTCTTTGTTCACTTGTTGAAGGCTTTAAGGTTGCGCTTGTAAGCAGTATGGGTGGTGTTGGTTCTACTGTTGGAACACTTTGTGTTGTTGCTTGTATTGTAGTTCCTCTTTGTGGAGTGATACAGGAAACCTGTGAAATAATAAAGGGTGCTTGTGGTTTTATGACGCTATATATTCCCATTATGGGAGGGCTTATGCTTTCAGCAGGTGAAGCTATTTCAGGTACATCTTATTGTACTGCTATGATGACAGCGGCACAGACGATTTCAGCACTTTCGGCAAATTTATTTCTCCCTTTACTTAACATATTTCTGGGTGTTTCGGTTATGTCGTCAATTTCTCCAAGAATGAGATTATCTTCACTTTGTGATATGCTTTATAAGATTTGCAAATGGACAATGACCTTTTGTATGTCGGTTTTCGTTAGCGTTCTTACCTTTCAGAGTGTAATAACTACAAGGGCAGATGGAGCGGGCGGAAGAGCATTAAAATTTGCAGTAAGCTCGTTTGTGCCGGTTGTCGGAGGAGCTTTGGGTGAATCACTTGCATCTGTTCGTGGAGGTTTAAAATTGCTTAAATCTGGTTCTGGTGTATTTATGATTTTCGGAATAGCCTTTATGTTTCTGCCTGTACTTATCAGATGTTTACTTTGGATATTTTCGCTTAATATATCCGCATCAATAGGGGATATTCTCGGAACCGACAGCGTTTGTAAACTACTGCGTTCAGCGTCAAAGGTTGTTTCAACAATTACGGCGGTTTTGCTTTGCGTTATGACAGTATTTATTCTTTCGACAGTACTTATTCTGATTATAGGGGGTGCAGGTTCGTGACAGCTATTTCATCTTGGGCAGTAGTGATTTGTATAGCAGCAGTTATATGTGGAGTTCTGGAGCTTCTTGCACCGTCCTCAAGAATGAACGGAATACTTAGATTTGTTTTTGGTGGATTTATGCTTTGTGCAGTAATAGTTCCGCTTTCTGAAATTGACCTCGACTTTAGTGCAGTTCCACCGATAGAGGATATTAGTTCATCTAATATTGAGATTGCCAACGAACAATCTGTTGAATATGTTAAAAAAAATATGGCGGAGCTTGTTAAGAATAAGCTGTCTGAGATTTCTGTTGAAGCAGAAGAAATTCTTATTGATATGGATATTGATGAGGACAACTGCATAAATATGATAAAGGTAAGACTTAAAATCTCAGCAAAAGACTTAGAACTTTCTGAAAAAATAAGAAGTAAAATTGCTGATGAATTAGGTCTTGAATGTCTTATCAATAAGTAGCATAATTCGGCACCAAATTTCATACGCAAAATGTTATTATGTTAAAAAGCAAAAAGGAATGAGATTTATGGAAAACGAAGATATAAAAGAGGAAACAAAAGAAGAAAAAAAATTGACCGCAAAATCAATTTTTTCGGGTAATAATCTTAAAAATCTGATAATCTTCGCTGGCATACTTGGAATAGCTCTGATATTTCTTTCAAGCTTTATGGGTAAAAAAACAGAAGAAACAGATACTCCTGTTTCTGAAACGAAGATTACGGCTGATGATTATGCAAAAAAGCTTGAGGAAGATTTGTCAAAGATTATCTCAAATATCAATGGTGCAGGAAAGACAAATATTCTTATTACAATAGATAGAGAAATTGAGAGTGTTTATCAGACTGATATAGACACAAATAATAAATCTGATGGCGAAAATTCTCAATATAGCAATAAATCTTCAACTGTAGTAATCAGGGGGAAGAACAGCACCGAAGAACCGATTAAGGTTACAGAGATTATGCCAAAGATTAAAGGTGTTCTTGTGGTTTGTGAGGGAGCGGATTCTGCTATTGTGAAACAAAATATTATAGATAGTGTGCGAACGGTCTTAGGTGTGGCGTCATCAAGAGTTTCAGTTCAGAAATCGGCGAGCCGATAAATTACCCAACTTTTCTAAAACACTTACAAGACGCGTAATCATTTGGCAAGCCTCACTCGATATTCTAAATTAACTTATATTGCCACGGTCGAGGAAACTACCGAATAGTTTACCAACTTTCCAAAGACACTTAAAAGTTTCGCTCGAGCCTTTTTAAAGGCTCGCAGGGTTGAGGGACGGAGTCCCTCATGGGTTTTAAGGGCAAAGCCCTTAACATCTCTTACTCTTGAGAGCGGACAAAGTCCGCCCCCCTTGTTGATTAATATCTTTCTTAGCAATCTTGTATCCTGACAGTGGAGGCAATCCGCCACCGCTGCTTAAATATATTTACATAATGGAGGTTATAAAATGAAATTAGGTAAAAGACAGTTTATTATTGCGGCATTGGTTGTGGCACTTGGTGCAGCGGTTTATCTTAACTGGCAGTTCTCGGCAAATGATTCACTTTTAGCTAACGCTGATGAAAGCTCTAAAACATCATCATCTAAGGAAATCGGCGAGGCTAAGTATGTGAATACTTCGGCTTCTAAGAAATCTGAAAGCAGTAAATCAGAAACTACAAGTAATGAATCGGTCAAAGAAACTAATGCTAAGGCAGATGAAAAGAGTGAATATTTTGCACAAGCTGAGCTTAAACGCAAGCAGGCACAAGATGAAGAACTCGAACTTCTGAATAATATTATTGAAGATAATGATAAGAATGAAGCCGCAAAAACCGAGGCAGTAAAGCAAGTTGCTGAAATCACCAAAAGGATAGAACAGCAAAGCAATATAGAAAGTCTTATTAAAGCTAAGGGTTTTGATGAGTGCATAGCATTTATTTCTAATGGTGAGTGTAATATTGTTGTTTCTGCCGGAAGTGTTACAAATGCAGGAGCAATTACAATTAAGGATATTGTTCATAAACAAAGCGGTATAGAATATGACAAGATTACCATAACCGAACAGATTTCAGACAATCAACAAACTTCAAGTGAAAAATCAGAATAAAGTACAAATAAAATTTCATAGGCTATATTATAAAAAGTGGACTGCTATATTCAGCAGCCCACTTTTATGTTTTATACCCAAAAGAAAATGGCATTTATTGACATACAGAGTAATATGCCTAATATTGTAGGTAGGATAAATGAAAGAAGTGTCCATTTAAGGCTTTTGGTTTCTTTATAGATTGTAAGGCAAGTAGTTGAGCATGGAAAGTGCATTAGTGAGAAAATCATAGTGCATAATGCTGTTACCCAAGTCCAACCATTTTCTACGAACAGATTATAAAGCGAGGAAAGACTATCATATTCAACAAGCGTTCCAGAGGCAGTGTAAATCATAATGATTATAGGTATAACGATTTCATTCGCTGGAAATCCTAAAATAAACGCAAGCAAAATTACGCCGTCAAGTCCCATAAGTGAACCAAGAGGTTGAAGAAAATTTGAGATTATAACACATAGCGATTCGCCATTTATCATAATGTTCGACATTAACCATATTACGATTCCTGCGGGAGCGGCTACACATTGCTCTTAAAAGTACAAAAATGGTTCTGTCGAGCAAAGAACGCACTATTGTTTTACAAATTTGAGGTCTGCGGTATGGCGGAAGTTCAAGCGTGAATGATGAAGGCAAGCCTTTTAGAAGTGTTGCCGAGAGAAGCTTTGAGACTAAGAGTGTGACTACCACTCCAAAAAACTATTACCGTCAATAATAAACCCGCCGAAACAAGCGAACGAAATGGTAATGAAATTCCTGTGGCGAAAAACATAGTTATTATTGCAATTAAAGTTGGAAATCTTCCGTTACAGGGAACAAAATTATTTGTTACGGTAGCTATAATTCGTTCCCTTGGAGATTCGATAATTCGACAACCAGTGACACCACAAGCATTACACCCAAATCCCATTAACATTGTGAGAGACTGTTTTCCGCTTGTGCCTGATTTAGCGAAAAATCTATCCATATTAAATGCCACTCTCGGTAAATATCCGAAATCCTCTAAAAGCGTAAATAGTGGAAAGAAGATTGCCATAGGAGGAAGCATAACTGCAACTACCCACGAAAGAGTTTTAAACATTCCGTCTATCAATAAGCCCTTTAGAAATGGTGGGGAATGTAATAAATCAAAAAGCCCATAAAGCCATTCCTGAACCTTAGAAAATGCCATTGAGAGAAGCTCGGAGGGATAGTTTGCACCAGAAATTGTTATATAGAAAATAACTCCGAATAGCAAAAGCATTATTGGAATACCAGTTAGCTTTGATGTCAGAATCTTATCAAGCTTTCTGTCACGCCGACTGTAACATTTATCACAAAGGCAGGTACAATGTGCATAGATTTCTTGAGCTTTTGCAACTATTCCCTCGACTATAATATCTCTTATATCATCTTGTTTCATACCGATGTTTTCAAGTTCGTTGTGTATTTCTGTGAAAGCTTTATTTATAGTTTTGTGTTCTATAAGACTAAAATTAAAGTATTCTTTTATGGAATTATCAAGCTTTTTATCGCAATCAATTAACCTTAAAGCAAGAAACCTCTTTGAAAGATAGCTGAAGGTTTTATCATCAAAAAGCTTTGAATCTTCGATAATATTTTCAAGTTTAATTATTGCTTTTTCGATATTACTGTTATACTTTATTTTTGTGCCAAAGACTTTTCTTTTTCCAGTAGCTACATCGAAAACGGCATCTTTTAATTCATCAAGACCTTCTCCGGAACGAGCCGCAGTTCCTACAACGGGAACGCCAAGATATAAAGAAAGCTCATCAAGGTCAATTTGAATCCCCTTTTTTGTTGCTTCATCAAGTAGATTTACACAGATGACAGCTTTTTTATTTACTTCTAAAATTTGTAGAGCGAGATTTAAATTTCGCCTCTCAAGACAGGTTGCGTCAAGAACTACAATTATACAATCAGGCTGACCAAAGCAGATAAATTCCCTTGCGGCTTCCTCGTCTGGAGATGACGCCATAAGCGAATATGTTCCTGGAATATCTACAAGCGTGAAATCAATGTTTTTATGAGTGAAGGTTCCGCTTGCATTAGCGACAGTTTTTCCTGCCCAGTTTCCTGTATGTTGTCGCATACCAGTAAGTGCATTAAAAACGGTGCTTTTTCCTACATTTGGATTTCCTGCAAGAGCGATTGTCAGATTAGAGTTTTTAAGCTTTTCAGTATCACTTTTCATCTATGTACCTCCTGAGTGAAGATAGTAGGATATTTGCAATAAGGATTTAGAAAGGTGAGCATTATAGAGTAATTCTGGCGGTATGTGAAATCTAAATGATACACATACCGCTTTAATTACTGCTGCTTATTTATTAAAATATATCTCGCATCTTCGGGGCGAATGGCTATTACAGCACCACTTATGAAATAGGCGGTAAGTCCTCCAACAGGACTTTTCATAAGACTTTCTACATATGTTCCTTTGACAAGTCCAAGGTCTAACATTCTTCTGCGAAGTTCGCCTTTGGAAAGTAGCTTTGAAACAAAACCAGAATCGCCAACCGAAAGAGAATCAAGCGAGATTGTTTTGATATTCATCAGAACCAAACCTTTCTGCCGTAAAATCTTTCAGCTTTTCACTATCTATCTTATGCTGTTATATTTCATAAGGGTACTTAGATAGTATTTTATGACAAAAAACAAAGGCTTCATTCAAATACATTTTAAGAATTTGAATGAAACCTTATGCTTTAAATTATTATTTTATACCTATGTAAATATGAATTTCGGCATTATTCATATCGCTATTTTGATATTCTTCAAAATCGCATACGAAAGTTCTTGGAAGATTCATTTGCCATAATTCTTTCCAAAAATCTGAAACTGCTGTTATACCGTTACCTTTCACTATAAATTTTGCATATTTTCCAGCAGGAATTTTTATAATGCTTAAATCATTGTTATTTCCATCAGAAAAATTCACCTCACAGGCTACTGCGGTAGAATAATCTCCTTTTTCGTTATTTTCGTAATCGTAATACATTCCAAGTGCTTTTTCATTAGCTTTATTTTTTATGCCAAAGAAAATACCTTCCTCGAAAAAGCGTTTCCAAAGATTGCCGATGACCTTGCACATATCGGGTGAGAAATTATTAGTTCTTGCAGAGATTCCGACTGCTGTTTTTTCGGGCAAATTGACGATTTCATATTCCATAGTAATTATCTCCTTTAAATTTTTTAGATATATCTTTTGTCGATAAGATAAGAATATCATAGTAACCACGACAACAGTGTGTCATATTTTATAGCATATCAAAAAAATTAAGTTGTTCATTTTCGCTTTGTTTAAATTCTGATAAATATGAGAAAATTTCATCAATATTATACATAATTCCAAGTTTTCGACAGAAGGATATAAGAATTTGCATAAGTTCCTTATTTTTAGAACTTGTTACTTCATACCTGTTTCCATATTTTTGTATGTATTTTTCTTTAAGATTTGGAAAATGTTCATCAAGTTTTTTGTAAAAATATTCACGATTGCCAGTTCTGAGAGTAAGTCCCATTCCAAAACACATAATTCCACGAACTTTTGCTTTTTCACAATAGCTTAATATTCCACGAATATTTTCTTCTGTATCGTTTATAAATGGGAGTATAGGGTCAAGCCAAACAATGGTTGGGATACAGTTATCACGCATAATTTCAAGCACCTTAAACCGCTCATAACTTGTACTGACATTTGGTTCAAGAATTTTACAAAGTTTTTCATTATATGTAGTTAAAGTTATTTGGACAACAACTTTTGTTTTTTGATTTATACTTTTTAGTAAATCCAAATCTCTTAAAATAAGGTTTGATTTTGTAAGGATAGATACTCCGAAACCATATTTATCAATAATTTCAAGACATTTTCTCATATTACAAAGATTTTTTTCGAGTGGAATATATGGGTCACTCATAGCGCCTGTTCCAATCATACATGGTTTGCGTTTTCGTTTTAAAGCGTTTTCTAAAAGTTGAGCAGCATTAGCTTTTACCTCTATATCTTCAAAGCTATGCGACATCTGATAACATTTGCTTCTCGAATCGCAGTATATACAGCCATGTGAACAGCCACGATATATATTTATTCCATTTTGTGCGGATAAAATTCCTTTTGCGTTTACTATGTGCATATTTTTCAACCCTTTTAAGTGTAAATATTGCTTATATTTTTTAGATATTCTGCAAATTCCGAACGCAGAAATTCAGGCTTTAAAAGCTCAACGGATTCTCCGAATGTCAATAGCCAAGAAAATAAGTTGTATTTATCGGTAGATTCGTGAACGAAATATAATTTTCCGTTTTCAAGCTGTGTGAAGCTGTCAATTCCATATTCATCAATTATACGCCATTTTACAGACGAATCAAAAATAGCCTCTATTGTAAATTCTGTCGGAAAGATATTTTCTGATGAAAAGTCAGGTGGGGATTTTATATGTTTTTTGGTGATAATTTTGCCTGTTTTAAGTTCGGTAATTCGATTTAATTTAAAAAGGCGAAAATCATTTCGTTTCAGACAATATCCCCATACATACCAAGATGACCATTTAAATATCAGTGAGAGCGGTTCGATTTCTCGAAGGCTTTCCTCATTTGGCGAGAAGTATCGAAACGAGATTGTTTCTGAATTGCTTATTGAGGCTTGAATAAGCTCTATTTTTGGAGCAAGGAAGGATTTTTGCCAAGAGGATAGGTCTATTATAATATGCTCATTAGAGGGAAGAATATCTGGATTTTTATTATTTCCTGCAGAAAGCTTTTCAATTAAAAGTTTATATTTATTTGTGTTGCTTACGCTGTCAAGACCTTTGAGAGCGGAAAGTATAGAGTCCATATCATCATTTGTAAGAAGTGTTTTATCAATCTGATAGCCCTCCATTATTGATATTCCGCCATTTTTTCCTTGAATTGTTACTATTGGGATTCCAGCCTTGCACATATCTTCTATATCACGATTTATTGTTCTGCGTGAAACTTCAAATTTTTCTGCAAGATAAGGTGCAGTTACTTTTTCTTTTTTTTCATAAGAATGGTAAGTATTCCGATTAGCCGGTCAATTTTCATATAAAATCACATCCTTATAAAATATATTATACTTATTCAAACACGACAATAGCTTGTCCTGTTTATGATGATTTAAGAAATAATTTTTAGTAGGATTTTTAGAGCAAGTTTCATAATTTTTGCTTTAATAGTAGCATAATAACACAAGGTAAGCAATGTCTAAATATCTGAATAAAAGATGATTTATATAGTATAATCAGTAAAAATTTAGCCTAAAATATTGACATTATATCAAATTTGGGGTTTAATAGTATCTGTATAAGTGTTGCTACGCTTTTTAAAAGTAAATGTGTGGTGACATAAATTGTAGTCAGGAAATTGGCAAATGTTTTGTTCTTGACTAAAGAAAGGATATGAACTTAAAATGGTATATGTATTTTTAGCGGATGGCTTTGAAGAAATTGAAGCACTTACACCTGTCGATATTTTAAGAAGAGGCGGTGTAGATGTTGTTACTGTAGGCGTTACAGGAAGAGAGGCTACGAGTTCACATAATATCGTTGTTACAGCTGATATTATGGAAGAAGAAATTGACGATTTTGATGGTGTCGAGGCAATCGTGCTTCCAGGTGGTATGCCAGGCACTACTAATCTTGAGGCTTCTGAGGTTGTTAAGGAAGCCATAGAATATTGCAGTAAGAATGATATTCTTATCGGTGCTATTTGTGCCGCACCGTCAATTCTTGGACATATGGGACTTCTTAAAGGCAAGCACGCAACAGCTTTTCCGTCTTTTCAAAAAGAACTTGATGGTGCCATATGCAATAATGGTTTTGTTGAGAAAGATGGCAAGATTATTACTGCAAGAGGTATGGGAGTTTCTGTTGAATTCGGACTTGAACTTCTTAAAGAGCTTAAAGGCAACGATGTGGCTAACAGTGTAAGGAATGCAATACAATGCCGATAGATGATATTCGAGAGTATAAATCTGAGTTGCGAAAGAAAATACGCAGACAAAGAGAAGAAATGCCACCTAAGCAAAAGGCTTTGCTTGATAAGCTGGTTCTCAAAAATATATTAAAGCTCAGACAATATAAAGCTAATGATACAATCTTAACATATGTTTCTACAAAGATAGAAGTAGATACATTTGGTCTTATTCGTCAGGCTTTGAAAGATGGTAAGAGAGTTGCTGTTCCAAGATGTATAGATAATAGCCGAGAAATGGATTTCTATTATATTACTTCACTCAACCAGCTTGAGCCAAGAACCTTTGGAGTGCTTGAACCGATTAAGGAGCAGTGCGAAATTCTAAAGGATTACTCAAAGGGCTTGTGTATTATTCCGGGCTTGGTATTCGATTTTGACGGCTATCGTTTAGGTTATGGAAAAGGCTATTATGATAGATTTTTGAGCCGTTTTGGTGGAGATACAGCAGGGGTTTGTTACAGCTCTTGTGTTCAGTGGAAGCTTGTGCATGGCTTTTATGATAGGAGAGCAGACTTGCTTGTTACCGAAAAATACATAAGACAGACTAACCAAAGAACTACGGAGGTATAGATATGAGCGACGATATGAATGAAAAGCGTCAGGAAAAAATAGAGGGCTTTAAGCTTCATATCAATGAAGAAAGCTTTCCTACTGATGATACTCAGGCTCAGACAGATGAAAATAATATAACCGATGAGAGTTTTGGTGAAGCTGTTTCAAGGCGTAATAAGATAGAAAACTTTAAGGTCCATATTGATGATATAGACAGCTTTGCAGAAGAAGTACCTCAAGAAGATGAAAGAACAGATTATGGTATATCGCAAAGACCTATTTATAGCAATTTTGATGAGGATATAAACTCATCAAGTATTTTGCAAAATATAGACCAAAGTATGATTATTGCTGATGATGACCTTGATAATGCAAGTGACAGCATACAGAGTTATAGTGCAAATGTTATTACTAAAAAAATGACTCCGGCTGAAAAAAAGGAGCTTAAAAAAGCTAAAGATGCGGATAAAAAGCGTTTGAAAGCAAAATCACGCAAAAATAAGCGTTTCTTTAGAGTTGTATGGGTTATAATGGCGGCACTTATTTCTATTCTTGTTGGCGGATATATGGTTGTTGGTGTAAATGATATGCTTGCTGTCGGAAGGTCTGATGAAGAGGTTACAATAGATATTCCAAGTAACGCTTCATTTGACTACATTTCAGATATTCTCTATAAGAATAATATTATCAATAATAAGAGTTTCTTTAATCTTTATGCGACTATGACGAAATCTAAATCAGGCTTTATTAAAGGAACTTATGATATAAAGAAAAATCTTGATTATCAGGCAATTATTTCATATCTTCAAACAGATACTAACAGAACAGATATAGTTTCTGTACAGTTTACAGAAGGTATGAATGTAAGAGAATTTTCTGAAGTACTTGAAAAGAATGGAGTATGCTCATCAGCGGAGTTCCTTAATGCTTGCAATAGTGATAATTACGATGAAGAATTTACATTCTTAAAAGAAATTACTAATAAATCTGAAAGATATTATAAGCTTGAAGGATATCTTTTCCCTGATACTTATTATTTCTATAAAGATGAAAAAGTTGAGAATGTAATGAGAAAGCTTCTCAATAACTATGAACTCAAAGTTTATCATACAAAATCTCGTGTAGATGGTTTTGATAAGCGTGTTACAATAGAACAGCGAGCTAAGGCTGCCGGAATGACTGTTGATGAAATTATAACACTTGCGTCTATTATTCAGGCGGAAGCTGCCGATGTTGATGATATGTATCTCGTTTCAAGTGTTTTACATAATCGTCTTAACACTGCCGAATCAGATGGTGTAAGCCCATTTGGCGATGTTGGTATGACAAGGCTTCAGGTTGACTCTACAGTTTATTATCCATATAAGAGTAAAACTCAGATTCCTATTGCTGAGAAAAACAGCTTTAAGAGCCGTTATGATACATACGATATAGAAGGTCTGCCGGCTGGTGCTATATGTAACCCTGGTAAAGATGCTATTGATGCGGCACTTTCTCCTGATGATACAAATTACTACTTCTTCTGCCATAAGGCTGCTACAACTGATTCACCTGCTCAGTCCTATTATGCTTCAACAGGTATTGAACACGAATCAAATCTTGTTAAGGCGGGCTTAACTACAACACATAACCAATAAATTAAAAACGCCGACTGACTAAGCAGTTTGTCGGCGTTTTTAAAATAAGAAAAAATTCGGAGCTGATAAAATGAAAAATACAGAGCTACTTTCACCTGCTGGTGATTTTGAATGTTTTCAGAGTGCGTTGAAATTCGGTGCAGACGCAATTTATCTTGCGGGTGAGGAATACGGTATGCGAACCTCATCAGCAAATTTTGACCACGATACTCTAAAAAAAGCAGTATCACTTGCACACGAAAAAGGTGTTGCTGTATATGTTACTTGCAATACAACTCCACGAAGCAAGGAAATGGAAACACTTCCAAGCTTTCTTGAAAGTGCCGCTGATTGTGGAGTTGATGCTTTTATAGTTGCAGATTTGGGAGTATTTTCTTTGGCAAAAAAATATGCACCAAATGTTGAAATCCATATGTCTACACAGACAGGAATAGTCAACTACTACACAGCAAATGTTTTACACGATATGGGTGCAAAGAGAGTTGTTCTTGCGAGAGAATTATCACTTGATGAAATTGCTGATATAAGGGCAAAAACTCCAAAAGAGCTTGAGCTTGAAGCCTTTGTGCATGGCTCGATGTGCGTTTCTTTTTCGGGAAGATGTCTTATTTCAAGCTATATGACAGGCCGTGACGCAAATAGGGGAGATTGTGCTCAGCCTTGCCGTTGGAAATATCACCTATATGAGCAAAATCGTGAAGGACAATATTTCCCGATTGAAGAAAATGAAAATGGAACATATCTCTATAATTCTCGTGACCTTTGTATGATTGAGCATATTCCTGAGCTTATTAAAGCGGGAGTTTATAGTCTAAAGATTGAGGGCAGAGCGAAATCAGCTTATTATGTTTCGGTTACGACTAATGCTTATCGTCACGCAATAGATGATTATTATGCAGAGGGTGAAAATTATACTCTCAAGCCTTGGATTCGTGATGAGCTTGATAAGGTAAGCCACAGAGAATATAATACAGGCTTTTTCTTTGGAGGAGAGCCTGGACAGGTTACATCTAATGGCGGATATATCAGAAATTATGAGGTTGTCGCCGTATGTGAGGATTATGCAGATGGCAAAGCAAGCCTTACGCAAAGAAATAAATTCTATGCAGGTGATGAGCTTGATGTACTTCCACCGTCAGGCATACCTTTCTATGCGAAAGCTGAAAAGCTCTTTGATGAGTGGGGCAACGAAATTGAATCAGCACCACACGCAATGCAAAAACTTACTATGATAACAAATGTAGAAATTCCGAAAGGCTCTGTGCTTAGAAAGAAACGAGCATAAATTTGTGCTTGACACTTAGCGAAAAGAGAATATAATATATAATGGAATTTTAAGATGAAAAATAATTTTGATATAAGGTGAGAAAAATGGAATGGACAGGACTTAATGAATTAAGAGAAAAATATTTGTCTTTCTTTGAATCAAAGGGACATCTTCGCTTGCCGAGCTTCCCATTGGTTCCTAAGGACGATAAGAGCCTTTTGCTGATTAACTCAGGTATGGCCCCTATGAAAAAGTATTTTACAGGCGAGGTTACTCCTCCAAGAAAGCGTGTAACTACTTGCCAAAAATGTATTCGTACACCTGATATTGAGCGTGTCGGCATTACTGCAAGACACGGCACATATTTTGAAATGCTTGGTAACTTCTCATTCGGAGATTATTTCAAGCACGAGGCAACAGCTTGGAGCTGGGAATTCTGCACAAAGGTTCTTGAATTGCCAGAGGATAAAATCTGGGTTTCTATCTATGAAAAAGATGACGAGGCTTTCGATATTTGGACAAAAGAAGTTGGCGTATCTCCTAAGAGAATAGTTCGTCTTGGCAAAGAGGATAACTTCTGGGAGCATGGTTCAGGTCCTTGTGGCCCTTGCTCAGAACTTTATTTCGATAGAGGCGAAAAGTACGGTTGTGGAAAGCCTACCTGTGGAGTTGGCTGTGACTGTGACAGATATGTTGAATTTTGGAACAATGTTTTCACACAGTTCAACAATGACGGCAATGGCAACTATACACCACTTGAGCATCCAAACATTGATACAGGTATGGGACTTGAAAGACTTGCTTGCATTATGCAAGGTGTTGATAATTTGTTCCTTGTTGATACAGTTCAGAATATTATGAAACACGCTTCCGAAATATCGGGAGTAAAATATGGCGAAAGTGAAAAGACAGATGTTTCACTTCGTGTTGTAACTGACCATATCAGAAGTGTTACATTTATGATTGGTGACGGTGTTATGCCTTCAAATGAGGGCAGAGGCTATGTTCTCAGAAGACTTCTCAGAAGAGCAGCAAGACACGGAAGAATACTTGGTATAACAGAGCCTTTCCTATATAAGATTGTTGATACTGTTATTAAGGAAAATCCTGCATATCCTGAGCTTGAGGAAAAGCGTGAGATTATCACTAAGGTTGTTAAGATTGAGGAAGAAAACTTCTCTAAGACTCTTTCTCTTGGCTTTGAGCTTCTCAATAAGGTTATTGATGATTCAGATTTCCAGACAATTTCAGGTGATGACGCATTTAAGCTTAACGATACCTTTGGCTTGCCACTCGATTTGATTAAGGAAATTGCAAAAGAGCGTAATTTTAAGGTTGATGAGGAAGGCTTCCGTCAGCTTCTTGCAGAGCAGAAAAAGCGTGCAAAGGAAGCAAGAAGTAAGGCTGATTCAGAAGCTTGGCTTAGTGATAACGCAGACCTGAGTGATGTTGCAAAGACAGAGTTCCTCGGTTATACTCAGCTTTCTAATGACGCTAAGGTTCTTGCAATCATCAAGAATGGCGAAAGAGTAAAATTTGCTGGTGCTGACGATAAGGTTGTAATCGTTCTTGATAAGACCTCTTTCTATGCAGAGAGTGGCGGTCAGACAGGCGATATAGGCATTATTAAAACTGCTAATGGCGAAATCGAAGTTGAAGATACGGTTAAAAACAACAACGGAATATTTATGCACTATTGTGTAGTTAAAAGCGGGGTTATTTCTGAAGGCGACACAGTTACTGCTGAGGTTGATAAGGAAACAAGAAAATCCACTATGAGAAATCATACTGCTGCTCATATTCTCCAAGCAAGCCTTAGAAAGCTTCTCGGCAACCATGTTGAGCAAGCTGGTCAGCTTGTTTCTGCTGATAGAATGCGTTTCGACTTTACTCATTTCTCAGCTCTTACTGATGATGAGCTTTATCAGATTGAAAATATGGTAAATGATGTAATTTTTGACGCTATTGATGTTGATTGCAGAGAGATGCCTATTGAAGAGGCTAAGAAGCTCGGTGCTATGGCGTTATTCGGTGAGAAATATGGCGATGTAGTTCGTGTTGTTTCTATTGGAGATTATTCCAGAGAATTTTGCGGTGGTACTCATGTTGATAACACTTCAAAAATTGGTATGTTCAAGATTATAAGCGAAAGCTCTGTTGCAGCCGGTGTAAGAAGAATAGAAGCTGTTACAGGTCGTGGTGTTCTCAATGCACTTAATCATGTTTCAGATATGGTTAAGCAAGGTGCTGCTATCCTCAAGGTTAATAACATTAATGACTTTGTTGATGTTTGTGAGCATATCGCAAATGATATTAAGGAGAAAGAACATTCTATTAATAAGCTCAATAACTCTATTGCAGCATTTAAGCTTGATTCACTCTTTGCAAATTCTGAACTCAAGAAAGATGTAAGAATTATTTCTGCAGCATTTACATCTACAAATTCAGAAATGCTCAAAAATATGTGTGACAGAGTTCTTAGTTCAGCAGACAAGTGCGTTGCAGTTCTTTTCGGTATTGACGGCGAAAAGGCAACTATCGCTGTTGCTTGCGGTAAGGAAGCTGTTAAGAAGGGTGCTCACGCTGGAAAGATAGTCAAAGAAGTAGCTGCTATTGTAGGCGGAAAAGGCGGTGGCAAGCCAGAAAGAGCTATGGCTGGTGTAAAGGATTTGACTAAGATTGATGAAGCACTTATGCAGGTTGAAAATATAATTTTGCCAATGATAAAGGAATAAAATCTACAATTAGTTTATAAAATTTCACAAAGACACTCAAAAGTTTTGCTCAAGCTTTTTCAAAAGCTTGCAGGGTCGAGGGACAGCGTCCCTCGTGGGTTTTAAGGGCGAAGCCCTTAACATTCTTTGCTCTTTGAGCGGCGGATTTTATCCGCCGCTTTTTCTTTTGTTAGCAACATTAGTCAAAAAGGGCGGACAAAGTCCGCCCTTATATGGCAAGAAAAGTTAAGGGCGTTGCCCTTAAAACCTATGAGGGACTCCGTCCCTCAACCCTGCGAGCCTTTAAAAAGGCTCGAGCGAAACTTTTAATTTTCTTAGGAAAGTTCATTAGCTAAGCGGTAGCTCATTGGTAATTTCCTTATTCGCGGCAATATAAGTTAATTTAGAATGTCGAGTGAGGCTTGCCGAACGATTCCGCATCTTGGGAGCGGCGGCTCGCCGCCTTGAGCGAAACTTTTAATTTTCTTAGGAAAGTTCATTAACTAAGCGGTAGCTCATTGGTAATTTCCTTATTCGCGGCAATATAAGTTAATTTAGAATGTCGAGTGAGGCTTGCCGAACGATTCCGCGTCTTGGGGAGCGGCGGCTCGCCGCCTCGAGCGAAACTTTTAATTTTCTTAGGAAAGTTCATTAAAACTAAGCGGTAGCTCATTGGTAATTTCCTTATTCGCGGCAATATAAGTTAATTTAGAATGTCGAGTGAGGCTTGCCGAACGATTCCGCGTCTTGGGAGCGGCGGCTCGCCGCCTCGAGCGAAACTTTTAATTTTCTTAGGAAAGTTCATTAACTAAGCGGTAGCTCATTGGTAATTTCCTTATTCGCGGCAATATAAGTTAATTTAGAATGTCGAGTGAGGCTTGCCGAACGATTCCGCGTCTTGGGAGCGGCGGCTCGCCGCCTCGAGCGAAACTTTTAATTTTCTTAGGAAAGTTTATTAACTAAGCGGTAGCTCATTGGTAATTTCCTTAAAAGTTTGTAGCTTAGCATTTTCCTTAGTTATTTTATGCGTAGTCGGAAAAGCTATTCTTAAAGGGAGGTGAAGCGATTGAAAAATTTTTTTAAAATGCTTTCCTATATCTGCTCAATTATTTCAATGATGATTTTTTATGTTATAGGTTATGAATCTGTTTCAGCACAATCTTCGTTTACTGTTTCAGGAGATAAAAGCCAGATAAGCTTACCTTATCCGCTTTGTGTTTCAACTGATGTGGATAGCTTTATTTCGGCAAGCACAAAAAATGATTGCACAAAAGTTGGAAGTGGAGAACTTAAACTATTTAACAGTATCCCCATAAAAAAGGTTGATATTAAAATAAGTAACGAAAAAACTGTTATTCCTTGCGGAACACCTTTTGGAGTAAAATTATATACTCGTGGAGTTGTAGTCATAAATATGGAGGATATTGTCGTAAATGGCAAGTATCTTAATCCAGCAAAGGACGCTGGGTTGCAAGTGGGGGATATTATTTTATCCGCAGATGGAACAGAAACTGACACTAATGAACAGCTTTCTGAGATAGTTTCAAAATCAAAGGGTAAATCTATAAAGCTGAAAGTTCGCAGAGATAATGTTATTTTTACAACTAAGCTTTTGCCTGCTTTATGTGGGACGGCTCAATATAAAATAGGGGTATGGGTGCGTGACAGCTCTGCTGGTATAGGAACAATGACTTTTTATGATAATGATATAGGCTGTTTTGCAGGGCTTGGACATGGAATATGCGATAGCGAGGCAGGAACTATTTTGCCTTTATTAAGCGGTGATATTGTTACAGCTGAGATTAACGGCCTTACAAAAAGTACCACTGGTTCGGCTGGTTCTTTAAGAGGATATTTCGCTGATGATAATGCTATCGGAACAATTCTTACAAATTCAGAGAGAGGAGTTTTTGGTAAGGCGGAAAAAGCACCAATAGATAATTTAGAAATCCCTATTGCTTGGAAACAAAATGTTCATACAGGCGAGGCAAAGGTGCTTTCTACAATAGATGGCAGTGAACCGAAATATTATAATATCTGGATTGAGAATGTCAGCAGAAATGATAATCAAGAAACGAAAAATATGGTAATTCATGTTACAGATGAGGAACTTCTTGATACCGCAGGCGGAATTGTTCAGGGTATGAGTGGCAGTCCGATTATTCAAGATGGTAAACTTATAGGTGCTGTTACTCATGTTTTTGTCAATGACCCAACGAGAGGCTATGCGATTTTTGCGGAAAATATGTATGAAAGTGTCAATGAAATTGCACAAAACAGTATAGAAAATATTGCCTGATTTTATGCAAGCAACCATATTTCCATTTTCTTCCAATTTTTTGACGATAAACTATTGCTATTTTTTCCAATTTATGGTAATATTCAATCATCAAATAAATCAAACGGGGGAACGGTCATGGAAAATACAATTAAAATGCTTATTGCGGAGGATTCCGCAGAATTTGCTGATGTAGGAACAGCAGTTTATGAAGAATTTGGTGTATCACCAAGCTTTTTGCGAGAAAGACGGAACAGCTCTTCTTGAGGAAATTCGTAAACAATCTCCTGATGTTGTCGTTATGGATATGTTTATGAAAAACATTGACGCTGTCGGAGTTATGAAGAATGCAAGAAGAAACTCAAATGGTAAGGAGATTATCTATATTACACTTTCAAATTTCGACAGTTCTATGCTTGAAAGAGAAGCACTCGGAGCAGGAGCAGCTTATTATGTAATCAAACCTTTTAAAACAGCAGATTTGCTTGAGAGAATAAGTGACTTTATTCGAGGAAATTCTTCAAGGACAAGCGGTGCTATAAAAAGCTCTGATAGCGAATTGCAGATTCAGGTTACAGAGATTTTGCACCAGATAGGAGTTCCTGCACATATTAAGGGCTATCAGTATCTCAGAGATTCGATTATTATGTCAATAGAACACCCTGAGATAATCAACGCAGTAACAAAGCAGCTTTATCCAAGTGTTGCGAAAAAGTATGAAACTACTTCATCAAGAGTAGAAAGAGCAATACGCCACGCAATAGAGGTTGCGTGGGATAGAGGCGATGTAGATGTGTTAAATTCTTACTTCGGATATACAATCCACAATGGCAGAGGAAAGCCAACAAACAGCGAATTTGTGGCAATGATTTCTGACAGACTTAGACTGCATATGAAGCAAGTACCAAATCGTGGTGATGTGGCTTGAACTTCTGATGCTTGTATGAAATAAGTTATTGATAAGACCAGCCAACAATGACAGGATTTTAATATATAATAAAGCTCATTGATGTTTTAAACTCTTTAAAAATTCACACAATATAATTTGCTTCCAAGATTTTATGTATACAGTTTAACATTATAATTCCTCTCAAAATAAGCACAGCTCAAAAAAACGAGCTGTGCTTATTTGTCGCTTTCTGCATTATTTGACAAAATGAATAATTGGTATTATTATATAAATAACAGGCAGCACCATAGTTCTATATGGTATTGCCTGTTTAAATCTACATAAAAAATCCGGCAATTATGCCATAGGAGGTTTTTATAATGCAAAAAGAAGGACAAATTAAAGTAAGCTCGGAAAATATTTTTCCGATAATTAAAAAATGGCTTTATTCTGATAAGGATATTTTCCTTAGAGAAATTGTTGCAAACGCTTGTGATGCTATTAAGAAATATCAAAGCCTTTGCAGCATTGGCGAGGCTGAAAATGACGGTATTAAGCCAAGAATTGAGATTATTGCCGATAAGAACGCAAAAACTCTTACTGTTACAGATAACGGTATCGGTATGACTGCTGATGAAGTTGAAAAGTATATTACTCAGATTGCTTTCTCTGGTGCAGAAGAATTTATCGAGAAATATAAGGACAAATCTGAGGATAATGCAGGTATTATTGGTCACTTTGGACTCGGTTTCTACTCATCTTATATGGTTTCTGAAAGCGTTGAGATTGAAACACTTTCATATCAGCCAAATTCACAGCCTGTACATTGGGTAAGTGATGGAAGCACAACCTATGAAATTACAGATGGTACTCGCACACAGCACGGTACATCTATCATTATGCATATAACTGAAGATGAGGAAGAATTTCTTGACAAGGATAAGCTTCGTGATTTACTCCTCAAATACTGCCACTTTATGCCTTATGAGATTTATCTCAATCCTGCTGAAGAAGAGGCTGTTGTAACAAAAGATGCAGACGGAAACGAGATTAAGCACGACGCAAAGCCTGTTAATAATACAACTCCACTTTGGCTTAAAGCTCCAAGAGATTGCACAGATGAAGAATATAAGGAATTTTATGTAGAGGCTTTTCACGACTTTAATGAGCCACTTTTCTGGATTCACCTCAATGTTGACTATCCCTTCAATTTAAAGGGTATTCTTTATTTTCCTAAGCAGACAGACAAGCTTCAGGTTATGCCTGGTGAAATTAAGCTTTATTCAAATCAGGTTTATATTGCAGATAACATCAAAGAGGTTGTTCCTGAGTTCCTTATGCTCTTAAAGGGTGTAATTGATTGCCCTGATATTCCGCTTAATGTTTCAAGAAGTTTCTTACAGAATGACGGCGAGGTTGCTAAGATTTCAAAGCATATTACAAAGAAGGTTGCAGATAAGCTTTCTTCAATGTTTAAGAATGACAGAGAAACCTATGAGAAATATTGGGACGATATTGCTCCATTTATTAAATTTGGTTGCATTAAGGACGAGAAGTTCTATGATAGAGTTAAGGATATAATCCTCTTTAAGACTATCTCAGGCGAATATAAAACTTTTGCGGATTGTCCAAAGCAGGGCGACAAGATTTTCTATGTCACAGATGAAAGTGTTCAGGCACAGTATATTGATATGTTTAAGGCTAACGGACTTGACGCTGTTCTTCTTACACATACTATTGATACACATTTCATAAGCTTCCTTGAATATAAAGAGAGTGGCACAAAGCTTGCAAGAATAGATTCAGAGCTTGGCGATGCACTTAAATCTGATGAGGTTACTGATGACGCAAGCAACGAAAAGCTAAAGGAAATCTTCAAGACTGCACTTGGTGATGATAAGCTTGAAATTCAGACAGAAGGTCTTAAGGTTAAGGAAACTCCTGCTATTCTTCTTCAAAATGAGTATATGAGAAGAATGAATGATATGAACACGCTTTATGGTGGAATTTTCGGAGGTTCACCTGAGGCTAAGGAAACACTTGTTATCAATACAACAAATGATATTATCAAGACACTTCCAACACTCAGCGAAGAAAATCGCACACTTGTTTGTAAGCATATTCTTGACCTTGCAACTATCAGCCAAAGAAAGCTTACTGCTGACGAACTCAAAGACTTTGTAGCAAGAAGTGTTGAAATTCTTGGCATAATTAAGTAATTAGCTTGTTTTTTCAAGGTTGAATTAACTACAATGAGCTAATGAACCTCCCTAAGAAAATTAAAAGTTTTGCTCAAGCTTTTTCAAAAGCTTGCAGGGTCGAGGGACAGCGTCCCTCGTGGGGTTTTAAGGGCAACGCCCCCTTAACTTGCTTTGCTTTTGAGCGGCGGATTTTATCCGCCGCTTTTTCTTTTATAGTGTCGGACAAGGTTTGATACTTTATTAGTCAAGAGGTGCTAAAAGCTTCCCACCAATGGTTCTACCATAGATGACTGCCTTTAAAAAGACTTGACCTAAACTTTAAGTGTCTAAAATAAGTACATCAATTAATTGTAAGAAAATGAATATATTTAAGATTTTAAGTTCATAATAATCTTGGTGATTATTTATGAAAGAACTTATAAAAGATGCAGAGATTTTTGCGATTGGTGGCTTATCTTATGGTGCAATAGAAATTATGTGGCGACATTATACACATTGGACAATGGTTATTACAGGCGGAGTATGCTTTTATACTTTATATAAATTGAGTAAAGGCAAAGAAAAAATGCCTATTTTGAAAAAAGTGTTTACTTGGAAGTGCTGTTATAACAACTGCAGAATTTCTTACAGGAATAATAGTAAATATGATATTTGATATGAAAGTGTGGGATTATTCAGGTTTACCACTTAATCTATTTGGTCAGGTTTGTTTGTTTTATAGCTTTTTATGGGCTTTGCTTGCTATACCGATTGATGCTATATGCAAAAAAGCATTAAGAGAGCGTTTAGAAGCATAAGTTGAATAAATTACTATGAAAGTTATATTAAAATCGCAATTAAAAGTCTGAAAACCCTTTTTAAGTTGGTTTTACAGACTTTTTCTTTTTTCTTAATAAATAAAAAGTCAACGCAAAAAATATATTGAAAGAATCTGCCAATAATGATATAATATATTATATTTGTTTAATATGACCTAATTTTGTAATTGAACTGTTGCGATTTTTCTCGGCAGTATTTATGAGTACGAAAGGAATTTTTATCTATGTTAAGAGAGAACTGTTACAGAACTTTATACTGTGGTGACCTAAGAGAAAGTCATATCGGACAAACTGTCCGTGTTGCTGGTTGGCTCGAAAATATTCGTGACCACGGTGGTGTTATGTTTCTTGATATCCGTGACCAGTATGGCGTTGTTCAGGTTGTTATTCACGATGAGAATATGCTCAAGGGACTTAATAAGGAATGCTCACTTACAGTAAGCGGTTCAGTTGTTAAGCGTGATGAGGAAACTTATAATCCAAAAATCGCAACAGGTACTGTTGAAATTGTTGCCGATACATTGACTGTTCTCGGCAAAGCTCCTGTTGCACTTCCTTTTTTGAAATTGCTACATCTAAGGAAACAAAGGAAGAAGTTCGTTTGAAGTATCGTTTCCTTGACCTCAGAAATAAGAAGGTTCACGATAATATCGTACTTCGTTCACAGGTTATTTCATTCCTTAGAAATAAAATGACAGAGCTCGGCTTCCTTGAGTTGCAGACACCTATTCTTTCTGCATCTTCACCAGAGGGTGCAAAGAGATTATCTTATTCCAAGCCGTAAGCACAAGGGAATGTTTTATGCACTTCCACAAGCTCCTCAGATTTTCAAGCAGCTTTTGATGGTTTCTGGCTTCGATAAGTATTTTCAGGTTGCACCTTGCTTCAGAGATGAGGACGCAAGAGCAGACCGTTCACCAGGTGAATTCTATCAGCTCGATTTTGAAATGGCTTTTGCAGAGCAGGACGATGTTTTTGCAGTAGCAGAAGAAGTCCTTTATGAGACATTCTCTAAGTTTTCAGATAAAGAGGTTTCTAAGCCACCTTTCCGTAGAATCCCATTTGCAGAGGCTATGATAACTTATGGTACAGATAAGCCTGACCTCAGAAACCCACTTCTCATTAAAGATATAAGTGATATGTTTGTTGAAACAGATTTTGCACCATTCAGAGGCAAAACTGTTCGCAGCATCAATGTTCCTAACGCAGCTTCACAGTCAAAGAGCTGGTTCAAGAAGATGGAAGAATTTGCACTTTCTATCGGTATGAAGGGACTTGGTTATGTTAAGGTTCGTGAAGATTTAACATTTGATGGTCCTATTGATAAGTTCCTCAAAGAGGGCGACAGAGAAAAGCTTATCGAAATCAACGACTCTAAGGCTGGAGATGTAATTTACTTTATCGCTGACAGCAAGGAACTTGCACCAAAGCTTGCAGGACAAATCAGAACAGAGGTTGCAGAGCGTCTTTCACTTATCGACAAGAGCCGTTTTGACCTTTGCTTTATAACAGACTTCCCAATGTATGAGCATGACGAGGATACAGGAGCGGTTATCTTTACACATAACCCATTCTCAATGCCACAGGGCGGTATGGAGGCACTTCTTACAAAAGACCCTTGTGATGTTCTTGCATATCAGTATGATATAGTTTGCAACGGTATAGAGCTTTCATCTGGTGCTGTAAGAAACCACGACCTCGACATTATGGTTAAGGCATTTGAAATTGCAGGATATACAGAAGAAGACTTACAACAGAAATTCTCCTCACTTTACAGAGCATTCAAGTATGGTGCACCACCACACGCTGGTATGGCACCTGGAATCGACAGAATGCTTATGCTTCTTACAGATGAAGAAAACATCAGAGAGGTTATTGCGTTCCCTATGAACAGCAATGCACAAGATGTACTTCTCGGAGCACCAAACGAGGTTACAGAACAGCAATTAAGAGAAATTCATATTAAAATCAGATAATATTGGATATTTTCAGCTCAAAAGAAGGGAGAATGAAAATGGTTGACCGCGAGGAAATTTTGAAGATTGCTACACTAAGTAAGCTTTTTGTTTCTGAGGAAGAATTACCAAAACTTACAACCGATATGGAACAGATGATAGCATTTGCGGATACTATCAATAATGCAGAGGACGCAAGTACGGATTTTGATAATATCAACAATCTTTGCAATGTGCTCAGAGAAGATGAGGTTGTTCCGTCTCTTGATAGAGATAAAATTCTCGGAAACGCTAAGGATATTGATGACGGTCATTTCCTTGTTAAAAAGCGTGCATAAATTTTTAGGTGGTGAAGTAATTGAGTTCAAGAGGAAACATAAAAAAATTAGCTGATATGTTAGAGAGCAAGAAAATTTCTTGCACAGAGCTTACACAATCATATATTGACGAAATAGAAAAGAGCAACGGCGAACTTAACGCCTATGTTAAGAAAACTCCTGAGATTGCTTTGGACACTGCGAAAAAGGTCGATGAGAAAATCTCTAAGGGCGAAAAGCTTTCCCCACTTGAGGGTGTTCCGATGACGCTCAAGGACAATATTTCAACAAAGGGAATTGAAACAACCTGTTGTTCAAAAATCCTCAAGGGCTATGTTCCGATTTACGATGCAACAGTCTGGGATATTCTTAAAAAGCAAAACGCAGTTCTTCTTGGCAAAACCAATATGGACGAATTTGCAATGGGTTCATCTTGCGAAACATCTTGCTTTGGCGGAGCTAAGAACCCTCACAACATAAATCATGTTGCCGGAGGAAGCTCAGGCGGTGCAGCTTCTGCTGTTGGCGGAAATATTGCTGTATATGGCTTGGGTTCTGATACAGGCGGTTCTATCCGTCAGCCTGCAAGCTTTTGCGGTGTTGTAGGTTTAAAGCCAACCTATGGTGCGGTTTCAAGATATGGCTTGATTGCTTATGCTTCAAGTCTTGACCAGATTGGGCCTATAACAACTTCTGTTGAGGATGCAGCCATTGTTTTTGATGCAATTTCTGCATATGACAAAATGGACTCAACTTCTCGTGGCAGACAGGGTGCAGCTACTGTTGATACTCTTAATAATTCTATCAAGGGTATGAAAATTGGTATCGCAAAGGAATATATTGAAGGCGTTCGTGACGATGTTCGTGAGGCTGTTATGAATGCAGCAAAGGTTTATGAGTCACTTGGTGCAGAGATTGTTTACTTTGATTTACCAGTTTTGAAGTATGCGCTTCCTGTTTATTATATCCTTGCTTGTGCAGAGGCATCTTCTAACCTTGGCAGAGATATGATGGCATTCGTTATGGCTTTAAGGCAGAGCATTATGATGATGTAAACGATATGGTTAAGAAAACAAGAAGTGAAGGCTTCGGTGATGAAGTTAAACGCAGAATCCTTCTCGGCACATATGTTTTGAGCTCAGGCTACTATGACGCTTACTATAAAAAGGCTCAGAATCTTAGAGGTACTATTGTAAATGCTTTCAAAGAGGCATTTACAAAGTGCAGTGTAATTCTTGCACCAACTGTTCCTATGACAGCTTTTGAGAATGGTAATGCTATAAGCGACCCTGTCGAAACCTATCTTACTGATATTTGCACAGTTCCTGTAAATATTTGCGGACTTCCTGCTGTTTCTGTTCCATGCGGATTTAACGCAAAGGGTATGCCTATCGGTATGCAGCTTATCGGTGACAGCTTCTCCGAGGCTACTATACTTAATGTGGCACATCAGTATGAAACAGCTGTTCCAGAGGCATTTAGGGCTTCTGATTTTGGCGTAAAGCTATAAGGAGGTTTGCAAATAATGAAATATGAGATGGTTGCGGGTTTTGAAACCCATGTTGAGCTTTCAACAAAGACAAAAATTTTCTGTGGCTGTACAACTCAATTCGGCGGTGACCCTAATACTCACTGCTGTCCGATTTGTATAGGATTACCAGGTACACTTCCTAAGCTTAATCGTCAGGTTGTCCGTTATGCAGTTATGGCAGGTCTTGCAACAAACTGCACTATTCCTGAAATTGCAAAGATGGACAGAAAGAACTATTGCTATCCTGACCTCCCAAAGGCTTATCAGATTTCACAGTTTGATATGCCATTGTGCGTAGGCGGATATATTCCGCTCTCAAACGGCAGAAAGATTCGTCTTACAAGAATCCATATTGAAGAGGACGCAGGTAAGCTTATTCATCGTCACGGAGATACTCTTGTTGACTATAACAGAGGTGGAGTTCCACTTATTGAGATTGTTTCTGAACCTGATATAAGGTCTATTGAGGAAGCAAGAGAATATGTTGAAAAGCTTCAGCTTATTATGAGATATATCGGAGTTTCTGACTGCAAGATGCAGGAAGGCTCTATGAGATGCGATGTTAATATTTCTGTTCGTGAGGTTGGCAGTGATAAGCTTGGCACAAGAACAGAAATTAAGAATATGAACTCCATAAACTTTATTGCAAAGGCTATGGAATATGAGTTCGAGCGTCAGGTTGATATTCTTGAGAACGGTGGTAAGGTTATTCAGGAAACACTTCGCTATGATGATGTTACAAATACTACTTCAAGTATGCGTGGTAAGGAAGATGCAAACGATTATCGTTACTTCCGTGACCCTGACCTTGTTACTATAAGTGTTTCAAGAGAAGAAGTCGAGGAGCTTAGAAATCTTCTTCCTGAACTTCCTGTACAGAAAGCGGAAAGATATGTAAACGAGCTTGGACTTTCTGAAACAGACGCAGCACTTCTTACAAAATATCGCAAAATTGCTGAATTTTATGAGGAAGCAAGCGAGGGTACAAAGAATCCTAAAACTGCCGCAAACTTCATTATCGGTCAGATTTTCCGCAGACTTGATACAGAAAGCGATAAGGAAGCTTTTGATATTAAAGTTAGTGCAGAGGATTTGCGTGAGCTTATTAAGCTTATTGATGATGGCAAGATTAAGATGAACCTCGCTAAGAGTACACTCGAAAAAATGCTTGATACAGGCAAAAAGGCAACTGAGTTTATTTCAGAAAGCGATATGGGTGGTCTTGATGAGGCAACTATGATTTCGCTTTGCGAACAGGCTGTCGAATCTAATCCTAATGCTGTCAGCGATTATAAGAATGGTAAGGAAAAGGCAATTAAATCACTTGTTGGTTTTGTTATGAAAAATTCAAGAGGCAAGGCAGACGCTGTTGCCGCTGAGGCTAAAATAAAAGAGCTTATTGCTAAGGCTTAAAGCCTTAAAAATACCGTCACAGAAAGATAAGCCTGTGACGGTATTTCTGTTGTTATTTGTTTTTGTAGAAGGTCTGCATAAAGCCATCTTTTTTTGTTTCGCTAATGTCACCGCCGATAACCTTCTTATCAAGCACAAGGAGATTTGCAACGATTTTGCTATTACTATCGTAATTAAGAATTTTATATGTATATTTAGTACATTCCTCGCCACTATATTTCGTAAGGTCTAAACCTTGCTGTTTTTGAAGTTCATTATAGCTTGTGTAAACTTCATTAAATTCTGATGGGATTGTAATTTTTTCGGTCTTAGTTGCTTTGCCCGAGGTTTTCCAGCCAAATTGTTCTAAAAATTCAATTCTTCCAGCGTTTCCATCAACCTCAAGACTGTAAGAACCTTTTTCTCCATTAGCATTTGCTGGAGCGGTTGACAATACAGTTATTCCGATTATGAGCAAAATTACTGCTGCGACAATGGCACTTACTATTATTACAGTCTTTTTCTTAGGCTTTACTGAAACTATGAACATAAAAAACACGCTCCTTTATTTATAAAATAATATGAAATTCCAAACGAAAATATTTCTGAAAATAGTACTAATGGTTACATTTTTTATAATTTTCTGTGTAGCTATTGTATTTAGTACGATTTTAATGTAAAATATAATCTATATAAATATAATAGAGCTAAATATACTCACGAATAGTCGGAGGTAAGTTATGAGTCTAAACGATAATACAGAAAATCAACTTGAAAATGGAGAAACTCAAGAAGTTAATGAGAATATAGTATCATCAGAGATTGAAAACAATACAGAGGATAACCAGAATGATTCTGAAATAATTCCAGCTGATGAAACAAATGCTGAACTCGATGATACTGAAGAAAGCAATGCAGATATTGATGAAGAAAATTCAAAAGCTAAAAAGCACAAAAACAGAACGCTTGTAGTTGCAACATCTATTTTTGCGGTGACAGCATTATCCTTTGGTGCTTGGTATGCTTTCTTTAATAATGATGTTTCTGGTGTTTGGGCAACTGATGTAGAATTTACAGATAATTCAGGAAATACCAAAACCGCTGTTATGAAATTTGAATTTGGTAATAAAGAAAAAATGAGTTTCTTTGATAATGAGAAATCTTATTTTTCAGATAAAGAGTCTAATTCTCCGAGTGCAAAGATGATAAATGGTGGAAGAAGTTGGTCTGGTTGGTATAACAAGACAACCTCTGATGCTAACGAGAATATCTTACAGCTTTATTTCTCAGCATATCAAAGTGCTTATTCCTATAATTACGAAGTTTCTGGTAATATATTTAGTGGCAGAACACTAAAGCTTATTAATGGCGATGAGGTTATGGAATTTACTCAAGCTGACAATAGCTATGCCTTAGACCCTGACGATGACTTTAAGCTTAATAATGGCGTTGTTGGCGAATGGAACGCTGATGGAAATATAGTATATACATTTACTAAGGACGGAAGATTTTCTGAAGATACTGGGAATTCAAAGACAGAGGGTACTTATAATTTCGGAGAAAGTGATGACGGTTACGACGCTATAATAGTTAAATATATGTATAACGGAGAAGTTAATACAATTACGATTCCGTATCTTTTAAAGGGCGATACAATGACTTTAACTTTCAATGGATATGATGTTGACCTTACTAAAGTTGTTAAATAATGATTTTTCGGAGGAAAAGGTAATGCTTAATCGTGAATGGAAGCAATTTAAAAGTGGTACAGACATAAGAGGAGTTGCAGTTGAATATAAAGAAAATAAGGTTAATCTGACGGATGATGCTGTTCGTGCTATGGCAGGTGGTTTTGTACTTTGGCTTAGCAATAAGGTCGGCAAAAAGCCTATTGAGCTTAAAATCTCTGTTGGACGAGATTCAAGAATTTCCGGTGAACATATACTTGGTCTTTGTGCTGATGTTATGAAAGAAAGTGGAGCAGAGGTTATTGACTGCGGACTTTCAAGTACACCAGCTATGTTTATGACAACTGTTGATTTAGCTTGTGATGGTGCTTTGCAGATTACTGCAAGCCACCACCCATTCTACCGTAACGGACTTAAATTCTTCACAAGAGATGGTGGTCTTGAGGCTGAGGATATAGAAGCAATTCTTCAATTCGCACAAGACGGCAAAACACCTCAAAAAGTTTCATGCGGAACTATTACTAAATATAATTATATGAAGGATTATTCCGCTGGACTTCGTGAAATAATCAAAAAGGCTGTTAATGCAGAGAATTATGATAAGCCACTTGCAGGCTTTAAGATTGTTGTTGATGCTGGAAACGGTGCAGGAGGATTTTATGCTTCTGATGTTTTAGAGCCACTTGGTGCAGATACAGAGGGCAGTGTTTATCTCGAGCCAGACGGTATGTTCCCTAATCATATACCTAACCCTGAAAACGAAGAGGCTATGGCTTCAATCTGTTCAGCAGTTAAGAAGGCTAATGCTGATTTAGGTGTTATATTCGATACTGATGTTGATAGAGGCGGTGCTGTTGATTCAAGCGGAAATGAAATCAACAGAAACAGACTTGTTGCAATCGCAGCAGCTATCGCACTTGAGGGCAATGAGGGTGGTCTTATTGTAACTGACTCCATTACCTCAAGCGGACTTAAAGATTTTATTGAGAATGAGCTTGGTGGAAAGCATCTCCGTTTTAAGCGTGGATATAAAAATGTAATCAACGAGGCTATCAGACAAAATGAAATGGGTGTAAACTGCCCATTGGCTATCGAAACCTCAGGCCATGCAGCAATGAGAGAAAACTATTTTCTTGATGATGGTGCTTATCTTTGCACAAAAATTATCATTAAACTTGCACAGCTTAGAAAAAAGAAGGAAAAACTCTTGAATCACTTCTCGAAAATCTTGCTGAACCAATAGAAAGCAAGGAAATCAGAATGAATATTCTTACAGAAGATTTCAGGGCGTATGGAGAAAAGGTTATCGAAAGCTTGACAAAATATGCTGAGGCACAGCCAGAATTTATTATAGCTCCTGATAATCACGAGGGCATCAGAGTATCTTTCGATAAGAATAATGGCAACGGTTGGTTCTTGCTCAGATTGAGCGTACACGACCCAATTATGCCTATGAACATTGAGAGTAACAGTGTTGGTGGCGTTGAAACAATTCTTAAAAAGTTAGAAGGTTTCTTTAAGGAATTTACTGAGCTTGATTCCTCAGGTATTTCTAAAGCTTTGAAAAGGGGTTGATTAATTGAGCAACAGTAATAAAAATTATAACCGTAGGGCGGGTACTCCATCACTTATTGTAGGACTGTCGCTCGCAGTTATTGCTGCGGTTATTGCATTGATAGTTTCTTCACAAACAAATAGAAATCAAGAACAAAAAGCCTGTTGCGCAGATTTCATCTCAGAATTCATCAGCTGTCAGTACGGTTTCAAGAGCAGAATCAAGTGAAGATTCTAAGAAAGAGGAAGAAACCATTAAGAGAAGTGGTCTTGAGATAAGGTATATTGATGTTGGCCAAGGTAATTCGACTTTAGTTTTACTTCCAGATGGCAAGAATCTTCTTATTGATGCAGGTCCTAAGGAAAGTAGTGATAAGCTTGTAAGCTACCTCAATAATGAGAAAATTAAAAAAATAGATTATCTTATCGCAACTAATGCTGACGTTAATGATATAGGCGGTATGTCAAGTGTTATAGAAAACTTTGATATAGGCAGAGTTTATGCACCGAATGTAGAAAATATTATCAACTCATATGAAACAGAAAAAAATGTAGCTGAAGTATATAAAAGCTTCACAAATGCACTTTCAGCAAAAAAGCTTATTAAGCTTGATGCAAGTAGTGGAACGCATATTTATTTCTCACTTTCACTTACAGTAGATATAATTTCACCAAATGATAGTGCATATAGCGACTTGAATAACTATTCGACAGCTGTACTTTTAAAATATGGTCAGCAGAAATTTATATTTATGAGTGATGCAGAAAATTATTCTGAGCAGGAAATCATTGATAATGGTATAGATGTAACCTCAGATGTTATAATGATTGGCAATCATGGAAGTTCAGCAGCTTCTGGAAAGTCATTTATAAAGGCTGTTGCACCTAAATATGCAATTATTTCTTGTGGTGCAAATAACATTGAGGGTTATCCTCATCAAGAGACACTTAAAACTCTTGAGCAAAATGAAACTAAGGTGTTCCGTACAGATTTAAATGGTACAATCACTCTTAAATCTGATGGTATGAACGAGCTTAGGCTTACGCCTGAAAAGCAGGCTGCAAAAGAAAATTCTACACCTATAAACGAAAGCTCAAGCTCTGAATCCTCAACAGATTCAAGTGCGGAATCTCAAACATCAGGTGATGAATCAGAAAACAGCACAGAAAGTGAAGCTTCTCAAGAAGCAACCGAAGATTCAGCTACAAGTGCGATATAAATAAAAAGAATCGAGGTTAGCAAAAATGCTAACCTCGATTTTATTTATGCTTAGAAATGTATGGTTGAAAGGAGTATACTGAAGATACTTACAACCATAAGTCCTGCAAGAACAAGTGCAACAATTCTTATGATAAGCTTTCGTTTTTTATTATTCATAGTAATTATCCTTTCATTTGTTAGTTATAGTATAACATAAGTTCTGAAATTTTCAAGTCTTTATTGACAAAGAGCATTATTTGATTAAAAAAGTATATTTGACTTATGCTTAAAAAAGCTTAAGCAAAGCTTTAATTTTTATAGAAATCATATTAATTTAAGTATTATGTATTTATTTGCAAGAAAATGCAAAAGTATTTGCAAAGTTACTTTAAATTTGAATTTATTTATGATATAATTTTATGGAATAACTTTTAATGGTATATTTTTATTTTTTTGAGATATTTTTCGTATAGAAGGGTGAATATAGTTTGAAAAACGATAATTTTGAAAAAGGCGAAGATATTATAGCGGGAAGAAATCCTGTTTCAGAAGCACTTAAATCTGGGCGTTCTATCGAAAGAATACTTGTCGCTCACGGAGAAATGAGCGGTTCGGTTAAGGTTATTGTTGCTAAGGCTAAGGAAAAGGGTATTCCAATTAAAGAAGTTGATAGCAGAAAGCTCGATTTTATGTGTGGTAATGCTAACCATCAAGGAATAATTGCTATTGCGGCAGTGAAAGAGTATGTTAGTGTTGATGAAATTCTTAAAATAGCAGAAGAAAAAGGCGAGAAACCTTTTATAATTATACTTGATAACATAGAAGATCCTCATAATCTTGGTGCGATTATCCGTACTGCTGAATGTGCGGGTGCCCATGGTGTTATAATACCAAAACGCAGAGCCGCAGGCTTAACATTCTCTGTTGGCAAAGCTTCTGCTGGTGCATATGAATATATGCCTGTTGCAAGAGTTACAAATATTCCTGCAACTATTGATGAGCTTAAAGAAAAAGGACTTTGGATATACGGTGCTGATATGGACGGAGAAACCTATTGCACGAGTGACCTCAAAGGTGCGTGTGCTTTAGTAATAGGTTCTGAAGGCAAGGGCTTACAAAGACTTGTTAAAGAAAAATGCGATGTTATATTGTCCTTGCCTATGCTCGGAAAAATTAATTCTCTTAACGCGTCTGTTGCTGCTGGTGTTTTGATGTATGAGTTTACTCGTCAGCGACTTGAAATAAAAGCTAAATAAGGGGGAATTTCAATGGCAGAGAAAAAAAGAACTTCAGATAGCTCAGAAGATAAAGTTCTTGATGATATGACCAATGATTTCGACGATGTTTTTAGCGAAATTAAAGATAAAAATGATGTTGAATCAAAGAAAAATCAATTAGAGGAAGAGTCTGCAATTCGTGGAATTTTCGGACGCATAAAAAAGAAAAATAGTAATCAAAAAAATTCTCTGTCCGAAACTGAAAAGAAGACATCTTCTATGAATCTTAGCGACAGTCAAGAAATTCTTGACCTTAGCAAGGAGGTTACAGATAGTGCAAAAGAGGAAGCGGTAGTTGTTGTTAAGGCTGAAGAAGAATCAAATGGCGTTACAACTATTACTATGAAAATTCCTAAGATTACTGATGAAAAGCTTGCTGAAATTATTGCGGAACAAAAGCAAGCTGATATGACAAAGAAAAAAGTTGAAGATAAACCAAAAGAAGATGTTCAAACTGAGAAAAAAAGTTCGGAAACCAAGAATCAAGATTTAAATAGTGAAGTAGATGATATTGCTAATACTCAAAAACAAGCTGAACATAAAATTGAATTAAAAGAAAAGGAAAACGAATTTTCAGAAGATTTGTCTCAAGGAGCAGATGAAAAGCCAAGCTTTAAATCAAAGTTTTCTAAATTTCTTTCTACTGCAAAGGAAAAAGCATTATATTATCTCGGTTTTGAAGATGATGAAGAATACGATGACGATGTTATATTCAGTACAAGTAGTGGTGTAGAGCGTTTGAAAAATGCTAATCCACTTGATTTTGATGAGGAATATAAGGAAAATATTGTTTATCAAGCGCCTGATGATGAGAAAAAAGATAATAAACCAGATTTGCTAAAAATTGCTGCACAGAACACAACTATAAATACCGATTTTAATTTAACTGAAGATAAATCAAAAGAAACTAAAATAGAATCTGAAGAAAAGCCTGTTAAAACAGAAACTAAGTCGGAGGTTGAAGGAAAGCCTGTTGAAGCAGAAACTAAGTCGGAGGTTGAGGAAAAGCCTGTTGAAGCAGAAACTAAGTCGGAGGTTGAGGAAAAGCCTGTTGAAGCAGAAACTAAGTCGGAGGTTGAAGAAAAAACTGTTGAAACAGAGACTAAGTCGGAGGTTGAAGAAAAGCCTGTTGAAACAGAAACTAAGTCGGAAGTTGAAGAAAAGCCTGTTGAAACAGAAACTAAGTCGGAAATTGATAAAAAACCTATAACAGCTGAAATTAAGTCGGATACAAAAGTATATAAGAAGAAAACTGATGATGAATTAACTTTTGACGAAATTCTTGCAGAAGAAAAGCGAAATAGAATTTCAATAGATATTGCACTTGATGACGATGAATCGAATGAAGATATTTCAAATTCACCGCTTTCAGACCAGCTTGATTTTTCTGTTCTTTCAGAGCAAATTGCAGGTGACGCTCTAAGAGAACCACGCAGGTCTAAAAAGCCAAAGACTGAGAAGCCAATTAAATCGGGGAAGAAACTGCCAAATCAGTTGAAGAAGAAACTAAAGAAGAAACTACAAAGCCAGCTGAAATAGAAATTAAATCTGCTGAAGATGATATTAACTTTGAATCAGTTGCAAAACAAATAATGGCTGATACTAAGGTTGAAAAAACAGTATCAAAACCTATTCAAAGTGAAGTTAAAAACGATGATTTCGATTTCGATAGTCCTTTCATTCAAATAATTGATATGCCAGTTAAAAAGCATATTGAGGAAAAGGCTGAACCAGTCAAGCAAGAAGTTGCCGAGGAAAAGACTGAACCAGTTGAGCAAGCAGTTGCCGAGGAAAAGACTGAACCAGTTGAGCAAGCAGTTGCCGAGGAAAAGGCTGAACCAGTCAAGCAAGCGGTTGCCGAGGAGAAGGCAGAACCAGTCGAACAAGCGGTTGCCGAGGAAAAGGCTGAACCAGTCAAGCAAGCGGTTGCCGAGGAGAAGGCAGAACCAGTCGAACAAGCGGTTGTCGAGGAAAAGGCTGAACCAGTAAAGCAAGCAGTTGCCGAGGAAAAGACTGAACCAGTCAAGCAAGCAGTTGTTGAAGAAAAAAGACTGAACCAGTCAAGCAAGAAGTTGCCGAGGAAAAGACTGAACCAGTTGAGCAAGCAGTTGCCGAGGAAAAGACTGAACCAGTAGAACAAGCAGTTGTCGAGAAAAAGGCTGAACCAGTCGAGCAAGCAGTTGCCGAGGAAAAGGCTGAACCAGTCAAGCAAGCAGTTGCCGAAGAAAAGGCTGAACCAGTAAAGCAAGCGGTTGTCGAGGAAAAGACTGAACCAGTAAAGCAAGCAGTTGTTGAGGAAAAGACGGAAGATAGCGAGAATCCTTTCGTCAGAATTGTTGATAGAGTAAAGCCTAAACAGAAATCAAGCGAACCAGTAGTTCAGCAAAAGCAGTTTAATCCTATTATTATAGAAGATGAAAAGCTTATTCAGGAATTTAAGCTTGATTTTGCAAAGGATAATATACCTAAAACTCTGCTTACATATAGTCGTCCATCAGAAAAAAATAATTTTGTAGTTATGGCGGGTAAGTTTACTAAAACGGTAAGAAGTGAATATCGTGCATATAAATACAAACCAAAGTCGCCTGAACCACCTACACCACCTGATGATAAGCAAAATCCACCAAGGTCTGAACAGTCAAAACAGTTAGAACAGAAGAAAAAATGATGAGAGCGGAAAAACTTCTGTTTTTGGTGAATTTTCATTTAAAAAGCTTAAAAAAAATCCTGAGCCAGAACAAAAAGCTACTGCAAAGGTTGAATCAGAACAAAAAGCTCAACCACAACAAGAACAAAAACATACATCAGTAGTTAAACCTATTCATAAGCAAGAGGTGCAACAAACAAAGGCAGAAGAAACACACAAGGTGAAAATTCCAAAGCCTAAAATGCCGACAGTACCACCTGCGGTTAAGATGGCTGTTCCGAGTTTTATTCGTAAAAAACAGCGTCCTGAAATAATGCCTGATATAAAGGAAAAAAAAGAAGCTGTTCAGCCTGAACCAGAAAAAACTGCAAAGCCAAAAACCGAAAAGAAAAAAAATAATAAGGCATCTGAGGCTAAAAAAGCTATAAAAAAGAAAACTCAAATGTTAAAGCTTTTTAGTGATGATGAAGATTTTGACATTGATGATATTGATTCCAATGGAGAAAATCGAGAAATTGAAGAATATTCAAGTAAGAATGATGAGAGAGAAATTCGTTCAGAGATAAATAACAATTATCGTAAGCTTACATTCCGTTCAATAATTGTTGCGATAGGACTTGTCTTTTCAATAACATTAGATATACTTGTTGGTGTTATAAGCGAAACCTTTATGAGTATGCCTTTTGGCTGGCTTTTAGTTGCGTTTTTAAATGCCATAATCTTGTGTGTATGTGTAGTGGCTTGTTATGTTCCGATAATAAATGGACTAATACCACTAAGGCATTTCAAGGCCAATTCTGATACAAGCCTTGCAGTTGCATCTTTCGCAGGAATACTTCAAGCCTTTGTATCGTTTTTCTCTCCACAAAGCTTTATAAATGGTTATCTGCATTACTATACAACACTTGTGATTCTTGGACTTTTGCTTAATTGTATAGGTAGAATGCTGATAATTACTCGTGTACATGATAACTTTAAGTTTATTATGAAAAATCCTGAGCTTTATGCGGGCAAGATTTATACAGATGAAAGAAATGCAAAGAGAATGTTTATGGGAGCACCTCTTAATAAACCCCTTTATTGCATATAGAAAGAAGACAAAATTCCTGAGTAATTTCTTACAGCTTTCATATGCACCTGACCCAAGCGAAAATATTGCTTCCAAGATTGCACCGATTACCTCTGTTGTAGCTATTGTTGCAGCCTTATTTTATGCGTTTATTGGAGGGGGAGTTGCAGAGGGTGCAAGTGCATTCGCACTTTTTGCAATAATACTTACACCTGTTTGTCAGCTCGTAGCTGTCAACCTTCCAATTAAAAAGCTCTGCTCAGCAGTTGTTAAAAAAGGGTCTATGGTTACAAGCTATGAATCAGTAAAGCAATTCTGTGATACAAACGCTATTATTGTAGATGCAAATGATTTATATCCATCAGGAACTGTTACAATGAGCGGAATAAAAACCTTTAGCGGAAGTAAGGTAGATGACGCTATTCGTGGTGCGGCAGCGGTTATGTTTGCAGTTAAAGCACCTATGTCGAGTATGTTCGATAATATTATCAAGAGTAAGAGAGATACATTACCTCATGTTGAAAGTGTTATCTATGAGGACGGTCTTGGACTTGTTGGTTGGGTAGCTGGTCAAAGAATACTTCTCGGAAACCGCAGGCTTCTTGAAGCTCACGGAATTAAAGTGCCATCTGTTGAATATGAAAAGAAGTATACAGATAAGAGCAAGCAAGCGGTTTATTTATCACTTGGCGGAGAGCTTGTTGCAATGTTTATAGTTACTTATAAGGGCAGCTCATATATCGCTGAGGAGCTTAGAAGTCTTGAACAAAACGGTGTTACTATTCTTGTAAGAACGATTGATTCTAATATAATTCAAGATAGAATTGCAGAAGATTTTGGTGTTTTCTATCGTTCAGTTAAGATATTGCCAACAGGTTTGGGAAATATAACTAAAGAAATGACAGATACACCTGATGAAGAAACTCGTGCATACATTGCAACAAAGGGTGGAATACAGTCATTCGCAAGAGCAATTTCGGGCTGTATAAGAATTAAATCAAATGTTACACTTTCAATTTTCTTGCAAATGGCAGGAATTATTTTAGGTTTTGTTCTTGTTGGTGTAATTACATTTATATCAGGAATTGCAAGACTTAATATCCTTGAATTGCTGATTATGTATGTTTTCTGCATAATAGTAGGTATAGTTGCACCGACTATACGAAAACCATAAAAACTCTGAAAAGGAATGATTGATAATGAAGATTGCACCATCAATGCTTTCTTGTGATTTCGCTAAAATGGGAGATGAATTAATCAGAATAGATAAGGGTGGAGCAGATTGGATTCATCTTGATGTTATGGACGGACATTTTGTTCCTAATATTACAATAGGCCCTGCGATAGTATCTGCACTTCGCCAATATTCCAAGCTTCCTTTTGATGTTCACCTTATGATTGATTATCCTCTTGATTATATAGAGCAGTTTGCTAAAGCGGGAGCGGATATAATTACCTTCCATATTGAAGCAAAATCTGATATTCAAGCAACTATTGATAAGATTAAGTCCCTTGGGGTAAAACCTGGACTTGTAATAAAGCCAAAGACATCTGCTGAGGAAGTATTCCCTTACTTAGAACAGGTTGATTTGATACTTGTTATGACAGTAGAGCCTGGTTTTGGCGGACAAAGCTTTTATGGCAGATATGCTTCCGAAAGTTACTGCTATAAAAGAAAAAGCCAAAGAATTGGGCAAAGATATGCTTGTAGAAATTGATGGTGGAGTTAATGATAAAACAATTTCTCAGGCTGCTAAGTTTGGTGTTGATGTTTGCGTATCAGGAACAGGCGTTTTCAAAGCATCTGACGCAAAGGAAGCTATTGATAATTTAAAGCGTTTATCTGAAGTTTAATAGCAAAAAGCCGTCCTACCTATAAAGGACGGCTTTATTTTTATAGTGTTCGTTTGCTGTATTCTGTTTCAATAATCTCGCAGATTTCCTCTGGTGTTTCTTTGCAGCCATTATTAAGCTACATCTTTATAGTATCTGTAATTACACTTTATAGGCTTAAATAAGAAAAATATTAATTAACTGAATTAGAAATATACATTAATTATGTGCATATAATGAATAATGGAGGTTCACAGCTTTTTGCATAGGAGGGGCAATATGACTTGCAGAATAACCGACCTTAGATGTAAAGAAGTTATAAATGGCAAGGACGGTTGTAGACTTGGTTGTGTTGATGATGTTGAAATAGATACTAAAAATGCTAAGCTTGTAGCAATCATAATCTTTGGCAGACCGAAATGCTTCGGACTTTTCGGCAGGGAAGAGGATATAGTTATATTATGGAATAACATAGAGCTTATAGGCGAGGATACTATAATTGTCACGAATGTTCAGCGTCCATATAAGAAAAAAAGAATGAAGCTGCCATTTTTTAAGTAACTATGCTGTCTGAAAACACATAAATTTTCAAAAAAGACTTGCATTATCTGAAAATATGTGTTAAAATATTCGAGCAAAAACACACGCAGACTCTTTTATATGGTTTCGGTGCATTTCATTCCGAGGTGTTTGTCATATATGATTCTGCGGAGGTTTAAAACCAAAAGGAGGACAAAACAATGTCAGTAGTATCTATGAAACAGCTTCTTGAAGCAGGTGTACATTTTGGTCACCAGACAAGAAGATGGAACCCGAAGATGGCTCAGTATATCTTCACAGAGAGAAACGGTATCTATATTATCGATCTCCAGAAAACAGTTAAGAAGCTTGAGGAAGCTTATAACTTCGTTCGTGACCTTTCCGTAGAAGGCAAGTCAGTTCTCTTCGTAGGCACAAAGAAGCAGGCTCAGGATTCCGTTAAGGAAGAGGCAGAGCGTGCAGGTGCTTACTATGTTAACGCAAGATGGCTCGGCGGTATGCTCACAAACTTCACAACAATTCGTACAAGAATTGAAAGACTTAAGCAGCTCCGTACAATGGAAGAAGACGGTACATTCGAACTCCTTCCAAAGAAGGAAGTTGTTAAGCTCAACCTTGAGATTGAAAAGCTCGAGAAGTTCCTCGGCGGTATCAAGGACATGAAGGAAATTCCTGGTGCTCTCTTCATCATCGACCCACGCAAGGAAAGAATCGCTGTTGCAGAAGCTAAGAAGCTTGGTATTCCGATAGTTGCTATCGTTGATACAAACTGCGACCCTGATGAAGTTGATTATGTTATCCCTGGTAATGACGATGCTATTCGTGCAGTTAAGCTCATTTCTTCTGCTATTGCTAACGCTATTATCGAAGGCAACGAGGGCAGAATGGGTGCAGCAGCTGCTGAAGCAGACGAAGCTGAAGAAGCAGCAGAGTAATTCAATAATATAAAATTAAAATACCCACGCTATGCTCGTGGGTATTTTTCAAGATAATGAAAATTTATAAAATGGAGGAAAATTATTATGGCATTTACAGCACAAGATGTAAAAACTCTTTAGAGAAAAACAGGCTGTGGTATGATGGACTGCAAGAAGGCTCTCACACAGGCTGACGGCAATATGGACGCTGCTATTGATATTCTTAGAGAGCAGGGTCTTGCAAAGCAGGCTAAGAAAGCTTCAAGAATTGCAGCTGAGGGTGTAGCTTATGCAGCTACAAACGCAGACGCTACTGTTGGTGTTGTTGTTGAAATCAACTCTGAAACAGACTTCGTTGCTAAGAACGATGACTTTATGAGCTTTGTTAAGACAGTTGCCGATACAATCATCGAGAAGAACCCTGCTGATGTTGACGCTCTTCTCGCAGAAAAAGGCTGCTGATTCTGATATGACAGTTGCTGAGCTTCTCCAAGAGAAGGTTCTTACAATCGGTGAGAACATCAAGATTCGTCGTTTTGCTCGTTATGAGGGTGCTGTTGCAACTTATATCCACGCAGGCGGTAAGATTGGTGTTATGGTTAACTTTGAAACAGATGTTGCAGGCAAGGAAGGCTTTGCTGAATATGGCAAGGACATTGCTATGCAGATTGCTGCGGTTAACCCATCATACCTCCAGAAGTCCGATGTACCTGATGAGGTTATTGAGCATGAAAAGGCTATTATGACAGAGCAGGTTATCAATGAGGGTAAGCCAGAGGCTATCGCTCAGAAGATTGTTCTTGGCAAGATTGGCAAGTATTATGAGGAAAACTGCCTCGTAAATCAGGCTTTTGTTAAGGATAACAAGATGACTGTTGAGCAGTATACAGCTAAGGTTGCTAAGGACCTCGGCGGCAGCATTAAGATTCTTGGCTTTGTTCGCTTTGAGAAGGGCGAAGGCCTTGAGAAGAGAAGCGACAACCTTGCTGATGAGGTTGCTAAGCAGCTCGCAGAATCTTCTAAATAATTGAATTTTAGCCGAAAGGCTCTATATAAAGAAGGAGAATTCATACTATGGGTTCTCCTCTTTTTGTATTTTTTCACCATATTTTGTGATGAAGATAAAGTAAATAATTAAAATGCTTGTTAGGATTGACGAAATATGCTATAATTAATTTACTGAAAAATTTTCTTTAAGAGAGGGAAAATAACAATGTTAACAGATATTGAAATCGCACAGCAGACTAAACTCAGACCTATAAAAGATGTTGCTAAAGATATAGGAATTACCGAAGATGAACTTGAGTTTTATGGTAAATATAAGGCAAAACTTTCTGAGGAGCTTTTCAAAAAGCTTGAGTCTAAGCCAGATGGTAAGCTTATTCTTGTTACAGCAATTAACCCAACTCCAGCAGGTGAGGGTAAGACAACTGTTACAACAGGTCTTGGACAAGCTATGAATAAGCTTGGAAAAAAGACAGTTATTGCTTTGCGCGAACCATCACTCGGCCCTGTTTTCGGAATTAAGGGCGGTGCAGCAGGCGGTGGATATTCACAGGTTCTTCCAATGGAGGACATCAATCTTCATTTTACAGGTGATATGCACGCAATTACAGCTGCCAATAATCTTCTCTGTGCGATGCTCGATAATCACATTCAGCAAGGAAATGAACTGGGCATTGATGTTAAAAGAATTCTAATTAAGCGTTGCCTCGATATGAACGATAGAGAGCTTAGAAACATTGTTGCTGGTCTTGGTGGAAAGATAAACGGTGTACCTCGTGAGGACGGTTTTATTATCACTGTTGCAAGTGAAGTTATGGCTATTCTTTGTCTTGCAGACTCTATAAGTGACCTCAAAGAGCGTCTTGGAAATATCCTTGTTGCATATTCATATGATGGAAAGCCGGTTTTCGCAAAGGATATTCATGCAAAAATGGTGCTATGACAGCACTTCTCAAGGATGCTATTAAGCCAAATCTTGTGCAGACTATTGATGGTACACCTGCAATTATGCATGGTGGTCCATTCGCTAATATTGCTCATGGCTGTAACTCTGTTCGTGCAACAAGACTTGCACTGAAGCTTGGCGATTATTGTATTACTGAGGCTGGTTTTGGTTCTGACCTTGGTGCTGAAAAATTCTTTGATATTAAGTGCCGTCTTGCCGGCTTGAAACCAAATGCAGTTGTTCTTGTAGCTACTGTTCGTGCTTTAAAATATAACGGAGGCGTTCCAAAGACAGAGCTTAAAACAGAAAATCTTGACGCTCTTAAAAATGGCATTGTAAATCTCGGAAAGCATATTGAGAATATGAAGAAATTCGGTGTGCCTGTTGTTGTAGCAATTAATCGTTTTGAATCCGACACAGATGCAGAATTGAATTTTGTTGAAAATTACTGCAAGGATAATGGTGCAGATTTCTCACTCGCAGAAGTATTTGCAAAGGGTGCAGAAGGCGGACTTGAGCTTGCAAAGAAAGTTTGTGAAGCAACAGAAAAGCCATCTGATTTTAAGCCTATCTATGAGAACGGTCTTACAATCACAGAAAAGCTTGAAGCAATCGCAAAAAATATCTATGGTGCATCAGGTGTAGTATTTACTCCTAAGGCTAAAAAGGCTCTTGCAGAGGTTGAAAAACTCTATAAGGACGATATGCCAATATGCGTTGCAAAGACACAGTATTCACTTTCTGATAATCCGGCATTTCTTGGCAGACCAGAGGGTTTTGTAATTACTGTTTCTGATGTAAGAATTTCTAATGGCGCTGGCTTTGTTGTTATTTATACAGGCGATATTATGACTATGCCTGGACTTCCAAAGGTTCCTGCCGCAAACAGAATTGATGTTGACGACAACGGTAAAATTTCGGGTTTGTTCTGATTAGGAGTTGTTTGGATTTGGTTAAGTTTATATCATCTTCGGCAAGTGAAACTGAAAACATAGGAAAAAAGCTTGCAAAAAAATTGAAAGGCACTGAGGTTATAGCACTTTTTGGCGGACTTGGTGCAGGAAAAACAGCTTTTACAAGAGGTTTATCTGAGGGACTTGGTTTTGAAGACGGAGTTTCAAGCCCGACTTTTGCCTTGGTTCACGAATATGAGGGAAAGTTTCCGATTTTCCACTTCGATATGTATCGTGTTACAACATATGACGATTTATATTCAACAGGCTTTTTTGATTATATTGGCAACGGTATTTTGGTTATTGAATGGAGCGAAAATATCGAGGGCGTACTTCCAAATGATGCAATCAGAATTACTATTAAGCCACTTTCAGAAAATGAAAGAGAAATTACAATAAGCGGGGTAGACATAGAATGATTATTTTAGCATTTGATTCTTCAGCGTCACCTGCATCTGTGGCACTATATGAGGACGGCTTTTTTAAAAAGGCGAATTTTATATGAATACAAGCCTTACACATAGTCAGACGCTTATGCTTCTTGCAGAAAAGCTTCTCGAATTTACTAAGACTGATATTAAAGATGTTGATGTCTTTGCGGTTGATGCAGGTCCTGGCTCATTTACTGGAGTAAGAATCGGAGTTTCGTGCGTAAAGGGAATGGCTATGGCTTTAGGAAAGCCTTGTGTATCGGTTTCAACGCTTGAGGCTATGGCACAGAATTTAGAAATTTTCAACGGCTTGATTTGTGCAGTTATGGACGCAAGATGTTCACAGGTTTATAATGCACTTTTTATGGCAAGCAACGGAAAGATAAGGCGTATCTGTGGAGATAGGGCGTTATCAATAGCAGAGCTTGAATCTGAGCTTATGGATTTCAGCAATGTTGAAATAATGCTTATTGGTGATGGTGCAAATATTTGCTTTGAAAATATGAAGCAAATTGAAGATATAAAAATTGCACCACAAAATCTCAGGTATCAAAGAGCCTATGGAACAGCAGCTGTCGCTTATGAAAAGGCTCAAAACGGAGAAACAATTTCCTCAGGTGAGCTTGTGCCACTTTATTTGAGATTACCACAGGCAGAAAGAGAATTAAAAGCAAGATTAAAAAATAGTTCAAAATAAAATCATATATTTAATAACGGAGGTTAATAAAATGATAGCACTTGGAGCAGACCACGGCGGTTACGAAATTAAAGAAGCAGTAAAGAAGTATCTTGAAGAAAATGGCATAGAGTATAAGGATTTCGGCACATACAGCACAGATTCTGTTGATTATCCAAGATACGCTTATCCAGTTGCTAAAGCTGTTTCTTCTAAGGAATGTGAGCTTGGTATACTTTGTTGCGGGACAGGAATCGGAATTTCTATTGCAGCAAATAAGGTTAAGGGAATAAGAGCTGCTGTCTGCACAAACGAATTTTGTGCAGAGATGACAAGAAGACATAACGATGCAAATATCCTTTGTATGGGTGGTCGTGTTATTGACAGTGAAATGGCTGTTAAGCTTGCTGATATATTCCTTCATACTGAATTTGAGGGCGACAGACACATCAATAGACTTGCTCTTATTGAAAAAATTGAAAATGGCGAAGAAATTTAAAACTATTTTATATTAAAAATTTTATATATTTTTTAGACATCCTTGATTAGTTCTTGCATTTTTTGACTAAGTTTGTTATAATAGTACAGATTTATATTATTGTGCAGTTTATTTATCATCTTAAAGATAAAGGAGTAAAAATATGAGCAAAAAATATGATGTTGGTATAATTGGTCTTTGGTATGGCAGAAATTATGGCAGTATGGTTACATACTATGCTCTTCATAGTGTTATCACAGATATGGGTTATTCTGTTCTTATGATAAATAATCCTTTGGGAAATGCTAATTTTGAAATTACCAAAACACATCCATTCCGTATTGCTAATATGTATTATAATGTTAGTGAGAGATTAAGACTTGATTCTCTCTCTAAGCTTAACGATGTTTGTGATACATTTGTTGTCGGTTCTGACCAACTTTGGAATTACGGTCTTAGCCGTCCATATAAGCAAATGTATTTTCTTGGCTTTGCTGATGACAGCAAGAAGAAAATTGCTTATGGTACATCTTTTGGTCGTGCATATAATGCTCCTGAAGATGAAAAAGTACGCAGTGGCGGAAATCTTGCTCGTTTCGATGGTATTTCCGTAAGAGATGACCTTTCTCTCAGTACCTGTAAGAATACATTTGCACTTAATGATACAGTAGAAGTTTGCGACCCAACTTTCCTTTGTAAGATAGAGGCTTATAACGAACTTGCTTCTAAAGCAGGAACACTTGAAACAGAACCATATATTCTTGCTTATGTTCTCGACCCAAATCCTGAAATAGGCAGACAGCTTGAAAAGCTTTCTATCGAAAAGAATATGAAGGTTGTTGTACTTCTTGATGAACCACCTGTAAGATGGGACGCTAATTTTGCTAATCTTCAGCTTTCTGGTAATGGCAGAGTTGAAGTTAAGAAAGATGTTGACCTCTTTGAGTGGCTCTGGTATTATCAGAATTCTTCATGTGTATTTACTGATAGCTTCCACGGAACAATTTTCTCAATTATCTTTAAGAAGCCATTTGTTTCTCTAATTAATAGAAAGCGTGGGGCAGAGAGATTTGTTTCATTGCTCAAACCTATTGACCTTGAATATAGACTTATTGATAGTGCTGATAAGATTACATCAGACCTCAGCAAGTATGATTCTTGCGACTATGAAGGTCCTTATCAGAAGCTTAACGCTATTAAGGAGTATTCATATAACTGGCTCAAAGACCAGCTTACTAAAGAAAAAAAAATGATACCTGCAAATGCGGAGGTTAAATCTATTACCCCTGCTCCTGCTATGCAACCTAAGCCTGTCATAGAAGAAAAGCCAAAGACTTCTGTTGACTTTGAACGCTGCAAGATGATTGTAACACTTGTTAAGAGATATGGCATTAAGCATATTGTTATGTCATCGGGTTCAAGAAACTTGAATCTTGCTCGTCTTTTTGAGGCAGAGCCATATTTTAAGATTTATAGAGTTACTGACGAAAGAAGTGCAGGCTTCTATGCACTCGGAATTGCTGCAAGACTTGGTGAGCCTGTTGTTATGTGCTGTACTTCTGGTACTGCTACATCTAACTATCTTACTTCTATTACAGAGGCTTACTATCAGCATATTCCACTTGTTGTTATTACAGGCGACCGTTATCCTCGCTACCTTGGTCAGGATGAGGAACAGACAATTCCACAGGCAGGTATGTATGGCAAGGTAGTAAAGAAGTGCGTTTCTTTGCCACAAGACCCAACTGCTCTTGGCGACTGGGAAGCAAGAAGAATGGTTTGCGAAGCATTGCTTGAAGTTAAGCATCATGGTACAGGTCCTGTACACATTAATGTTCCTATCGCTAATATTGAGTTTCCGAAGCCTCCTGCATCAGTTCTCAAGCTCGATAAGAAATATCTCTGCATAGATAGATTTGAACTTTGTGACCCTGATTCAAAGTGGCAGGATAAGGTAGACAGACTCTCTAAGGTTAAGAGAATACTTGTTGTTTATTGCCAGAACCAGCCTCTTTCTATTGAAGAACAGAAGTCTGTTGAAGCATTTGTAGATAAGTTTAACTGCGTTGTTATCAGTGATAACCTTGCAAACTTCCATTGCTCAAAATCTATTCTTTCTTATAATATCACTCATGACTATACACAAAAAGCAATTCAGAGATGAGCTTGCTCCTGATATTGTTATCACAGTAGGCGGTAGGCGTATGCTCAATAACCCAATTCTCGGCAAGCTTAGAAACCTTGGTACACAATGGTATCATTGGCGTGTCGCTGAAGATGGTGAAGTTGCTGACACATATAGAAGACTTAAAAATATTTTTGAATGCTCACAGAAGTATTTCTTCGATTACTTTGTAGAACATTCAGGCGATATTCATAACGATGGTGAATACTACAAGGCTTGGAAGAAGGCTGAAAGCAACATTAAAGTTATGCACGCAGAAAAATATAATCAGCTTTATGCTATTGAAAGAACAGTTACAACTCTTCCAGCACATTCATTGCTTCATATCGGTATCGGTCATACAATCATTATGACTAACAGATATAAGCTCGACCCAACTGTTCGTGTATTCTGTAATATGGGTACAAATGGCATAGATGGTTCAGCTTCAACCTTTATGGGACATTGTGCAGTAAGTAAAGAGCTTTGCTTCCTTATGATAGGTGACCTTAGCTTCTTCTATGATATGAACTCAATCTGGAATAAACCACTAACTGGTAATATCAGAATTATGATGTTCAATAACTCAGGTGCAGGTCTACTTCGTCATTATAGAAGCCCATCTATTACACAAAAGCACGAAACCTCAGCTAAGGCTTGGGTTAAGTCTGTCGGCTTTAATTATCTTTCTTCTGAAAATCAAGAGGAATTTGAGGAAAACCTTAAAATATTTACATCAGATTGTGACCAGCCGATTTTCTTTGAAGTTTTCTGTTGATATAATCGGAGGTTAAAAATGAAAGGTTATAGAGTAACATTTATAAAGCCGAAAGTAGCTGAGCTTAGGTCTTTTGAGCTTAGAAAGCCAAAAAGATAATGAGGTTATGGTTAAGGTTAAGTATACCTTGATTTCTGCTGGTACAGAAAAGGCCTATCTTTCAGGTGCAAACAATACTGCACAAAAATTTCCAACAGTTCCGGGGTATTCAAGCGTTGGTACGGTTGTAGAGATAGGAAGTGCTGTAACAAAGTTCAGACCGGGCGACCGTGTATTTGTTGAATATGCAGGTCACGCATCATATAATTGGAAAAAAGAATCAGGCGTTGTAAAAATTCCTGATGATGTATCATTTATAGATGCAGTATTTACAAGAGTAGCAAGTTTTCCACTTCTTGCAATACGCAGAAGCCGTCTTGAGATTGGTGAATCTTGCGTTGTTGTTGGTCTTGGTATGCTTGGACTTTTCGGTGTTCAGATTGCAAGGGCTTGTGGTGCAACTCCACTTATAGCTATCGGTAATCGTGAAATCAGACAGGAAAAAGCAGCTTTATTTGGTGCAGAATATGTGTTCTCTCCAAGTGAACCTAATCTTGTTGAGAAGATTTATGAAATCACCGAGAAAACAAACAGCGTTAAGGGTGCTAATGTTGTCCTTGAAACCTCTGGCTCTATGGCAGGCTTGCAGCTTGCATTGAGATATTCCTCTAAACATGCAAGAATCCTTATCAATGGTTGTAACCGAGTTAGTGATGAGCCAATTGACCTTTATAAGTATGTTCATATTAAGGGTCTTAATATAATTGGCTGTCACGATAAAACCCGTTTAGCATATAATTCTGTTCTTGGTAATTTTACTGCTAAGCGTGATTATATAACGCTTTTAAATCTTATGAGAGATGGCAGAATTGATCCTGGAGATATTCTTTCAGAAATTATTTCTCCTACACAGACATCAGAAATATATAATCAACTTCTTACGGATAGACAATTCCCACTCGGCGTTGTATTTGATTGGGACCAAGTTTAAAATATAAAATAAGCTTTAAAAAAACAAACTGATTTCGTTTTGAGCGGAGTCAGTTTGTTTTGTATGGAAAATTAGTATATTAACTTCTTATATTTGATGAGTCCGATTTTAAAGCTTTAGATTTAAAAAAATAGTTAAAAGTATTAAGCGACTGTGGAAATATTTCACACAATGATGAAATCTTAAAAATATATGTTATAATAAAAAAATAAAAGGAGGTAATAAAAATGTATAATATTATATCTTATTGGTTGAAATATTATAGAAGCGAATGCAAACTTACTCAACAGGATGTTGCAGATTTGCTTGGATTAGAGCGTTCAAGCTATACCTATTATGAAACAGGAAAAACAACACCAGATATAGAAACTCTTATAAGACTTTCTAAGATATTCCATGTTGATTTCTTTGATTTACTTTCAGGCTGTAATACAGAAACAGGAAAGTATGTTAATGATTCAAATTTTAAGGAGCTTAATGATAAGCTTGACCGTGATGATGAAGCAAGGTTCTCAGAAGCTAATTTTGAGGCTGAAATTCTTCTCAGAATCCGTTCACTTGATGAAGGTAAGCGTGAGGAAGCAATGGCCTTTCTTGATGACCTCACAGATAATATTTATAAATTCAGACGCAAATCAAAGACTCGTGAAGTCACTGCAAAGCCAGTAGAGATTCCTAAGAAAGAAATTGAACTTCTTGAGAAAGCAGATATTAAGTATCTTCCACCAAGAAAACCAAGAAAAAAGCGTGGCAGAAAGAAGAAAAATATCTTTTTAGAAGATTAAAATTATAAATAAAATGTGCATAGTATAAACAAAATTGGTTTATACTGTTTATACTAAAAAGAATACAAACTCCACAAACACTGAGTTTCAAGTACTAAAATTATTTCTAAAATAAGGATTGACACCTGTTTGACACCAATTTTAAAAAAGATAACAATTATTAAGAAAAGAGAGCTTTAATGACACATTCATTATTTATACAAGCTTAATTTGTACTTATGTTTTAAATACAGATTAGGTTTGTATAAATAATAATTTTTTGCAATTTTATACAAGCTATTAAATGAATTTGAACCAATTTAATTTTACATAATAACTATAAAAAATCAAAGAATCATCACAAATATTATTGACATTTTTAATATAAACAGTTATAATAAAAATATAAAATAATTTTAGAAAGGTTGTGTTACAATGAGTGATGTTTATGAAGCAAAGAGGATTGGAAAACAAGTTATAAAAAATTAATCGAAATGAAAAAAGAAAAATATGTGACAAAAATACGGTCAAAAAATTATACACGATATAGAACATCATAATTGGGAAGGTGTAACAGAAAAATTGTTAAGTCTTTCATCTTTTACAAATATTCCCTTTGATTTTCTTTATAAATTCATAGAAAATCCAAACGAAAACAAAGATGCAGTATACGCTTTTACAATGTGTCTTTGTACAAGTAAATAAAAAAAAATAGCCAGCTTTGTTGCTGGCTTTATTTGAATATAGATAAAATAGGTGACATAAATGACTGTTGATACAAAGAATATCGTAACTACTGTCGGATATTTAATAGAAATAAAAAAGCCAACTCTTGAAACAGTATATGGCTCAGAATGTGGAGAACTATTAAATAGTCTTTCTAAAAAATAAAAACGCAACAATTATAAGATATTTATGCAAATTAAGAAATTCTTTAATGTATAATTTTAAAAAAAATTGATGATTCAATGCGTTTTAACTTAACTAATATAGATAAACTTCCAGAATGGTTTGATATAGAAAATATTAAATTATTAGAGCAATGGGGTTTTGAAATAATAAAACCTAATTATAGAGCTGAAAAATATACCGCTGATTTCACTAAATTAATTGCTGAAAATATAAATTCTTGTCAAGAACTTTTTCCTGAATGGATAGAATTTGAATATATAAGAGAACTGTTTTATTGTCCGAATTTTACTGCTAACAACAAATTAAAAAAGGAATTTGAAAAATTTAAAAGAAATATTAATTATTATCCGTACCAAACATACATTTATTGGACTCCTAAAGATTATGGCAACTTGCTTTATAGTGATGGCAAATTTATTAATATACTATATGCTTTACATGGTAAAGCCTTTACAGATAAAGAAAAATACAAAGATGCTTCACGAAATACTAAATCCAATATTTATGATTTTATTAGTCAAGGTAACAAAATAGCTATTGCAGTAGATTGCGAAAATGTAGATGTATTAAAATTATATTCTACTTTAAAAAACTTAAATCAAAATGAAATTGCTAAAGTAGAAAAAATATTGCTATATGACGATGTACATACATCAATAGCTTGGGATTGGATAAATAAATTCACTTCCATTCCTGTTGAACATATTGAAACAGAACGAATAATTAATAGGAAATCTCTTGTAGATATAAAAATGGCAGTAGGAATATGTAAAAATATTTATGAAAATGAAATAGATTCCTTTATAATATTTTCAAGTGATTCTGATTTCTGGGGATTAATTTCTTCATTGCCAAACATAAAATTTCTTGTAATGTATGAAAGAGAAAAGTGTAGCCAAACCATTATAGATAAAATGATAGAACATTCAATAGTACATTGTCCTATTGATGATTTTTGCTCAGGTAATATATCAGATTTTAAGAAAACAATTCTTATAGATTTACTTCAACAATCCATAGATAATGTATTGTCACTTAATGCTAATACATTATTAAATAATATCTGTGAAAAAGCACAAATAGAAATTAATGATAAAGAGAAAAATAAATTTTATGATAAATATATTAAAACACTATCACTTGAAATAGATACAAATGGAATATTTAAAATTAAAATTGCTAATTAAAGCGTAAAAAAATAGAGAACAGAATTTATTAATTCTGTTCTCCTACTACTTTGATAAAATCAAAATAATAATTTCAATCCACGCTCTCCTCACGGAGAGCGACAAATCTATCGGATTTTGATTGCTAAATCCTCCCGATAACGAAGCATCAATCGTTACCTGACACTATTAATATAGCATATATATATGGTCTTGTCAATACTTTTAAACTTTTATTTTTAAATTTTGTCCTACATAAAGACAATCTTTATCCTTAATATTATTCAACTCTAAAATTTGCTTAACAGGTACATTTGTCTTATAAGATATAAAATTTAAAGTATCACCTTTCATTACCGTATAAGTTTCGATATTTATCACCTCTTTATTCAATAATAAATATTAAAATGATATTAAATTTTTTCAAAATCATTTGCTATCCATTTTTTTGCAATCTTACTTTCTCCAACATATACATACCTTTCATCTTTATACATATAATAGGCATTAGGTATAAGTTGTACACCAACCGTAAAATTAAATGGATTATCAGCTACACCAACAGGATTTTCTTGTTCCACATAAGTTTGTTTAACTAATACATCACCAAGATACTCTTCAATCCAATCATATCCAAGTTTATCTGATTGTACGGTTTTATTTGTAAATCCACCAAAAGTATCAATTTTATCTTCAATAAACTTACTCTGTTTTATCTTATTAAGCAAAACTTCAAAATCATTTTTATCCATTAATTATACACCTCACTTATTTTCTTTAACTGTTCTTCCGCTAATGTGTCAGTAGGGAAGATAGGCAAACTATAATCATTATCCAATATTATAGGTGTATTTTTATTAATTTCTTTATAATTATCAATGCTATCAGATGAGCCGAGATAAAGAATTTCGGCTCTCATTGTTTCGTTTTCTACATCTGTAATAACATTATCTAAATTATCAGGCTTTAAAATCCTAAGACCATTTTCTTCTGTCAAAGTCATTTGTAAATTCCTTTCTTATTTCATTCTCTTTGAGCCATATGCGATATTCTCGGTTTTAATATAATAATCTTTGCCATTAGCATTAATTATACTCCAACCTGCGTTTTTACCACTTTCGATTGAACAAATATAATAATATTTATCATTTGATGTTAAATATGTAACTGGCTTTTTATCTGAAATGTTACTATAAAGAGGTATTTTAATATTAACATATCTATAAGCTGATATACCTGTTTTTGAAATTCTTGTATTCTGTATGTAACCAGTAGTGTTATTACCATGAACTTTAGACCAACCACAACCATCATCGGATATATAGTCTACTTCTGTACCAACTGTAAGAGTCGCAAGTTTACGAGAACTACCACCCTTATCATCAACCCAAGGATGAGAACGAAGATATGATGTTTTATTTATAACTTTAACCGCACTACTTTTATTATTGTTATTGCTTGAATTTGTATAATCTTTAAAAATCCAGTTCATATCAACACTTCCAGAAATACCAGAAACCGAACCATTTTCAGAATACTGCCAGATTGCACAATCATAGCTTGGTGAAGACACACCCCAGTTAGCAAGCCAAATATCATATTTTTTCAGAAGTTCATCTTTATAGAGATAATTTTGTAACCAATTAGGATTACAATAAAGAATAGGCTTATATCCTGCTGATTTTATTGTGTCACAAAAAGCAATAACCATATCTGTACATACTCTACGACCTAAACCTGTTTGTGAAGAATCTTCAATATCAAATGCAACGGGTAAATCTATCTTATAGCCTTTAATAGTCTTTAAGCAAAACTCCGCCTCTCGCTTAGCTTCGAAAGCAGACTGTGCATAGCTATAATGATATACACCACATTTTACACCTGTTCTAACAGCATTGGTGATATTGCGTACAAACTTATTATCAATCTGATTAGGATTCTCTACACCAAAGCTTGAACGAATCATAGCATATTTAACCCCTGATTTGTATACTTTGTTCCAATCAATGTTTCCATTCCAAGTGCTGACATCAATCAATTTTTCTTTCAATGTAAATACCCCATTTCAATATAATAATTTCTTTCAGCCATAACTTCTTCACCAGTTACACTATCAATTTCATCATCTGTAATATTAAGATTTTCTTTTAAAACATTTCGATTTTCTTCTGGATTATATGCTAAAGCTTTTATAAGTTGTCTTTTAACTTGTTCTGTCATAAATTCACCCTCTTTTATTCCTGCTTAACCCATTCACCCATATGCAACATATATAAATCGCCAGTATCAGTACAATATGCTACACTACCTTCGCCAGCATTATTTATATTATTCAGCTTTTCAACATCTGTACTTTTTAAAATATAATCTCTTCTATGATTAGGATGTTCTTCTAAATATTTAACACTTCCCATATCTATTACTTTATCATCGGCAAAGAGCATACCACAGATTTCTTTCATATTTTACCTCCATTTTTATTTGTATTAAAATACTACATATAGTTGTATCTATGAGCTGTTTATCAAAATATAGTCTATATCTACTATATACAGTACGAAATACACAATAATTATTTAAATATACCATATATAGTATTTGAAATTATAATACATTACTATATATGGTATATTTCATCAATAAAATTCGTATTTTATTTTTATGCTAAAGTCCAGTTTTTGTTTGTCGCTATAGCTTTTTGTGCATCACTGAGCTTTGCGAGATTAGTTGCTCCAAGCGTCAATATGTACGCTGTCTGTCCTGTACGGTCAGCAAGAGCCGTAAGCATTGCTACAAGCGTATCTACGCTGTATTTTGTACTTGGTGATAAATCAAGACCATTGCAGTTAAATCCGCTACCAAGAGTGACATTAGTGAGATTTGAACAGTTGATAAATACTGATTTTCCTAATTTTGTGACAGTGTTAGATATTGTCATATTAACAAGAGATGCACATCCATAAAAAGCATTATCTCTAATTTCTGTTACACCATCAGGGATATTTATGCTTTCAAGACTTGAACAGAAGTTAAATGCCGTTACCCCTATTATTGTTATACTATCAGATAAAGTAACACTTGTCAGCTTAGTACAAGCATTAAATGCACCTCGTCTAATTTCTGTCCACTCGCTTGGTATGACAAATTCTGTAACTTCGCCTGTAAGAACGCTCTCATATGTATCAGCTTTTTGTTTACTATTTTTAATCTCAATATCCTTTTCAGCAATCTGGTTATTCTTTTCGGCAATCTCAGACTCATAAGTACTTACTTGCACTTTATAATTTTCAATCTGTTTTTTACATTCTTCTAATTCTTTTCTTTCTTCGGGGGTAAACGGTTTTAAATCACCTGAAAGTTTCTGTATCTTTCCATAAATAGCTGCTTCTATAATGCTCATTTATTATTCCTCCACTTCAGGCAATCCAGCTATACTTGTAAGTACAGACAAAACACCAGCCAATAAACTTGCTGATGCTACCGCAAGCCAATTTACATCTTGCATAACTGCTGCTACGCCAATCGTAGCCACCGCTGTTTGAGCCATTGTCTTTATTGCTCTGATACCCGCAGCCTTAAACCAAACCTTTGTTTTATTTTTCATATTATTACTTCCTTTCGCTTTCTAAATCGGCAATTCTATGATTAATAATTTTAAGTTGTTCTTCTTGCACACTTGCTTTTTCTTCGAGGTGATACATTCGCTCAACTAAATTATTATGTTTATCTACTTTCTTTTCTAATTCACTTATACGATAGGTTGTTAATTTATTACCTGCTAAAATACCGCCGAAAGTACCGATAAGTGCCAATCCACCAGAAATAAGTGCAGAAATCACGCTTGAATCCGTATATATCACTCCTTGATTTTAATTAATGTATTGCTATCAATAGCGAAGAATCTGTTGTTATCAATAATCAATATATTTCCTGCAAGAACATTTGAGCAATCATACACATTTTTCATATCATGTACTGCAATATTATTTTGCACAAGCGGTTTACTTTCTATAATTTCTACATTTTCATCTCGACTATAACGCAAACGATTAGTTGTTTTATAAATTTCGCCCTTATGATTTTCGTCTGTACGAATAAACTCCGATTTGCTTGCTATTGTATTAATACTATTGCTATAAGCTACAATGTTAAAATTCTGTTCGTGATATGACATTAAGCTACTGTTATTAATTGCTGGTAAAACTCCATTATAATCACCAAACAACATTACTACTGTGCTATCGTTTGAAATTAACATAAAGTTAAATGTTCTCGTTGCTATATCTGTTACTCCTTTTGAAACACCTAAAAAATACAAGGCTGCACTTGATGTATCCACATTATTAATTACTGTCTGTATATTATATTGATAAGTTGCCCTATTAATCGCCACGGCTCTTATAAGCTTTATCTTATAGCAGTTATTCACATCAAAAATTATAGTAATGATATGAGATGAATCTTCATTAGCAAACTCTGCGTCAATGTCCGTTTCGCAAGTAATTTTGTTATCTGCTGATGTTAATTCATTTGCAAATGCTTTGATAAAATCCTTTTCTGTTCCGTTTATGCTTACTGACTTATTTATATAACTCATTTTGTTACCTCGCTTTCTTCGTAGACAATAGGTACTACTCTTGATATTGTTTTGATGAGTTTATCAAAATAATTCGCAGTAGTTGTATAGTGGTCTGACTTGCCACCGCTTTTGATTTGAGATATTTTTCCATATATTTTCTTTCTTACTACTTGTCCTTTTGTATATGTTTCCATTGACAATCATTCCTTAGATGTTATTGTCTACGAACCTTAAAAATAGAACATTCAGTAGTCATATAATACTTTCCATCACTTGTTTGAATACCGACATCATAAAAGTAATTTTTATGTTCTAAATTTAAAGTATCACTGGGTACAAAATAAATTCCATATCCCTCATTAATTTTATCTTTACTTGTAGCTATCTTTTTGATAATGTATTTAGAATTATCGGAATTTACATCATCTTCTTTTACGCCAAAAATTATTTTGTCACCATCTTGTAAGTTATAAATGCTACCATCTTCATAGTAGATAATATACTCTATATCCATATTTGTTCCTCTAACTATTTCAAAGTCCACAAACATCACTCAATTCTTTTTTTAGATTTTTCAAAGTTTAAAGCATTTTGATATTGTTGCTTTTCTGTTTCATATTGCCTTCTCATAGCATTTTTTGTTTCCTCTAAAAAACCCTGTAATATCGGCTCAATAACAAAAGGAGGTAAACCAGATTCGTTTATCTCCTTTGTTAAAGTATTTATTAAATCTTCCCTCACTAACATAATGGGTTTTTTTATTGTTTCTTCCATTAAATTATCATTCTCCTTTATGTTTCTATCCATGATACATATTGTATTTTTTGTCCATCTATCGTTATTGAATTTAATCCAAGTTTATAATTTCCAAAATAAAAATTATCTGTTTTAATTTTTACTCCACTACATTCAATCTCCTTATCACAAAAAAGACTATTATGTATTATAAACCCATCTGTTTCGGTATAACGAACCTTATTAAGATATACTTTATTTTCAGAATCATACACATTCCAAGTGAGAGCATCTCCGTCAACTAAATCAAATGTAAGACCATAATTGCCACTTGCACCACCACGAATACCAATTTGTCCTATTTCTTTTTCTCCATATGAATATTTAACGCCTTGCTTACTAATTACTGTTTTTCTACCATCAACATCATCGACAGTTATAGTATTATTTGCACTATCAATAGAAAAAGTTCCATCAACAGAAAGTAATTTATTCCCTTTAATTATCCAACCAGCTATTTCACCTGTTGTCGCTGTAACCTTACCATTAAAAGTACCATTACCACTATTATCAAAACTTAAAACATTACCCTTCGAGTTACTAATTGTAAAAATAGATTGATTATTTGGATTAATAGCTACTGTATTTGTACTATTGGTAATAGTCAAACCATTTTCATTAAATTTTAAGCTATTGTTTTTATTGAATATAGACAAATTTTCACCTACAATAAGTTTGCCAACAACAGCTTCCCCATTTACACCAAACTTAGTTTCCATAGCACCAGTTTCAGGATTTACATAAATAAATCTTCCGACTGCCGTCTTTGTAGTAGCCCAGTTATCATCTGTAACAGCAATAGTGGAGTTTATAATTTTTATTTGTTCCGATTCATAACTATCTGTAATTGAATTGTATTCTGTAAATAACATACCATGTGAATCCCAAGATTGACATTGATTATCAGCACCACCAATAATTTTTACATTAGTAGCGTCTAATCCATTAGTAAACCAATCTCGAATAACTTCATTGCTTTTTTCGCCTTGATTAGCTTGTCTTTTAGTAGAACTATATGAAGAAGCCATTGATTTAGATTTAGATAATATACTTTTGAATATCACTTATTCCATCTTTAATCTTTGTTAAATCAGAAAATTCAACTGATAATTTTTCAAGATTATCGAAATCAATTTCATAACTAATAAGTCTAAGTTTATAAATAACATCATCAACCAAACATCTTATCCAGTTACCCACTTCAAAATATTCAACAATAGGTTTAAATTTCTGAATTATCAATAAGTTCTTTAAACTACAAGAAATAGAGTGTTGTAATTCTGCTGATTTGTAAATTTCCTTTTCAGCAGTATCAATAAATTCTTGAGCTTTTTTGAAAATTTCGGAATTACTTAATCCGTCAGAAATATAATTATCATTTGAATATTTATCTTCTCTACGAAAACTATTAAATTCATTAAGCAAATCTGTTCCTAAATATTTTTCAAAGTTTAAATTATCTTGAGTTGTATTTCTTAATGTTATAACATCATTTTGTAAATCTGTAATAGTATCTAATTCGTTTTGTCTTAATGTTATTTCACTTTGAATGGCATTAAGTTTATTACGATAAGGAATATATAATTTAGTATAAAGATTGGATTCTCCACTACTTGATGTTTTATCCGTTCCAGCCCAAGTATTAGGATTAGACACATCTTGTTCTATAAGTATGTCAATGCAAGCCTGACAAGCATCGGCAAAAGATTTTAACCTATTAAGACAATATTTTTTTAATTCATTACAAAAATCATCATATTCCTTTTTAAATAACCCTGAAATACTTAAATCTTCTTTATCCGATTTTTTTAATGCTTTATCTAACTTTTGTTTAACATACTTTTCATAATCATCATTAACATAAATGACTACATTATTTCCAGTTACAGTATCTTCTTCATCAGAGCTATTAGTAATTTTAAAATTACCTTCCCAAATATGACCCTTTGTACTATAACTTGAAGATACAATTTCAACATCATATCTATAATCAAGTATAACCTTTGCAACAGATAAAACAGTATTATCAACAGTAGATTTAGAAGCTACTGATATATCTGTAACAGCAACAGGGGAGAGGTTAGCCATTGTTAATAAAGCAAGCTGCTCTGAAGCAGATGTATCACTTAAATTAGTATCAGGCATTAAACTATGCTCTAAATATCCTGAAAAATCAATAGTGTTATAATAAGATTTCATTAAATTAGGATAACCAACTACATTTTCAATCTTCTCTAAATCTTCTTTATAAGTAATATATTTATCAACTAAATTGTTATATTTAACCAATTTTTTGATTATCAAGATTATATTCATAGATTGTTTGATAATTACTATATAAAGTATCATAACTTTTGATTTTATTTTGTAATTCTGTTGACATTCCTTCAAACATATTTTCAGAAAAATACCACAAATAATCCGTTCCATTTGGATTGCAGTTTCTAATAGAAGCTGTCATTAAGTCATCACCAGCTTCTAATTTAAAACAATTTTTTACTGAATTTGTATCTGTTTTTAATTGAATATTATTACTAAGTTCATCTGCACTTATAAAAATATTTGTATCATTTCCATATCCTTCTTTAATGTCTGTATTACCACATTTAGGGCAAATATCTGTAAATTCACCACGATAGCCACAAGATACACAATTAGATTCTAAATCATATACTGAAATTGTTCTTAAAATATTTCCGTCTAAATCTGAACAAACATTTATAATAAATAAACAATTTATTTCTTCTGAAATCTCTTGAAAAGCATCATATAGAGATTTGTCATCAAAAGAAAATGTCCTTTGAATATTTGCAATCGTGGGCGAAACATATACAACCTTATAATGTGTAGCCTTCTCCATTATCCTATGTAATAAAGAAGCTTCGGGATGTTCAGGATTGTATAATACAGTAGGAATTTTATAATCTTCTCTTGCTATATCATCTTCTGTATTTATTTCTACTGAATAAAGATTAATTTGTGATAACTCAGAAGTTCCTAAATCTGTACAATTTATTGTTTTAATAACATTATTTTCCATTTCAGTTATCTCAATATGTATTTCAAACCATTTATCCCATTCTCTACACCATACTAATTTAAAATTTTTTATTTTATCCCATAGATAATTTTCTTTATTGTCAAGATATTTATAAACTTCAAAAGTGATTTCAGATTCATCTCTAAGACTATCTTTGATATGAATATTTTGAGATTCTATTAAACCTAATTTATCTCCATTTCTTTCAGCCAATATAAAAAGTAGGTGTTCGAGGGTTATTGGCTACATCAAAAGTCTATATGAATACTCATACATAGCCAAATCGATTGTTGGCTCTTGCAGGTTGTAAACAC
>VOFK01003073.1_pt1 | contig 109997 bp, 169 predicted proteins | sample 5384121 | NCBI WGS metagenome assembly VOFK01 (sample SAMN12384730, study PRJNA508395) | human gut metagenome | isolation source: healthy gut J | host: Homo sapiens
TCAGTTCGGTTACGTATTGTGCTCCGACGGCTACTGTGTTGCCGACAGAGGGAACAATAACGCTTATCAATCAAAAAACTTGAAGATTGCTACTTAATTTCGGATATGCTTTTAAAATCGGACGATATTGCCAAAATAAAGGTGACAACACTGGCAATTCAGCCTACGGTAAAACCTACTGAATCACGCCGAACCCGAGCGAGTCGCCAAATCCGAGTGAATCGCCGAACCCGAGTGAATCACCGAACCCAAGCGAGTCGCCAAATCCGAGTGAGTCGCCGGCACCGAGTACATCTCCGACTCCAGAACCGGAAAAAAGAGGCAATAAAGATTACTACTGATGTAGGAAGTGCAGACAGTCCGGTAGAGTTGTAGTTAACAGTAAAACGTTTGAGTACGATACAAAGAAAGTGGGTTATTCAACTGCCGATGTACAAAGACAAATGTACACGCTTGAGAATGTCGGTATAGATAATATAACCGGTCTGACAATGAGAATTTCCGATTTCGTTCAGACTGATGGAACAACGGCTACAGACAGTAGTCCTACAAGTTTTTGTAAATGGCATACCATTGTATGTTACTTTTCTTGAATGTTGGCGACAAAACGCAGTTTGAAATTCGTACAAAGCATGGCTTGGCGGTCGGAACATATTCGGCGAGAGTCAGCGTAGGCTCAAATAAAAATGCTGAATTGGCATATTTCAATATAACCTTTAAGGTAACGGAAAATGAAGTGTATACCGTAACTGTTGACAACGGCGACAGCGTACAACAATCTATCGGATTGGGATATTTGATGGACGAAACAAGCAACAGGATATGTTCAAGAACATATGAAGTAGGCGAAATTGTTCCGATATATGTTCAGATTTTGGATTCGGATACACATTCGATAAGTGGGAAACTGATGATGGTATAACGTTCGCAAACGCATCTCAAATGTCAACGACATTTACGATGATAGCGCAAAATGTAACGGTAAGACCGACTTATCGTGAAACAAATGACGTGTGGGTTCGTTTGGCGGACTTGAGGGATTATAATGAAAATGAAACAATGCCAAACGATTTAAGAGATTCACTTCCACCTTATGCGGCGACAACATTTAACGAAACAACATACGCATACAGAGTAATTGTAGACGGCTCTGTAGAAAAGAATTTCGTTGAATTCGACTTGAAGAATAAACTGTTGGGATTAACTCCGTCTATGACGGTGACAGCAACAGCAAATGGAAATGCTTTTTAGCGATAGCGCCTCAAGTTGATTCTACATCAACGAGTGTTACGACATATAAATCCGACTTGTTTGATCTTCAAGAAGGACTTAATACAGTCAAAATTAAGACAGAATATACAGACCCGAATGACGGACAAAATTATTCGGCTGAATACACGATTACAATACTCAGAAAAAAAGCGGTTGATGTTGATATAAAACCGGGTAATTCACCTTACGGTTTAATCGAATCGTCCGACAATATAACGGATAAAGTCAACGGCAAAAGATTTGTTCTCGAAAAATCATACATATGATGCGGCATATACACCGAACAAAGCGGTAAATACATATGATACAAAATATTATACAGATGCATGGGACGGCGTGAATTACGATGAAAATCCTTATACGCTGTTTGTATACAACGGACAAACGTTTGTTGATCCGGGTTTTAAAAATCTGAAAGATATGGACGGAAATACAGTTTCGGCGGAAAATGTAACTCGTACAATAGAAGTTCAAACTGTCAATGTTCCGACAAATGTAACAGATATAATGACAACAACATCGCAAACGGTCACTGTGGCAAATACAGGGGCAAGTTGTGTTATAAGTGAGTTGGCAAGTCTTAATATAAGACCGGGAGTGTATACGTTAAAATATACATTTACCGATACTGATAATACAACACGATTGTTTACAAGACCTGTAGTGGTTCTTGCGAATAAAGGTGATATTAACCTTGACAGAACTGTTGATTCAAATGACACTGCGGATATGCTTTATCAAAGAATGAATAACGGTTTCTATACCGATATAATAAATTCTGCTGATGAATGGGCAAAAATCTACGCATACAGAGTGGCAGATGTTACCGAAGACAGAAATGTCAACTCGATAGATGCTAACGCACTGTTGAATATAACGCCTACACCGTATTACGAATCACTTCCGACAACGGTTAGTGACAGTATGGCGACATTCGACCCTGATACGGCGGTCAGACAACCGGTTGCGACAGTTCCGCCGGAAAAGGCAACGTTAACGCTTGACTATCTCGGAACTGCGTCAAAACCTTTGGACAAACCTCAAACACCGAACTTGACAGCGGATAATGTCTATGATGTGGATAATGCCGGTTCAGGTATTGTGTGGTTTGGAATAAGTATAAAAAATACGCAGAATTTGAAGTATTTCCTTGACGGATTGTACAGTATGGATTTTGCGATAGATTATGACAGTGAAATATTCACTCCCTTGCGATGGCAATATTAGAATCAGTACCGATACGGGCTTTGACCTTGCCGGAACGATTGAAAGTAACAATATCAAGTCAGATGTAACGACGAGTGATGTGGCGTATTGGAAGAATGCGGAATTGTATAAACAATCCTTGCAAAGTGATTTGGATATTGACCAAACAGACAAATATAAAACGGAATTTGTTACAATAAAATCAGTCGACGGTACAAATTTGCGACTGAGTGATTTTATACAGACTGATGGATATGACAGAGTTTATCTGCTTAGAGTGCCGTTCAGACTGAATAAAATGCCGGAGGATGGTTATGTCGGCAAGCCGATAACACTAAACCTTACGGAACAAACATTTGTAATGGGCGCAACCGAAAACGGTGTAACAAATTCAGCGTCATGGGAAGGTGACGTGGATAAAACCACAGAAGTCAATAATGCAAAGAACCATTTTGACGGTGTTGAAATAGTTGATATATTCAATACTGACGGTAAATATAACATAATCGGTACAGTTAAGTGCTGGAATGATACAAAACCGGTTACAGTTGAGATATACAAAGACGGTGAAACGACACCGATGTATACATTTACATCGGCAGATACCGATGATGCCGGCAATAATCTTTACGGCGTACTCACAAAGACGACTAAAAAAAGGCGAATGTGAGTGGAATTTTGAGTTGCCTGTATCGAATCAGTTCAGCTACAAAATGGTTGTAAAGAAACAATCGCACCTTACATATCCCGAAATCGAAATAGATAAGACGCAAGTGGATGATAATGCAGATTTGACGCTTGCCGATACTATTGAAATGATTGTTGGTGATATAAACGGCGATGAAATCATCAAATTGCCTGATAGGGCGGAGTTGATGAGATTTTTTAACCGTCAGAAACCGTGGATATTGGATAAAGCACGGTTTGAGGCGGCAGACTTAAATGGTGACGGAGCGGTTAATATGTTTGATCTGACACTTTTGAAACAAAAATATGGAGAAAAACATATCCGTCTAATATAACTAATGCAAATAATGGAGGTGGTTCCGCTTGATAAAGAGAATAGTAGCAGTTATGTCAGCTCTTGCGTTGGCAGTGGGATTGCTTCCTACGGTGTTAGCCGATGAAGTGACATCGACAAAGCCGGAGATAACTGTTGTTGCAAAACGTATAACAGGTGAAGATAATTATATGGAAATCAGCCTTGAAGTAAACGGCGATTACGAAGATTATTCATCGGTTGGAGCGGTTTTGCAATATGATCCGAGCCTTATAGTTCCGACTACATGGGACGATGAGGCAACAGCGGTGGATATGAGTGAGTCAACCACATGGGCTACAAGGCGAGCGTTGCCGACGCTGGGTAAAGACACATGGACAACTCACACCGCACTGACCTATATTGAAAGTAAAACAGATACGGCAACAAATCAGACGACGAACACTGGTTATTTGTATTTGGGGGCGGAATATCCGGGCGTAGTACCGAATAATACTACAGACCCAAGTGCAACGGCGCGGATCCGGATGCGACACCAACACCGACAAAGACGCCGACAGTAACACCGACGCCTGACCCAAAAGGCAACGCCTGATCCCGACCAACATCAAAATCCGGTTGTTGTAGCGAGATTCACATATGCCGATGAAAATGCGAAAAAGAAGATAGAAGATCAATGGACTTCCGCATGGGATAGTGATTGGACGCAAAATAAAGTGCTGACAATCGCGTCTGATGATGTATCTTCCGTATCACCGGCACAGTTCGGCTTTTTATGATTTATAAAGCGGACTTTTCAATGAAGGGTTATCAGTATGATTATACAGATAGCGTTCTTGAAACGAGTGAGCAAGCGGCGAATAAGGATATTGAAATCGTACTCGGACAAGGAAAGAGTGCGAAAGCGGGCGGACTTAGCCTAAACGATATTTACGTAACAATGTTTTACGATTGGGACGATTCACTTATCGGCACATTGACATGTGGTGTCGGAGAGGACGCGACCGAATCGGTAAAATGATTATGTAAAAGAAAAAGTTTATTCATCCTGACTTGCAGACGAATACGAATTATTCAAGCAAGGAAAAGAACAGATAATTATAGAGGGGGAGTATCCTCATGCCGGCCCAAATTCAATCGACCCGACAACTCCGGGCGGAACGGGAACGGTTACGAATGGCTCGGATTATCCACTGACGAATAAACTTGAATATTGCTTTGCAGGTAAAACAATTCATGCAGACGCACCGTATGCAGGTGGTTGGACAAAAAAGTATCTGCCTCAAATATGTCAGATACATGGACGGCACTTGATAATGCAACCACATTCGACTTAATGCCGGAACTTGGTGCAGACGGTAATCCGGTTGATTCAAGTCAAACAAAACCGGATATGGAATCATTCGATTTTTCCGATGTTACCACAGATGATATAGACGGCGGTACACTGGTAGTAAAAAGCCGTATATACACCGGGAACTTTGTTGAATGGAAATGATTCAAGTTATTATTCTGCTATAGGACCAATAACATATGATGCTATTGGTGCGTTGACTAACGGTGTTTATTCAATTAAATTTAATTATAGGAGAATAAATGATAAAGGTTATGGAGTAACTCGTATAAAAGAAGCGAAAATAAGAATGGCTTTGATGTAAGAAGGTGCATCATCTGACACATATATGTCCGTTGATGTTGAGAATTCTGATAATTTTAGGGTTGAAATGATTCCAACAGATGCAGTTAAAACAGTAGGATATAGCTTGTTTGACGTATACAGTGAAAAATATTATGACAGGTGTCAGAGCGAGCGTTGATAATGGATTGGGTATTATTTACAATGAAACAAGTGATAATAAAGGATTCATATTTATAGGTAGAATGCGTGGATTTGTAAAATCTGCATACGACCAAAATAATGGCGGTTCATTAAATTGGACGAATAATTCTACTTTGGCTATGATAAAAGAATTGAATTTCAGACCATCAAAAACTGCACAATATACTGCTCGGAACTCTTACAGCAGGAAAAAACAAAATTTTTGGCTTGTGTAAGTGAAGCAACTGTGGCGAATGGCGGAGATTGTCCGTTGGATTTGACATATTATCAAATTCAATATTACATTATACAGGGTAGTCTTGTAGCAAACAGTGTTGCTCAACCATATTGCGAAGCAAATTATTCATGGTGCGCTCCATCATGATAATTTTTTAATATAAATACAGAGCTAACAAGAAGGGAGTTAACTTAATGAAAGAAAAAAATTATTAGTGCTATTTTGGCTTTTTCGATGATTTTTTCTATATTACCATCTACAATTTCATATGCGTATAGTTCATATGGCGTAGAAGCAGATGGATCGATTTCAAAAAATGCATGTATAAGTGAACTAACTGTACATTATACTAATGGTGTTATTGATAAAATATCAGAAAAACCAAATCCTGATCAAAAAGTCTAATGCACACCAGGGAGGTCCTGCAACTGTTGGAGTGACAATAGTTTCGGATGTTGATATTTGGTATGATGCAGGCGATGGCGCAACGTTGCAAAATGATTCAAATTCGTTTACTGCTTCATCAACTTATGTAGGTAATGTAGTTCCATCATTTGAAGGTAGCTTTTTGCCTGCTATGAGAGTTAAAAGCTAATGCAGTTCCTAATTCTGCGGAAGAACATGTAATTTATGATGCTTCAACAGGATCGGTTGATGTAACAAATGCAGCCAATGGTGGTGCAGATATATTTACAAAGGACAGCGTAAATAGCGTTTTGGAAGCTGCTGGCAATACATTGGATCCAACCAAAGTGGATGGTGAAAATTTATTTGATATTTATAAAGATCAAGATTTAACGGAACAATATACAAATGATAATTTCCCATTTGATACTTATAAAGTAAAAAATATATGTTTCAATGGATAATCCAGGTACGGAATATATGTTTGAAGCAGAGGCGGAAGTAAAAATTGACGGTACAGGAGAAATTAAAATTCCATCAGGTGGCGACACACCGTCTGAAGATACAGCAATACCTTCAGTAGCATTAACTGTAACAGCACCGACGATTGGTGCAACACCGGCTACGACTGCTACAACAACTACAACCGGCGTGGTAGCTAATCCGGCTGTTACATGGGATCCGGCTGACAGCACATTTGCTAAAAATCAAGCATACAAAGCAAGTGTTACACTAAGTGCTGACAGTGGTTACAAGTTTACAGATTCAACAACTGCAACAATCAATGGTAAAAACTGCTACTGTAACACTTAACGGTGATGGAACATTAAAGGCTGAATATACATTTGACGCTATTAAGCTTACAGGTATTTCATCAAACAAAACAGGACTTACATCTTCATTCGCACCGAATGACAGTTATACACCTGATGGTTTAGAAGTTACTTTAAGGTATAGTGACGGTACGGAGGAGGTCGTACCATATAACAAATTTCCAGAGAACAATCTATCTTTGGTTATTGGAGCAGATTCTGCCACTGCCACTGACTTTTACCTACTAAATTAACTTTAGATAACAATAATCAAACAGTTTACGTTAAGTACAGCGGAACAGATACAAATGACGGTAATCCAAAGTATCAAGCAATAGATACAATTACTGTTGCAAATGCAAAAATTAAAACAGCACAAGTATCTGTAACATACCCTAAACCGGGTGAAACACCGGATACTGTTGCAACAGTACCTGACGGTGCTAATTATACTGCAGAAGTTACATGGGAACATAACGGTACAGAAGTAACAGGTAATTTTGAATATGATAAAGCATATGATGCTATAATTACAGTAAAACCTAAGACGGGTTATGCACTTGATAATACTAACGGTGTTGCTCTTACTGTAAAGGATAAAACTGCTATAAATCCTGGTGCAGATAAAACTGATACAATAGCATCAGATGATATTGACGTTGACGGTAGTGGTGTAAAGACTGTTTCTTTTGACGCAACAATAAGTACACCTATATCAGCATCAATCTCTGGTTCATTTCGATTTATATGATAAGAATGACGTTAACATCACACTTACTTTAGGTACACATGTTATCGGCGACATCACAGGTATCACAATCGATGGACAAACATTAAGCAGTTCTGATGATTACACAATATCAGGAAATATAATTACAGTAAAAGGTGCAAGCCTTGCAACTAAGCTTACAGGTTTGACATCAACTGCGGCAAACAAAAACGTTGAAATTACTGTAACAGGTCAACAAAATGCAACAACAGCAACTCTATCTGCTATTGATACAACACCTTACATCACAATTACTGACCCAACACAAGGTGCAATCACAGGTGTTATTCACACATCAGGTACAAAGGTTGCTTTGACAAAGAATACTGCATATACTTTGTCAGCACCGACTGTTGCTCATACAACAGGTTATACATGGACAGTAAACGGTATCACAGGTACAGACAACGGCCAAACTTTATACTTTCACACCGACAGGCGGTGAAGATATAACAGCAACTGTTGCATGGTTGACAGTTGATGCCGGACATAAATTGACAATCAACAAAACAGGTAACGGTACTGTTACTGTAGCAAAAGATGGCGGAAGTACACTTACTGCAGAAACTGACGGTACATACACAGTTTATTCTGATGAAAGCTACACTGTAACAGCAACTGCTGATGACCAAAACAAAGTTACTGCAGTAACAGGCGAAACTATTGACGGTGTACAAAAAACACGTACACATTCAGTAGCAAGTCCTTCAGCAGATACAACTGTTGAGGTAACATTCGCAGAAAAAATAGCTCCGACTGTTAGCGCTGATATGACATACCGCAAAGGGTGCAAATGACGGTAATAAAGCATTTACTATTACTTTAGGCGATTATTCAGATGTAAATGTAAACGATACTCCAAGCGGTACTTTTTCAACTGATAAAGCAACATACACTGTTTCAAGTACAGATTTGGACAGTGCAACAAACGGCGACCATACATATACTTTCGACTTCGGCGAAGGTATATGACGATTTCGAAAAAAATCACAGTTCTTGCCGCAAGAAGTATTACAAGCGTAACTGCACCGACAGGTACATTTGCACATGGTGATACATTCAAATTGGATGGTTTAGCATTTACAGTAAGTGAAGACGGAACAAATACAACATACACATATGACGGCACAAGTTGGGATAATACACTTCCAACAGGTACACAGTTCAGTTTGGGCGATATAAGCTTCACTGATTGGGATGCGTTCAAGACTGCGGCAGAGGCAAAGATAACACGTCACGATACAACTGACTCAACTGCAGTTAACAACGGTGCTCAAATTACAGTAAGTTTAGAACTGCTACAAAAAGCAAAGTAATTCTATTACAGTTGGTCAAAAGGCTATTACTGTTACCCCGTCACAAACAACAGGTATTAACAAGGATTACGACGGTACTGTAAAGGCACCGGCACTTACAGCAACAATCCCTGACGACGGAGAACTTGTAGGTGATGATGTTGTAACTGCAAGTGTAACAGCAGTATATCAAGATGGTGTTGCGGCTGGTCTTACAGACAAAAATGCAAGTGATAACGACAAAAAATGTAGTATTTACTGCAACACTTGCCGGTGCGAATAAAGATAACTACACAATTAAAGCTATCTCTAACGGTAGCGGTAAAATTAACAAGCGTACTGTAAAGATTGCAATTATTAACAATGTACCGGCTGCAACAAAGAATAAAGCTGATACAAAGACAGGTAACGCTACAGCAACTATTCCGACTAATACAGAGTATGATCTTAATACACCATATGAAGTTGTAGATGGTGAAACAGTTGCAATTACATATGAGTATTCATATGCAAACATAAGCAGTGTAGGTCGGGTTAGTGATGTAACAGTGAGAAACATTGCTACAACAAATACAAACTACACTGTTGAACCGACTTATTTGGAAAATCAAAACGGTACAGTTAACAACAGAACTATAAAAATCTATCGCTATAAGTGATCCAACTAAGAACGAATATATAATTACAGTGACACATTTGATCCTACAGGTATTAAAGTAACTGTAACATATGACGGCGAAACTGATTCGGTGGATTATGATTGGAATGCTGTTCCTGATGATATTACATTAAAGTGGACAGGAACAGAGGAAACACTTTCAGCAACTCATAAGTTTAATTCAGCAGGTACATATACAATTACTGCGTCAGCAACCGGTGTTGACTCGGCGACAACCGGTGGTATTACTGTTAATAAATTAAAGGTTAATGTCACAGCAAGCGGTAATATTACAAAGGTATATGACGGTGGCATAGATTTAGATGATGATGACACAATAACTTATACAGTAACAAATGCGTCTGATGGTTATGATGATCAATTTAATGAAGATAATGTAAAAGTTACCAATAATCCTGCAAAATATAATGATAGATTAGTTACAGAAAACAATATTGTATGGATTACTGTGTCGAGTTTGGAATTAAACAATTCAAATTATAAAATTGAGAATTTTTTCAAAAAATGTTACTGGATCAATAACACCTCGTCACATAACTGTAACTGCTATTACTGTTCCGACAGTAAAACAATATTCAAATGATACAGATGTACCGGTTAAAAATGTAGGAACATCAGCTGTAACATTTGATAATGTTGTAAGCGGTGAGAATGTAACAGTTGACTATAAGTATACATATAATGATACATCTGTAGCAGGCGATACAAGTAATATTACAATAAATAATCTTGTTCTAAACAGCACAAACACTGTTAACGCTAACTATAAATTAGATGAAAGCACTCCTACAAAGTCAGGTCACGTTGACGAAAGAACAGTTAACTCATTAACAGTAACTGCTCCGACTCAATTTGCTACGGCTCAAACATATGGTACTGCTTTTTAGCTTTAGCCGGTTTGAAGGTACAAGTTAACTTTACATCAGGCGGAACAAGCGCCGGTAGCGAAACATATGTATGGAAAGACGCGTCAACATGGACAAAGCAAGTTGAAGGTCAATCAGATGTAGATGTTACAACAGTTCCGTTTACTCTTGCTTGGTCAGGCACAACAGATGTACCGACTCAAGGTGAAACTCTTACTGTTCAAAAGAAGTACAAAGGGGTATCACTGCATCATACACAGGTACAAGCGTAACAGGTACAAGTGATGCGATTACAGTAAATCAATCACATTGACTAAGATTAAAATTACAGGTGATGATGTTACTAAGGTATACGAAGGTAACAAAACTTTGACTAATCCAGCATTTACATATGCAATTACAGAGGGTATTATAAATAGTGACCCGGTAACGGTTGAGCCTACTACTGTTGAATATGCAGAGGCAGATGTACATACATCTGAGCCGTTAAATATCACAGGTTTCCATTTGACAAATAATAATGATGGTAACTATAAACTTGGTACTCCTGATGTAACAGGTATACCAAACGGTACAATTACAAAACGTCCGATTACTTTAACAGCTATCACAAATATTCCTGCAATCAACAGATTTGAGGCAGGTACAGGCACAGACCAAACTGCAACAAGTGCTGCAAACGGCGGTGCTACATTTGAGGCGGCAAGTACAGACACAGGTATTGTAAGCGGCGAAACGGTTACAGTAATATATGATTATGCGTATGCAGATAATCAGACAGTAAGCAATACTGCTGTTGTAAACTTATCTAATGTAAGATTAGATACTGCAAGCGATAAGAACTATAGTCTTACTAATAATGCTACTGCAACAGGTGTGGTAAATGAAGTTGAGGCAACAGGTGTTACAGTTACAATTCCTGATAAGACATATGAATATGGCGATAAGCTTGATTTGACAGGTACAACAGTAACTGTTGATTATGGCAATACTAATACAGAAGTATATACATCAGATGATGGTGTGAATTGGAAGAAGAACGATACTGCAGTATCAGAAAAGCCATTCACAATCACACTTCCTACAGATAAGGATAGCTTGGCTGTAGGTACAGCAACTGTTTCTGTAAAAAGGTTAAAGAAGGCGTTGAAGGTAGTGTTTCTCGCACAGTTAACAAACGTAAAAGTAACTGTAAATCCGTCAAAGAACGGTGACGTTACAAAGGTATATAACGGTAACACAACTTATACAAACGGTGTTATTGAGTGGACAGTTGGATCTGTAAACTCTATTGACGGATTGTCTGTTACATTACCGACAGTAAGCGGTGCAACATATACTTATAACGATTCAACAGTTGCACTTGCAAACAAGATTACTGTATCAGATCCGCAACTAAACGATACAAATAATTTTGAAATTAGCGGTTATACAAATCAAGAATTTGACGCAACAATCACACGTCGTCCATTGGTTATCACAGGAATAACAATTCCGAACGTTAATAAGTATGCTGACGTATCACAAAAAGTTACAGACCAAACCGCAACAAGTGCTACAAATGCTACATTTGAGGCGGCAGATACAGACACAGGTATTGTAAGCGGTGAAACAGTAGGCGTAACATTCGACTATAAGTACAAAACTTCAAATCCTGAAAGCGGTACAACTACTGATGTAGAGATAACAAACATTGCTCTTGATAATAGCGTAGGAACAAGCGCAAACTACTCATTGACACCTGATTCATTGACAGGTAGTGCAAATGTAGTAGAAAGAACTATAGACAGTATTACAGTAGCTAACCCTACACAGTTTAACAGCGATGTTACATATAACGATAAATTAAGTATAGCCGGCTTAAAGGTTACAATTAACTATACAGACAGAACATCAGAAGTATACACAGCAACAGTAGTCAATGACGTAGTTTCATGGGCATTGGGCAGTGTAAATATCAGTGCAGATAATATTCCATTTACACTATCATGGAAAGATACTGCAAAAGGCGGAACTTTTTGCACAAGGACAAACATTGTCTGTAACAGGACATAACGGCAACCAAATCGTTGCAAACCATAAGAATGGTAATGATAGCGGTGAAGGCTCGGCTGTAACAATTAAGCCGCAATCGCAATTACATCAATCACTGCAGCAAAAGAGCGGTGATATTACAAAAAGACGTATAATGGTGATACAGAATTAAATGACGCATCAAAGAGCAATATCGGTTATACATCAACTCAGGTAATCAGCGGAGATACAGTAACTCTTGGTGCAACACCTGCATATGAAAATAAGAATGTTGGTCAAAATAAAGCAATTAGCTTTACAACACCGACAGTAAGCGGCAATGATAACTATACACTTGGAACTGACGCTACTGTTACAGGCGATGTAGTCGGTGATATTACAGTAAAAACTGTTGCAATTTCAAATGTATATATCCCGTCAATTTATAAGGACACAGAAGACCTTGTAAAATCTATTTCAAATGCAAGTGCTATTGCAAGCGGTAACCCTACAGCTAATACAGTTGTAGCGGCTGATATTCTATCAGGCGACAGAGCTAATTTGAGATTCGCTTATAAACTTACATATGCAAATTCAACTGATGCTAATCCGACTGTGTAACAATTTCAGATACTTCTGTTACAGGTACGGAAAGTGGTAAACTATGAATTTACATGGCCTACGGGATTGACAGGTACAGTAGTAGCAGACGAATTTACAGATGCTGCAATTACATCACCTGACCTAATGCAATATACACATGGTGATACATTCAATCCAACAGGTTTGTCAGTTACTATTAAGACAAGCAGTCACCCAACAGGTACAACATATACAGTAACAGGTACAGAGGGTAATTACAAATGGGATACAGATCTTCCGGCAGGCGTAAATGTATCACTTGGAAGTATCTCATTAAATAGCAATGACGCTTTTGAATTTCAAGGCTCATTACAAGAATATGAAAGATCAGAAGATTAAGGTTTCTGCCGGTGAGAAAGAAGCTGAAACAGGTGCAGTTACAATGCTACAAAAGCAATTAACGGCGACTGCGTCAATAAGTACTGCAAATAAGGTATATGACAGTAAAACAGCTCTTCGTGAGGGTCAAACAGTAACATACACAATCGGTACTGGCGAAGTACAGAACTTTAACAGTGTTACTGATGACGTTAAGGTAACGGCTGACGCAAAATATAAATCTGCTGATGTTTCAAAAACAGGTGAAACAATCAATAATGTAGGTATTGAATTCACAAATATCGCCCTTAGCGGTAATGACGCAGCTAACTACATTAAGCCGTCATCTATTGCTGATATAGCTGGTACGATTATTCCTTACCCAATTCACATAACAGCAATTAACGAAAATGCTCCAACTGCTTACTATAAGAAAGCAAAGAGCGGAACTATTGCCTCAACAGATAACTATACTGCAGAAATGAACGGTTTGACAAAACCTGCAATTAAGTTTAATTATAATTACGGTGATTTGTTAACACAGTTGCAGACAGCGTTAGCGTTCCGATAAACGTTGTTGATTTTTGTTATCTGCTACTGATAATTTTGAAATAAAAAACTACACCTTCTACAATCAATGGTAAAGTTGAAGTTCAAGGTATTAAAGAGATTAAAATAACAAAGGATAACCATGATTATAAGTATGGTGATACTCTTGTTTTGAATGACTTGTCGGTAAAAGTAACGTATGCTGATGATTCAATAAAGGAGAACATTAAATACAACGATATAGATTGGCAGACTCTTGGTTTAACTCTTAATACAACACTTCCGACAGACGGAACAGTATTAAAGAATTCAACAGATAACGGTAAAACAATTATTGTTGAAAAAGGATACAGTACAGTCAAATGCAATTACAATAAACGTTGCAAAACGTACAGTTAAGATTGAAAAGAGATGGCAGTGACGCTATCACTAAGACATATGACGGTACAAAAGCTGTAGAACAGACAATCGCTCTAAAGGTTGCCGATTTGCAAGAAGGATTTGACGGCGTATATAATGGTGACATAACAGGTGTAACAGCTACGCCATATATTTACAGCAGTAAAGATGCTCAGAATAATATAGCATTGACAGGTACACCGACTCTTGTAGGTTCTAACTTAGATGAATATACACCTACATATCCGTCATTGACAGGTAACATTACTACAAAATCAGTTACACTAACTCCGGTTATCTCTGAGGATATTTATGAAAATAAATTCGCGACAGATGATAAGGTTATAACTGAAACAGGCGCAACAGTTGAAAATAGTAAGGTAACTCAAAGCGGTATCGTATCAGGCGAAGAGGGTAACTTTACATTTGCTTATACTGTTACTGTTCCAAAGGCAGATTTAGCAAATGCAGCTACAAAATCTTATGCACCGACAAATACAAGCGAAAACGGTACAGGTAAGGGTAACTATACATTTACATGGAATGACGCAAGTGTAGAAATTAAGACTAACGCTGCAACAAGTATGGAAGTAACTACTGATCCGTCAGATATTTCAACTCAGAAATATTATGGTGACAGTATTTCGTTAGACGGTATGGTTGTTACAATCACATATGGAAATGGTTCTACTCACGAATTTACATATGGTTCTTCAACTGAATGGAATAACGAAGGATTTACTGTTGCAATCGAAGACGGCGGTAACTTTAGCAAACTTGTAACAGGTAATAACGGTAAGCATATCGTTGTTTCAAAGACAGGTCTTAACAGTGCAAATACAGCTGCTACATTAAAGGTTAATAAGAAAGATTTACACTTGACAGCAGAAAAAGCTGACGGTTTATCGGCAATCGAAAAAAGACATATGATACTACAACTGACGCAAAAATCAATTCTAAAGTTTGGTATCACAAGCGCTGACTTAGTATCAGGCGATAGCTTTACAGTTGATTCATCAAATGTATCAGCTACATTCGATACTAAGAACCAAGGTTCAGATAAGGATATTACAATAAGCGGTTTGACAATTACAGGCGATAACAGCGATCAGTATAATATAATTATGCCAAGCGGTGTAAAGGGTACAATTAATCCTAAGTCAATCACTGTAAAAGTTGCAGGAGTTGCTGATATTCTTGCCGGTGTTTCGGGTGAAGACTTGAAAAAAGACAGCAAGCATTAATTACAGCGAACAACCTGAAAGTGGTGTTTCAGTAACAGTTACGGCAACATATCCTGATTCAACTCAAGATCCTGCAGGTCAAAAGACTGAAAAGGCACTTACATTCACAAAGACTGAAACAGGAAATGAGTTAGGAAACTATGTGTTCACTTTGGATGAAAACGGTGTTAAGGGTTATGTTGTTAGCAACATAATCAATGAAATTAATGTAACAACTCCGCCACAGACTGAATATACACATGGGGATAACCTTTCATTGAAGGGTATTGTAATTGAGGTTAAGTATCAAGATTCTCGTGATGATAATATTTATACTTGCCAAGCTGACGGTACTTGGAAAGATAAGAACAGTACCACGGTAACAGAACTTCCTGTATCATTTGCACTTGAAAAGAATGGTACAGAAAACGCATTGACATCACAAACACAACAATTAAGACGTGATACTAATGATGGTGCAATCCTTGTTGTTTAAGGGTGGAGATGAAAGTAACAAAGACACGACACTAACAGTTAATAAGAAGGAAATCACTCAAATAACTATTCCGAACCCGGTACCGTCACCGGAAAAGACGTATGACGGAACAACAACTGTAACTCAGTCAATTTCATATGAGGGTGTAGGAGTTCTTGATGCTGATAAAGCTACAGTAAATTCACTTATCAGTGCAACTGCTAATTATGATACTAAGGATGTAGCATTTGATAGTGACGGAACAACAGTTGCAAGTAAAGCTATTAACTTTACAAATCCTACAATGAATGAAAATGACAACTACACAATGTCATCAAGTGCAACAGTTACAACTACAATAACAGGTAAGATAAAGCCAAAAGATCTTACTGTAACAATAACAAGTGTTCCTTCAATTATTGTAGGTCAAAGTAAGACAGTTACATTGACAAAGACTACTAACTATACACAGAGTGGCGAAGTAACAGTTGGTGAAAATACAGAAGAAGTTAATTTAGGCTGTTGTAGGTGAGTATGCACAAAATACTACAGCTGAAGATAATGTTAATGTAACATACTCAGTTACAAATAAAGATAGTTACAAAAAACTATAACATTATAGTAGCAGAAAATCCAACGGGTACTGTAAATAAGAAACCTGTAACAAAGATTGAAGTTACATCTCCTACAAAGACAACATGGTCACATGGCGATGATTTAACTCTTGACGGTATGACAATCACAGTTACATACAATAATGATGATACTGATACAAAGAAGTATGAACATAAGAACGGTAAGTGGCATGATGTAACAGGTGGCAGTGATACAGAGTTACCGGGAACTCCTGACGATGTAACAATTAGATGGGGGTGACACAAGTAATTCAGCAACTGACGATGTAATTCGTCTTGATGATATAAAAATAAGGGTCTTACAGCTGATGGCGACAACAAGACAACATCTGTTAAGGTTACATCAACAGTAAAGGATACTAACGGTGAGTATCAATTAGCTTCAACCGATAAAATTACTTTAACAAAGAAACAACTTACTCTAACAGTAAGCGGTAATATTACAAAGCCATATGATAATACAAGAGATCTTAGCACTGACAATCTTGGAAATGTAAGTCTTACATTAGACGGTGTAGCCGGCACTGACGGTGTTACATTAAATGAAACAGCTACAAAGAACAACATCAAGTATGCGGGAACAACAGTAGCAGATACAGCGTCAGTACCGACACCGGCACTTGTAATCGGTACAGTAGTGTTAGCGGATAATGCTAATAATCACTACTATACAGTACCATCAGGTGCAAGCATTACAAATAGTACAACAGGTAAGATTAATAAGCGTTCTGTACAGATTATATCTGTAACAAAAAGAATATGGATACATCAGTTGATGCGTCTAAAAACAGGAACTTTGAAAAAAAATTAGTACAATCAACTACTGACGGTTATGGTATTTAAAGTGCTGACGGTTTCTATTCAATCTTAAGCGATCATGTAATTAAGGTTGATATACCTTATACATATAGCCAGACATCAGCAGAAGGTTCAGCAACTGTTACATATGATAATGCAACTGCGAAGGTATCAGATGAAAATGCAGATTATGTAGCTAACTATGAGGTATCATTTGCTATTGCAGACGGTAGTGCAACTATTTCAAACGGTACAGTTACAGGCGTTAAGATTGAAACAACAGGTAAAACAGAGTATACTCATGGTGATTCATTCGACCTAAAAGGTACAAAGATAACTGTTACATACAATAACGGTGCAAAGCAAGATACATATAAGTATGACACAGCAAGCGGTAAGTGGATTAAGAACGATACAGGTACACCGGCTGAATTGCCGAGTGAAATAGGTATTTGTCTTGGCAACACAACAATTAATGCAAATCCGGCATCGGATACAGATAAGACTGTTGTAAAATATGACAAGACAAATACAACACCGGAATTGAAAGCTACTTATACAAAAGAGTGGTAGTGAGCCTATTCCATCAACAGAAAATCCTACAGTTACGTTGAAGAAGAAGACTATTACAATAACTGTTGCAAACAGTGCAGATGAAATCAAGCATACATACAGTGGTAATAATTCTCTTACAGCCGATGAAATCGGTAAATTAGCGATTACAGAACCTGCTAATTTCAAGGTTGGCAGTGATGATGTAACTCTAACTAAGGGTACACTTTCTGCAACAATCGGTAGTAACACTAACGGTAATGTAGCAAATGATTTGACTATTAATGCCACAGGTTATGTGCTTGGTGGTGCAGATGCCGATAATTATGTGATTAGCTATGTAAACAACGCAAAAGGTAATATTGTAAAAGCACCTTTGACAATTACAATCAGTTCAGTTCCTTCAATTATTGTGGGTCAAAGTAAGACAGTTACATTAACAAAGGCGACTAACTATACACAGAGTGGTGAAGTAACAGTTGGTGAAGATACAGAAGAAGTTAATTTAACTGTTGAAGGTGAGTATGAACAAAAAATACTACAGCTGCAGAAAACGTTAATGTATCATATACAGTTACAAACGAGAACGACTATCCGAACTATGATATTACAATCATCGGTTCACCAAAAGGGTACAGTTACTCAAAAGACTGCAACAGTTGAAATTATTAATCAACCTCAATTTGTAACTGCTACACCAAGACCACAACATGGTGATAAGCTTGGTACAGACGGTCTTAACGGATTTGAATACACTGTATCTTACAGTGACGGAACAACAACAAAGCATAAGTATGAAAACGGTGATTGGTTGACAACCGGCGGTTATACTGCTCCGGAAGATGGTACAGCATTTACATGGGAAAATACAAAGACAGCTGTAAGCTCTGATTCTGAAATCCGCAGAGATAAGGATAATCAGATTAAGATTACTGTTCCGACAGCAACAAAGGACCCTTTGACAAATAAGGCAACTGCTGATAAGAAAAAGATTAAGATTACAGCAAACGGTACATATACAAAGGTATATGACGGTACAAATACAGTAATACTAAACGAAACAACTCCTGAAATTATTTATACAGTAAGCGGTGTTGTAACGGGTGATACTGTAACAGTTACAGCAACTCCTGCATTTGTAGATGAAAATGTTGCTAAGTTCGGTGATGTATATCAAAAGGCAATTAACTTTACAAATGTTTCAATTAAAAATGAAGACGGTACAGACACAGATAATTATGAAATTGTCGCAGATGAAAACGGAGTTGTAATTGCTCCTATCATGGGTGCGATAACACCTAAGACAATCAACATCACTGCATTGACTGTTCCTTCATCAACAAAGGGTTCAGCAGGTGAAAAGACTGTAACAAAGAACAAGAACTTTACAACAACTGATATTCTTGAAAAGGATAAGGATAATGTTACAATCGGCTATAAAGCTACATTCGTAACATCAGCAACAGGAACTGTCGATGCAACTGTTACAGATGCAAAGGTAGACGGTTCAACTGACCAAATGACTCTTAACTACGTTGTAGGTACTGTTACCGGCGCTAAGATTGAAATAACCAGCAGCAATCATGGTGGCGGCGGCGGAGGCGGCGGCGGAGGTAACTCCCTAAGCATTAAGTACGAAAACGCCGACGGTACAGCAGGTAAGGACGTAAGCAAGATTGAAGCTCCTGCAGAAAGTGACCCTGTAGACTTGATCGCAGTATTCGTTACAAAACCTGCAGACCCAACAGTTATTTGGACATCAGATAATGAAAGCGTTGCAACTGTAGACGAAAAAACGGTATTGTTAAGTTTATTGGCGAAGGTACAGCTATAATCACAGCTCAGTCTAAGACTAATAAGACTCTAAAGGATACTGTTACAATTACAGTTACAAAGGCAGTAGCAACACCGACTCCTAAGCCGGCAAATCCTACTCCGGAACCTACAAAAGAACCGTCAATCATCACAAAGACTATGTTAAATCCATATATCGTAGGTTATGATGATAATGTATTCGGTCCTGAACTTCCAAATCAGCCGTGAAGAAGTATCAGCAATATTCGCAAGATTGATTGCAAATAATATCTACATGGATAAAGAATATGATACATCATTCCCTGATGTAGGCGAAGGTTGGAGTAAAGATTATATCGGTTACTTGGAGAAATTCAGTGTAGTACCAGGTTATGAAGACGGTACATTCAGACCTCAAAATTACATCACAAGAGCAGAAATGGCTGTTATGATGGCTAAGGCAGAGGGCTATGACATCTCAGGCTATATGTCTTCTGATGAATTAGCTTATCCTGACGTAGATGAGGGTTACAGTGAATGGGCTGTTAAGGCTATCAAGTATTTGACAGACAGAGGTATTATGGAAGGTTATCCTGACGGTACATTCGGTCCGAACAGACCTATAACAAGAGCAGAAACTGTTGCAACAGTTAACAGAGTTCTTGCAGATATGACTGTCGGAAATATCGAGGTACTTCCGTCAGATATGACAGAGGCACATTGGGCTTATAATGATGTAGTATTCGCAATGAACCACAGAATTCTTAAAGACGTTGCAGCTGATGAAAGTCAGTTCATCAAGTCAGAAGAATATGATAAGAATAAGATTACAGAAACAGAAGTTGTAGAAGACACATCAGACGAGAATGCCGGAGCGGGTGCATCACCTACCCGGAGCCTTCTCCGACTCCCAATGCTTGATTAATAAGAGCTTTTTACGAAATTTGTAATAATAGAGGCAGCGAATTTTCGCTTGCCTCTGTTGTTGCATTTTCAAATTATACAAGAGTTTATCTTGTTTGCTTTGAAAATGTAATAACGTTATTGTCATAATGAGGTGAGGGCTTATGAAAAAACGAAATATATGTTATAGATTATTAACGGTATTATTAAGCGTTGCAATGTGTTTGCAAGGTGGATTTGTGGTGCCGGTTTTTGCAGATGGAGATTTCAGTTATTATTTGCAATATAACGAGGCAAGTAACGGAAAAAATAAGTGAGGACCATCCTATCATCATTCCTGATGAAGATATAGATGCAGAATACGGACCACAGCCGCATGATAACTATCAAGGTACTGGTGGCGTGGTGGACGGACCTATACCGGATTGGAGCAGTAAACCGTACAGAATTATCGGATATACATTTGACGGTTGGTATACAGAAAATAACGGCGGAGGAACAAAGGTTGATGAAGATACAAATATATCATCATCAATGCTTGACAGATTTAATAATATCACATTGTACGGAAAGTGGAGTTTGTATAATTCACCTGATATAACAACAGGCTCAGTTGCATTTTCATCAAGAAACGTAAATGATGAAGATATTCCGTCACAGATAAATTGGACAGACGTAAACGGAAATGATTTGACGTTTGACAGCAAAGTTACTGACTATTATACGTATGTGTACGCAAATACCGCGTCTGTAAAAATGGATTTTGAACAGTATGAGCCGAGTGCGACAACAAGTGTTGCGGTAAACGGTGAAAAAAGTTTCAATCAGTTCAGAGGATATTTCGGGTAAAGGTTATTGGTATAATGGTGAGGATCTTGAATCTCATGACATTATAACAGGTAAAAATATTTCTACAGAATATATGAACCTTGATTTTACCTCGACAGATAAAGAGTATAATGAAATCACCGTTACGATTATAATGCCTAATGATAAAAAAGTAGAACATATACTTTTCATGTTAAGCGTTTAAGTACAGAAATGCGACTTGCATATGGTAATACACCATACGGAAAGATTATGGCGTCTTCGCAAACCGATGATGCAAAAACTGCGCTTAAGTCAACTTTTGATTCGACGTATAAGTACAGAAATATCGCATATAATCCGTTGGCATGGAATATTTACGGTACAGACGGCGTTGAAGTGAAAAAAAGGTACTTCACTTCAAGAAAATCAATATATAAATTATGATAAAGACGAAACTGCAATAGTAGTATTTTCGGGCGATAGATTTACAGATCCCGGAGTGACATTGTATGATTCTAACGGCGATGCAATAGAACTGACACAAGATAAGACAATAAAACGTACAATTCAGTATCAGACAGTATCGTCATTAAAATATGAAGATTGGGATAACACAACCGATAAAACCGATGTGAAAACATTGACCGGTGCAGACAGTGAGAATATAATAGACATTTCGCAAACTCAAAATGTTAAACCGGGCATATATACGATTACATATGAGTATGACCCTAATGACGGCACTCGTCCGTTAAAAAGACGAGAGAAGTATGATTGTCTTGCCTAAAAAAAGGCGATATGAATATGGACAATTATGTAAATATGCTTGATGTATTTATGTATGATAAAAATATTTCGGATACAACTATCAGCGATACATTATATAAATATCGTGCACTTGATATAAGCACAAGCGGCGGTAACGGAGTTGTTGATGAAACAGACAGAACCAATTTCTTAAACAAAAAAATGGCGGATTTATATACGTCGCTTTCAGTTGATGAAAAAGTAACACAGAAAGAATACAATGTTCCTACATCGGCAGATAGTAATAAAACACAACTGTATATGGACTTTATGGGAACAGAAACAGAGCCGAATACATCTGCGGACAAAACTCAGGAACTTCAGAAAAATGACGCTTTTTGGATAGGTTACAGATTTGACAATACAGCCAATCTAAAGACTGATAAGTTGAAAGAAATCACTTTGTCGGTGGATTATGATTCGAGATATGTAAATCCGACTGCATTGAATACTACTGCACTAAAAACACAACTTCAGAAAAAAAATAATCCTGAGCTTGAAGTATTTGATATAACCGGAGATACAAATTATAAGAAAAAACTATGCGGTTGATTCTTCAACATCGTCATATACATGGAATGATACAGGGGCTGTAAAAAAACACTTGTTATTGAGTTGTGTTTGAAAGACGGTCAAACATTTAATTTGTCAGACGGTTATTTTATAAAATTGCCGTTTAAAGTAAAAACAGTACCGCCGGAAGGCAGAAATGTTATATCAAACTAAACTTGGCGCTACATCATTGAATATGCAAATCGGTGATGAAGGATATATGTGGGATACAAGTGGTGCGTCTAATTCTATCACTGAAAATCTTATGGACAAATTGCAATATATGGGCGATTATGTGCCTGAATTTGTTCCGGAAGATCCGGCTAAGGAATTGGAAAATGCAGTTTACGGTACTGATAAATCATACACAGGATTTGAGAAAAAAGGCACGGTTGACGGTGATATTCCTACCGGTATGACATATAATCAATCAGTCGGAACAATAACCGGTACACCGAAAAAAGGCAGGAGTTTTTGTATTTTACATAAACGGTATAAAATATCAGATTACAGTAGAAAAAGCAAAACTTACCGTTACAGCAGATGATAATACAAAAGTATACGGAAGTGCAAATCCGTCATTTACATTTAAGTATGACGAAACGTGTTTAAAAAAATAACGACGCAATCGCTACAGCTGTTAAGACTGCTCCGCAGATAAGTTGTGAGGGCTGATACAACAACGGATTGTCAGGATGATTATCCGATAAACTTTGTTGAAAATAGCGGTGAATCTGATAATTATTATTTTGATTTTGTCAGTGGCAAGCTTAGCATAACACCGAAAGAAATAACGGTAAGTAAAGTTAAGATACCGTCTTGCAGTATAAATGCAACATTCCCTTATACATTTACCGCAACTTGTTCCGGTGATGAATTTACTGCGTCGGGAATTATTAACAATGATATTATAAAGATTGAATATGACGTTACATACACTGATACCGAGTCAACAAAAGCTGTTGGTAAAAAAATTAAAAAGGTAACGGCAACCAACATAAAAGTCAAAACTGATGACGATTATCCGGACGGGAAAAATTATACTGTTAAATCTGCTACTTTAACGAGCAGTGACGGTGAAATTGTTGCGGATAATATAACCGAATTTGAAGTAACAGAAGAATGTAAACTTGAATATACTTACGGTGAAACACTTGATTTAAAAACCGGTAACGTCAAAATCACATACGGTAGCGGTACTGTTGAAAATGTGACATTTGAAGAGGCTGTTGAAAAAGGCCTGACAATAAAATACAGTAATAAAACAACAGCTAAAACCGGAGATCATTTGAGCGTGTCGGATACCGGAAAGTGGCTTATGCTTACAATGGATGGTATAAGCTCTTGGTATAAGACAAATAATTTCAAGATAAATAAAAAAGATCTTCATATAAAAGCTGATAATAAACAAAGATATTACGGTGATGAAAACAGTAGTGTAACATTTACATATACTTTTACCAACAGCGATTTTGTTTACGGTGAAACAAGCAGTACGTTTACTGGCTTTGTTGCACCTGAATTTAGCTGTCAAGCTACTGCATCCACTGAAATTGATAAAGAAAAAAAGGCTATACCGAGTCGACAATAGAATTGTCGGGCGGTACAAGTGATAACTATAATATTTTGTGCGAAAACGGTACGCTTACAATTAATAAAAGACCGTTTAAAGGTTGAAAAGATTACAGGTGAAGTACCTTCACTTATTTCAAAAATATTATTTAAACAGTGACGGCAGTGAAAAAACGGCACCATATAAAAGTGCCTGCATCGGCTGAAAAATCAACAGACAAAAATACAATGAACGTAAGTGGATTGTATAACAGTGATGAAGTTAAAGTTCTTTATAATGCACAATATGCAAATCACACTGCGGCTGAAAATGTTCAAGTAACGGTTGATGATTTAAAAATGGACGATACGTTCGGTAAGAGTTAGAACTATACGGTTTCATCTGATTCAATAACAACCGCAGACGGCGGACGAGTTTATATTCAGAGTATAACAGGTCTTGAAATTGTTGAACAACCTACAACAGAATATGTTTACGGAACACCGCTTAATCTTGAAAGCGGAAAAGTAAAATTGACGTTTGATAATGAACAAGTTATCAATGTTAATTTTGAAGAATTAAAATCTTATGATGTTAAGCTCACATATACGGGCGGAGAGGTTGAACCTAAAAATAATGAACATTTAGTTGTTAAAGACACGGGAAAGACTATAACTGTCACACCGGATACTTTTTATGATGTTGAGGCAGTTACAACCGATAAGATAACGGTTACAAAACATGACCTTCACGTAAAGGCTGATGATATATATACGACTTATGGTGAAAATATAAGTCAGTATGCAAGCGGATATGGATACACATATACAGAAAGTGATTTCCAATATGATGATGCAGACGATGTAGAAAAACATTTCGGGATATAAAAGCCTAAAATTGTCTGCAAAGAGGATGACGGAACAACAAATGTAAATCAAAAGACATTAGCCGGCACATATACATTGTCTATAAGCGGTGCTGACGCCGAAAACTATAATATTTTTGTGTGAAAACGGCAACCTTGTAATAAGACAAAGACCTCTTATTGTACAAACGGTTAATAATATTCCTAATCTTACATCAAAAGAAGCATTTGAAAGTGATCTTGTAAAAAAGAACATTGATGTCAAAACAGACATTGATTCGTCAGCTTTAACATTTGCCGAAAAACAGAGGTCCTTTGTGGGATGATTGTGTGCATATAACTTTTGATGCAACATATACGGATAATTCGGCAGTAGGGGAAACAGATGTTGATATAACCAATGCTGTCTTGGATACAAGCTACGGTGACGCAAGAAACTATTATCTTCAAAAGATAGAAACTCCGCAAAAGGGGTTTGCGGTTAAGTCTGTTATGACAGCTATTGAAATAACAACAGATCCAACCCAAAATAATGACGGAACAAGCCGTGAATATAAGTATGGAGATAAGCTTGATTTCAGCGGAGGAAAGTTTAAATTAACATACGATAACGGTGATGTTATTGAAAATGTTCCGTTTAATAAACTTGCAGAGTATGATGTTAAAGCTGTATACACAGGTACAGATACAGAAGTTGAGGACGGAGCTTTTGCAACAATTAAAAGTCACAATGGAAATACCATTACTTTTTTGTTCCGCCGACTGACGCAACGGCAGAAAAAGTGGTTACAGGTGAGATAACCGTAAAGAAACGTCCTTTACACGTTATTGTAAATGACGCATCATATACATATGGTGATGAGCCGTCTACTTACACAATCGACTATGAAAAGAGTGATTTGGCAGACGGCGAAACAATAATATCCGCACTTGGAACATTATTTACTCCACCGACTGTACAATGTAAGATTGACGATAAAGATGCGGATAATAAGACAAATGCGGGTACTTATGAAGATGTAATTACTGCATTTGGCGGAAGTGCGGATAATTATGAATTTATATGTGAAGATAAGGGCAGTTTGACTGTTAATAAGCGTGAATTGAAAATCAATTCAATTAATAATGGTATTCCTGATTTAACTTCATCAATAGCATATGAACATAATTATCAGTTACCAATAAAATTGGACGGTACTGCGTCTAATTTGGATATGGATATAGTCAATCTTGTAAATAATGATAGCATTGATATTACCTATAAAGCGGTATATAACAGTCTTGAACAGACAGACAATGCAACTGTAGATATAGAAGATGTCGAATTTGCAAATGATTGTGACAGTAGTAAAAATTATACTTTAGTAACTGTACCGACAACATCAAGCGGTAAGATTATGACCAGACTTATGTCTGAAATTATTGTTAATAGCAGTCCGGATAAAATGGAGTATACTTACGGTGAATGGTTTGCTCTAAAGGGCGGCAGTGTTGATATTAAGTATAACAGCGGATATGTTGAAAGTGATGTACCGTTTGAAAGACTTGCTGATTTTGGTATAGACTTGACTTTTGTAAAGAAAGAAGACGGTACCGAAACAGAAATAGGAACAGTGAAAAACAATACATTGCTTACTGTTTCAAAAGTATAACGGTGCGTTTATAAAACTTACAATAAATGATCCGACTAAAGCAACCGATGATTTGCAAGCGGCTTATTCTTCTGATAGTTTGAAAGTAAACAAAACATCAAATGAGGGTTGTTGCCGATGATGTGACATTGACATACGGTGATAATGCGCCAGTGAATACATTCCATTATACGATGGCTGACCTTGTAAACGGTGATACGTTATCGAGCGAAAGATTTAACGAAGGACTTAGCGAACCGACTGTATCGTGTGATTATGTAAGCGGACAATCAGTTTGTGGAGAATATGATCTTATACCGAGCGGCGGCGGAAATGATAACTATGATTTCGTATATGTAAACGGAACTGTAACTGTAAACAAAAACAGATTACGATAGATTCTATCGATAATGGTGTTCCGACGCTTACATCAGAAATAATATATAAGAATAATTCAATTCTTCCTATTTATATTGAATCAACGGCAGTATATACGAATGAACAGAAAGATATGACTGTAAGCGGTATTATCAACAACGATGAAATAGGCATAACATATGATACAGTATATACATCAAAAGACGTGGCAGAAACTATAACTGTTAAGATAGAAGAGGCGTTAAGTTTTTGACGATAGCCATGAGAAAAATGTATGTTATGAAATTAAATCATATCCAAGTGAGGCGTCAGGTGGTACAGTTCTTGAAGAACAGATTACAAGTGTTGTTATAACAAGTGATCCGGTTTTGAGAGATGATAACGGCAAACAGATTGAATATACTTACGGAGATAAGTTGAACCTTAATCGTGGTGCGGTTACGGTTGAATATGATAGTGGAAGAATTCAGAAAAAACTTGAAGTTTAATGAGTTGACCAAAAAACAGATGGTAAAGTTAAACTTGTATATACCGACGGTACTGATGAAACTCCTGCGGCAGATAATGATGTCTTGACTACTGCATATCATAACGGTAAGTCAATAAAACTGAAAGTTGATACAAAAGCAACACTTGAAGAACCTCAAACGGCACAAATTTTGGTGAATAAAGCCGTTATAACTGTAACGGCGAAAGATAAAGAAAGATTTTTACGGAGATAAAAATCCTACATTAGAATATGAATACAGTGGGTTTGTAAATAGTGATGATGAGCATTCTGAAAATTTCAGAAATGAATTGAAGAACCGAAAATATCATGCGATACTAATGAAAAAACTCCTGTAGGAACATATGATATTGAATTATCTTCGGCAAGTTCGGCAAATTATACTTTTAAACTTGTACCGGCGACGCTTACCATAAATAAACGTCCGATTGATGTTAAGAAGATAACCGGAGGCATTCCGGCATTGACATCAAAAATGATATATGATGATCCTCAGCTTGTACATAAAATTGACGGTGTTGCAATAAATACCGCAGGACAAGTTGAATTTGATAACCTTTCATATGGTGATACGGTGAAACTTGATTATACTGTTATGTATACAAGTGTAATTCCGGCAGATAATGTTCTTGTTAATATTTATGATATAACAATAGACGAATCATACGGAGAGGGAAGTAATTATGTACTTAGAGATGTACCGAGTACAACTTTAGGCGGACGAATTTATGATAAAACAAATTTCGATGGTTGAAATTATAAAACAGCCGAAACTTGAGTATACATATGGCGAAACGTTGGATTTGTCGGAAAAGGGCGTAAGAATAACATATGATAACGGTTTAGTTGTTTATGATGTTGCATATGATGAACTTGGAGGTTATGGTGTTGACGTTACTCTGACAGACTCTGAAGGTGTGGAAAAAGAGGCTATAGACGGGGATAAGTTAACCGTAACAAAACATAACGGTGCATATTTAACACTTATTCCGCAAACTGAATTAAGCAATGTTCTTTCTGTAAAGAGTCAGGAAATGAAAATTAATAAAAAGCCGATAAATGTTAATATCAATGATGTGACGGCAATATATGGTGATAATCCTACGGTTGATTTTAGCTTTACATATAACGATAGCGATTTTGCTTATGGTGAAACACAAGACAGTGCTGAGTTTAAAGATAATTTGACAGAACCTGTATTTGTCTGCAAAGAACGTGATGGTTCAACAGATATAAACTCAAAATCAGATGTCGGAAGATATACGATTACAATGACAGGTGCTCAAAGTGACAATTATCGTTTTGTATATAATAACGGTACATTGGTTATTCAGAAGAGGAAACTTGTCGTAAAAGATATAACAGACGGTATCCCTGTTCTTACATCGGATATAATTTTCGATAATCAAGGTCAAATTCATAAATTAGACGGCAAGGCAGATAATGATATTTTGAGTCTTGAAAACCTTGTTAATAATGATAAAGTGTGTGTTTTGTATAAAGCAGTTTATAAAACAGAACAACCGACAACGAAATGTGATGTAGATATTGAATATGTTTCGATGGATGATTCTTATGGCAAGAGTTATAATTATGAAATTGATGAAACAGAGAGTGTTAAAAACGTTTCCGGCGGTAGAATTAATAATAGGGAACTTACAACTGTTGAAATTGTAAGTCAACCCAAAACAGAATATGTATATGGTGAAAAGCTTGATTTAAGCAATGCTAAAGCGAGAATTACATATGATAGCGGGTATGTTGAAGATAATGTACCATTTACTGAATTGGGAGAATACGGTGTGACTATCGGTTATCCGAATGATGACGGAACGATAACCGCTGCTAAAGACGGGGATGTGTTGACAGTTCCTGATCATAACGGAAAATGTATTGAACTTTTGGCTCAAAGCACTCATAAAGTTCCTACAGTACAAACTGACAATTTAACTGTTGAAAAAAAGAGTGTTAGAGTATGGAGAGTGTATCGTAAATCCTATAGTTTATGACGGAAAGACATTACAGACAACCGGTACGATAGCATTTTCAAACGTTCAAAATAATGATAAAGTGACAGCAACGGGTGAATTTTCGTTTGAAGATTTTAATGCCGGAAAAGATAAAACAGTTAATATATTGAATGTTAAACTTGATAAACCGTTTGACGACAACTATGAACTTTCTTCGGATAATGTGTTGTCAAAAGGTAATATTGAAAAAAAAGCGACATTGACTGTTTTGCTTAAGGAAGATGATATATCTATTTCTGATGAAAGTAATATATTGACTGTTACTGCTCCGGAGATGACTCAGTTTGAGATAGACGGTGGAGCTAAGTATCAGTATTCAATAGACGGCGGTAAAACGTGGAAAGATGAAAATTCATTTGAAAACCTTGAATTGGGACAAGAATGTAGTGTTTGTATAAGATTTGCGGAAACGGATAATTTCAATCAATCTGAAATTAGTATTCCGATAAGTAAAAAAGCTTTTTGCCAATAAGATTACTCTTGTGTCAATAGACGATATGACGGTGCTAAAGAGTTTTTATACTAATGTTGTCACTGTTGAAAAAGAAGCTGATTTCAGAAATCTTATCGGAGATATAGGAGTAACATATTACGCTTGCTATAAAAATGATAAGGGCAGTGAAAGCATCAAATATCCTTTGACCTTTGATGGGGATGTAACGATTTATACAACGCTTAAAAAAGAAGAGTAGTCATGGAAAGGGAAATAACAATTCTTCAAACTCTACACCTACGCCAACAGTTGCACCTACAATTTTGCCGACGGAAGAACCGATAGAAACGGAATCACCTTCAGAAACCTTAAAACCTACGCAAAAACCTCAAAGTGATACTAATGAACCATATATGTCGGGATATGACGGAAAAATCAATCCTGACGGATATATGACAAGAGCAGAGGCGGCAACAATTATGGTTAATCTGAGTGGTGGACTTGAGAAAGAAAAGCATTAATATATTCAAGGATGTAGCTGATGGAACATGGTATAAAAACTATATTGCAGCAGCAAGTGAAAAAAGGGTATATTTCCGGATTTGAAGACGGAACATTTAAACCGGAAGAACCTGTTACAAGAGAACAATTTGTTGCAATGATATTGCGATATACAAAGACATCAACGGAAAAGGGAGAGGCGTTCTCAGACGTTGAAATAAACCGCTGGAGTGCAGGATTTGTATATACTGCAGTTAAGTTGGGTATAATTTTAGGTTATCAAGATGGAACGTTTAAACCTGAAAATCCTATAACCCGTGCAGAGGCAGCGAGAATTGTGAATGTTGCAACAGGCAGAATACCTGATAAGGCTGTGATTGACGGTATGATATGTCCATATAGCGATTTGTCAAAATCGCATTGGGCTTATTATGAATTAATGTATGCGTCAACATATGTGCAAAAGATTAATCGAAAAAGTACAGATTTTGAACCGACCCCAAAAGTTAGACCAAAAAATCTAACTATTGGGAGGTCGGTTTTTTCATGGCAAAATATAGTTTTGAATTTAAAATGGAGGTTGTGCAGGCATATCTAAATGCTGAAGGTGGGTATAGATATTTAGCAAGTAAATATAACATTCCTGCAAAGAGGAGAATTGAAGAATGGGTACACGCATACAGAGAATTTGGTGAAGAAGGGTTAATGCGTTCGAGACAAAATAAGAAATATACTTTTTCAATTTAAGATTTCTATGGTAGAAATTGTATCTATCAAGTGAGGTCTCATATCAGGAATTAGCACTATCACAAGGAATTAGTAATCCATCATTGATTGTAAAATGGGTCAATGATTTCAGAATTGCCGGACCTGATGCTTTGAGACCTAAAAAAAAGAAAGGTCGTAAGAAAACATTGGATATAAGAGAATGTAAAAGCCTTCTAAATATGACGGAGAAAAACCCGTGGATACAAGTGCCGAGCATGTCAAAGAACTTGAAGACGAACTACTTAAACTTAGAATAGAAAAATGCATATTTAAAAAGAATTGAGGAGGCTGCGTTTAGAGGAGGAAACTCTTCTGAAAAAAACAGCGAGAATTGTCCACATTCTCCGAGGACAGTTCAAATTAAAAAAGACATTCTCGCAGTAGTCGGTTTTCCAAAGGCAACATATATGTATTGGCAAAAACGATTTGACAGAGAAAATCCTGATAAACAGTTGGAGGATGAAATCACTAAAATCCATATAGAAAACAAGGATTACGGTTACAGACGGGTATATAGAGAATTACGAAACAGAAAGATTTTTGTGAATAAAAAGAAAGTTCAAAGAATCATGCAAAAATTATGTTTCCAGGTCACATCATTTACTCGAAAAAGTCGCAGATATAATTCGTACAAAGGCAATGTTGGTAAAATAGCACCAAACAGAATTAACAGGCGATTTAATACATCTGTACCGCATCAAAAGATAACTACTGACACGACCGAATTTAAGTATTATGAGATTGACAACAAAGGCAGAATGGTAATTAAGAAATTGTATTTAGACCCATTTCTTGATATGTTTAATGGTGAAGTGTTAAGCTATGGTATAAGCAAAACTCCATCAGCGGCAAGTGTTTTATCGGCACAGAAACAAGCAATAGAAATAACATCTGATTGCCCATACAGAAGAACATTCCATTCAGACAGAGGTTGGGCATATCAAATGGGTGCATATTCCTCTGTTCTTAAAGAAAACAAAATATTTCAAAGTATGTCTCGGAAAGGAAATTGTTATGATAACTCTGTGATGGAAAATTTCTTTGGAATATTAAAGCAGGAAATGTATTATGGAACTACATATTACAGCTTTGAAGAGCTTAAAGATGCTATTGAAAGATATATAAAATATTACAACGAGAAAAGAATAAAAGAAAAACTTGGGTGGATGAGTCCGGTTGAGTATCGGCTCAACACCTTGGCTGCATAAAAAATAGCGTAGCAGTCGTTAAAACTACTACGCTATAAAAAGTCTAACTTTTGGGGGTCACATCATTTCTGATCTGTACTTTTTTTGAATTAGTTATAAAATCCTGTATAAAAACGATGTTTTGCTTTGTGTCTAAGTCTAAACCTCCATAAAAAATACTCGGAATATTGCGACATAAATAACCAAAAGTTTTGCGAGTAAATTGTCGGAATAAAAAGAAAAACCTTGTAAACATTACTGCTTACAAGGTTTGTGGTGCCGATGGTGGGGGTCGAACCCACGACGATGTTGCCATCACGGGATTTTGAGTCCCGCGCGTCTGCCAATTCCACCACATCGGCAAATTACCCAATTATAATACCATAAATATCTTCTAATGTCAAGACTAAAATCAAGAAATAAGTATTTTTTCTATTCCGCCGATATATTTTTTTGAAAAGTCTTGCGATAAAGCCTACAAGAATAGCGGCAACGATAGTTCCTTCGCGGACGCCGTCAAGGTGTTTGAACATTATAAATGATAAAATTGCCGCAATTATTGTCATAGACGAATCGAATGCGATTTTGGTTTTACCGAAATCGGTACTGAACACATCGGAAACCGCTCTGACGGTTGCCTCACCCGGTAACATTGCAACGTTTGCGACCATTTCCATAAACACACCGAAACCGAGAATTAAACAGCCTACTATAAGTGATACAACTTTCATAGCATATGTTTCGGGCTGCATAAATCCGAGCAAGGACATTGTTAAGTCAATGAAGAATGAAAACAATGCGAATATAATCGGCAGCTGCAACAAGTTTTGAAGTTGAAAATTACGTCTTAAAAGAATTACTTGAAGAATTACAAGAAAAATATTAAAAACCAACGTAAACATTCCGACTGTCGGCGTAAAACCAAGACTTAGAGTGTAGGGGATACTTGTAATCGGTGAAGTACCGAGTCCGGCTTTTGTGATAAAACTTACGCCGAGTCCGTTGACGAAAAGTCCAACAAGTAAAAATATGTATCGTTTAATTAATTCTGTTTTGTCTGTCACTGTAATTCCTCCGTATTTGTCATATTATTGCATATTTTAAAAAATGTGTTGATAAACTGCTCCTTTTCACTTTCTGAAATTCCGCTCAAAATCTCATTTTCGACTTTTTCAAAAGTATTATTCACTATTTCTTGAAGTCGTTTGCCCTCATCGGTCAAATACACATATAAAGAACGCTTGTTTCCGTCCTTTGTTTGACGTATAATAAGCTTTTTTTTCTTCCATGCGTGACAGTATGCCGCGGTAAGCGTTGCCGGCTCGATTTGACACCCTGTGGCGATTGATTTTTGTATGCAACCGTTATGCTTACCTAAATAGTCAAGCACTTTCGGCTGACCTGCTGTGAGTTTATAGGGGGATAGAGCATCCAATACTTTTTTTTGAAATAATGATTGGTTTACCATTATCATATAATGAAAACTTTTATCCATAAAGCACCTCTATTATTAGTATGCTAATAGTTAGCTTGCTAACTATTATAACTCTGTATGCGAATTTTGTCAATAGGCAAAATAAAAACCTAAACTCAAAAAGGGTTTAGGTTTTTTATGAATTATGAAATTTGTTTTTGCAATGTTTTATATAAACTTGTTGTATATATACCTGCACCGCCACCTCTTGAATAGTTAAAGAACAATATTTTATTCAAAAGTTCGTAAAAATCTACCCTTGATATAGGCGATTGTGCGTTTGCGGTATCTTCTGTATCGATAAAGTTTCTTTCGTAGCGATTGCTTTTTTTTTTTTTTTGTAAGATAAAGTTTCTTTCGTAAGCGGTGCTGTAAATATCGCTTGGCTCGCTCAGTCTTATTTCTTTGATTTGAGAGCTGCAATCGTATGTACTGCCGTCATTCGTATGGCATAAGTCAATGCTTGCAGATTGGTAAGATTATCTTCAAGCTTTAATTCTGCTATATCATCCAATGTCAGCAAGTTTCGGGAATGAAGATGAATAAGTAGCTTTTTTGATGAATAATCAATATTGTTTAGGCTTTCAAATTTATCAGACGAATACCAACGATTAAAATACGACTCGCTCGGCATTGTATAAAATTTTTTGTATTGTGTTGAGTGCCTCTTGAGTTGTGATGTATTCGCCTTTGTTTAAATCGTCATCTGAAATAATGCCGAATTTGATTAGCGGGGTCAAATAACCTTTTTCGTATTTGTCGATATGTACTTCCTTATTATCAGCGTCCCAAGTGATGTTTAATTCAAAGGCTGTTGTAACATCGGAAAGCGGAATATATGTGGTGTCGTTGATAAGCTTCGGTGCAGTTTCAAGAATTTTTGGTAAAAGGAATCGGGTTGCCTTGATATATGGTACTACACTCCATTACTGAATTCCCTATGGTAAATGTTAGTGTAGTTTCATCTTTTGCGATTGTAACCTTTTGTGCGTCACCGTCCCAATCTACATTGTAGTCAAGATATTCCAAGATTGCACGAACAGGTACAAGGGTGCGGTCGTTTTTCGATAATTATAGGTGCGTCCGTAATCATTTCTGTATCGTTTTTTACATACACTTTCACGTCATTGCCAGCCAAAGCACAAGGCACGATTTGAGCAGTAAGAGCAAGTGCGGAAAGCAGGCTTATAATTTTTTTCTTCATAACAACATCTCCTTTTCCGTAATTTACAATATTTATAATCGAATTATATCATATCGAACAGATTTATGTCAATAATTAACTGTAAAAATAACACAAAAAAATACTGTCCTCTCATTTTGAGAGGACAGTATAATTAAATCGAATTAGTAAACTCTTACTGCACCTGCGTATTGAGAAATACGGTATTCTGTATTGATTGAAGAAATCTTAACAACGTCACCTGTTTGAGGAGCGTGAATCATATTTCCGTTACCTACATAGATACCAACGTGGTGAATGTTTCCGCCCTTGCCGAAGAATACAAGGTCACCCGGCTGTAGGTTGTCGCGACTTACATAAGTTCCGTTATTTCTTTTGGTCTGCCGCTACACGGCTTACGCTGATACCGTTCTTTGAACATACATACTGCACAAGACCGCTGCAGTCGAAACCTGATGGGGAAGTACCGCCCCAAACATACGGAACACCAAGATACTGCATTGCTGTGTTTACGATAGATTGTCCCTTTGATGAAGATGACGGAGCCGACTGTGTTTCTTCTGATTGTGAAGATGCTGACGGTGCAGATGTTGCAACGTTGGCTGCGGCTGCGTTTTTGCTTGGCAATTCTTTCTGCTCTTTTTTCAGCGGCTGCCTTTGCGTCTGCAATTTCCTGTTGCTTTTGTGCGATAGTGTCTTTTTCTATCCATTCACCTGTGAATTGAAGGGAAGTATTGATAACGTAACCTTCTTTATAGTCATCACCGTAGCAAATTTTTATAAAATCATTTTCACCGCTTAGTACATATACATAAGTACCGTCTGAAAGTTCTTCTATAACATCTGCGTCAGTGTTTGCTGCACTTCTTACTCTTACAGATTCGCCTGAAAGTGTAACTTGAGCAATTCTGTAATTAGTATAACTCTTTTTTAGCCTCATCTGCAAGGTTTTTATCTTGAGTTATTGATTCACTTGGAACATAACCTGTCTTACCGCCGTTATAAGCTATTTTGTACCAACCCTCTGAGTTTTCCATAACTTCAACTTCTGTACATACTTCGACTTTGTCGATAACGTTAGCCTCGTCTGATGGAGTTTCTCTTACGTCAAGTGAACCGTTTGAGATAAGTACATAGCCAAGAGGGTAAAAACTCTTTGCTGCAATTTCGCTTTCTTCTGCTGTATTTTCCGCAGAAGTTTCTGTAGGTTCTGTTGAAATCTCGGCAGTACCTTTAACTGCGTCTGTAATATCCTTTTGAGCGATTGTTATGCTCTGCTCTGCTGCTGCCGCATTTATTCTTTGTTCTCTTTCTGTTTTTGAATTGTTTAAGCCGGATGCTTGTGCTACTGCAAGTGAACTTATCATTGCTACTGCTATTACAGCAATAAGTGAATGCTTAAAGTTCTTCATAAAATAAAACCTCCTAATGATTTAAGTTTTCTTAACGATTACTTAAATTGCATTTGTATTTCTAATATATTTCTAAAACATTACAAACAGGATTATACACCACATTAAACCATTTGTCAACACTTTTTTAATCGTATCGTATTCTTTTTTGTAACAATTCAGTAATAAAACAGTAGCTTTTGTAACATAAAACGAGGGGTAAAATGTTCAATATGTCGCATAAACAGTGTGTTTTTTAAACGTGAAATAATGTAAAAGTGTACAAAAATTCAAATAATTCAAAAATTACAGAATTTCAGCCTAATATTACAGGCAGATTACGCGCAAAGTATGTTTCTTTGTAAAAATCGGTGCATTTATATTACAAACTCGTTACAAAGATTACAAAAAGTTACATTGCCGTTGTAAAGAAAAACTGCGATTTGATATAATTAAAAGTATACAAGGAGTAAGAAATATGGTTGAATATATTAAAATCGCCGTATTCTTTTCGATTGGGGTGTATATTTACGAACGCATAGACATTGCGTTTGCATTAATTTTTTCTTTTGTCCCTTATAATGGTATTGACAGTTGTGTCGGTTTTTTAAACATAAATTCAATACAAAAAATACTTGTTATGATGACGGCGCTTGTTATGGGCACAGTTCTTTGCAATGCCCAAGTAAGCGAAAATGCACATGATTTGTATAAGTATGAAGGGCGGTATGTGACTGTCGTCGGACGCGTGTGCGAGATACCGCAGGACAGTGAAGAAGATGAAAATGTACGATATGTAATCGATGTGCGTAAAGTAAATAATGAAAAGGTAAGGGATAAAATCCTTCTTACTTCCGATAATAAGCTGGAATACGGTGATACCGTAACTTTCAGCGGATTTATCAACGAACTTCCTGAAAAAATTGAATAGAAATGGCTTTGATTATAAGAAATATTATAAAAATTGGGGATTTTTCTTTAAATCATATAGCAGTGAAGTTAAACTTTCGGACGAAGTGATAAAAAGATTATTCACCATATGCGATTAACAATTCGTTTAAGAACTCAATTTCAAAATTAATTGACAAGCATTACAAGGGCGATTACAATGCGATAATGAAAGCTGTGCTGATAGGGGATAAAAAAAGAATTTTCGGACGATTTTGATAAGATACTTACCAAAACGGGTACGAAAAGATATTTTTATTCTTCGTATCTTCATATAATGCTTTTAATGTCCTTAATGATGACTTGTTTTGGGCATATACAAAAAAGAAGACACGCGATATTTTGACGGTGTTTCTTCTTATTATATATGCTTTCGCAAATGCAAACAATACCGTTTCGGTCAGATTGGCTGTGATGATAGCGGTAATAATATTTACCGAAAGTAAATTCGGACGTAAATATTATCCGGATATAGTCGGTATAACGTTGCTTGCGGTCGGAGCGGCAAATCCGATAATGCTGTTTGACGCAGGATTTGTGATGTCGGTGCTGTCGGCAATTATGATATATTACTTTTTACGACTGTGTGCACGGTAAACTTAAATTTATACATATAAAATACATTCGCAGACTTTTTGCGATAGGCATAATTTGTACAATCGGACTTTTGCCTGTTTCAGCGTACTTTTTCGGTGCTGTTTCGATATATTCTATTGTTTTGTCAATAATAATGTTGCCTTGTGTGACGGTGATTATGGTGCTTGCACCGATTTTGCTTTGTAATGCTTGCGGTATTCAACACCGCACCGCTGTTTAAACAGGCGGTTGACTGTGTGCTGTTTATACTAAAACTTGTGCCGACAATTTCATATAAACTCGGTCTTGTATCGCATACAGTTGCAAAAACCGAATTTGTTATTACTTATTATATACACTCTTGCCGTTGTCGGCGGAGTGAAATATAATAAGAAGAAAAAACAGTCAAATGCGTATTGCGATTTTTGTTTTGGCGGCATTGATGACTTCATATGTAATAGGCGAAGTGATTAGTACAAATAATGTGGAAATTACATTCGTCAATGTCGGTCAGGGTGACGGTGCGGTAATTCAAGCACCGTACCGATTTAATGTGCTTATAGACGGCGGCGGTGGTAATTCGTATTCTGATTACAACCCCGGTGAAAAGGTGTACCTTGATTATCTTGAAACAGAGGGGATAACAAAGGCAGACAGTGCGTTTGTTAGTCATTATCATCAAGACCATGTGCAGGGAATTATAGCGGCAATGGAGAATATAAAAGGTAAGAAATTTATTTCTGCCCGATAATATGGAGGGCAGTGAATGGCGTGTGGCACTTGAAAATACCGCAAGGGAAAACGGCACGACAGTGCATTACATTTCACAGGAAACACTTCTTACTTATAATAACGGAATGACAATAAGAATTATTCCTCCGTCAAATAAGACAGGGTTAAGTGATGATGAAAAATGATACTTCATATGTGTATTACGTTGAGTATAAAGGTTTTTCTGCAACATTTACAGGTGATATGTCAGCATTTGCCGAAAAGAATTTGATTGATGACGGAAAAGCAGACAAAACGAACTTGTTAAAGGTTGCACATCACGGCTCGAATACCGCAACGTGTGAAGAATGGGTTGAAAAATTAACTCCCGAATATGCGGTTATAAGCGTCGGTGAGAATAATCCATATAATTTGCCGAATGACGATGTACTTGAAAGACTGGAAAATGCACAGGTTTTTCGTACTGATTATGACGGCGATATAAAATTTATAATACATAAAAACGGCAGTGCCGAAACTGATATATATAATAGGAGATAAGTATGGCGGAAAAGAAAAACGGAAATTTGTTAAAACTGAAAAAACAGCTTAAAGAGGGTATTTTAGCGCCTTTGTATGTGTTTTACGGTGAGGAGGATTACCTGCGTGAAATGTACGTTGATAGGGTAAAAGACTGCGTTCCGGACGGCGGATTCCCCGACTTTAACCCACATAAAAATTGAAGGCCGTGACGTTGCGTTTTCGGAATATGACGATGCATGGGAAAGCTTCCCGATGATGGCGGATAAAAAGCTGATACACATTAAGGACAGCGGTATTTTTCAGTTGAAAAGCGGAAAAAGATGAGGCATCGACAGAAGAAAAAAAAGGAATTTTGGACCGAAAAGTTTAAAAGAATATCTGACGATACAGTCGTGATTTTCGATGAAACAGCGGTTGATAAAAGAAGTGCTTTGTATAAGGCGGCGGCAAAAGTCGGCTCAGTGGTTGAATTTACTTATTTGAGTGAGGCTGACCTTGTGACGTGGGTTGTCAAGCAATTTCTGAACGCAAAAAGAAGATTTCAAAAGAAAATGCGTATTACCTTATAACCATATGTGACAGTGGTTTGGCGAGTATTAATAATGAAATTAAAAAGCTGATTGATTTTTTGTGATGAAGAAATATATAAAACCGATATTGACAGAGTTGCTTCAAAGTCAATGGAAGTTATCGTTTTTGAACTCACTGATGCGATTATGCTCGGCAATACACAAAAAGGCAATGGAAACGCTTGCTGATTTAAAAACGGTCAAAGAAAATGTGTTTACGCTTATATATTTAATGCTTTCGACATTTGAAAAAATGCTTCGTGTAAAAATTAATGAACGGTGCGCCACAAGCGGAGGTGGCATCGGAAATAGGCGTTCCGTTGTTCGTTGCAAGAAAATATATAAACAGCACAAAAGGCTTTTCGGAGGATTCGCTTGTTTGGATGGTAAGGCGAGTTGCGGAGATTGACTTGGCGATAAAAGAAGGACGTATTGAAGATTGGAATGCATTGGAACAATATGTTGCGGAATGTATTTACAGAAGTCACAGATAAAATTTATATAAAAAGAGGGAGAAATTATGAAAAAACAACTTATTGCAGTGGTATCTGCGTTGGCAATGACGTTTACGTCATTACCGTGTGAGCATTGCGGCGGAAATTGTGCCGAAACCCGTTTTACAGTACACGTTTGACGGAACAAACAGCTTGCCGACCAAAACGGCAAGAATGAATTGAAACTGTCGGGCGGTGCAAGTGTAACTGATGACGGTAACAAGGGTAAAGGTCTTTTTGCTTGACGGTACGGACGGCTATGCCGAATTGCCGGATAATATTCTGTCAAGCGATATGACGATTACAACGTGGGTGAAGATTAATAAATTCACAACATGGGGCAGAGTTTTCGATTTTGGTACTGACTCAAACCAAAACTTTTTCTTTGCACCGTACAGCGGCGGTGCTTCAAGAGTGGAGATAAAAAAAACGGTGCAACCGTTGATACAATGGATTGTACGCAGGAAACCGCAAAAAGATTGGGTAAACTATGCGATAACAATTAAAGGCGATACCGTTTCATATTACAGAAACGGCAGACTTATAAAGAGTAAGTCGGGTATAAAGGATATATCCGAACTTACAAACACTGCTAATTATATAGGTAAGTCGCACTATGACGGTGACGCATATTTGTCGGCGGTAGTGGACGATTTTCAGAGTTTATAACACCGCACTTTCACAGGACGAAATATTAAAAAGTTATGTCTGACGGTGAAATAAATGCCGATGTTATGCTTGATTCATATGCGATAGACGATGAACAGATTGTGACAGGCGACAGTATAACTTTACCGCAGGCGGACGGTATTGTGTGGAATGAAACGGATAATCTTGGATTGGTAAATGTTGAAACAGGTGAGGTTAAGCATAATAAAACCGCCGAAACAGTAACACTTGTGCAGTCATACGGCAACACAGAAAGAGAGTATACACTGTATGTGACGGGCAGTGAGGAAGATCCTTATTCGATTAATATTGACGCTTCGGACAGAAGTAAGGACGTTTCGGACGATATGTGGGGATTGTTCTTCGAGGATATTAACTCTGCCGCAGACGGCGGACTTTATGCGGAAATGGTGCAAAACCGTTCTTTTGAAAAGAGTGATGAAAAAGAAGGACATTTATATAATTGGGGACTTTATTCAATATACAAAGAGCCTAACAGAGAGGACGGCAAATATTATACCGCCGAAAATATACAGGTTAAAAACAGATAAACCGATGAACGAAAATAATCCTACATATATTACCATTCCGAAAGGTGAAATGATTTGTAATGACGGTTTTATGACGGAACCGAATGGGATTGCGATAAAGGTACATCTTTCAGCGGAATGAAATTTAAAAATGGCGAAAAATATGATTTTTCGGTATATGCACGCGGCGAGGGTGAACTGACGGGTGTCGTTGGGAATTGTAATAGATGAACATAAGGCTAGTTTTGAGGTTGAACCTTTTAATGAGGCTGCTGCCGTTATAAAATGTAATTCAAAAGACGATTGGAAAAAGTATTCTGTTACATTCACTGCTGACGAAGAACTTGAAAGTGACGGCAGCGGAATTATTGTTACAAATACAGGCGACAGTGACCTTGATGTAGATATGGTATCGCTTATGCCGGAGGATACATACAAAAGCGGGCACGGCTTGCGTATAGGATTTGATGGAACAGCTTTTTGAGGCAATGCACCCTAAATTCTTGCGTTTTCCGGGAGGTTGTGCCGTTGAGGGACAGACGATGGATACGGCTTGGAACTGGAAAGATACAATCGGTGATGTGTCGGAGCGTAAGGAAATGATAAACATATGGAATCCGTCTGCGACAGAGCCGTATATGATGACTTATGGACTTGGTTTTTATGAGTATTTCCAAATGTGCGAGGACTTGGGTATGGAGCCTGTTCCGATTTTGAATTGCGGTATTGCGTGTCAAGTCCGCAGCGGAAGTGCAACAGACGAAGAACACCTTGTTCCTATGGATAAATTACAGCCGTATATTGATGATGCGCTTGACCTTATCGAATTTGCAAACGGCACTGATGAAAGTAATGAATGGGTGCAGAAGCGTATTCAAATGGGACATAAAAAGCCGTTTAATATGAAGTACATAGGTATCGGAAATGAGCAGTACGGCGATATTTACTTTGAAAGATACGAAGAATTTGCAAAAGCAGATACACGAAAAAATATCCCGATATTAACCTTGTAACAACGTCAGGTACTGCGTCAAGCGGAAGTTCAAATGACCTTGCATGGAATTGGGCGAATGAGCATGAGGAACTTGCCGACCGTATGGACGAGCATTATTATGAAACAGCCGATTGGTTCAGACAGCACGCTTACAGATATGATAATTACAGACGTGACACAAATACAAAGGTATTTTTGGGTGAATATGCGTCAAAGGGTAATGCTTGGTATAACGCACTGTCAGAGGCGGCGTTTATGACAGGTCTTGAAAGAAATGCGGACGTTGTGCGTATGGCGAGCTACGCGCCTATGTTTGCGAAGTACGGCAATACACAGTGGTCGGCGGCGGATATGATTTGGTTTAATAATTCGGATTACGTTCTTACACCGAATTATTACGTTCAGTCACTGTTCTCAAATAATCAAGGAGATTATTCTTTGCCGACAGAGGTTAAACTGAACGGTATCGAAAAAAGACGACGCACTTAAAGGCGGTGTTGCAGTTGGAAGTTGGGGAACACATAATGAATTTAAAGATATAAGATTATATTCGGGTGATACTATCGGTGTATTGACGCCAAGTGAGTCTGAAGAATATGATGATGAGGACGATTATAACTTAGATGAAGAATATGATGAGGACGATTATAATTTAGAAGATCGGGGTTGGAAGATTGGCAAAGGCGAATGGACAATGAATAAAGAAGGCACACTTGTCCAATCCTCTGATGAAACAGGTGCGATATGTTATTTTCCGTATCCGGATAACAGACAATATACTTTGTCGCTTAAAGCACGCAAATTGAGCGGCGGCGAGGGTTTCCAAATAGGAGTTGCGGCAGATGATGCATTGAATTATTACAGAGTTAATATAGGCGGTTGGGGCAATACAACCGCAAAGATACAACAAATTGTAAACGGTGTAAGTTCTTCTTCCGGTAACGTTGCGGAACAGTCGTATGTCGGTAACGTGCATATAAATGATAATGAATGGTATGACGTTACGGTTGAAGTGACTGATGATGAAATCAAAGCATATTTGAATGATGAATTTATATGCTCATATATAAAAAAGCCTAAGGAATACGGCTCCTGTGTATTCGTCAAGCGTGTATGATGAGGAAACAGGTGACGTTATCGTTAAGGTTGTTAATACAATGGACAGTGATGTAAATATCGGAATGAATGTATCGGGCGAAACGGTAACGTCAAAATATCGCAAAGACAACTGTTATGTCGGGCGATACAAATTTGGAAAACAGTCTTGATAATAAAAATGCAATCGTACCGAAAGAAATTGAATTAACAAATGCAAGCAATAACTTTACATATAATGCGCCTGCCGATTCATTCAGTATTATAAGACTTAAAACAGGAAACGGCGGAAGTAAAGCGTATATTTCTGGATATGAGGACGGCACATTCAGACCGGATAATACAATAACCCGTGCTGAGGTTGCGGCAATTATAGCAAGATGTTCGGCTGATTTTGACGAAAATAAGACGTATTCAAGTAATTTTACCGATGTATCGGGTGATGAATGGTATGCGAATTATGTCGGATATGCCGCTGAAAAAGGGGTATATTTCGGGTTACGATGGCGGCCCATTTAAGGCTGACATAGATATAACACGCGGAGAATTGGCGGTTATTTTGAGTAAATACGGCTCATTTGACGGAGATGGAATATGTACAGAATTTTCAGATGTTGCCAAACGATTATTATGCAACAGGATATATAAAGTCGTTGTATGATGAAAATATCGTAAGCGGATATGAGGACGGCGCGTTTAAGCCTGATAATTCAGTAACTCGCGCGGAGGCGGTTACAATGATGAATAAAGTGCTTGGTAATCCGATAGCGGAAAATGCAGAAAATCCGTTCGGTGATGTTTCACCAAATCATTGGGCGTATAATCAAATTATGACTGCAGTACAGGGAAAGTAGTCCACTACGAAAGCCACTCTTTGAGGAGAGGTGTCACGAAGTGACGGAGAGGTGGCAGATGCGATATAACATAAGTAGGGGACAACACCTCGACGTCCCACATATGCTAACCGTAGTGGCGGTCATTGGCCGCCCATTGAAGAAAAACACAAAAAAGGGCGACCGATGATCGCCCCTACGAAAGCCACTCTTTAAAGGAGTGGTGGCAAAAAAATAAAAGGAGAAACACAATGAAAAAAGAGAAGATATAAACATACGTGAATCCATTCATATTGCCGTATGAGGGCAAATATTACCTATACGGCTCCCGCGGAAGTGAAGTGTGGGAGGACAACGCGACAGGGCTTGACGTATACGTCAGTGACGACCTTGAAAATTGGTCTGAACCAAAAGAGATATTTACGCGAACGGCAGATTTTTTGGGCGGACAGACATTATTGGGCGCCCGAAGTCTATGCGAATTTTGCGTACAACGGCGCATTCTATATGTTTGCGTCATTCAAATCGGCGGACAGATGTCGCGGAACTATGGTGTTGAAGGCAGACAAGCCGGACGGCAAATTTACGGTACACAGTGAGGGTACAATTACACCGCCGGATTGGGAATCGCTTGACGGCACGTTATACATAAGCAAAAAGCGGTAAGCCGTATATGATTTTCTGCCATGAATGGGTACAGGTAAATGACGGTGAAATGTGTGCGATTGAAATGAGTGCAGATTTAAAAAGAGCAGTCGGTGAACCGATTTTGTTGTTTAAAGCGAGTGAGGCGAGCTGGATTGCCGAGGCACAGAAAAAAAACAAAGGTATATACGTTACGGACGGTCCGTTTCCGTACAGATGTGATGACGGTACGTTACTTTTGCTATGGTCAAGTATGGGCGAAGAAGGATATACAGAGGCTATTGCAGTGTCGGATAACGGCGACATAGACGGTAATTGGGTACAACGTGACGAACTGCTGTTTAAAAAAGACGGCGGACACGGTATGATTTTCAAAACGTTTGATGACAAATTATTGTTATTATTACATTCGCCGAACAAGCATCCGCTTGAACGTCCTGCGTATTTTGAACTTGAGGATAAAAACGGAATGTTGTATGTGAAATAGGGGAAAAGTGATGAAAAAAAACAATATCTATAATTATAATTATTGCGATGTGTGCAATGTTTGCGTCTTGCGGCGGTGTGAAGAACGAAGTATCCGATACAGAACAGCCGACGCTCATGGATACAATGAGCCTTGAAGAAAAAGTCGGACAAATTCTGTTTGTGCGTTGCGTTGAGGACGAACAAACAGATGATTTAATGAGTATAAAACCGGGCGGAATATTGATGTTCGGACGTGACTTTGAGGGACTTACAAAGACGAAGTAAAAGAAAAAATACAGAGTTATCAAGATAAAAGCGACATACCGCTTATAATCGGTGCGGACGAGGAGGGAGGAACGGTTGTAAGAGTAAGTTCAAACCCTAATCTTGCACCCGAAAAATTCAAGTCACCGCAAAGAGATTTACAATGAGGGCGGAATGGACGCAGTAGTTGAAAATGCAACGGAAAAATCGGAACTCCTTTTGAGCTTGGGAGTTAATATGAATCTTGCACCCGTTGCGGACGTTTCGACAAATCCGTCTGATTATATGTATGACAGAAGTCTTGGACAAAATGCGGAAGTTACGGCTGATTTCGTTTCAAAGACGGTAACGGCAATGAATAACGCAGGAATTATGAGCGTATTAAAGCATTTTCCGGATAATTATGGCGGTGTAGGCGGTGACAGTCATCAAGGCACTGTTTATGACGACAAAACTGCCGAGTATACGCGAAAACGACTTGCTTCCGTTTAAAGCCGGAATTGAGGCAGGTGCAAGCAGTGTGCTTGTGGCACATAATACGGTAAAATGCACTTGACAGTGAAAACCCCGCGTCACTTTCGCCGACAATTCACAATATGCTCAGAGATGAGTGCGGTTTTGACGGTGTTATAATGACAGACGACATTGCTATGGGTGCAGTCGCAGATATGGAGAATGTATACGTTAAAGCGGTAAATGCGGGTAACGACTTACTTATAACGACCGATTATCAAACAGGTTATAATCAGATTTTAAATGCGGTTAAATGCGGTGAAATCAGTGAAGAGACACTAAACAGTGCAGTAGAGCGAGTGCTTAAGATGAAAAGGGCAAATATAAAACAAAAGGCTGTCGAAATCGACAGCCTTTTATAATGTCTGTAATTTATCAGCCTTTGATTAGGGTTCTCATACTCTTTTTCAGGCATCGGCTTTGCACAATAGAAACCTTGAATTGTATCACAATGCATTTCTTTCAATAAATCGTATTGATTCTTTTTGTTTCAATACCCTCTGCCGTAACCGACATTTGAAGTGTATGTGCAAGCGATATTGCGCTCAAAACAATAGCCTTTGACTTATCGTCTGTTTCAAGTTTATCGACAAAACGTTTGTCAAGTTTAACGATGTCACAAGGCAGAAGATTAAGCATATTAAGTGAAGAATACCCGCTGCCGAAGTCATCAAGTAAAACTTTAATTCCGTGCTTTTTTACATTGCTTTGTAAGCGAAATAAGCAAGCTTTCGTTTTCTGCAAGAATACTCTCGGTAAATTCAACTTCAATCAGATTTAGCGGTATTCCGTACTTTTCAACCGTCTTGATATGATCCTCAACAAAGTTTTCGTCCAATAACTGCAGGAGTGATACGTTTACCGATATTGGCGAAACGTCATAGCCCAAATCAAGCCATTTTCTGATTTTGGCACAAGTTTCTTCAAGCACATATTTGTCAAGCTTAATAATATCGCCGTTCTTTTCAAACAGCGGTATAAACATACCCGGTGAAATTATTGTTCCGTTAGGTTTTTGCCAACGTACAAAGAGCTTCTGCACCGTCAAATTTGTTTGCGTTAATATTGAATTTAGGTTGAAATAAACCTTAAATTCTTTGTTTTTAATAGCATCCTCAAAGCCGTTTTCAATCGTTTTCTGCATCATAATATCATTACGTTGCTTTGAAGAATATATTGCATATTGCGATTGTGAGGACTGTCCTTTCAAATGCTTTTGTGTTATTCTTGCACGATTAAGCATTGAATTTATCTTCATATCTCTGTCATCCACAAGATAAATTCCGACAGATACCGTCATATTATATACACCGCCTGCCGGACTGTATAATTTAAGCGAGTTAAAGAAATCTGCGCAAGCGTTATCTAACGACTTAGTATTGTCGTATGTGATTAATGCGACAAAGTGGTCGTCAAAAATTCTTGAACACAATTCTTTTTGGCTCAAGTCGCTTATAAATGGCAGACCACAAAAAATTTTAAAGCTCTGTCGCCTTCGTCATCACCGAAAAAGTCATTGATATATTGAAAATTGTTTATATCAAGGTTAATTAAAAGCATAATTTTCATCAGGATTGTTTTTCAGTATTTTCTCAGCCTCAAAAACAAATTTTGTGTATGACATACCGCCTGTAAGACTGTCAACGTAAGCCATTTCCTCAAGCTGCTTTTTGACCGGTGGCTTTTGCTTTGATTGCCGTATGCAATAGGTAGAAAAAATACGATTGAGCAAAATACGATGAACAGGTAACAGCATATAAGAATTTGAGTTGTGTACTTTGTCACAACGTTTTTTGGCACAACGGTAAGTATGTACCAGTCGTTTATATTAAGCGGTGTATAATAAATGTATTTTTCAATGCCGTTAAGCATTATTATTCCGTCTGATTTACACCTTCTTTTAAATCGGCTTGCATTTGCTGTATGGCACTGTCATTTTTGCTTGACGCTTGACTCATTTCATCAAACAGATTGTCGAATGTCAATCCGAATGAACCATTATGAGATGAACCGACAATTCTTTTTCCGTCGCTGTCAATGACGTAAGAATATCCTTTGTTTTCAAATGTAGGCGTTGAAATTGAATCTGCATATCGGGAAGTCAGATATGTAGAGAAAATTACGAATTTATTTTCGCCGTCTATTCTTATGGGTGTAGTGCATACAAGAAATGTAAAATCATTATATGAATCGCAAAAGAATTTAGTTTCTTCGCTGTTAAAAGCCTCTTTTGTATTAGGAAATTGAGATAAGTCGATTTCGACTCCGTTTATGTCGGTAAGCTTGCCGTCAGGTGTTATAATTCTAAAAGATGTTGTTGATCATCGATTTGGCTATGCTTTAAAAATGTAAGAATATCGTCAAAAGAGGCATAACCCAATTTTTCTATATAGAAGATGCCGCATTTTCTATGATTTTTGCATCTCTTCCGAGTTCAAGACTGAAAATAGTCTGATTTTGGTGTGAAATTTCAGAAAGAGTAGAAATCGTTCGTTGATTTGCCGCATAGGTAATATAACTGGCATAGCTGATTATAACAATAGCAATAGTGACAAGCAGGGCAATTGGAAGTCTCAATCTTTTTTGATATTGTTTTTTTATACATATATTCTGTGCCTCCCCAAAAAGAAAATATGAATAATTAATTATAAGTATAATTATATTATCATAATAGGCAGAACAGTGCAATAATTTCAAATAAAAAACACATATAAATGTGTTTTTTGGGGATTTTACACTAATATATATCCGATAATGAGTCGATGTTTGTGCGGTCAAACATAATCGGGTCGCCGAGTATTATTTCGCTTGCATTGTCCTTGTCAGCGGTGATTGTCTTTTCGCCGAGTGAACCGGCGGTAAATGTTTCACCTATGCTGCCTGTTATTTCATTTTTCGTCAAGGGCTTTAAGCGTGTAGGCGGTAAGGTAGCCGAGATCGGTCGTATTCCATATGTACAATCTGTCGCACGTTCCGTCTTTTTTATGTATTCGGATAATTCACTCGGAAAACCAAGTCCTATAAGATTTACATCCTTGCCGGATTCTTTAAGTGCTTTGGCGGCGGAACTCAAGCCTATTGTCGTAGGAACGATAATAGTTTTAATAGCGTCATTTTGCAAAAGATATTGTGTTTCCGTGTAAGATTTGGTTGCATCATCATCGCCGTAAGCTATTTCGATAAGAGGCATATTGCTGTATTTTTCGGGATTTTCTTCTATTTCGAGCTTTAGATAGCGTATCCATTGATTTTGATTCGGTGCACTGCCTGTGGAAGTTAAAATCGCAAAAACCGCCTTCACCGTTTGAAACGTCATACGCACTCTTTATAAAATTTCGTCCGAGTACTTCCGGATCGGCTTGTTGAATATGTGTTTTTCGTGAAATTGAATTTACGGGTGCATCAACCGATATTACTTCAATGCCTGAATTCAGAGCCTCGGTAAGTGAAGATTCAAGTGCGTCGGCATCGTTGGCGGAAATGGCAATTCCGTCCACGTTATTATCTATAAGTTCGTTTATAATTTCAATTTGTTTGTCGGCAGTTGCGGAAGTAGGCGCTTTGTAAACCGCCTCAATGCCGATTTCGTTGCAAGCGGTTTCAAAACCCTCAAAAACTTTTTGGTTGTAAGGATTTTGTATATCTTTTTCCGACAAAAAGCATAGACGGTTTCATTTGCTGATTTCTCCGAAGGAGAAGGAGTCGATTCGCTCTGCGGAACAGAACACGCAGTAAGCAATGAAATGCTTATCGCCAATATAGAGGGAATTGAAATTAACTTTTTTATATATTTCTTCATAGGTGTTTCCTCCTCTAAGTCATACATTTTATATTAGTAATATTATACACCATAAAAACATAAAAATAAATATAAATATCAGTCAAAAAAAATAACCAAAAAAAATCTTTTTAAAAAAATAAAAATTTTTTTAAAAAAGTGTTGACAAAGTAAAAAAAAGGTCTGCTATAATAGTCAATGTTGTTGGCCGACACAACAGGTCAGCGCAAATGGGAGTTTAGCTCAGCTGGGGAGAGCGTCTGCCTTACAAGCAGGATGTCACAGGTTCGAGCCCTGTAACTCCCACCAAATACACTTTATGAAAAAATAAAGTGTTATGGCCCGGTAGTTCAGTTGGTTAGAACGCCAGCCTGTCACGCTGGAGGTCGTGAGTTCGAGCCTCATCCGGGTCGCCATATGCCTTTGTAGCTCAGTCGGTAGAGCAAGGGACTGAAAATCCCTGTGTCGGCGGTTCGATTCCACCCGAAGGCACCACTTCACAATTCTATGAATTGTGAAAAATGCGGGAGTGGCTCAGTGGTAGAGCGTCACCTTGCCAAGGTGAACGTCGCGAGTTCGAATCTCGTCTTCCGCTCCATTTACTACAAGACAAAAGACGCAAAAATATGCGTCTTTTTGTTATTTGTATCCGGCGCCATAGCCAAGTGGTAAGGCAGAGGTCTGCAAAACCTTTATTCCCCAGTTCAAATCTGGGTGGCGCCTCCAATAAGGAAGATGCTGCGGCTTAAGAATATACTTAGGTCGCAGCATTTTTTATATAAAATTTGATTTTGGTATGGTGGTATGATATGAAAAAAGATAAAGAAATTTTTTTTTTGCCATACTTTTTGATATTAGCAATAGGAATAGCCGTGATTAATTCGCAGACAGACTTTTTCTTGAATTTCGGAAGTTATGTTCCGTATCTTAAAGAAAATTGTCCGGAGGTTACTGAGTCAGTTTCGGCATTGTCCGAACGGCTTTCGAGGGTGACGGATTATATTCCTACACCGTCCGAGCTTATGGCAATGATAAAACAGGAGGATTTACCTATTGATCCGTCAGGTGTGGCGGTCAATGCGTATATACAGAACAGTCCTATGCTTTCGTTTTATCCGAACGAAAATATTTCTATGATTGCGGATTATGACAGAATACAGATATTCGGAATTGTCGGCTCAAGAAGTAAATCAAATTTGATTGCGGCATTTATCGATGAAAACGGTGAAACGCTTGAACAGGTTTCGATTACGGCAAATTCCGAAAATAGTTTCAATAAAAAACAATATCAATTCCGAAAACGGACGGCGCATCTGTCGGTGTTGACGTGTATACCGGTGATAGGCCTTACGGACAGTTTGAAAGCTGGGTGTATAATTATGTAAAACTTGTGCGTGACGGCAACGGCGGTTGGGTTATCGAACAGTCACCTGTGTTTGAACATAATAAGGCGATGTATGAAAAGGATAAGTCAATTAAAGAGGCGCTTAAATACACCGCGTCTATACAGTCAAACAGTGACAGTATAATCTCTATCGCCGAACAGCTTACGGCGGATAAAACGACAGACTATGAAAAAGTGCTTGCGTTGCACGATTGGATATGTTCTTATATGTATTATGACGTTGACAGCCTTGCAAGTGACGAGGCACCGCCGTATTACGCAACGGATATAGTAAAGAGCCGTAAGGCAGTGTGTCTTGGTTTTGCAACGCTTATGGCGTCGCTGTGCAGAAGTATTGATATACCGTGTAATGTCGTGTCGGGATACGCACTTGGTGTCGGTAATGATACCGCGTGGACAGACATAAGTATTGCAACTGACGAACAAAATCACGCATGGAATGAAGTTTACGTTGACGGCAGGTGGATGATTGTCGATACAACATGGGATTGTGCAAATAAAATCGAAAACGGTGAAATGAATAAGGGCGAAGTTTCACATTTGTATTTTGACGCAAATTTGCAGTTCTTCTCAAATAATCATAAAATATTGGAATACTCAAAAAAGAAGATAATTTAACGTTCGTAGGGGCGATCATCGGTCGCCAGAGTGGCAGATAAGAGCGAAAAAAGAGAAAAGAGCCACCCACAGACGGTTACGCCGCCAGCTCCCCCCTCAATGGGAGCCATACGAAAGCCTCTCCTTGAGGAAAGGTGTCACGAAGTGACGGAGTGGTGGCAAATCGAAAGGCAAGGTAAAGCCACCCCACAGACGGCTACGCCGCCGGCTCCCCTCAATGGGAGCTATACGAAAGCCTCTCCTTGAGGAGAGATGTCACGAAGTGACGGAGTGGTGGCAAATCGAAAGGCAAGGTAAAGCCACTCCACAGACGGCTACGCCGCCAGCTCCCCCTCAATGGGAGCCATACGAAAGCCTCCTCCGGAGAGGTGTCACGAAGTGACGGAGTGGTGGCAAATCGAAAGGCAAGGTAAAGCCACCTCACAGACGGCTACGCCGCCGGCTCCCCCTCAATGGGAGCCATACGAAAAGCCTCTCCTTGAGGAGAGGTGTCACGAAGTGACGGAGTGGTGGCAAATCGAAAGGCAAGCCAAAAACATAACACAGGCTTGTCTGTTTTGGATATAATCAAAAACAAAGGGAAAAATAAAAGGCGAAAACAATGAAAATAGGAAATTTTGAAACAGAAAACAACGTATTTCTTGCACCGATGGCGGGAGTAACTGATTTACCTTTCAGAAAAATATGCCGAAGATACGGTGCAGGACTTGTGTATTCGGAAATGGTGAGTGCGAAAGGACTGTACTACAACGATAAAAAAAACCGCCGATTTAATGCGGATAGATGACGAAGAACGTCCTTGTGCGATACAAATATTCGGCTCTGACGCTGATATAATGGCGGAAGTGATACCGAAAGTTATGGCGGTAAAACCTGATATAATAGATATAAATATGGGCTGTCCCACACCTAAAATCGTAAACAACGGTGACGGCAGCGCATTGCTTAAGACACCCGAAAAAAATAGGCGAGATAGTGCATAAAGTTTCTTCCGCGTCGCCTGTGCCTGTGACGGTAAAAAATTCGTAAAGGTTGGGACGATGACAGTATAAATGCAGTTGAAGTTGCAAAGATTATAGAACAAGGCGGAGCGGCGGCGATTGCGATACACGGCAGAACGCGGGCAGAGTTTTACAGCGGAACGGCGGATTGGGATATAATAAAGAAAGTAAAAGAATCGGTTTCAATTCCGGTAATCGGCAACGGCGATATAAAATGTGCCGAGGATGCGAAAAGAATGATTGATATGACGGGTTGTGACGCGGTTATGATAGGCAGAGGCTGCGAGGGAAATCCGTTTATATTCAGACAGGTAAACGAATATCTGAAAAACGGCAAAGTGAACTTTGAACCGACTCCTCAGGACAGACTTGCACAAGCGTTGGAACATATTGAAATGCTTGTTGAAGAAAAGGGCGAAAGCCGCGGAATAAAAGAGGCGAGAAAGCATATTGCGTGGTATATCAAGGGACTTGCGGGTTCATCGAGATTAAAGGGCGAAGTTTTTCAAAATTAGTGATATTGCCACAATGCGAATATGCCTTACAGACTATATTAATCAATTATAATAAACTTTAAAATGACGTAAAAAGGTCTTGAAAAAAAAAAACCGCAAAATTTGTTATAATTAATAAAATTAATACTAATGAGAGGAGTTATAAGAATGGAAGAAAAAAATTTTCTAAGGAAGGTCTTACATTTGATGATGTATTACTTGTACCGCAAGCATCTGATTTTACACCTAACGAAGTTGACTTAACAACAAAACTAACTAAAAACATAACGCTTAACATACCGCTGATGAGTTCGGCAATGGATACTGTTACAGAGTCGTCAATGGCTATTGCAATCGCACGAGAGGGCGGAATCGGAATAATTCATAAGAATATGACCATTGAACAGCAGGCTGCGGAAGTTGATAAAAGTAAAGAGAAGTGAGAACGGCGTTATAGCCAATCCGTTCAGTCTTTCTGAAAAACCATACGCTAAAAAGACGCAGATGAGCTTATGGGTAAATATAAAATTTCAGGTGTTCCGATTTGTGATGACAATAACGTGCTTATCGGTATAATTACAAACCGTGACTTGAGATTTGAAACAGATTTTTTGCAAAGAAAATTAAAGACGCTATGACAAGCGAAAATCTTATAACTGCTCCTGTCGGAACAACTCTTTCAGAGGCACAGAAACTTCTTTCAAAGCACAAGATTGAGAAGTTGCCGATAGTTGATGAGAAAAAATCACTTAAAAGGACTTATTACAATAAAGGATATTGAAAAAGCTGTCCGTTATCCGAATTCTGCAAGAGATAAGAACGGCAGACTTTTGGTCGGTGCGGCAATCGGTGTTACAAACGATGCATTGGAAAGAGTTAAGGCTGTATATGATGCAGGTGTTGACGTTGTTGTACTTGACAGTGCACACGGTCACAGTAAGAATATCATAAATAAGGTTAAGGAAATCAAGGAGGCATTCCCTGATTTGGACTTAATCGCAGGAAATATCGCAACAGGTGAGGCGGCAGAGGCACTTATTAACGCAGGCGCAGACTGTGTTAAGGTCGGTATCGGTCCGGGTTCAATCTGTACAACCCGTGTCGTTGCAGGGTATCGGTGTACCGCAGATTACTGCTGTATATGACGTAAGCCAAGTTGCAAAGAAGTACAATATCCCTGTTATCGCCGACGGCGGTGTTAAGTATTCGGGCGATGTTGTTAAGGCTGTTGCGGCAGGTGCGGACGTTATTATGCTTGGTAGCTTGCTTGCAGGCTGTGACGAAAGCCCTGGCGAATTTGAAATATTCCAAGGCAGACGTTTCAAGGTTTACAGAGGTATGGGTTCAATCGCAGCAATGGAATGTGGAAGTAAGGATAGATACTTCCAGACAGGTTCAAAGAAACTTGTTCCGGAGGGTGTTGAAGGTCGTGTACCTTATAAGGGCCCTGTTTCTGATACTATATTCCAAATACTCGGCGGTCTGCGTTCGGGTATGGGTTACTGCGGTACTAAGACAATTCCTCTACTAAAGGAAAACGGTAAGTTCGTAAGAATTACAGGTGCAGGTCTAAAGGAAAGCCATCCTCATGATATTTATATCACTAAAGAGGCTCCAAACTACAGCTATAATACACAAGGCTAATAAGAAATTTAAGGCAAGTCAACTTATGTGGCTTGCCTTTTTTGTATGCCTAAAACAGCCCCATACCGCCGTATGTGGCGATAAGTGCGGCGAAAACGATTGAAACCATAGACAGAAGTTTAATCAATATATTAACGGACGGACCGGAAGTATCTTTAAACGGATCACCGACCGTATCGCCTACAACGGCGGCTTTTATGATTTTCGCTGCCTTTACCACCGAAATTACCTGCCTCGATATATTTTTTCGCATTATCCCAAGCACCGCCCGAATTAGCCATCATTACAGCAAGTGCAAAACCGGATATTAAAGCACCTGCAAGCATACCGACAACACCGTTGCACCCAAGCACCAATCCGACAATTATCGGTGCAAGTATTCCGAGTGCGGCGGGGAAAATCATCTCTTTTAGCGAAGATTTTGTGCATATGTCAACGCACGTTTCATAATCAGCCTCTGCTTTTCCCGTCAATCAATCCTTTTATCTCTTTAAACTGACGTCTTACTTCAACAACAATTTTTTGTGCCGCACGTCCGACAGCTCTCATAGTCATTGCACTGAACAAAAACGGCAGCATTGCCCCTGAAAATAAGCCTATAAGCACTGCGGGATTAGTGACGGAAAGATTAAGTTCAATTCCCATTTCGGTTATTTTATCGGTGTATGAAACTATCAGTGCAAAGCGCGGTCAGTGCCGCCGAGCCTATTGCAAAACCTTTGCCTGTTGCGGCGGTCGTGTTGCCGAGTGAATCGAGTGCGTCCGTTCTTTCACGCACTATATCGGGAAGTCCTGACATCTCCGCAATACCTCCTGCGTTGTCGGCAACAGGTCCGTATGCATCTGTCGCAAGCGTTATGCCGAGTGTTGAAAGCATACCGACTGCCGACAAACCAACTCCGTAAAGTCCGTCCTCAAAGCTTGCCATACCTCCTGCGGTAAAGTAGCTTATAATTACCGAAATTCCGATTATAATAACAGGTATCGCCGTTGACGACATTCCCAGTGCGATACCGTCTATTATGATTGTCGCCGAGCCTGTATTTGAAGATTTTGCGAGGTTTTTTGTAGGATTGTAAGAGTCTGACGTGTAATCCTCTGTGAAATATCCTATCATCACGCCTGCGATAAGTCCCGAAATAACCGCCCAAATTACATTTGAATTGTCGGGAAGTAATGTGAAAATAAGAAATGCCGAGCCGACTGCCGACAGAATTGACGCAATGTATGTACCGCGTCTTAATGAGCCTAAAAGCGATTTTTTGCGTTGCACCTTCCTTTGTCGAAACGAAAAATGTGCCGATAATAGACGCAATTATGCCGATTGCGGCGATAAGCATCGGCACAAGTACACCGTTAAAGCCAAGCCCTGCCGCCGATGCAAGCGCTCCGCACGAAATAATCGAGCCGACATACGATTCATACAAATCAGCACCCATTCCTGCAACGTCACCGACATTGTCGCCGACATTATCGGCAATGCAGGCAGGATTACGCGGATCGTCCTCAGGTATACCGACTTCGACTTTGCCGACTAAATCCGCTCCGACATCAGCCGCTTTTGTGAATATTCCGCCACCCACGCGTGCAAACAGTGCCATTGAACTTGCACCCATACCGAATGTGAGCATAGCGGTCATAACGTCGTTTATGTTGAGTTTGAACACGAATTTCAAAAGAATAAACCACACGCTTATATCGAAAAGTCCCAAACCGACAACGGTAAGCCCCATAACAGAGCCTGACGCAAACGCGATTTTAAAACCCTTGTTGAGTCCGTCACGAACACCGTTCGCGGTGCGTGTGTTGGCATATGTGGCGATATTCATTCCCACATATCCCGATAATCCCGAAAAAAATCCGCCTGTCAAAAATGCAAACGGCACAAACGGACTTAGAAATCTTTTTCGCCGCAAGTACGGTCAAAATGAAAAACATAATCGCAAAAAATATGCCGACCGTTTTTGTATTGCCGTTTAAGATATGCCATTGCACCTTTGCGTATTTTGACGCTGATGCTTTTCATCATATCCGTACCTTCGCTTTTTTCGCTTTACGGAGTAAAATTTGATGAATGAAAATAACAGTGCGGTAAGTGAACAGATAAGAACTATTATCGGTGCAGCAGTTTCAAAGCTTTCCATACGGATACCCCCTTTTGTTTATATTTATTCCGCTTTGTAATATTTGATTACAAAAAAAATCGGACGATTGTAATCGTCCGATTTAGATAGTAAACAAAACCGTTAAGGTTTTGTTTACTTTGTTATTGGGAGTTTGAGGTGCTAACCTCATTAAAAAATCATTTCTGGCGACATGTGCGACAGAAATAGCATAAAATCTAAAGTTTCGACGTTTGAGGAACTTTATGATTTTTTTTATTTCTGTACAGTAAATATTGTAACGCTCTGTGGCGGGAATGTGTATTCAAATGTATTTGATACGGCGGTTAAAGCTGATGTTTTCCGGCGATACCTTTTTCGGATTGTCGAAATCATTCATATCATTAAGCGAATTGCCGGAAAGTTCCGTTATGTTTGCGTTAATGCCGTTTACGCCCTCAACGCATATTTCAGATGTTATTTCAGTGTCACGCACATTGACCGCTTTAATATAAATGTTGTTATCGTCACTGCTTGCGGTGTAGTACAATTCCTCCATAACAGGCTGTTTGTCGATTGCAGTGTTTGCGGTTTTGCCGTTTTATATGTAGTAATATTTCTGCCGTTGACTTCAAGGCAAAGCTTGTATTCCTGTCCTGTCATTACGGAGAAAATGTTGTGGTCAAGGCACGAACCGCGTCCGTTTACTTGTGCGTTGACTTCTGTGTCTTGATTTTGCCAACCGCCGATAAACCATTGAATTAAGTTTTTATCGTCCGACTTGCCGAAGAACAGGCGGAAACCTTTGTCGCCTGCTGTGCGTTTAGCGGTAGATTCGACTTTGTAATGATTTGAGTTTATGCTGTCTATAACGGCTTTACCGCCATTGTTAAATGATAGGTTGTCGTATGTTTTTACATTGCCTGTTGTGATGTCGGTGATTTTAATATCGTAAAATTCCGCACTGCATCTGTCAGCTTCAATCTCAATATTACCGCTGATTTTGTCACTGCCAAGAGTGATAGGCTTGTCAAAAACCGTCGTGCTTTACGTCAAGCAGATTGTTGCCTGTGCAGTTCATAAACATTTTTTGTACATAGTAATTTGCACTGCCGTATACTCTGTGATTGTCAAACCAAATCATATCGGGCTGCCAGTTTATGTAGTCAACATTGCATAAAAGTGGTGCATAGCATACAAGACCGATTGCGTGTGCGTTGTTTTCAAGTCCTGTCATATATGCCGCCTCGATAAGTGCGTTGTAATATGTGTTGCCCCATGACGCGTATTCGCCTAAGAATACTTTCGGACCGTCTGACGGCATATTGTCGTAACGGTGGCAGTTGGCAAGCATCCATTCGGGTTGATGTGTAGTAATGCTCGTCAACAAGGTCAGAGCCGTTCTTTTTTTTTTGCGTTGTTCCAACCGCGTTCAAATTCACCGCCCTGCGGAAAGGCCCTGCGGAATTGATTATTTTTATTTGCGGATATTTCTCTTTTTATGGCTTTGTGGAAAAGGTCATATCTGTCCCAAAAGCCCTGACCGACTTCTTCGTTGCCGACTGCAAGATATTCAAGATTGAACGGCTCGGCGTGTCCCATATCACATCTTATTTTGCCCCACTTCGTGTCGGCATTGCCGTTGGCAAATTCGATAAGGTCAAGCGCGTCATCAATCCATTCCTGCATTTCGTCAAGCGGAACGGCTTGCTCCATATGCGGATTATATCCGGCAGGAAGTACAGGCAGAGGCTTTGCACCGATGTCCTCACAGAATTGGAAGTATTCAAAATATCCGTGTCCCAACGATTGATTGTATCGCCAGTTGTTACGTCGTGACGGTCTGTCGGTTACAGCACCGATTGTGTTTTTCAACGGTACATTGAGTTTCTGTCGTCGGAATTAAGTGTGCCGTCGTGGATAAGACAACCGCCTGGAAAACGCATAAATTTAGGTTTTTAGGTCCGCAAGCATTTCGGCTATGTCGTTTCTCATACCGTTTTTACGGTTTTTGTAGGTTTTTACGGGGAATAACGATACAAAATCAAGACAGAATTTACATTCTTGCTTTGATGTGACTGCAAGCACTGCCGACAAATCGTCAACAGGTGATGTTAATGTAAATGAATACTCCGTCCATTCGTTTGACGTGATGTTAAGCGACTTTTCTGTAATGACTTCACCGTATGCGTTGTCTATTGAAACTGTTATTTCACAAGGCTTGTCACTTTTGCGTAGCATGAAAAATTGTAGCTTTCATTTTCCTTTACCGCAATACCGCTGTTGTAGCCGAGATTTTTTATGCCGGCTCTTGTGCCTGTTTTATTAATTTCAAGAATAAGATAATTTGGATTTCGCTTTGAAAACGGTGATTTGTTTGATACAAATGACGATACCGACGCACCGCCCTCTTCAATACGTTTCCAAGCCGTCAACGCCTGATATGACGGATTGTCCATAGGTGAAAATTCAAACGCCCTGTTGCGTATCATTTCACCGTAAAGTCCGCCGTCGGCGGCATGGTTTATGTCTTCAAAAATATACCGTAAAAATCGGACATAGACGCTTTTTTGTTTGTGGTTACTGTGATTTTATTCATGTTTTAATTCCTTTCGTGATACTTCTAAACTTTTCATATTATATCATAATCCAAATAGAAATGTTTGCAATTTTCAGACTTTAATTTAAAATAATCGGTAAAAGTAACACTTTTCGGTGAGTTTCATATTCTATACCAAGGAAAACCCCAAAAACATAGAAAGGAATGATAATAAATGGCTGATTGTAACAGAAATTGCTGTAATGACTGCGGAAGAGAAAGAAAATATCCTTGTGATACAAATTTCCGTGAAGCAGTGCGTGTACATACTGATAAGATATATGACAGTTGCAGGGATAAAGATGGCTTGGAAAAATGTACGCGTGTACTTGACTTCGTGCGGTCAGGATATTGTGGACAGAGCAATAAACGTTAAATGCACAAAAGCCGAAGTGATTTGGGTGTTTACGGATATTGAGGCTGTGCCGTTTAACAGAGGTTTTTATTCGGTTGATTTGAAGTATTTCTTTAAAGTAACTTTAGCAGTATTTACAGGAGTGGGCCGTCCCACAGAAGTTGAGGGTCTTGCGACTTTTGATAAAAAGTTATACTTTTCGGTTCGGAAGGTAATGCAAAAAAGTGTTTGAGTCGAAGTATAAAGAGGACGCTTTTGACCCGCAGCTTTGGAGAAAAACAAATATGCCGCATGCAGTGGTAGAGGTGGCGGACTGCAAAATGGCAGGTAAAAATACAAAAGGATATAACGGTGAAACAATGCGTATATACTGTTGAAAAAAGTACAATGGAACCTGTGGTATAAATTTGAAGGAACGGTTTAAACGAAAAATTTAAACCGTTTTTTTATTTTGTGGAATATATTGACAACTGTTGTCGAAAATGATATAATATTTTTAATTATTATTATATAATTTTGTATATCTGTAATAAAAACTTAAATCTGTTAAGCGAAAGGATGAGGGGAATGAATTCAAGGAACAAATTAATCGCTGTTTGCGTTATATGTGCGGCAGTTGCATTGCTGTCTGTCGGCGGAGTTGTTTTTTGCATATCAAAAGTATGCGTCAACATTCAATAATGCAAGCAACGGAAATGTAAGTTTAAACAGCATTAATGAAGGTATGTCATATACAATTTTAGATGACGGTACGAATGTTTATGAAAATCCCGATAAAGGCTCGGCAGTGCTTATGCAGACAAAAGCAAATGAAACGGTAAGCTTTTTGGCACTTGCACATGGCGGTTTTTATAAGATAAGAGTAAACGGACGTGGACGGATATGTGTTGTGTGACAAAGGTTGTCGATACAACTCTTGCAACACTGGCACCGACAGAAAATCCGACAAAGGTTATGTACATTGTAAATGTGAATGAAAGCGTAACATTGAGGAAAACTCCGGACCAAAACGGCGAACAGATTACCACAATTCCGCTTGGCACGCAGGTTGAATTTGTAAAAAAAGGAAAATGATGATTTTTCAAAAATTAAGTATGGCGGACAAGAATGCTTTGTAATGACAAAGTATCTTACGGAATACGCGAATATTGCAATTCAACAGGCAGGCAATAAAAATGCCAAACCTGCTGAACCGGTGCAACATGCGACAGGCTCGTCCGATGTATAGGTTAAATTCACAATGTATGTTTTTAATGTACCGAACTCAATATATTTAAGAAAGTATGCGGAAGAAAATTTCGGAAAATATCTGTACAATCCCTTGGGGTGAACCTGTAGGATATATTGAGGATGTTACAAACGGTTTCTACAAAATAAAAATACAAAGGGACAAATCGGTTATGCCAAAGCGGAATATTTGACATCAACAGATCCTCATGTCTACACAGGCGGAAATCCGATTTATCATATTTCAGGAGTGCAAAATTCGGTGTATTTAAGAAAAACACCGTCAGAGCCGGCGGAATACATTTGTGAAATTCCTGTCGGAGCGGCAGTTGAATATCTCGGCTCGTACAACGGATATGATAAGGTTAATTATAACGGTATGGTCGGATATGTGACAAGTGCATACGTCAGATAGGGGGGATAATGATATGAACAGAGAAGATTATAATTTTGATCAATGACCGGTGAAAAAGTTATTAAAGATGACTATAATTTTGATCCAATGACCGGCGAAAAAAATTATTAAAGATGACTATAACTTTGATCCAATGACCGGTGAAAAAATTGTAAAAACCAATGAACAATCTCAACAATTTAATTCTGAGGGGTATCAGCCAAACAATAAAATCGCTATTGTTGTAATTGTGGTTGTAACGGTTATATTTTTGGCGGTTGCGTCAGGCTTTGCGGGATACTTTTTGGTAAGCGGACACAACCAAGGACAAAAACCGCCAATCCGATTTTTGACGTCGGAGGCGATAAAGTGGTCGGCGGTAAAGCTGAATGACGGTGAAATACCAAATACATATGAAAATAATATGCCGTCGGCTGAGATAAAAAAGGCGTCGGAACGAAATCAAGCATAATCAATAAATTGAGAGAAAATACAGATAAAAGTCTTGGTTCACTTCAGGTTTCAGAGATTGACGGCGGTGTAAAGTATTATACTCTCGAAGATCAAATTCTGAGAATAGATATTCCGTCAGGTGTAAACGGTTTTAAGTATAATCGAATTTATTATTTTAATAATGATGTATTGTATTTTGGACTTGTTTATTCGGCGGCAAATCAAAACAATTTGTATTTTTATCAAGGCGAAATGTACAGATATATAAATGAAAAGGGCGAAATGAAACAAAATGAGTTTAAAGATGATGTCTTTAAAACTTTAGGAAATTTTGCTCTTAACGAGGGCATATTCTTTTTATGATTATAAGACAGGTGTAAAGAACGACAGAAGATAAAATGTGAAACAGGTAAGTCTATTTTAAATAAGGCTTACCTGTATATTTTTTTATTAAAGCAGTAGAAAATCTTATGAATTTCTGATATAATTATTATAAAAGAATATGATATTAATGCGTTTAAAGGAGGGATAAATATGAAAAACTATGGGAAATTAATATCAGTAATTGCGGTGCTGATAGGTTTGTTTGTTATGTCGGTGAGTGTTTCGGCGGCAGACTTGGCAATTATTGTAGTGGATGGCAAAGCAGTTGTCGGAAACGGCACGTCGGTGTTGCGATTGTGGCATCGTATGACGAGGACGGAAAACTTACAAAGGTTGTGAAAGAGTATGTGACGGAAAGCAGCAGTACGGTGCTTAATGTAAAAAACGGCGACAAGGTTATGTATTGGGACGGATTAGAAACAATGAACCCGCTTTCAGATGCCGTTACGGTAACAGATGTCATTTCGGACGAAGATAAAGAAACCATATATGAGGCGGCGGTCGATAAAGCACTTCGTGAGGCTCTCGGTAAAAATAAGGGCAAGGATATGACGGAACTTCAAAAAGCATTGGCACTTCACGACTGGCTTGTGATGAATTGTCAGTATGATGTGACGGTATCAAGACCGAATGCACACACTGCGTACGGGGCGATTGTAGAGGGTTATGCCGTTTGTGACGGTTATGCTAATGCATATAACGACCTACTTGGCAGAGTCGGAGTGACGGCAACGTATGTGTTGGGAAGAAAAAACCGCTACATTTGGGTGAGGATCCGCAACTTCATGCTTGGAGCTGCGTTACAATCGGCGGAAAAAAAAAATATCATGTTGATGTTACGGCAGATGACCCTGTTCCCGATTTGCTGGGCACAGTGAGTCGTGGGTACTTTTTAGTAAGTGATACTGTATTGAACAGAGCATGATATGTAGATTATGCTACGCATTGTACGGATACGACTTATGAAAAATATGATATGTTTACCGGTTTTTATATGCAATTTATATGGAATGATGATATTCAGAAATTCTACTATATTGATATGGACAAAGTGAAAACTACTTCTGATTTTACAGAACCACTTATACCTTTATCAGAAGAAAACGGAGCGAAACCGACAAGCTATATTATAACTGAGGACAGCAAATATATTTGTTTCTTTAGACCGAGCTTTGTAACGAGTCAATCCACAGTGTATCTTTATAGCTTTGAAACCAATAAATATTATACATATGCAATCAAGAATATTAAAGATGTTGTTTTCTGTCGACTAAGGCAAAACGGAAATAACATTGAGGTTGTAAGAGATTATTATGAAAACGATATGCCGGTGGGTGTGATTGTGGTAAAGACTATTCCGCTTCCGACTGATATAAAGGAACGCAATGTTACATTTGACTCAAATTACAGCGGCGGAAACACGACAAGTAGCAAATATATCAGCAATTATTGGACAGATGGCGACGGTTCGTTTGACGAGCTGACAAGAGATGGTTTGGTGTTTGGCGGTTGGTACACCGAAAAAGTCGGCGGAACAAAAGTTGAAAACTTTGAAGAAATTTCAGGCGATGATGTGACGCTTTATGCTCATTGGTGGGGTGCTTGGAGCATATCTGAAGACCCGACATTGACCGAAAGCGGAAAAATTATTCGTTCGCTTGAGGGTTATCCGAACGTAACGGAAGAAAAAAACAATCCCAAATTTATCGGACGAATCGGTGTTGACAAAAAGTATACAAAACCGTCGACAATGACAGAAGAAGGATATGAGCTATATACCTCTGAATATGGTAATGTGAAGATTACATTGCCGAAGAAAGATTGGGAGTATGGTATTACTTATAAAGACGGCAGTGTTTATATTACCGTTACGGAAGAAGCTTCTTATATAGTCAGATTTAAGTGCGGAGATAATGTCGGAGACAGAAAGGTAATCACAAACGGTGCAGGCGAATATAGAGTGGATGAATCCAAAGGATTTTACACCGAGCGGAACTGTTACGGCAACTCTGTATGACATCGAAATGAATGAACTTGCCACGGTCGAATATGAAGTGGAATAAGATTTTGAACGGTTTAAACGAAATGTTTAAACCGTTTTTTTTGTATGCATAAAGATATATTCTGTGGAATATATTGACATATTTTTATCGAAAATGATATAATAAATTCAATTATCACTACATAATTTTGTATATTTGGAATAAAAAGCTAAAAATCTACAAAGCGAAAGGATGAGGAAAATAAATTTAAAGAATAAATTATGAAGTGTTTAAACATTGGGAATTTTGCTCTCTCGGCAGACGGAAGAACAAGATATACGTTGAAGTCAGAGGTAGACGCATATAAAAAAAGTAGGTTGGTATACCGAACCGTATACACCGCCGAAAACTAACAGTAGCTCAAGCGGAAGTTCAAGCGGCGGCTCAAGTGGCAGCTTATCATCAAGCGGCGTTGTACGCGGTTCAACAGTATATGTAACCCCATCTGAAAGAAATATCATTACAGCGCAAGCTGTGCCGGTAAAAATGCAAGAGCAACCACTCTGTCAGCAGCACAAGCCAGCGGCAAAGGCCCTTTGCTCAAAATGTGCAAGATAGTTATGCAATTATCTATGGATTATAAATCAATGAAGTCAATATAAAATGTGAAATGAGGTTGAATTTATGAATATTTCTAAAATAGACATTAATAATTTTAGATTACTAAAACAAAACAAGTATAAATTGTGAAAAAGAACTTTTCTCTTATCATAGGCAAAAACAATTGTGGAAACACATCTCTATTATCCGCATTAAGTAAAATGCATTGGTAGTAAATCAGAAGTAGGTAAGTTTAATTATTTTGATTTCAGTATGGCTTTTCAGAATAGATTATATGATGTGATTGATGGAAAAAAATGATTTTTCAGAAGATGAATTGAAGGGTATTCAAATAGATATATACATAGAATATGGGGAAATGAAGATGATTTAACTAATATAAGTGAACTTTTTTGGATTTGGATCGGATAATAAAACAGTAGTACTTAGATTTTGTTATTTTCTTAAAAGATATTGAAAAATTAAGGGATGATTTTAATGCATATAGGAACTCACGAAAAAAATCTTTCTAATGAAAAAGGCATTTACAAAATTCATGGATAAAAAACATAAAATATATTTTTGAATTTAAGCGATACAGTGTACTATATAATCACTTAAAAGGCGAGGTTGATAATGATATTTATAAATTTATAGATAATAAAGATATTGATATTTCAAAAAATAATTGCATTTAGTTATGTCGGGGCAAGAAGAAATGTTTCCAATACTGAAGATGAAGAATTGTCGACTTTAGCTGGTATGTATTATGAAAGAACTAAAGATATGGAAAGTAATAATACAAGAATATCAGGGGAATTTGAAGATGCATTAGATAAAACCGATGAGGAATTTAGTGGAATATATGTGAATGTATTTCAACAGTTAACTGAAAGAATATCAGAATTTGGTGGTATGAGAAAAAATGAAACTGTATTAAAAGGTTATTTCTCGAATTAAAGAGATGAATTTGTTAAGAAATAACACTACGGTTGTTTACGGTAATCAAAAATGGTACGCTGCCGGAAAATTATAATGGCTTAGATTTTTAAATTTGTTTAGTATTATTATGAATATTGAGATAAAACTATGTGATTTTCGAAAGGAATCTAAGAAGGATGAGTCACCGGCAGACATTAATCTTCTATTTATAGAAGAACCTGAAGCACATACACATCCACAAATGCAATATATATTTATTAAAAAATAAAAAAAAAATTATTAGAAGAAGGTAGAAAAATAAATAAAAGTGAGAAGAAGATAAATTTGCAAACATTTATGACTACTCATTCTTCGCATATAGTTGCAGAATGCGATTTTGATGATATTAAGTATTTTTTTAAAACTAATGAGGGAGATAATGTTATATCTAAGAATTTAAGCGATTTGGAAATAATGTATCAAAAAAGAAAAGGGTTCAAAGAATAATAATTTTAAATTCTTGAAACAGTATTTGACATTAAACCGTGCAGAAGTTTTTTTTTTGCTGACAAAATAGTACTAATTGAGGAGATACAGAACGAATACTTCTTCCGGCAATGATAAAAAGTTAGACCAAGAAAAATGAATATGATATTCCACTTTCTTCTCAAAAACATTTCTATTATAGAAGTTGGAAACTACGCAGAGATATATGCAGAATTTATTCAGTTTATAGGAATTAAAACTCTTATAATTACTGATATTGATACTGAATGTTATCAAACAAATAAAGATAATAAACCAACTCTTCAAGCGAGTCGAGTTAATGATGGTACACATACAAGTAATCCGGCTATAAAATATTATTTGAAAAAAAGACTTGAAATTGATAGCCAAAATACAAAAAATAAAACTGAAATGGAAGACCAAAAGGCTAGCGAAAATACATACTTACAAATCTAACTCTTACTGATAAGATAATAACCGGCATATATGATGACAATGGCAATTTATCGTGGGAATCTGATGAGAACGGAAATGTTTTAATTGTGTATCAAATAAAAAAGAATATAATAAAGATGGGAAAAGAATATAATGCACGAAGCTTTGAAGACGCATTTTTCATTTGAATAGAAATTTATTTACTGAACGTGGCAAAAGACTAAGAAAGAAAATATTACGCAGTGTAACTCAGACTTTCAAGGTTTGAAAAATGTTAAAAAATATTCAATAAATCAGTAGATAGTTATGATTTGGCAAAGGATTGTGTTAATAAAAAAACATCATTTGCAATGGACATTTTGTTAAATAGTGAAAGTGTGGATGGAAAAGATTTTGCTAATTGGGAAATACCAAGTTACATAAAGGAGGGGTTGGAATGGCTTCAAAAGTAACAGAAGACGAGGTTTCAGAAATATTTAAACTTATAGATGATAAGAAAAATTTTGTACTAAAATGGTGGTGCCGGAAGCGGAAAAACTTATTCATTGGTTTCGATTATTAATGAAATTTATTCTCAAAATCCATTATCGAAAATAGCGTGTATTACATACACAAATGCAGCAGTTCATGAAATTGAAAACAGAGTTGCTAATAAAAAACTTAAAATTGCAACTATACATGATTTTTTGTGGGAAAATATATATTCTTATCAGAAAGAATTGAAAGAAACTCTTGTTGAAGGAATAAATAAGCAAATTTTTAAAAATATAAAAAGTTGAAACTCCATATGATAATAATTTTCAAGATGGAATAAAATACACAGAACATCTTCGTATAGATTATGGCGAAATATCTCATGATGAAATTATTATATTAGCAAATCAAATGTTTGAAAAATATCCGAAATTGTGTAGCATATTGAATAATAAATATGATTTTATATTTGTAGATGAATATCAAGACACATTTTCAGAAGTTGTAAAAAATTTTACTTGATTTTTTGCCGAGAGGTGACAATGTAAATAAATGTATAATTGGTTTTTTGGAGATTCGATGCAGGCCATATATAATAATGGAATAGGCGATTTAAATGAATATATTAAATTAAAAAAAGTTACTGAAATAGTAAAAAAAAACAAAATCGAAGAAATCCGCAAACAGTAATTGATTTGGCAAATAAAATTCGAACAGATAATCTTAAGCAAGAACCTTCAGAAGATTTTAATGCACCTAATATGGAAAATGGAATTGTAAAGCAAGGCAGCATTAAATTTTTATATGGTGATAATATATCATATGATAATTTAAAAAAAGCCAGTTGTTTTGTCGGATGGGATTTTAATGATTCAAAAGAAACCAAAGAACTCCGATTAACACATAATTTGATAGCGGATACGGCTGGATTTCCGTCATTAATGGAAATCTATGATAAAGATCCTCTTATAAAACTAAAAATGAATTTTGTAAACATATAAAAGAAAATAATATTTCTATTGACGAAGATAAAAGCTTTTGGTGATGTTGTCAATGAAGTTGAATGGACTTTTTTCTGATAAAGTGAAGGTGGTTGAGAATCGTGGGAAATCAAAATTTGAAGTTTTCATTAAAGAACCAGAGAAAAAAAATTGTATGACTTGGTTAAAAATATGAAATTTATTGATGTAAAAAAAATATATTTTGATAAAGATAATCTCATTTCCGATAAGAAAGCAATAGATGAAACTTCTTCAACGCAATCAAAAGGGATAAATTAATTCGTCATTTGTTTAAAATACAATCATTAGTTAAAATGTATAAAGAAAAAAAAAATATAATGATTTTTTTGAGAAGAACATCTTTCAGAATTACATCAATTAAAGATAAGGAAAAAATACACGATAAGATTTCTGAGCTGTCAAGTATGGAAAATAAAACGATTGGTGATGTAATATCATATGCTGACAAAAAGCGATCTGTGTATATTAGATGATACAATAAATGACTTTATAAAAAGTAATCAATATTTATATAGCCCGTGTATCTGAAGTGAAATATATTGAATTTATAAGTTTATATAATTATTTGGAAGGTTTTTCTCCATTATCTACCCAACATAAAATTAAAGGAGAAGAGTTTAAAAATGTTTTAATAATATTAGATAATGGAAAATGGAATAGTTATAATTTCAAATATTTATTAGATCCACAAAATAAAAACTGTAAGCAAGACGTATTATTGAGAACTCAAAAATTATTTTACGTATGCTGTACTAGAGCAATGGATAATTTGGTTGTGTATTGTGACAAACCTACTGATGCAATGTTGAAAACAGCAAAAAATCATGGTTTGGTGAAGATAATTGTCAAGAAATTTATAATGTAATATGATAAATTGATTTTTAAATAAACAAGAAGTTTTGTCATGTAAAAGCTTCTTGTTTATTTAATTTATGAATTGTAATATATTTAAATATAGTGTAAATAATTCTTTTTAAACACAAATCGAGAATTTGAACGTTATTTATTTGGAACATAGTGGCAGCCTATAGAAATGAATAATTTTTAGAAATAACATTATATCAAACTTTATTTTTTTGTTTTATGTTGAAATAAATTGTGATATATGGTATAATCATGAAAAATAATTGGAAGTAAGGTGATTAATTATCGAAAAGCCACTTTTATCTGTAGAAGATTTAATTAAAAAAAAAATGAAAAAGAAGGGAATTACTTTTTAATTATTGTTCAGAGAGTGAGGCAAAAAGAATTTTTAAAGAAAAAAATAATAATTATTTTCGGGTATCTGCGTATAGAAAAAATGTATGATCACTATCCATCAGGGGAGAAAATAAAGGGAAATACAGAGATTTGGATTTTCAATATTTAAGAGAATTATCAACTATTGATATGCATTTAAGATTTTTAATAATAAAAAATGTGTTTAGATATAGAACATTATTTGAAAATTGATTTGTTAGCAAAAGCAGAATCGGTAAATGATGATGGATATGAGAGTATAGATAAGTTTTTTCAGAATTCAAAGTATCAATATATAAAAAAAAGAACATATATTATAAAAGAAACGCTACTTACTGTGGAGATTTGATTAATTATTGTTTTGAATTTGATGATGACAATGAAACAATATCAAATTATAGTAAATGTAGATTGTGGGATTTCTTAGAATGTATTTCATTTGGTGATTTTTTGAAGTTTTATGAGTATTACCATAAAGAACATAATATTGAGAACAAATATGAAAAATTAATACCAAGTATAAAAAGTTTAAGAAACGCTTGTGCACATAATAATTGTATATTATCACAATTAAAAAAAGTGATTGTATGCCTAACAAGCAAATATCGAATTTTATATCAGGAATATATGGTATTAGTCCGAGTGTAAAGAAGACTACGATTAAAAGAGTAGAGTAATTTATGAAATAGTATGTCTCATATATGTATATAAAGAACTGACTCGGAAACAATAAAAAACATAGATTTAGAGAATTGAATAGTTTTGTTAATGGACGTATGGTGAAAAATAAACAATATTTTGAAAATCAACAAATCATAAAAAGTTCTTATAGCTTTTTAAGAAAATTATTGACAATATTTAAAATCTATGTTATAATGGTTAGCGATAACAAAAAGAAATAGTTGTACTATTTTTTTGTAAAGGGAGGACTATGGTCTTCCCTTAGTTTTTTTGAATGATTTATAGGGGGTGTAATATCACTTCCTTTTTTTTATTCATATAAACTAAATAATATTGAATTTGTATTATTTATAATTAGGTAGTGGAAGATGTCAATATTGCTAAAAGAGATCTATAACACAGGCAACAAATGAAATACAAAAAATCAAAACTGCGATATAATTACTGAAAAAAGTAACATATCGCAGTTTTTTTTTATTTTGGCTTTTCCGAAGTTATAAATATATAGTATATATGTGAATAGTCACAGACTAAATAAATTGAAAAGGAGGATTGAGATGTTTAGTGGGAAAAGATTTGTTACAAGCGGGATTGCGGAGAAAGTACCGCTATTGTTACAAGTGATAATGTGGAATATGATTGACACCATGGACGAGCCAAAAGGACTATTTACAAGTATTCGACTTATTGGAGGAAAACGGAAAACAGAAGATTGTTCATTCACAGGAACAACCGGAATATGAAAAGGAGTATCTGTTTGAAACAGGTACTCCTTTTTTTGTGTGCAAAGATTTTTGTCATAGACGATGTGACACATTCAACAATGCTATTTAATTATGAATATTAACGGAGGAAAAGAAAATGAGTGAAGAAAAATAAAAATGTACGATGCGATTTATGCGGAGAAGAAGTAAGTTCTCAAAATGCAATAAGATTTGACGGAACGATATTATGTACCGACTGTTTTAATCAACGAGTGACGGAGTGCAGCCATTGCGGCAGAAGTATATGGCGTGACGATTCGAGGAACGGCGAGTATTGCCAAGATTGCTATGACAATCTATACGAAACTTGTACCGAATGTGGTGATGACGTTTGCCGAGATGATGTATGTTATCACAATGATGAACCGTACTGCCAAAACTGTTATGACGAAATAAACGATTCCATAATACACGATTATTACTACAAACCGGATCCGATATTTTACGGCAAGGGACAACCGCATTACGGCATAGAGCTTGAAATAGATGAAGGCGGTGAATATGACGATAATGCCGAGAGAATTTTTGAATATAGGCAATCGAATTAATGAGCATATTTATTGCAAGCATGACGGCTCGCTTGATGAAGGTTTTGAAATTGTAAGTCATCCTGCGACTTTGGAATATCATACCAAAACAATACTTTGGAAAAAAGATTTTTAGACGAAGCACTTGAAATGGGATATTACAGTCACAACAGCGGAACGTGCGGATTGCATGTGCATATAAACAGAGCCGCACTCGGCGAAAGTGTAGAGGAGCAGGAAAACACTATTGCAAGAATTGTGTATTTCTTCGAGAAGTTTTGGGATAAGATATTGAGATTTTCTCGCCGTACCGAAACTCAAGCTGACAGATGGGCGTCAAGATACGGTTGCAGTATGGATAATCCTAAAGAAAGTTTAAAAGGTGCAAAAACATCTGGACTTGGTAGATACACGGCAGTTAATCTTACAAACACCTTTACTGTTGAACTAAGAATATTCAGAGGTACGTTAAGGTACAAAACATTTATGGCTACATTGCAGTTTGTGGATTTGCTTTGTGAAATGGCGATAAATCTGACGGATGAGGAATTTCAGACAATGACATGGAAAGAGTTTGCGGAAACAGTATCAGCAGATAAAGCAGAATTAAAGGAATACTTGAAGATAAGAGGATTGGAGGAGTAAGATATGTGTGGATTGTATGGTGTGTTATCATATGGAAATAAGGTAACAGACATGGCAGAAATAACGGAAGCACTTGCCGTTGAAAGTGCGGTCAGAGGTACAGACGCAACCGGAATTGCATATAACAAGAACGGTAAACTTATTGTATTTAAGAAAAGTAAGAGTGACATATGAAATGACATTTAGTGTCCCTAAAAAATACAGTTGCAGTAATGGGGCATACTCGTCATGCTACACAAGGGACACTAAATTTTAACGGTAATAATCACCCGTTTAAAGGTATGTGTGGCGACGAAGAATTTGCACTTTGCACATAACGGCATAATTTGCAATGACAAAAAATTAAGACGTGAACTTAGATTGCCGTCAACAATTATTGATACCGACAGCTATATTGCAGTGCAGTTGATTGAATCGCAAAAGAAACTTGATTTTTTAAGAGCCTTAAATATATGGCTGAAGAAGTTGAGAGTAGTTTCTCGTTTTCGGTGCTTGATTCAAATGATAATCTTTACATAGTCAAAGGCGACAGTCCAATATCAATATTGCATTTCAAGAAAAAGACAAGTATATGTGTATGCATCAACAATATCGATACTTTGGAAAGCACTTGTTGATACAGAATTGTTTCGCGACTTGAAATGTGGAGATTATGAAGATATTGAAATACAAGACGGTGAAATACTTAAAATATCAAGTAAAGGCAAGATACAGAAAACTAAAGTTTGACTTTGACGAATACGGAAGTTGCGGTTACGATTGGCGAAAGGGGTTTGAATATTCAAATGCCAACGAGTATGTAGACGACATAAAGAGCGTCGCACAGTATTACGGGTATGACAGCGATGAAATCGACTGTTTGCTAAATAACGGCTTTACGCCGGAGGAGGTGGAGGAAATGTTGTACGCAGATGATTTCTTGGAAGTGTAACACCAAACAACAAGTATATTGAACAGCTGCTTTTCGGCTTGGTCGAAATATGTATAACAACGCTGCTCAATTACTACAACGACAAAAGAAAAGAGGGATAATTTTATTCCTCTTTTCCGTCGTCAAATTCAAGATTATCAAGAGCAAATTTAATAGCTTTGTTAATAAGTTCGTTTCTGCTGCGACCACTTTTTAAAACTAACTCTTCAAGTCGGTCGTGTGATTCTTTTTTCGATTCTTACTGTAACAGTAACAGAACTTTCTGTTTTAGGAGTTACAACAAATTTTTTTTGATTAAGCATAGTCAGTCACCTCAATATTATTATATACTTTAACGCTAAACTTATTAAAGAGGACAAAAAGCAATAAAAAATAATTGCAATAGTATTGCAATTTGTGATTTGATGTGTTATAATCGAAATAACAAAAATAGACATTATTTTTAATGAAAATATAATTCTGTTTTAGTATGATAAATAGAAGATTAAAATTAATAATTAATAAAGGAGGAGTTAATATGGGATTGTTTTCGGAATTATTTTCTAATATAGTATCTGACATTCTTATAAATTCGTATATATCAGCGATTAATTATGAGGAAGATGAGAATAGCTTTGATGAGAATAACATCGATGAAGATTTTGGTTTAAGTGAAGAGGATACAAAAGTATTTTCAACAACGTATGCTAAAAGGTATGGAAAATATAAGAAAGACTCAAGAAATGCGACGTGATCAAGTTAGAATATGCTATGAAAAAATAGATGATGGAGATGTGGAAACTGGTTTGGCTGAAATTCGTGATTTATCAAGGCAAAACTATGGACTGGCACAATATGCTTTGGGCTATTTTTTATTTGAATGGAAAATATGTAGAAAAAGATTATTTTTATGCATTGTATTTTTTAACACAAGCAGATAAGAAAAATGTGCTTTGTGCAACGGAATTGTTAGCAAATTGCTTTGAAAATGGAATTGGAGTTGCAGCTAATCCTGAGAGAGCAAAAAAATATTGAGGAAAAAAAATAAAAGAATTGGAAGAACTAAATAATCAAATATGATCATATAAGGAGGAGGAAAAAATCATGAAAATTTTTACAGGCGGCGGACTTATTGGTTGGTTAGCTAAAGCAAGAGAAGAAAAAAATTATGGATGAATATAGAAAGGCTTGTGCACGTGAATGGGTTGACAGTTTTAATAGACCTAGAAGCTTTTGGTGGTGGGTCGCATGGTTGGGAAAATGTCAGTTCTGTGGAAAAAAGATTGAAATCTTATAGTGGTGAAAGAACTGAACGTCCAAGTGTAAAATTGGCAGGAGGATGCAAAAAATTCACCATATGGTATGCATTCATGGATTGAATTTTAATATAACTGACAAATGACCGTATATAAAAAGTACGGTCATTTACTTTTTTATTTGTAACAGAGGAGAAAATTATATGCAAAAAAATCATTTTTGTCTGAAATAAAAGAAATACCGCACACCTATACAAAAATAAATTTTTGACACAAGTAAGATTAAAAATATAGATAATATATATGAGGCTTACGAAATTCCACGCAGTGAAAAAAAATTGTTGCATTTATTAAAAGTTCAATAATCTTAGCACCATTATCGTTAGGTGGTAACATTATTACGGACTGTGCTATTTATCACCATCCGAGTCATGATGATTGGGCAGAAGTAAATAGGGTACCCGTTTTCGGAGTTATGTCGTTATGTTATATTGCAAAAAAATGATATGGCAGAAGTGGTAATGGTAAATTCCGAGGAAGCAAGAATTATGAGGGGAGATACTGTTTTCGGTGTCAATAAAGCAGGAATTGAACTTATTGATTTTATGAAAAAGATGCAGTCAATTCTCATAAGAAAATATACTTGGGCAAAAAAAGAACAGAATGACAATGAATATTATGAAATTGTATTAGTGTCTGCACAAGGGATAAAATGTGGAGATTTGCCCGAAGAATTAGATGCAGCTTTAAATGAACTTCAAAAAAAAATAAAAGATTGAAGAAAAAAATAATATTTTTTAAGAGCAGAGGAAAAATTCAGAATGTCAAATCAAGCTGAATTTAAGACATTTGTTTCTAATATAGAAGATACTGCTATTCGGAATATGGTTGAGAATAATATACAGACATATATAAAATCATTTATCAGTGATTTATCAAATGTTGAAGTGGAAATGAATTTAGAGTATTTACAAAAAAGTACATGATAATATTCTAAATCAAAAATGCATTATCAAAGGATTACAATTTGATTCTTGCATACATAAATATAAGGTTAAGAAATGATGAAATGTATGAAGATAATATTTTAAAGGACTTTGATATAGAACAAGACGTAATCTTGATTTTTTTTCAAAGGAAAGTATTACAATGCTCAAATGAAACTTGTGTATGAGGATATTGAAGAAGGTATTACACCGCCTGAGGAATGTTGGGATTGGACAGACAGCATTGGCTTAACACCTTTACATTATGCAATTATTTTAAATCAAACGGATGTAATTGTAGATTTTTTTAAGAGATAAATTATGGACGATAAGTGATGATACGGATAGATTGTATGATTATAGTACGGTAGCTTTTTTATTTATCTGTGAGTTACAGACAAGACATTTGTTTACTGACAACAGAAACCTTGATAAAAAAAAGAAAAAAATATGTTGACGAATTAAAGAAAGAGTGTGAAGAAAAAAAGAAATCAAGCAAAATCAATCGTGGACTACACACCAACAAGTTACAAAGAGAACTTAGAATTGCTTATGAAGAAAGAGATTATGGGGCAGTACAAAATTTAAGAGTCAATATTGAAACTTTGACTGAACAGTCTAAAAAATTTAAGAGAAGAAATAAAAGGATTTGCAGATAGAATATAATGAATTAGAATTTGAAATAAAAAAGATGAATTGAACGATAAGATTAACAGTGTAGATTTGTATATTCGAGAGTTGGAAAAAAGTGATGATGAATTTGTCAGCTTAATATTAGCTGTTTTTAAGAACAACGAATTGTTATACCATATACTTAGTGACAGCACGAATGATGTATTGCTATATATTTATCAATCTTTTTTGTTTGTCGTACCGAATGATATAAGATTAAATTTAATGTACTATGATAATCCGTTTGGAGAAGTAAAGAAAAATAAGCAAACTAAATCTGAGTATAAATATTCTAAAAGGAATACCAAAAGCAATAGTAATAATACAAACAGATATACTTGTACATTAAATGTGGACAGACCTTATGGCAGTAGTTGGTTTTCTCCTCAAGCACATAGTGATGAAAATATATTGAATGCAGAGTATCGAAAACTTGCAAAACAATATCATCCTGACTTGTGTAAACAAAATGATGCAAAGGAAATATTTCAAGAAATTACAAATGAAAAAAAATAATATATTAAATAATATAGGATAACTATGAACACTGAAAGTTAATACTTTCGGTGTTTTTTTATTGGAGGCGAAGTTATGAAGAATTACAAATTTGGATATGCGAGAGTATCAACTGAGGAGCAGGTACTTGACAGACAGATTGATATGTTATCGGAGTATGGTGTTAATCAGATATACAGTGAGAAGATGACTGGCACAAAACGTAATCGTCCGGAGCTTGAGAAAATGCTTGACAGATTATCGGAGGAGATACTGTTGTGATAGAATCACTTTCAAGGTTAGGTCGTTCGACAAAAGATTTGATTGAACTTATGGAGTTATTCAATAAGAAAGAAAGTCAATCTTGTTTTCACTTAAAGAAAACATAGACACAACTACGGCAACCGGTAAGCTATTGTTTACATTAATAAGTGCTATAAGTCAATTTGAGCGTGACTGTATTGCAGACAGAACAAGAGAAGGACTTTCCGCCGCTCGTGCGAGAGGGCGAAAAAGGCGGCAGACCGCCGATAAGCAGTGAATTGATTGACAAGGCAAAAAAGACTGTACGATACAAAAGAATATACCATGTCCGAAATTGAAGAACTTACCGGAGTAAAACGTGCTACTTTATACCGGCATTTGAAAAAAGTAAAAATGGGTATGATATTTTCATAAAAGGTAGGTTTTTGAGATATTGATTTTGAGATGAGTTTTGATACGGAATTAAAGGTTTTGAGATGGATTTATGATACAATTTCAAAATGTTTCAAAAACGATGGTTTTATATATGACTATTAATCAAGTCATTAATCAACAAAATGATTGATGATTTGATTTTTGATGTGATGGAATGATATAATCAAATCAAGAGGTGAGAGCATTGACAAACAACCGTCGTTTGAAATAAATAAATGTATCATGGCAGATGTAATAGAGATTGCGGAGCTTGTAGGCAGAGCAAGTGTTACAGATAAAATATCGATGAATTCTACACCGCAACAAACAGAATACAAACCAATATATTCATCACTTGCGATAGAACAAAATACTCTTGATATCTATTTTTTGTCGGATAAATATATACGATAACAAAAGAAAGGTGTATAAATATGAATTTAGAAGAAGTTTTTCCGAGGGCATCTATAGAAGAAAAGGAATATACAATTGAAAAAAGATAGAAAGATTGTTGGGGGATAATAATGAGGTATTGTTAAATTATGATAATGGTGATTACCTAGATGATATAGAACATATTTTCGAAATTATAAAAAATACTGTATCAATAGTATTAAAAATAGCAATGAGACCATTTATGTTTAAACATAAAGTTAAAAGCGTCAAAGAATTATTAGATTTGTATCATTATGATTTTAAAATATTAGAAATCATAACATTATTTAAAACACTTGACGATATGAAAGATCAATTTACACAAACATCTGTATACAGCATCATAAATAATTATGAACAACAGTATCAAAGGAATAGCGATGTGAAAATTGATGCAAAAAGAAAAACGTATAAAAAAATTACATAAAGAAAATAAAAGTCGTAATGATGAACATCTTAAATATTTTGGTTATTCAAATGAAATGGAAATGAAAGAAAAGGTGAAAGATATTGATTATTATAATTTTCTTTTTAGATAATAAAAAATAGGGATATTTTTTGTATTATGATACAAAAGCGATTAATAAAGATATGATAGAGACTTTTATTAAAGGTTATGATGAAATAGAAAAAAGAGGCAGATATTAATAGATTTAAATTAGACTTTTTTCTGGAGAGAGATTCCAAGATAAATATTATGGCTGCTTGGGCATTTGCTATTGCTAATTTAAAAAATGTAGATGAAACTGTAATAAGTAGCAGAAAAAACGATGTGAAAAAATTGCATTGTTATAATCCTTTAAAAAATGAACTTGATATTTTTATATTATTCACACCAAATTGAAGATAAAGCGTGCAAAAGATGTTTATCAAGTCTTTTTTTGATGTAAAAGGTAGAACTATTGAAACTGGACTTTATATTGGCGAAGACATAAATAAAGTAATATCTAACCCACTATTAAATATACTCAAGTTGAATGATATAGTTTTTGGACTTGAAAAAATTTGCAAATTATGGGGGTTAGGGTTTGAAAAAAATAAACGAAACAATACAATGGATAAATGAATTAGATGTAATTTCAGAATACACAAAATGCTGTGTATCAATTATCTTTGCAAAATATGTTTATAAATAACAAATTTAATATAAATGCGAAATATAAAAAAAAGAGAATGCAACTATTTGAACAGAGAAATTTCTGAGTATATAGATGAGATTATGTATAGTAATAGCTCTTGCGAATATTTTGATAAATCTTTTTGGATATATGAAAGATGGAGAATATCATATGATGAAAAAAGAATGCAGAACTATCGATCTGTGATAAAATACCTAAATAGGATATATGTAAATAAGTGATTATTTGTATAGTTTTAAATAAAATGCATTTTTTATACCCTTAAAAATGAAGTGTTTCAATGATATTATAATGGCAGGATATGAGTCCTGCCATTTTCATTTGTTGAAAATAAGGTCAATTATCCTTATATTAAATATTTAAGGAGGCAGTTAAAATGCAAGATGAAAAACTAAATAATAATCAAAATGTTATGACAGATAAAAATGGACGTTACATTATTAAATCGTCATTGAGAGGCAAAGTGAGTTTGGAAAGACAAAGTCACTATGGATGAAACAACTAAATCAAAGAAAACTGTAACAAATTTGGCAGACTGTGCAATTAAGAAGAACGACAAGCATGACGGGTTACAACGTGACGCTGACGGCAGAATAATCATAAAGTCATCCGGGGCAATCAGAGAGGATGTTAAGTCGAATCAAAAAGATGCAATTTCAGAATCCACTAAGCAGTTGTTCGAACTGTTGGGCGATTTTGAGAAATCAGAAAAATCACATTCCGAGAAGTCAAAAACTAAACACAAAAGCTCCAAACGCTTTAAAGACAAATCATTAAAACGTAGGAAAATTAAGCAAATTGCACGCAAGGTTGAAATGTTGAAAGAGGAGGCTTTTAAAGGGTGCCAGTCCGAACGTTTCATCAATTATAAGTGAACTATTTAGCGCGAGTAATTTTATTGCAAGCTGTCAAGATGAAATATACTATTACGACAAGGCACATGGGTGCTTTGTAAAACGTGTAGCATCATATGTTAAGCGTGATCTGATGAATCAATTTTCTAATGACGAAAGGCTTGTTGTTTCGGCTGATAATGTAAATAAAGCCTACAAACATCTGCTGTTGAACCCTGATATTCAACGAGACTTAACGCAAATGATAAATTTGCCGCTGATTAATTGTGAGAACGGTGTATACAACTTGGAAACGGGTGAGCTTGAAAAACACTCTCCGCAGTTTGGATTTACATCATACATTCAAGCAAAAAATATGATAAAAACGCTAAAGGCAAAGTATTCAAGCGATTTTTTAAAAGATATTACAGCAGGTAATAAAGATAGCATTCAATTCTTGCAGGAAGTGATCGGCTACCTACTTTCAACATACGTTTGGGCGAAAAAGGCATTTATCTTCTATGGTGTACCGAATTCAGGAAAATCTGTACTTCTAAATGTAATAGGTAAAATTATTGGAAAGGAAAATGTGAGCAATGTCGCTTTACAACAATTATCAGATTCATGCCATGTTGCACAATTAAAGGACGCAACAGTGAATATCGCATCAGATTTACCGCAAGCACCTATTAAGGATATCGGAGTTTTTAAGAGTGTTGTATCAAGCTTGGATGTCATAGAGACCAAGGAATTGTACAAAAATCCAACCAGTCAGCCATGTTATTGCAAGCTTGCATTTGGAACAAATCAATTTGTACCTCTTAATCGACTTGATGCCAACAATGCTGCAGCATTTTTTGAACGACTTATTATTGTTCCGTTCACAAAATCAATTCCGGAAGGACAAAGAAATTTAAACATTGCCGAAGAACTTTTCGAAGAACGTGATTATATTTTAACGTGGGCAATCAAAGGTTTAAAAACGTTTGGTTGAAAACAACTTTGTATTTAGTTTGACTAAAGAGTCGAAAGCTGTTTTGTTATTGTATAAATCACGTTATTGCCCAGAACAAGTGTTTTTTGAAAAATATCTTGAATTTAAGGAAGATTCACTTATATCAAGAGTAGAAGTGCAAAAGCGTTATGAGGAATTCGCATACAAAGGAACGTAAACGTTAAGTCGCATGACATACTGAACTATATAACGTTGAACTATTCACAGGTCAAGTTAGAACGTAAACGAATTAACGGTTCTAAAAATCCGATTGCTGCTTATGAAGGTTTAGCTTTTACAAAGTAAAACTTGTGCCGCTGTGCCGAAATTTTTCACAAAAGTTTTTTATAATATATCTATATTATATCATATTTTAAAAAATTTTTCAAGTTTTTTCGGCACACCGGCACATATAACATGGAATTTAATTCATACCATTTTATAGGAGGTGATACTATGCACATTAAAATCAGACCGCCAAAGAGTAAGCAAATACTTGAATCTGAATTATTGAAGATACTTTCGAGGAAGCCGATTAAACGCAGATAATATACATAAAACAAGTGGAAAGGAGGTGCGGTATAATGAGAATGGCGGCATATTGTCGTGTCAGCACAGAGAAAGAGGAACAACTATCTTCTCTTGAAAATCAGCGAGAATTTTTCGAGCAGTACGCTGACAAAGAGGGCGATACGTTGGTGAAAATATACGCTGACGAGGGTATCAGCGGCAAAAGCATGAACAAGCGTGAAGCATTTACTCAACTTTTGGAAGATTCCAAAATAGGAGCATTTGACTATGTTGCAGTAAAAGACATAAGCCGATTTGCCCGTAACACATCTGATTTCTTATACGGTATCCGCACCTTGCGTTCCAATGGTGTTGATGTCAGATTTCTGTCGAATAATCAGACGGTTATAGGTGAAAGTGAATTTGTATTGACGGTGTTTGCCGCACTTGCACAAGAGGAAAGTTCGGACTTGTCGAAGCGTGTAATTTTCGGCAAACGTCAAAATGCCAAAAAGGTCGTGTCCCGAATGTGGTTTACGGCTACAACAAAATAGATACATATACACTTGAAATTAATGTACAGGAAAGCTATATTGTGCAGTTGATGTTTAAGTGGTATATAGAGGGGAAGGCACGAGGCGGATAGCCATTAAATTAAATGAAATGGCTATCCCGACAAAAAAAGCAAGCTAAATGGGTTCCTAAAACCATACGCAGGATTTTGCAAAATCCGATATATATAGGTAAGATTATAAATAATAAAAGCGTCACAAAGGATTTTCTTTCGGGAACAAGAGAAGCAATTCCGCAGGAGGAATGGTACATACATGAACGCCCTGAACTTAGAATAATCAGCGATGATGATTTTGAGCTTGTTCAGCAGAAAATTAAAGAAAGACAAGAGCAATATAAAAAATGACAATCCCGGTAACAGATTTTCAAACCGACACTTGTTTTCAAATTTGATTAAATGCGGTGAGTGCGGCAAAAGCTTTACCGCAAAGGTGTATCAATGGAAAAATCGTTATGTGAGATACCGTTGTTGTGTGCATAACAATAACGGTAATGCTCATTGTACAAACAGTGTTACTGTTGATGAGCAGGAACTGCTTAATGAAGTCAAATCTATCTGCTTACGGCAATAGAAGATAAAAAGCGTTTGCGGATAAGCTGATGAAACAATATCAAGCACAAACGACAAATGTTGATGTGTCGAAATTGACTGATACAAGACAGTCACTTGAAAAACGTCGGAGTAAATTTAAAGAAATGTTTGCGGCGGATATTATCACAATGGACGAACTCAAAAAAAGAAATGTCCGCTATTGACGAGGGCATGCGAAGTATTGATGAGGAATTAAAAGTGTATGATGAAATTCAGAAAAAAGCCACGCACATTGATGATATACATAAAGATATTGAGCAAATTCTCATGCAGAACGAATATACCAATGACGATATGCGGCGGATAATTGAAAAAAAGATAGTTGTGTATCCGGATAAGTCGGTGGAGATATTTATGAAGTAAAATATAACGTTGATAAAGGTAAAAAATTGTGTTATACTTAAATTATACAATACGGGAGGCGAGAATATGTTACTGACAAACGGTAAAAAAGAATACCAATAGGCTATGAAGATTTCAAACAGCTTATAGACAGCGGCTTTTATTATGTTGATAAGTCAATGCTTATCTATGAACTTCTGCATAGCGGCGGACAGAATAACTTAATAACTCGCCCAAGACGTTTTGGAAAAACACTGAATTTTAGTATGCTTAAATATTTCTTCGATATAAATGAAAAGGATAACGCTTATCTTTTTTGACGGACTGAAAATATCGGAGCATTATGAAGAATTGGCTATGTACAGAAATACTCACCCTGTTATTACGTTGTCTTTGAAGTGTGCGAAGCAAGGTGATTACGACAAGGCGATTTACAGTCTACGACATGAAATTCAATACCAATTCAAAAAATACAGCGATGTATTGAAAAGTGAAAAAAATAGATGTGAACGACAGAAAAAGAGCAGAAGAAATAATGGCAAAGGATGTGCCGGATACTGTTTTAGGTGATTCAATAAAGCTTTTGTGCTTATGTCTCAAAAAAACAGTATTACGGTGTAAATACGATTATTCTTATTGATGAATATGATGTCCCGCTTGAGGACGCATATTTTTCGGGATATTATGATAAAATGGTTCAATTTATTCGTTCATTGTTTGAATCTGCTTTAAAAACAAACTCAGCATTAGAGTTTTCTGTAATTACAGGTTGTCTTAGAATATCAAAAGAAAGTATTTTTACCGGACTTAATAATCTTGCGGTAAATTCAATACTTTCAAATAAATATTCGAAAGTTTCGGATTTGTGCAATCTGAAGTAGACGAATTGATGAAATATTATAATATAGAAGAAAAATCGCAACTTATGAAAGAAGTGGTATGACGGATATTTGTTCGGAAAATCTGAAGTATATAATCCGTGGAGTGTACTTAACCAAACAAAGAGTGGTTTGATGATAAAGATATATTGGCAATGCCATGGTGGGCGAATACAAGTTCAAATAATATTATCAGAACATTAATTGGTCAAGCAGATGATGAAACAAAGGGTATTATTGAAAATTTAATTCATGGCGGAAGCGTAGAAACTGTATTAAAAGAAACAGTAACGTACGGTGATTTGACTGAAAATAATGAAAATATATGGAGCTTTCTGTTTCTTTACCGGCTATCTTAAAATCAAAGAGATAGTCAAAACAGGTGAATTGACGGGCGAGCCTACAATCTATTCACTTGTCATTCCTAATCTTGAAATAAAAAGCTGTTATACAGATATAATAATTCAATATTTTGAAATATATAAAAAGGCAATTAATAAAGATAATTTGTATAAAGCTTTGCTCGGACGTAATGCACAAGACTTTTCGGAGCAAATAACTGATTTGTTGAGAAAAACTATAAGCTTTTTTTATGACAGTACGGAATCATTTTATAATGGCTTAATATCAGGATTGCTGTCGGGTAATGTGTACTATAAGGTAGAATCGAATCGTGAAACCGGTGACGAGCGTAGTGATTTGGTTTTGTATCAACAAGATGTGGCACAAAATGCAGTGATTTTAGAATTTAAAGTGTGTGGTAAAAATGAAACGGCAGATGATGCCGCCAAACGTGCATTAAAACCAAATAAATGACCGTGACTATGCATCAAAAGCAAGGGAAGAAGACGGTTACAAAAATATTATCAAATACGGAGTGGCGTTTAAAGGTAAAATGTGCTATGCGATTGTGGAATCATAATAGGATGATCTTATGATGAAGGAGGAATTCTATTTGACAAAGGAAAAAAGATGAAATAACTATTCGTTCAAGTGCGGCAGAATATCTGACTTATATTGCATCTGTAGGAGACCAAGCTGATAGCATTGAGATGCGTTACGAGGATGAGAATATATGGTTGACACAGAAAATGATGGCAACATTATATGATATAGATGTTCGCACAATAAACTATCATATAAAAAAAGATTTTTAGTGATAGTGAATTGCAGGAGAATTCAGTTATCCAAAAATTTCGGATAACTGCTGCAGACGGAAAAACTTATAATACAAATCACTACTCATTAGAGATGATTATAGCAGTAGGATTTAAGGTTAATTCTGAACGTGCCGTACAGTTTAGAAAATGGGTTAATCAAATAGCAAAAGATTACACTATCAAAGGTTGGGTTATGGATGATGAAAGGTTAAAGCGTGGAACATATCTAACAGAAAAGTATTTTGATGAACAGTTAGAACGTATTCGTGAAATACGAGCAAGCGAAAGAAAGTTTTATCAGAAAATCACTGACCTTTATGCAACGGCGATAGATTATGATAGAAATTCGGCAACAACCAAGAGGTTTTATGCAACAGTTCAGAATAAAATGCATTATGCCGTTCATGGACATACAGCGGCTGAATTGATTGTAGAAAGGGCAGACCATACAAAAGAGCATATGGGATTAACTACATGGGCAGATTCACCGAATGGAAAGATTAAGAAAAGCGATGTTATAATTGCCAAGAATTATTTGAGTCAAGATGAGATGAGGCAATTAAATCGTATGGTTACGGCATACTTAGATTTTGCAGAAAGTATGACATTAAGACATATTCCGCTGACAATGCAAGATTGGGAGAAACGTCTTAATAGTTTCGTTGAGATGTTTGAATATGGAATTTTTAAAGGACGCAGGTAAAGTGTCTGCTGAGATTGCAAAGCTTCATGCAGAAACTGAATTTGAAAAGTATAGAATCATTCAAGATAGATTGTTCATGTCGGATTATGATAAATATTTATTGGAATTAGAGGAAAATGCAAAGAAGTAGTTTCACGATTTTGAGATAAAATAAATATTTAAAAGAATATGGCTACACCCCTACTCACGGTAAGAGAGGGGGTGCGGACATATTCTTGGACTCCTAAAGGAGTAAAATAAATGTATACAAAAGAACAGAAAGAGCGAGCGTTGAAGGAATTTGAACGATTGGGATCAGTACAAGCAGTAGTAACACTTCTTGGTTATCCATCAAGGCATACCTTGTATGAGTGGTACAGAAAGAAAATAGCAGACATTACCGATTATCATGGTTCACTTGATAAAGAATATATAATCAAACAAAAATATATTAATAAACCAAATCATCCGCGCAATCCTGATACAAGTTTAAAATTAGATGTAATTAAACGTTGCTTTTCTCTTGGTGAAGGTGTAGAATATGTATCAAGAGATATTGGTTACAGTCGTACCAGTATATATTCATGGTACCGCAAATATAAGAAATTTGGAGTGGCAGGTCTTATGTCATCTAAGAAACAAATAAAAAGAAAATATAGATTTTAATATAGAACCTTCCGAGCAACAGGATATCTCAGAATTGCAGGATCAAATCAAACAATTACAAATGGAAGTAGATATACTAAAAGAAGCTTTAGGTTTATTAAAAAAAAGATCAAGGCATCAATATGATGAAACTGAAAAAAATCATGAAAAAGTAGTGGTTATTGATGCCGTTGAAGATAAGTATCCACTGCAGCAGCGTTTAAAATGTCTATGTATGGCGAAAAGTAGTTACTATTATCAGAAGTCTGTGATGAAACGCCCTGACAAATATGCAAAAATCCGTGTACAAATAAAAATGATTTTTCAAAAAAACAGAAATTGCTATGGATATAGACGTATTTTACGAAGAACTCAAGAAAATAGGTGTTACTGTTTCAGAGAAAATTGTACGACGTATTATGAAAGAAGAAAATTTAACAGTACCAATAAAACGTATAAAAAAAATATAGCTCATATAAAGGCGAAATCACACCGGAGGTAGACAATATAATTAATAGGGATTTTCACGCAGAACGTCCTAATACAAAATGGTTAACCGATATAACCGAATTTGCCATTCCTGCCGGGAAGGTATATTTGTCTCCGATTATTGATTGTTTTGATGGTATGGTTGTAAAATGGAATATCAGAACAACTCCGGATTCTATCTTGGTCAACAAAATGCTCGAAGATGCTATTAGCACATTGGCACCATATGAACATCCTCTTGTACATACGGATAGAGGGTGCCATTATCGATGGTCCGGATGGATAGAACAGATGCGAGTTGCCGGGCTAACACGGTCTATGTCAAAAAAAGGCTGTTCACCTGATAATGCAGCTTGCGAAGGATTTTTCGGTAGATTAAAAAATGAAATGTTTTATGGACGTTCATGGATAGGTGTCACGATGGATGATTTCATAAATGAGCTTAACAGCTATATTAATTGGTATAACACAAAACGAATAAAAAAATCTCTCGGTTATATGAGCCCGGTAGAGTACAGACATAGCCTTGGATTATCAGCATAAAATAGTCCAAGAATATGTCCGCACCCCCTCTCCACGGTAATAGAATCAGATTAAAAATACCAATACTGCCATCATCGCAGTATTGGTATTTTTTTTTGTTTCTTATAAAAAAATAATAAATAGTATTTTTGACAATTGATTAAAACGAAGTTTGAAATATAGGCAAATCTTTTTTCGTGTTTAGATTTTCTTAATCCGCATATTTCTTGAAATTTTCAGCCTGCTCAAGAACTTCTTTGTAAACATCATCAATGGTTACCGGAGGATATCCAAATTCATCTAACAAAAGAATCAAATCAACTTGTAGGTTTGCCTTAATATCATCACGGGCAGACCAATCGGTATAGCGTGACTTATCATCAACAATCAGCTTTATCCTCTTGGATAATTCAATCATTTTATCGTCCGGATATTCAAACTCATACTTCTTAGCAACTGTTTTCAAAATATCATAGAAAGCCTTTTCTTCATAATCTACGCCCATATTCTTGAATGAGTTTCTTTTCTGTTTTCAGTTCAGACAACAACTGTGCAAGTTGCTCTGCAACATCATCAAGGACTTCGTTGGCATACGCTTCATCACGACGTCGGTTATTATACTCATCAACAACTTTCTTGAGTCTGTCTGCAAATTCCACACCCATAATTTTATTAACTTTCTTAAACTCGTCAATCGCCTGAGAAAGAAGTCTTTGAAGTATCTTAATTTTCGTATTCGGCAACTGAATAGCATTTATCTTATCCATATACTCATCGCTGAAAATATCAACCGATATATGTTTTCCGGTTTCAAACAATTCCTCAATGCCATCAGACTGAATTGCACCCTCAAGCATTTTGCGGACACGAGCGTTCATCTGCTCAATATCCGGTGCATCGCCTTTTGTCAACTTGAAAAGGATAGAACGGACAGCACAATAAAAATGGATATAATCCTTATCTTCATCGGAGAATTTCTCACTTGAACTACAAAGGTTAAATGCCTGTTTCATTCTCTTGACTGCTGCCATAAATCTTCTTTCCAGTTCTTCAGACAACTGCACATACTCAACCGCACGGTTCAGGCAGGCAAGCTGTTCGGTAGGCGAACCATTGAAGAAATCACTGCTGTTAAAGTTATGGAACATCTGACCGAGAACTTCTAACTGGTCTTTTACAATCGTGATGGACTGCTCAACACCTTCAAATTCTTCGCTCTCAAAATTTGTATATTTCTTGAGGGCAGTGTTCATGTTTTTTTTGATACCTATGTAGTCAACAATCAAGCCTTTATCCTTGCCCTCGCATACACGATTTACACGGGAAATCGTCTGAATAAGGGTATGCTGCTGAATAGGCTTATCAATGTAAATCGTATCAAGCTCCGGCACATCAAAACCAGTCAGCCACATATCTACAACAATGGCAATCTTAAAGTTTGACTTCGGATTTTTTAAACTGACGGTCAAATTCTTTCCTATCCTCTTTTTGTGCCAAGCATATCAAAGAGGTCTTTTTTTCATCATCTTTATTACGAGTCATAACCAACTTAATTTTTTCCATTGGCTTCAACTCTTTTTTATCTTTTTCACTCAGAACAACCCCGTCATCACAAATCTTCTTTTCTGTCCATTCCGGTCTGAGTTCCTTTACTATTTTATAGAAATCGTATGCTATATTTCGGTTGGAACATACAAACATTGCTTTGCCTGCTACAGTTGCACCTTCTGCCACACGGGTTTCATAATGTTTGATAAAGTCCTCCGCAACAGCACACGAAGTCTGTCAGGGTCGCCAATAATAACCTCCATTTTGGCAACTGCCTTCTGGCTTTCTTCTACTTGATGTTCATTTGCTCCCTCAAGCTCACACTGTGCATAATATTCTTCAATCTGTCTTACCTTGTCCTGATTAAGCATAACCTTAGCTGCACGACCATCGTAAACAAGATTAACTGTAATACCGTCCTTAACAGCTTCCGTCATTGTATATGCGTCTACAACACCACCAAAGACTTCGATTGTTCCATCAACCGGAGTTCCGGTAAATCCAACATAAGTTGCATTTGGTAAAGAGTCGTGCAGATACTTGGCAAAGCCATAGGTTTTCTGAACACCTGACTCTGTAATCTTAACCTTTTGGTCGAGATTGATTTGGCTTCTGTGTGCTTCATCAGAAATACAAATAACGTTCGTTCTGTCTGTAAGAAGCTGCAAATCCTCTGTAAATTTCTGAATGGTAGTCAGATAAACACCGCCACTCTCTCGTCCCTGAAGCTCCTCACGAAGTTTCTCACGGGACTCAATACTTACAACAGTTTCATCTCCGATATATTTCTTTGAACCTACAAACTGTTTGGAAAGCTGGTCATCAAGGTCTGTTCTGTCCGTAATAATAAGAATAGTCGGAGAAGAAAAGTATTTGCTTTTCATCAGCATACGGGTAAGGAAGAGCATTGTATAACTCTTGCCGCAGCCTGTCGCTCCGAAGTATGTACCACCTTTACCATCTCCTTCAGGGCGAAGATGAGCCTTGATATTCTCATACAATTTATTTGCCGCAAAGAACTGTGGATAACGGCACACTATCTTCAAATCCTTATCTGAGTTATCCGGAAAATAAATAAAATCTTTGATAACTTCAAGTAAACGGTCTTTTCGGAAAAGTCCTTTTACCATTGTCACAAGGGAATTGATACCGTCCAGTTCTTTATCGTCTGAGTTTATCTTTCTCCACGCATAGAAGAAATCATACGGGCTGAAGAAAGAACCATATTTATTATTTGCTCCGTCACTGATAACAACAAACGCATTATATTTAAAAATTTCCGGAATATCTCTACGGTAACGAATTGTAAGCTGCTTATATGCGTCCATTATGGTCGTATTCTCTTGTACCGCACTCTTAAATTCAAGAACAACAACAGGAATACCATTTACGAACACAATGCCATCCGGAATACGCAACTGATTATTTACGCCTTCAATTTCAAACTGATTAACCACTTTGAAAATATTGTTTTCGGGAGTGTCGAAATCAATAAGTTCAATATAGAGGTCTTTCTGCGTTCTATCCTCACGATTAAGAATAAATCCATCGCAGAGCAACTTAAATACAGCTTTGTTTGCTTCATAAATCGTACCGGAAATATTACGCAGCATTAGAATGACACTATCCACCTCACTCGGTGTAATACCGTCTTTCGCATACCGATTATAGAGGTATTGCTTCAGGTCGTCCGTAAGCAGAACCTCTGTCCTTTCTCTGTGTATCTGGTCGCCACTGACATAGGTGTACCCCTCGTCTTTGAACAACTCCATTATTGACATTTCCAATGCGTGTTCATTAAAATTTGCCATTGCGTTCACTCCTTTTATACGCTCTGTGTTTTATAAAATATCAGCAAAATATCTGTTCTTCTTTTTAGTAAATACAACTTGTGACGGGAATAAATTTTCTCCCATATTCGCCATTCCAATAGCCGTCAATGCCCAATCGCTCAATTCTTCCGGCAAGCGATAACAAATCGGATTATCCTCATTTGAAATTGTAATCAACGGAATACCCAATTTATCCATTCCAACAGATAAAACCATTTCCGTTTGACTGCCTTCAGCAATTTCAAGAACAGGTTGCTTCGTAATATCAAAATAAACTTTTGCTCCACGACGGTTTAGGAAATACTCCTCATCATTTTTATCAATAAAGTCTATCGGTAATTTGCTTCGCCTGCGGTTAAAATAATCAGATAACTGCTGACAAACATATCCATTAAAATATTCGCCCTGCATTTCAAGTTTCTCATTGATAATCTGTTCTTTTTGTTCTCAAAATGAGTCATATAGCCAAGTAGTCCTATAAAGCATACCAAGTCATCGGAATAAATTCCTGCATACGACTTATACCAAACATTATCCCATTCGCAAATTATCTTATATAACCTTTTATATAAGTCCAGTTGAGTTTCATTAAGCTGAAACCATTTTGCATTTAACAGTTTTTTCTCTACTCCCTCTGCAATGGAATGATAGTGCAATTCATCACACAAGGCTTTTAACAGCTTTGAAATGATACCCGCCATCATATCCGCCATACGCAAGCCGCAATTATCTTTTGAATTTCCCTCTGTTACATTAGACAGCCCTATTTCACACGCAGCCTGCATTGTTCTACTGGCTTCGTTCTTCTCTCCCTCTTTATCTAAAACTAAGGCATAATTCTTAATCTGTTCTTCCTGCAAGTATTTCGTAAAACCACTAAACGGCATACGATAATCCCATTGCAGTTCTGGAATAGCTGAAATATCGTCCAAAATATACAGTATATTTTCAAAGGCTTCATTCTCCTGCTCTTTCAGACTCATATTTGAACGGTTACATTCAATTCGTTCTCTAAAAAATCTTTTCAATTCCTCTACAAATTCTTTTGAATTATCATCATAAATACTTTGGATAACATTCTGCGGACGATATGCAACAAGAGCCTTTGTAATGGAATACTTAACTGCATCTGCATCTATAATGAAGTTATTCTGATAACCTATAAAAAGCTGCAAAACTAAATATTCTATCTTACTTGCAACAGAAAAATACAGCTTGGTACTTTCATCGAAAATGGATAAGAAGTCCATTATAAACTGTGTGTTGGTTTTATCAAGCGAAGCAAATCCACATTCAAACTTCTTTTGCTTCAAAGTTGTACTTTTTAATTCGCCATTTCCATCTTTACGGTCAGCATATTTATTTTCAAAATCTTCATATTTTTGAAAACTTCTTTTTCCTTTTCTTTCGCCCAACCAACTACAACCGTAACAAAATTATCGTAATAATTTGGAGCAGTTACGGTATTATAGTTGATTTTTCTACTGTGTTCTGACTCATCGTAATAAAATTTATATGTATCCATAACTGTTCCATCTCCTTTCGGTTAAATAATAATTTATAAATGAGGAGGATACAAAAATGAAAAAAAAAAACTAATAGCTTTAGCGCTGATGGGAGTTATGTCGTGCAGTGTGCTTGCAGGGTGCTCACAGGGTAAGGTTGCCGAAAAGGACGGCAAGGTTTATGTGTATGATGGCACTTGGCCCGAAGAATCAGCGGTTGACGGTGTAAAAAGATATGGAAGCATTCAGAGATGATTTCCAAACAGAAAATCCCGATATTGTCATTGTAGATGATGCAGGTAATTATATTGATCCGCAAACCTATGCCGCAAAAAAGCAAACGCAAAGCAACTGCCGACCTTTAATTATATGATGTTTACAGATGTTAAGGCAAATGCAAAAGCGGGATATTTGCGTGACATTACCGAGATTATGAAGAAGAACGGGCTTGATACCGCGCTTAATGACCAAATGCTTGATTTGGTGACGTATGATGGTAAAATTTATGGTATTCCTGATAATGCCTATGCCCAGGGATTGGAAATAAATCTAAATTTATTTGAGCAAGCAGGTCTTATTGAGAATGGAAAACCGAAAGTTCTAACACTTGGCAGGAATTGGCTGAAACAGCAAAGGTTATAAGAGAAAAAATCAGGAAAAGCAGGCTATGCACTCCCAACAATAAACAATCAGGGCGGCTGGCATTTTATGAATATAGCGTGGTCATATGGTGTTGAGTTTATGAAGCAGGAAAATGACGGTTCATACACAGCTACGTTTGATTCTCAGGAAATGAGAGATGCGTTGCAGTATATGTATGATTTGAAATGGAAGTACAATGCGCTTCCTGATGATATTGCTATTGATAAAGCTGGATTGGAATCAATGTTTGGTTCTGATGAGGTTGCTATGATGATTGCAGACCCACCTACTCAATCGCTTACAACAGCCTATGATATGAATATTGACGCAATATATGCTGACCGTGTACCGGCAGGACCGAGTGGAAGATTTGCACAGATGGGCGGCGGTATAGTTGTATTTTCACCCGAAGCAACAGATGCTCAGGTAGAAGCGGGCATTAAAATGGATGAAGTTCAGAGGAAAGGAAACCCCTACAATTACAGAGGAAGAAAAAAAGAGCGTCAGGGCAAATCATATGAGAATGACAGAAGCAAAAATTATATCATATTGCCTAAACAACCTATGACAATATGGAAAACGGGCGATAGATATGAGGAGGATATAAAGCTACGCGCGCAATACACAAATGTTAAGGCTGAAAATTATGAGAATTATCTCAATATGGAGGACGTAACGATTAAGCCTGAAGAACCTGTATGTTGTCAGGAGTTGTATGCGATTTTGGATAAGCTGATTCAGGAAGTGTTTACTAATGAAAATGCAAATATAGATGAGCTTGTAAAAAACAGCTAATAATGATTTTCAGGTTAATCACTTAGATAAAATGGATTAACAGAAATTGAAAGGAAGTGCAGGAATGAAACAGAGAAAAAAAAATATAGCCTGCAAAAACGGCGGCTATCATTGGGCGGCAAGGATATTTCCGGCTGGATTTTTAGTTATTCCTACTATACTGCTGTTTTTTGTTTATAGTGTGGCGTCCTATATATATCGGAATGAAGTATTCGTTTTATTCGCTCAAAGGCTTCACTCCTGTTGAATTTGTGGGTCTTGAAAACTTTAAAGATGTGTTGACAGATACAAATTTTATGCAGACGCTCAAAAACACTTTGTTATATGTGTTTTTGGTCGTTGATTGTAGGGCTTCCGCTTCCGTTTATATGTGCGGTAATTGTAAACGAGCTTTGGGTCGGACGGACAATTTTAAGACACTGAGTTATCTTCCATGTGTTATCCCCGCAATGGCGGTATATCTGATTTGGAAGATGATATATCTTGAAGGCGATGGCGGTTTATTGAATATGCTGTTATATTATTTGGGACAGGAACCGGTAAAGTGGCTTGCAAATAAGAATATTGTAATTTTACTTATTATTATAACTATGTCATGGAGCGGCTTTTGGAAGTACAATGATTATGTACTTGGCATCGCTCCAAGGCATAAACCGTGAGCTATATGAAGCTGCAAGAATTGATGGAGCAGGATTTTGGGGCAGAATACGCTATGTCCTGTTCCCTCATATGCGTGGCATAGTGCTTTTAATGGCTATAAGGCAAATAATATCTGTATTCCAAATTACAGAGCAGCCTATGACAATGACAGGCGGCGGTCCTAACGGCGCATCTATGAGCTTGGGTTTGCAGATGTATAACTATGCGTTTAAATTTGGTCAAACAGACCGCTCGCTTGCAGTCGGAGTTATTATGTTTGTAATTTTAATTGATTAACAGTTGTGTATTTTAAATTAGAAAAAAAATACAGTGATTAAGGGAGGGAATGACAATGAGAATAAAGAGTAAAAAAATCTCAGAGAGAATACGGCTTGTTAAATTCCTCCGATTTAAAGGCGGCAAAAATATAAACTATTATACGGTATTATGTACGCTATAATGATTATAATAGCCCTTGTATGTCTTGTTCCTGTTATATGGGTGGCTCTTTTCGGGTTTTAAAGAAACGAAAGAAATGTATGCAATACCACCGACATTCTTTCCGAAAAGTATTGATTTATCAAAAATACCTGAGATAATTTCAAAAGTTAATTTCGGAAAATATATATTTAATACGTTTAATCTTATTATAGGATGCTTGGCTTTTTGATATATTCTTAAACGGTATAGCCGGATATGTCTTATCAAGAGTAAAGCCGAAAGGCTCAGTTGTATTGGAAACACTTATATTTTGGTCTATGATGTTGCCGGGAATAAGTATGGTTCCGTTGTATATGAGCTTTGCAGATGTTCCAATTCTGCATGTTAATCTGCTTGGAGGATATTTTGCCTCTCTGGATGATGGCAGGAACTAACGCGTTTAATATTTTTCTGTTCAGAAATTTCTTTAACGGAATTTCAATGTCATACATTGAAGCGGCAAGATTAGACGGCTGTTCTGAACTGTCAGCGTTTTTCCGAATTATACTGCCATTAAGCAAGCCGATAGTTGCGGTTGTTGCAATATTCAGCATAATCGGCTCTTGGGGTAATTTCCTTTTGGCCATACCTTGTGCTGGATAAAGGAAATCGCACAATTTCTGTTTTGTTGTATGAATTGACGACAGGTACAACAGTATTAAAAAAACAATGAGCTTATGTTGCTCTTAATGCTCGCAGCTATTCCGCCTATTATTGTTTATATCATTTTTTCGCGGCAGATTAACGGCGGCGTTGATATGAGCGGTATAAAAGGCTAATAACAGCTTAATTGAAAAATCATTTAAGCACAATTTTGATTATACGAGGAGTAATAGAATGATTGATAATAAAAAATGATAAAAATAAGGCGTTTAGACCCTCGGCAGTACCGCTTGTAACAGTAGACCCGTATTTCAGTATTTGGTCTATGTGCGATAAATTGAACGATGGAGTAACGAGTCATTGGACAGGAAGAAGAAATCCTATGACCGCAGGAGTGGTTATAGATAATAAACTGTATATACTGATGGGTGAGTTAGAAGCTGACAGCGACAGGCGAACTTACGGATATTACCCTATAATACCGCAAAAAATCGCTTGAAGTCACACCTACAAGAACGATATATGTTTTTTGAAAATGACATTATAAAGGTACAGCTTGTATTTACAAGTCCAATGCTGTTAGACCATCTGAAAGTAATGTCAAGACCCGTATCGTATATAGAATATGATATTGAAACGCGATAATGCTGAACATGACGTATCTTTTTATTTTGATATATCTGCCGAATGTTGTATAGATGACAGAGAAGCGGAGGTTGAATTTAAAAGAACTGATATATCGCTTTCGTGTGGAAACACTGCTCCAGAATGTACTCCATAAAAGCGGCGACAGCGTTTGTATTGATTGGGGTTATCTACATATTGCCGATAAAAATGCAAAAGTCTTTAATGGTAAAAAGAGGTGTAGCATAAAGAATAATTACGCAGAGGAGCTTGATGAAACAAAATGTTTAAGCGTATTTGACAGCTATCCTTGTATCGGAATAATGAAAAATGATTTTCACGGAGTTATAACACTTGCTTATGATGATATAAAAATCTATTGAGTATTTCGGTAAACAACTTGACGGATATTATAAACACTTTTTATTCAGGATTTGAAGAAATGCTAAAAGTGCAATATCAGATTATGATACAGTAAAACAAATGTGTATAAAATTTGATAATTCTTTGATGGATGAAGCGCGAAATATAAGTGATAAGTATGAAAAGATAGTATCTCTTTACATACAGGCAAGTAGTTGCCGCCCATAAACTTGTGGAGAATACTGATGGCGAGTTGTTGTTCTTCTCTAAAGAATGCCATAGTAACGGATGTATAGGAACGCTTGATATAACATATCCGTCTGCACCGCTGTTTCTTAAATATAATCCTGAACTTGTAAACGCTATGCTGCGTCCTATCCTGTTTTTTGCACAGACGGATAAATGGCAGTATGAGTTTGCGCCGCACGATATAGGTCAATATCCTCTTGCAAACGGACAGGTGTACGGTTATGAGAAAACAAACCCCTGACGATATATTAGCAATGCAAATGCCGGTTGAAGAATGCGGAAATATGCTGATAAGTCTGTATGCTGTTATAAAATACGGCGGAAACAGAGATGTAGCTGATAAGAATAAGCAAATACTCAAACAGTGGGCAGACTATCTTGTGAAATACGGGTATGACCCCGGTGAACAGCTTTGTACCGATGATTTTGCAAGTCATATGGCGCATAACTGCAATTTAAGCATTAAGGCAATTTTAGGTATAGCGGCTTACGGGGAAAATATTTTCTGATAAAAACTATGTTGACATTTGCAGAGGAGTATGCTAAGAAGTGGCAGCTTGAGTCAAAAAAGGAAAACAAGCATCAAGACTTGCTTTTTTGATAAAGAGGATTCGTGGAGTCCTAAATATAATATCATATGGGATAAATTGCTCGATATTCATATTTTTGATCATGAAATCTTTGAAAAAAATCCAATTATATAAAGAAAAGATGAATGCTTATGGAATACCGCTTGACTGCCGTGAGGACTATACCAAGATGGATTGGCTTTTCTGGACTACGGTTATGACTGACGATAAAGAATATACTAACAAGGTAATAGATTCGGTTTATCGCTTTATAAATGAAACCACAGACAGAGTTCCCGTAACTGATTGGTATTACAGCAGTATTCCGCGAATGGCGTCATTCAAAACAGAACTGTTTTGGGAGGAATATTTGTAAACATTATTTAATTGAGAGTTTTGGGCGGGATAATATCCCGCCCGATATTCCGATAATTTCAGAAAAAAATTATTTTAATAAGAGTAAAATTATTTTTTTGTGAGATTATGTGCGAAGGAGAAAAAAGAATGATAAAAGCAGTAATATTTGACCTTGACGGAGTTTTGGTAACAACGGACGAGCTGCATTTTGCGGCATCGAAGCATCTGGCGGAGGAGCTTGGAATATCGGGCTTTACGAAGACGGACAACGCTCGTCAGCGCGGTGTAAGCCGCATGGCTTCGCTGGAGGTCGTGCTTGAAAAAACGGACAGAAAATTCAGCGATGAAGAAAAGCTTACACTTGCGGAAAAGAAAAACGATATGTATGTAAAATCGCTTGAAAGCCTTGATAAATCGGCGGTGTTGGATGGAGTGTTTGACTTTATCGCATATCTGAGAAGCAGCGGAATTAAAACCGCAGTCGGCTCGGCAAGCAAGAACACGCCGCTGATTTTAGAGAAAACAGATTTGGCGGACAAATTCGACGCGGTAAGCTGCGGACTTGACACGCAAAAATCAAAGCCCGACCCGGAGGTGTTTCTGATAGCGGCGCAAAGATAGGCATAGCGCCGTCGGAATGTGTGGTTATAGAGGACTCCGACGCCGGAATAGAAGCCGCAAAAGCAGGCGGAATGTATGCTGTTGCAGTTGGTGAAGCGGAAAATAATAGCAAGGCTGATATTTCGGTATCCTCGCTTGGAAGCTTATATAGAACGATAGAAATGTTTGGGAGGTAGCTATGGACTTTATTTTAACGGAAACAGAATTTAACAAAGAAAATATCGCATGGAACGGTAACCGTTTTCTTATCGGCAACGGATATTTCGGCATACGCGGAACGCTTGAGGAATATACGAAAAAAGCAGATGTACGCCGTAAATATGGCAGGCATTTACGACCGCGTGAGAGACTCGTGGCGCGAGTCCGTAAATGCGCCCAATCCCATATATACATATGTAAAAGTCAATGGTAAAAGCATACACTTTGCCCGATGAAAAACCCAAATTTCATCAGCAGGAGCTTGATTTTAGATACGGCATACATTGCCGCGTTACGCGCTGGAAAAACAGAACACGGGGATATTACGGTAATATGCGAGAGATTTGCAAGCATAGCGCGTCAGCATAATATAGCTATGAAATATACGTTTTCAGCCGATTTTGACTGCGAAGCGGAAATCATAACAGGCATTGACGGCGATGTATGGGATATAAACGGTCCGCATTTTTGTGAAAATGCAGATGGGGAAGCAAGGACGGTATTGCTTATGTCACAGGCATAACAGGCGAAAAAAATATATCTGTGACGGCAAAGGAATGCATAAGGACAGATTTTCAATCGGAGCAGACCAATCAAAATACCGATAAATCAATATTCCGCCATATAAGATTTACGGCGAAAGCCAATAAGGAATATGCCTTTGAAAAAAATTGCTGAGATAACAACATCTGTTGACGACTTTGGCACAAACGGCAGAATTGACGAATTAAGCTATCGTGAATTAAAAGACGAGCATAAAGCCGAATGGGATAAAATATGGGATATATCCCATATTCATATTGACGGAGATGACGAAGCGGAATATGCCCTGAATTATTCTATCTATCATCTTAATTGTATTGCTCCGAGAAATATGAAAGGAAAATCAATCCCCGCAAGAGGCTTGTCAGGACAGGTATATAAAGGCGCGGTGTTCTGGGACACGGAAATGTTTATGATAGATTACTATATACATACAGCCCCGGAAGTCGCAAAAAAACACTCTTGCAGTATAGAATTGATACATTAGACGGCGCAAGGACAAAGGCGAAGGGATACGGTCTTGACGGCGCATATTATGCATGGGAAAGTCAGGAGGGCGGCTATGAGGGCTGCTCTGATTATAATGTAACAGATGTATTCACAAACCGTCCCTATGAGGACGCATTTTTCGTGATAAAGCAGTACCACGTTTCAGCTGCTATTGTCTACGGACTTATGAAGTACATAAACGCAACAGGCGATTATGATATTTTAAACGAGGGCGCAATGGAAATGGTGATTGAATGCGCTAAATTCTACCGCTCACTGCTGTTGAAAAAAGGCAGATAAGCCGTATTATGAAATCCATGACGCTGTCGGGCCTGATGAATATCACGAGAGAGTAAACAATAACGCATATACGAATCGAATGGCGAAGTTTGTGTTTGACACAGCTCTTGAATTGTCGGAAAAATATCCGATAGAAAGCGAATTAAAGGAAAGGCTAAAGGATTCATCAAAGAATATTCTGATAAAAGAACCAAACGCAAGCGGCATAATAGAGCAATTTGACGGATATTTCAAATTGGAGGATGTAAGTGTTGAAACAGTGCGTTCAAGGCTGATAAATCCAAAGGAATATTGGGGCGGCGCATACGGAGTTGCGGCAGATACGCAGGTAATAAAGCAAGCGGACGTTGTGGCAATGCTGAGTATGTTCAAAAACGACTATACAAGCGACATAATGGCGAAGAATTTAAAATACTATGAACCGCGCACAGAGCACGGTTCGTCATTATATCGGCGTGTATGTATTCGCTGCTTGCGTGTTATACGGATAATCCCGAAATTGCATATCCGATGTTTATGAAGTCCGCAAAAGCCGATTTAGTAAAAGGCGGCAAGGAATGGGCAGGCTTAATATACATAGGAGGCACGCACCCTGCAAGCGCAGGCGGCGCATGGATAGCGGCGGTTAAAGGCTTCGCAGGAATAAGCGAGGAAAACGGACACCTTGTATGCAGACCGAACCTTCCTGAAAAATGGAATGGTATGACTTTTAAGCTGATATATAAAGGCAAAAAAATATTTAGTTGAGATACAAGACGGAAACGGAGCAATTGCAATAATATAATAAAAATATAATATATCGTTCATCTCAGAATATACGGCAACTTGTTACCCCAATAAGACCTTCTCTCCCTCTTATTATATGCGTTGCATAGCAACAGCAAAAACAATGAGGGGGCTCGATGTCCTGAGTTGTTTTCTTAAATACCGTGTATTCTGTGATGAGCGGTATATTGATATTAGAGTGAAATACAATGTATATAGGATTAGATTTAGGCGGCACAAATATTGCCGCAGGTGTAGTAGATGAAACAGGACGTATCATATACAAGTCATCAGTTCCGACATTAGCACAAAGACCTGTTGAGGAAATAGTTGAAGATATGGCGAATTTGTGTATTGACGTAGTAAATGGTGCAGATCGTCAAATATCAGAAATTAAGTCTATTGGAATCGGCTGTCCAGGAACAGTGGATAATAAAAACGGAATAGTCGCGTATGCGTGCAATATCCGTATGAAAAATACGGAATTGGGCGCAATGCTTGAAAAAAAGGCTCGGTAAGCGTATCAATTTAGAGAATGACGCGAATGCTGCGGCATTGGGCGAATATGCCGTGAATGGAGATGACGCAGACAGCTTTGTTTTGATTACGCTCGGAACAGGAGTAGGCGGCGGAGTTATCATAGACGGCAAGCCATACCGAGGCTTTTAACTGTGCAGGCGGAGAAACTTGGACACATCATAATCAATGCCGATGGAGAAGAACAATGTTCCTGCGGAAATAAAGGCTGCTGGGAAGCATATGCGTCTGTTACGGCTCTGATACGGCAGACCAAACAAGCAATGCAAGCTGACATCAGTTCTATGATGCATAAATGGGTACAAAGAGAACGGCGAAGTGTCGGGAAGAACGGCTTTTGATTGTGCAAAAGTGGGCGATAAGACAGCTGCGGCAGTAGTAGCGCAGTATATTCGATATGTAGGAATGGGATTGATTTCTATACTGAATATATTTCAGCCGAGTAAAATCCTGATTGGCGGCGGTATATCCAAAGAGGGAGATTATCTGCTCAACCCACCCAGGGAGAATGTTTATGCAGGCGAATATAACAAATACAGAGAAAAGACAAAATAGCAGTTGCTACGCTGTTTAATGATGCAGGAATTATTGGCGCAGCATTAAGTGCAAAAAGAGTAAATAATATATAGGATGGAGGCAATTTTACAACAGATAATAACAAGGAATATAGGTTAATAGTTATATGAGCAAGCCGAATTTGTCAAAAGCAAAAAGACAAATTCGGCTTATTTTTTTTGATAATATTGCACACAGCACACTTCTCAAGGTTTATACGGCACAAACAAAAATCATATGTGAAAAAATGGCGTTCCTTTTTGGAATTGTCGATTTCGATTTATTATAGTTGAAAAAGACGAGCGGGGGACATTTTTCAGAATTTCATATGGAGGGAGGGAAAGGTGTGTCAGCCTCCTCATATGATAACGCTGAAAAGTTTGAAAGTTTGAATGGAAGAAATTTGACCAGTATAGCTTTGCTGTCATTCATTCAGCTTCGGTCGATGAAAAGCGAAAACGCAATGCAAAGAAACGGCAAGGAAATGTTGTGAGTTATGATATTGATTGATTGCGGAAAGCGAGCTTTATCAAATTGAATATATTATCTCTGATAACGACGGGTATAGCGGTAAAGTCAGTATAGAACGGCTGTACGAGGCGATGCTTGAGCTTGATGATAATTTAAAAGAAGTTTTGTTATTGAAGTTTTGATATAAGTATTCTCGGAAAGAGATGTCACAAAGGCTCGGCGTATCCGAGAAAACGATTACCAATTGGAAGAACAAGGCTTTTGAATATATAAAAAGATACAGGAGAAAAAGATTAAACCGTGATATTCGTGGACCTTAACAATGAGATTGCAAAGAAAGCTATTAATGGAGATCATGAGGCACAGGAGTACCTTTTGAAACGTTATGACAAATACATAAATAAAGTATCAACAGTGACTACATTTAATAAATACGGAGTACCGTGTAGATATGTAGATGAAGATTTAAAAGCGGAGGTTCAAATGAAATATTTAATAGAACTCTCAAAATGTGAGGTAAGATAAAATGATGACGTTACAAACTGATTTATTCGATTTTGCGTATGTACCGGAATGGTACAGGCATTTTTATGATTTAAAATGTATGGCTTTGCCGGAGGCATGGCAATTTAAGAAACCTACGGTTGAAACAAAAAAAAATTTTGAAACACCGATATTAGAACGATATATACATACTATCTTTCGCAAACAGGCTATTGAATTTAATTCGGAATCGGAAGAGGAGAAAGCATCAAAAATATTTTCATGTAGAAAATGAATGCGCTTGCTTTCATAAATGTTTTTATAAATGAATACTACGGTGAATATGAACCTATGAGTTCGTTTTTACCGTGTTTTTGAGTCTTCTAATAAAGAGTTTATGCGACTTTTCAGCGATTATTGATTTAGCGGATAATTGGACAAAAAAAATAAGTTTCAATTTGTTTTTCAAAAATTGTGTGTTTTAGGATTGTCGTTTTTTTATACCTTGAATTGTCAAGTCAAATGCAACGATATATCAAAATAAACTTCAAAAGGCGATTTCCAGTTCAAGCATTTGCGTGGACGCTGATTTAAAATAAGAGCTTTATCTCTAATTAATGATGGTTTAATTTCTGTCAAATCCTGTTTTTTAGGAAAATATTCGCGTAGAAGTCCATTAGTATTCTCATTAGTACCTCTTTTCCATGGTTGATGTGGTTCAGGAAAATAGAATTGCACATCCTTTAGAGCTTTGCTGATTTCTTCATGTCGTGAAAATTCTTTACCCCTATCAGGTGTAATTGTTTTTGGTTGACTATCTTTTAACATATGAATTATCGCTTGACACTGATAGAATCTTTTTTTGCTACTTTTTCGCACAACAAATAACGACTCTTTCGGTCAACAAGCGTTCCCTGTTACGCCTGCAACAGTATCAGCTTCCAAATCGCCTATTCGCTCTCATTGATTCACTTGTTCTGGTCGTTCTGAAATGTGATGACTAATTTTGCCTCTCGTTTCAATACAACCATTTTTATGTCTGGTTTTCCCTCTATGTCTTAACTTTCTTGCAACCCCTCGCTGCCCCAGGTGATAATTTTCCTTCTTCTAAAAATCCTCGATATATTCCACGATAAATTGTAGCATAACTAATTTGTATAGGGTTTTTCTCATGTTTTAAACGAAATGAAATTTGCTCCGGAGACCATTGATATTGAAGAAACAAGAATTGAACAGTTTTATGAATATCTGTATTTAATAACAATGGTTTTCTACCACATTTGCGTCTGCGAATTTCATATTGCTTTTTTGTGCGTATGATGGCGAGTAAATGCCTTCAGTATTAGTATTACGCTTAATTTCACGAGATACCGATGATTTATCTCTCTGCAATTCTTTGGCTATAAAACTAATTGTTTTCTCTTGTGCAAGAAAAAAATAGTATCTTTTTCTCGTTCTTTTGTGGTAAAATGTTTGTAGTGGCTCATGGGAATCATCCTTTCAATAATAGTCGTTGCAATTCTATTATACTGGATTTTTCCCTTTGAGTCATTATTTTTTTTACTTGTTGCACTTATATTGTAAATTCAAGATGTAAACTTCGTGATATGAACAGATTGTTTGTGTTATAGTATTCATAGCAAGTGGCCCTTTTGTTTGTGATGAATTAACTATAACACAAAGAAGTTTCACTGGCTATTCTTTTTTTTGAATATAACACATCTATTGTAAAAAACTACATATATAAAGTTTGACTCAAATTGTTAATGTTGACTTTTAATGGAATATGTGATAAAAATAAATTTGTGGATATTGTCGGAAATTGAAAAGGAGCAAATATGAAGAATGATATAAATGAAAAAAGAGTTTTTTTTCAATGATTAATGATACATCTGAATTGATAAAAAAAACAACAATCAAAAAAAATTTGAGTTCAGCTGTTATAGGCGGTATAAATGCGAATACTACAGTTGATACAGTTGAATTTTGAAAATGGTTGGGGAGAAATTATCCTAAAAAACTTTGGAAGTTTTGAAGCAACCCAACAAACAATATCAACACATAATTTGCAATGGACAAAAAACTATATTGCAAGGAAAAGGATATGAATGGGGGATTGGATGACCGCGCAAAGAAATAATATATCCAATGTTTTTTTTCCAAAATACGTGGCAGGAGATTGTCCTACACAACCGGGTATTGATATTATTACCCAAACATCTATTTTAACAGGAGATGTTGAGGGAATGTATCAAAATAAAAGCATATTTAAGTTCAAACAATCCAAAAAAAAAATTTATATGACAGTATTTAAGTATAGAAAGGGAAAAAGAAAATGGATGTTTTAACAACGAGTGATATTGAATATTTAAGCACACAATCATCAGATAAACTTAATTTGATTTTAACTGGCATGACTTCTTTAATGGAAGATACTCAAAGCAAGGCAACGCTTATGGAAAATCAACCATGGTATAAAAAAGAATGGCAAACACAATAACCGGCAAAAACAAAATGACTGTTGAAGATATATCAAGAAATCACGAAAAGATTAACGTGTATATGTCTGAAGCTATTTCCGAACTATATAACAGAAATTGTATTGATCAGAGAATCATTTTAGGATTAGGAAATAAATTAAACGAATTATATGCATCACAAATAGAATTAAAACAAATGTTGGGTGCTTTTGTTACTTGCTACGTTCCTAAAAAACGGATTTACTTCAGGAGTATTAAAATTGAAATTATATATAGAAGACCGACCTGATATATTTGCAATTATGTCATAGGACAGAAAAACGAAGCAATTTATAGTATTTCTGAAGTAAAAGATATATACATGTATTTCAGATATTAAAATATTAAATGAAAAGGAATGTTTTTATTGAACACAAAAAGAGATAGTAAAAAAAAATATTACTCACTCCAATCGAATGTAATAAACGCTATAAGACAATTAAACTAGTCAATGGTGAGATTTGCTCTCCGCAGAAATACTATTGTGGAGAGGATTGTGATATGTCAGATTTCGCTGTCGGTTTTTATGAAATAATATATGCAAACATTATTCCCGGTAAAAAGATTTTTAAATAACGGATTCTTTACAAGTAAAGGAGTTCGCCGGGGATACTATGAATTCCTTTAATTCGTTGGCAAATATTATTCTTGATAATAATGATAAGAACTCAAGAAGCTCAAAAGATATCTGGCCTGATTACTTAGAAAAATATGAAAAAAAAGATTATCATTGTTTGGGTAATTTCTGGGTTATTCTATGAGACACGGAAGGAAAAGTGCAAAATTAGGAAGATATGATTCTCTGGATTATTATTTACAACGCTTGGAAGATGATTATGAATCTTTTCAAGCATGACGAAGCAATTAAATATACACGTGACGATAATCTGTATACAAACTACTTTAAGATTATTGATACTTTTGATAAATTTTTAGAAGTTCATTGTATCAGTAATTATAAAATAATTAAAAATACACAAGAGATTTATAAAAATCGTGATAAAGAGAAATGCAAAAAGCTAATAGAGAACATATATTCCTCTATGGAAGAAAGAGCAGAAATTATTTCGAAGAAATATACAAATGAACTTTATCAATATTTTTCACGTTTAGGATTGATATAATTAATAAAAAAAAGCTTGTGCAGACTACAACTTCTTATGATTTGACAAGTGATATTAAATGTTTTTTTGTGTTAGAAATTAAAAAAATTGTACATTGGTGTGCGATATATAATGGTTATAGAATATAGTCCGCCCGATTAGAAGATGCTGAGTAGTAGATGTGTTTGGCTTTGAAAATCGGTGTAACAAGTGGAATTGATAGGAATAATATGGTCTATTTGGGGTGGGGGCAACAGCCCCCACCCCAAATAGACCATCTTTTTTGTCGTAAAATCTTTATTTCCTTTATAGTATCACATAACAAATTTAAAATCAATATTTATTGATAAATCAAGTATTTCATTCCATAATATATCCGATTGACAGATAGATTATGGAATATATTTTAGTGCACAAGGATATATCTGTCTGTGAAATTGAAATATCCGACGCAAGTTTTTCTATTGAAAATGTAAAAAAAAATATATAATCCCGAGCAACATATTCCGCTGGGTCTTTCGGAAAATGAAAAAATCAATTTCAGAAAATTTAACAAACGATTTATTATATTTCAATATTTTTTTGTATAAATTGTTGGTTTATTTTAGTTTGCGTGGTATATTTTTATTATAAAAAAAATAAGGTGGGAGATACAAATGAAAACACAAGCGATTAACAAAATGTCCGTTACCGCTCCGATTTCGGGCAAAATTATTCCGATTACAGAAGTACCTGATTCAGTTTTTTTCAGAAAAGGTTTTAGGTGACGGAATAGCAATTATACCATCGGACGGCAAGATATACAGTCCCATAAACGGCGTTGTAAGTTCTGTTGCGGAAACGCTTCACGCATACGGATTTTACGTCTGATGACGGACTTGATGTACTTTTTACATTTCGGACTTGAAACAGTGAATTTAAAAAGGCGAAGGCTTTAAGTCATATGTCAAAAAGACGGCGACAGAGTAAGTGTCGGTGATCTTGTGGCAGAAGTTGATATTAGAATTACTTAAATCCAAAGGAATAAATATAATCACACCTGTACTTATTTGCGGCGGTGCGGAAGAACTTGATATGAATTTATGCAAAGACAAAACAGTTTACGCAGTTAAAACAACGCTTATAAGTTTTTTCATCAAAGGAAGAACCCATAAAACCCGAAACAGAAGCAAAAAACAAGAAAAAGCGGTAAAATATTCGATACACTCCAGAAACTCGGCAAAGTGCTGATGGTTGTTATTGCGGTAATGCCTGCTGCCGGACTTATGATAAGTTTAGGTAAAACTTGTCGGCATGATAGGCGGCGGAGATATTGCAATTATACATACAATCGGCAATGTTATGGAGAATATCGGTTGGGCGGTTATTAATAATCTGCATATCTTGTTTGCAGTGGCAATAGGCGGTTCGTGGGCAAAGGAACGTGCCGGAGGTGCTTTTTGCGGCAGTTATGGCATTCATTCTCATAAACTGTATCACCGGTCAAATATTCGGTGTTACGTTCTGATATGCTTAACGATCCGAACGCAATGACTCATACATTATTCGGTCAAGATATGATGGTAAACGGATATTTTGTATCGGTGCTTGGTATGCCCGCACTTAATATGGGTGTATTTGTCGGTATAATTTCAGGTTTTGTCGGTGGTATTATATACAATAAGTTTTATAATTTCCGCAAACTGCCTGACGCATTATCGTTTTTTAACGGCAAAAGATTTGTTCCGCTTGTTGTCATAGTAGGTTCTGTTGTTGTTTCATTGGTACTTGCAGTTGTTTGGCCGTTTATACAGCTCGGAATAAATTCATTCGGCAAATGGATTGCGGGTTCATCTTCAACATCAGCAGTATATGCACCTTTCATATACGGTACACTTGAAAGACTTTATTGCCGTTTGGTTTGCATCATATGCTTACCATTCCCGTAAACTACACCGCTTTGGGGGTGAATATGTAATTCAAACAGGTGCAAATATGGGTTCAACCGTTTACGGTCAAGACCCGTTATGGCTTGCTTGGGTAAACGACCTTATCAATTATAAAGATGCAGGCAATATGAGTGCATATCAACATTTGATAAATACAATTACTCCGGCACGTTTCAAAAGTCGGACAAATGATTGGTGCAAGCGGTCTTGTTTTAGGCATTACACTTGCAATGTACAAAAGAGTCGATTTGGACAAAAAAGAAAGAAATACCGTTCAATGTTCTTCTCGGCAGGATTGGCAGTGCTTTTAACGGGTGTAACAGAACCGGTTGAATTTATGTTTATGTTCTGTGCAATTCCTTTGTATATAGTATACGCAATTTCGCAAGGTTGTGCATTTGCACTTGCGGATATAATCCATTTAAGATTACATTCATTTGGTGATATTGAACTGATAACGCGTCTGCCTATGGCTTTTTAAAGCTGGGTTGGGCGGTGATGTATTAAACTTTGTAATTGCGGTTGTGGCATTCTTTATTATCGGATACTTTGTCGCATATTTTATGATTGGTAAAATTTAAACTTGCGACACCAGGACGACTTGGTAATTATACAACAGATACAGATGACACTGCACAGAAAGAAAAAAAAGTACATCATCTGACGGTCAGCCTGAAAGAATAATTGCACTTTTGGGAGGACGAGAAAAATATAACATTAGTCGACGCATGTATGACAAGACTCCGCGTTACTGTAAAAAGATTCATCAAAAAGTCGCTGATGAAACTGCATGGAAAAAAAAAAGAAGGTGCATTGAATTTGTTTGTCAAAGGAAACGGTGTACAAGCGGTTTACGGAACAAAAGCAGATGTACTTAAATCTGATATTAACGATATTTTATAAGATAGGATTATAAATATGAAACTTATTACTCTAAATACACAGTATTACCGAACCGAATTATTATGAGAAAATGCTGATTTTAGCAAAGGCAATAGCGACAGAATTGCCTGATGTTGTGGCACTGCAAGAGGTAAATCAGACTATTGATATGCCCCCTTATAGAGGGAAAACACTTTGTAACGTCAAATGCCGATATTCGTACAGACAATTATGCGGAGGCCTTACTCAATGAATTAAAAAAAGCTTGGTGTTTCGTATAACTGCGTGTGGTTGCCTATTAAAATCGGTTACGGCAAATATGATGAGGGATTGGCGATTTTAAGTCGCTCTCCTATCATTGATACAGATAATGTGTTGATAAGCAAATGTAATGATTATTCCTATTGGAAAACACGCCGTATTATCGGAATAAAAAATGAATTAGGTTGGTTTTACAGTGTCCATATGGGTTGGTGGAATGATGAGGAAGAACCGTTTAACGAACAGTGGAACAATCTTAATAATCATCTTAGCAACAAAAAAACGTATGGCTTATGGGCGATTTTAACAGTGACGCAAATGAAATCAACGGCGGATATAATCTCGTAAAAGAGTGTGGTTGGTATGACAGTTTTAATCTCGCCAAAGAAAAAGACAGCGGATTTACCGTCACAAAAAAAATAGACGGCTGGAAAGATAAAGATATTTCCGATAAACGTATTGATTATATTTTTCTGTAACCATACTGCTGATGTGACTAAATCAACGGTT
>VOFK01002510.1_pt1 | contig 109401 bp, 117 predicted proteins | sample 5384121 | NCBI WGS metagenome assembly VOFK01 (sample SAMN12384730, study PRJNA508395) | human gut metagenome | isolation source: healthy gut J | host: Homo sapiens
TGTACCTTGTAAATAAACAACGAACGAAACGAAAGCACCAGACTGGGGAGCACTGAAAAGTGCGACTAAAACAGGAGAAACAGGGGTTAAGTCAATTACCCATGGAGCACAAAAAGTATAAAAGTTTTTGAAGCTATGACAAATAGCTCTGTAAAGATTTGAGCAGCTCTTGGGAGTTGTTTAGATACCATTTATAGAGTTTGATCCTGGCTCAGGACGAACGCTGGCGGCGTGCTTAAACATGCAAGTCGAACGAGAATCTGCGGAAAGAGGATTCGTCAATTGAAGCAGAGGACAGTGGCGGACGGGTGAGTAACGCGTGAGGAACCTGCCTTTCAGAGGGGGACAACAGTTGGAAACGACTGCTAATACCGCATGACACATTGGGGTCGCATGGCCCCGATGTCAAAAGATTTATCGCTGAAAGATGGCCTCGCGTCTGATTAGCTAGTTGGTGAGGTAACGGCCCACCAAGGCGACGATCAGTAGCCGGACTGAGAGGGTTGAACGGCCACATTGGGACTGAGATACGGCCCAGACTCCTACGGGGAGGCAGCAGTGGGGAATATTGGGCAATGGGCGCAAGCCTGACCCAGCAACGCCGCGTGAAGGAAGAAGGCTTTCGGGTTGTAAACTTCTTTTTGTCAGGGACGAGTAGAAGACGGTACCTGACGAATAAGCCACGGCTAACTACGTGCCAGCAGCCGCGGTAATACGTAGGTGGCAAGCGTTGTCCGGATTTACTGGGTGTAAAGGGCGTGTAGCCGGGAGGGCAAGTCAGATGTGAAATCCACGGGCTTAACTCGTGAACTGCATTTGAAACTGTTCTTCTTGAGTATCGGAGAGGCAATCGGAATTCCTAGTGTAGCGGTGAAATGCGTAGATATTAGGAGGAACACCAGTGGCGAAGGCGGCTTGCTGGACGACAACTGACGGTGAGGCGCGAAAGCGTGGGGAGCAAACAGGATTAGATACCCTGGTAGTCCACGCTGTAAACGATGAATACTACTAGGTGTGCGGGGACTGACCCCCTGCGTGCCGCAGTTAACACAATAAGTATTCCACCTGGGGAGTACGATCGCAAGGTTGAAACTCAAAGGAATTGACGGGGGCCCGCACAAGCGGTGGATTATGTGGTTTAATTCGAAGCAACGCGAAGAACCTTACCAGGGCTTGACATCCTACTAACGAGATAGAGATATGTTAGGTGCCCTTCGGGGAAAGTAGAGACAGGTGGTGCATGGTTGTCGTCAGCTCGTGTCGTGAGATGTTGGGTTAAGTCCCGCAACGAGCGCAACCCCTATTGTTAGTTGCTACGCAAGAGCACTCTAGCGAGACTGCCGTTGACAAAACGGAGGAAGGTGGGGACGACGTCAAATCATCATGCCCCTTATGTCCTGGGCTACACACGTAATACAATGGCGGTCAACAGAGGGATGCAAAATCGCAAGATGGAGCGAACCCCTAAAAGCCGTCCCAGTTCAGATTGTGGGCTGCAACCCGCCCACATGAAGTCGGAATCGCTAGTAATCGCGGATCAGCATGCCGCGGTGAATACGTTCCCGGGCCTTGTACACACCGCCCGTCACACCATGAGAGTCGGGAACACCCGAAGCCCGTAGCCTAACCTTATAGGAGGGCGCGGTCGAAGGTGGGTTCGATAATTGGGGTGAAGTCGTAACAAGGTAGCCGTTCGAGAACGAGCGGCTGGATCACCTCCTTTCTAAGGAGACCTCAAGCAGGCCAAGAGCCTGACTTGTAACATCCTGGTCAGCCATCTGGAAAAGCGCAAGTGAGCAATTGCGAAGCAATTGAAATCGTGCGCGGCGCGATTTGTTCGTTGTTTAATTTAGAGGGTATACGCCCTTGAAGATAGGACGGGGATATAGCTCAGCTGGGAGAGCGCCTGCCTTGCAAGCAGGAGGTCGCCGGTTCGATCCCGACTATCTCCACCAAAAAGAATAAGGGCCCGTAGCTCAGCTGGCTAGAGCGTACGACTGATAATCGTAAGGTCGGTGGTTCGAGCCCACTCGGGCCCACCAATCTGAGGTAAGCTCGGAAATAAGTATTCAAGAGGCTTGAGTACTTATTTCTGACCTTAACAAAGGACAGAGATTGCACCTTGAAAACTGAACAATGTATTAAAGTGATGAAAGCAAGGCAACAGAGAGGTCTTTCAAGGAGACTTGAAAGAAAGAAAGTTGATTTTAATTGTGGACAACATCTGGAAAGATGAGGGTAACAATAACAATTTTGCGTAATCTGTGATTGCCTGCATAATTCAACTATAGAGAACCATATCTCTAATAGGTCAAGCTATAAAAAGAGCGCAAGGGGAATGCCTTGGCATCAGGAGCCGACGAAGGACGTGACAAGCTGCGATAAGCTTCGGGGAGGAGCAAATATCCGTTGATCCGGAGATTTCCGAATGGGGAAACCCACGTAGGCAATACCTACGTATCGTGCGTTGAATCAAATAGGCGTACGAGGGGAACGCCCTGAACTGAAACATCTAAGTAGGGGCAGGAAAAGACATCAACCGAGATTCCGCTAGTAGTGGCGAGCGAACGCGGAGGAGGCCAAACCGGAGGATTAATTCTCCGGGGTTAGGACTTGCATCAAGATCAGAGGAGCTTAACAGAACGGCATGGGAAGGCCGGCCATAGAGGGTGAGAGCCCCGTAAGTGAAAAGCAAGACTGACAGCGAGTATCCAGAGTACCGCGGGACACGAGGAACCCTGTGGGGAAAACGGGTGGACCACCATCCAAGCCTAAATACTACCTGATGACCGATAGAGGAGCAGTACCGTGAGGGAAAGGTGAAAAAAGGACCCCGGGAGGGGAGTGAAAGAGAACCTGAAACCTTGTGCTTACAAGCACTCAAAGCACGTTAAAGTGTGATGAGGTACTTTTTTGTAGAACGGTCCGGCGAGTTATAGTAACGAGCAAGGTTAAGGTATTCAGTACCGAAGCCGAAGCGAGAGCGAGTCTGAATAGGGCGCATAAAGTTCGTTGCCATAGACCCGAAACCGGGTGACCTAACCATGAGCAGGTTGAAGTGAGAGTAAAATCTCATGGAGGACCGAACGCACGTTCGTTGCAATGACCGGCGATGACTTGTGGTTAGCGGAGAAATTCAATCGAACTCGGAGATAGCTGGTTCTCCCCGAAATAGCTTTAGGGCTAGCGTTGATTTAGATTACCGGAGGTAAAGCACTGAATGAGCTAGGGGGCGATAAGCTTACTGAACTCTATCAAACTCAGAATGCCGGCTAATTGATGATCAGCAGTCAGACAGTGTGAGATAAGTTTCATTGTCAAAAGGGAAACAGCCCAGACCTACAGCTAAGGTCCCTAATGTATGCTAAGTGGAAAACGATGTGGAGTTGCGAAAACAACCAGGATGTTGGCTTAGAAGCAGCCATTCATTAAAAAGAGTTCGTAATAGATCACTGGTCGAGTGACTGTGCGCGGAAAATATAACGGGGCTAAGTATACAACCGAAGCTTAGGATTGCATCTAATGCAGTGGTAGGGGAGCGTCGTGTACGGGGTGAAGTCGCATCGAAAGGAGCGGTGGACTGTACACGAGTGAGAATGCCGGAATGAGTAGCGAGAATTATGTGGGAATCATAATGGCCGAAAATCTAAGGTTTCTTGGGGAAGGTTCGTCCGCCCAAGGTAAGCCGGGAGCTAAGGCGAGGCCGCAAGGCGTAGTCGATGCACATACGGTAGAAATTCCGTAGCCACCGAACCTTAAACCGGAAGGACACTTTGAGATAGCAGAACCCAGCCGTTGGTTGAGCTGGGCGTAAGGGACTGAAATATAGTAGGGAAGTCTGCGATGCTCAGAGGCGAGAAAAGCTCCGGTGCATGCTAAGGTGCCCGTACCGCAAACCGACACAGGTAGATGAGGAGAGAATCCTAAGGCCAACGGGAGAAGGGTTGTTAAGGAACTCGGCAAATTGACCCCGTAAATTCGGAAGAAGGGGAGCCTGGAACCAGGCCGCAGTGAATAGGCCCAAGCAACTGTTTACCAAAAACACAGGTCTATGCTAAATCGAAAGATGACGTATATGGGCTGACGCCTGCCCGGTGCCGGAAGGTTAAAGAGGAGGGCTTAGAGGAAACTCGAAGGTCTGAATTGAAGCCCCGGTAAACGGCGGCCGTAACTATAACGGTCCCTAAGGCAGCGAAATTCCTTGTCAGGTAAGTTCTGACCCGCACGAATGGCGTAATGATTTGGGCACTGTCTCGACAGCCCGCCCGGCGAAATTGTAGTACTGGTGAAGATGCCAGTTACCCGCAACTAGACGGAAAGACCCCATGGAGCTTTACTGTAGCTTAATACTGAGGATTGGTAAGTCATGTCCAGGATAGGTGGGAGACTGAGAAGCCGGGGCGTCAGCTTCGGTGGAGTCACCGGTGGGATACCACTCTTGGATTGCTGGTTTCTAACCTGCGGCCCTGAATCGGGTCGGGGGACACTGTTAGACGGGCAGTTTGACTGGGGCGGTCGCCTCCAAAAATAGAGTAACGGAGGCGCTCAAAGGTTTCGTTCAGCACGGACGGAAATCGTGCAGTGAGTGTAAACGCATAAACGAGCCTAACTGCGAGGCCGACGGGCCGAGCAGTAACGAAAGTTGGAGTTAGTGATCCGGCGGTATGCAAGTGGAAGTGCCGTCGCTCAACGGATAAAAGCTACCCTGGGGATAACAGGCTGATCTCCCCCCAAGCGTCCACAGCGACGGGGAGGTTTGGCACCTCGATGTCGGCTCGTCGCATCCTGGGGCTGTATTCGGTCCCAAGGGTTTGGCTGTTCGCCAATTAAAGCGGCACGCGAGCTGGGTTCAGAACGTCGTGAGACAGTTCGGTCCCTATCTGTTGCGGGCGTAAGAGATTTGAAGGGAGCTGTCCTTAGTACGAGAGGACCGGGATGGACGTACCTCTGGTGCACCAGTTGTCCTGCCAAGGGCATAGCTGGGTAGCTATGTACGGACGAGATAAACGCTGAAAGCATCTAAGCGTGAAACTCCCCCTAAGATGAGATCTCTCATCCTTTATGGAGTAAGGGCCCAGAAAGACGATCTGGTTGATAGGCCGGAGGTGGAAGTGCAGCAATGTATGCAGCTGACCGGTACTAATAGCCCGAGGGCTTGACCTACAATTTATGCAGGCAATGGCCTTCCTGATTCCTTGATACATTGTTCGGTTTTGAAGGTGCAATCGAGCGCGTAAGTGCAATATATGCACCATTAGCTCAGCTGGTAGAGCACCTGACTCTTAATCAGGGTGTCCAGGGTTCGAGTCCCTGATGGTGTACCAGAATTCAGGCAGCGAAAGCTGATGAAGATAGAGAGACGGACATGGCCCGTTGGTCAAGTGGTTAAGACAGAGGCCTCTCACGCCTTTAACATCGGTTCGAATCCGGTACGGGTCACCATTTCTTTCTTGACAAAGAGCGGAAAATTGAATATACTACAGTTTGTTACCGCGAATCACGGTTTCAATAGTTGGTGCTGATTAGGGCGAGGGTCCACCCGTTCCCATCCCGAACACGGAAGTTAAGCTCGCTTCTGCCCACGATACTTGGCTGGAGACGGCCCGGAAAAATAGGTAGCGCCAACACAGAGAAGGCACCCAATAGGGTGTCTTTTCTTTTGTAAATAAGGGAGTAGCCAATTTTCAAACGGCGGCGAGGAGACACGAGCTCCTTGCCGCCGTCTGAATTTAGTTCGGAAAATTTGAAACTTTTTGATATAATATTGAAGAAGATGAGAGATTCCCGGACAAAACCGTAGTATATGTTTGAGGCAGAAAGGACGGTGAGCAGCTTGGACGATAGGAAAATAATTGAATTGTTCTTTGAGCGCTCGGAGCAGGCAATCGTGGAACTATCGAATAAATACGGCTCTGTTTGCACAAAGGTTGCGTTTAACATACTCAATAATAAGCAGGATACCGAAGAATGTGTGAATGACGCTTATCTTGGCACTTGGAATACCGTGCCGCCTCAAAATCCAAATCCGCTGTTAAGCTATGTTTGCAGAATTGTCCGCAATCTTGCGATCAAGAGGTATCACGCCAATACAGCAGCAAAAAGAAACAGTATCTATGATGTGGCCTTGGACGAACTTGAAAACTGCTTTCCTTCTGTTGCTTCGGTTGAATATGAATTTAGCGCCATGGAAACTGCACGAATGATCGATGCTTTCCTCGAAACCCTAGATCAGAAAAACAGAATAATGTTTGTGCGCCGATACTGGCATTCTGACTCTATCGATGACCTTGCAAAGCTGTTTTATACAAGCAACCACAACATATCGGTTCGGCTTTCTCGCACAAGGGAGAAGCTGAAAAAATATCTCATTAAGGAGGGAGTGACTCTATGAAAAGAGAAAGAATTTCGGAAACCATTGGAAATATCGACCGTAGGTATATAGACGAAGCGACGGAGTATCGCGGAGAAACGCCCCAAAATATCCGGCACAAGTTGGCAGCGATTGTCGCCTGTTTTGTTCTTGTGTTTGCTGTGGGCTTGCCGTTTGCAAAGGATTTGTTTGGTTCCCGTGGCCAAAAGGATATTGTGGACTCGGTCATGCTCATCGAATTTGATGGTGCTTATTGGGAGATCATTGAAGATCCGAATGCGCTCAAAAAGTTCGGGTTGGAAAAGGAGATCACCGAGGGTGTTATTGGCAGCCACATTGCATACCTTCAAAAGGATGCACCCGAAGCCGAGCGGAGCAACTATATCGCTTCTGACGAAGAAACCAATGTCGAACTTCTTTCGTATGCAGCGGCTCCCTTTAAGGCCGTAGGGATTTTCCGAGATGGTGACAGATATTCCTATGCCTTGTTCCGCAATTACCTCATCGCGGCAAATGAATCATTGCCGATGCAGGTTGCCTTTGCCGTGTATGGAATCAGCGGCGCGGAGGATATCGCTTGCATCACTCCGATCAAAACCGATAACACATGGGCAGCGAACGGAGAAACAATTACAGACAGTGCTGTGATCTCAAAGTTTTACACCGAGATCGCAAAACTGACGGCTTATAGTTTTGACGAATATCACAATGCGATTTACGCGGATGAGCTTGGGAAGTATGAGGATAAAGACGGCGGAGATGTCGGGGGCGGGCTTTATACTCGTGTTGCAGATGATTATAAGGAAGTCAAAATCACTACGAAAGACGGCCTAAACCTGGTGATAGGATATTATCCATCGTATAACTGGATCAAGGCAGATGAGACATTGTCCTATTATCAGATGTCGCCTGAGATGTCGAACTGGTTTTCAAATTCAATTAAATAAGTAGCTGAAGAAAAGCCACCCAGCAAGACTTCAAAAGCTTGCAGGGTGGCTTCAAATCAAATGATAGCTTTCTCTTGGATATTCTCACTGCGACAGGGTGCGGTGTGTTTTCCGCAGCCGCAGAAGAAAGAAGATCGATACTCCAAGGCACAGCAGCTCTGAGATCAGCGGCGCGAACCATATCGAGCTGCCGCCGACAATAGCTGCCAAAAGGAGCAGGGCGCAGCTCTGCAGGATTAGTCCCCGCCCGGTGGAGATGGTCACGGCCGGCAGCGGACGCTCCATAGCGGTGAGGAACCCGGCAATATAAATGTTGAAGCCTACGGGCAGATAACATAGGCTATAGCGGCGGAAGGCATCCGTTGCAAAGTCCAGCATCTCCGGCTTGGCATCTGGCAGGAAGGCACCTACCAGAGTCGGTGCTGCCAAAAACAGCGCTGTGAAGCAAACGGCGGCAACGCCGCACATGGTGCGCAGCCCATAGCGTAGGAGCTTGCCGATAGATTCACCGTCTCCCCGTCCGTTCTGGAAGCTAATGAGCGGCTGGCTACCCTGGCTGATGCCCATGGTGATGTTAATAACTAAGGTGTTGGAATAAGCAATAATGGTATAGGCCACCAGGCCATCGGTGCCGATGCAGCGAAGGATCGTGTGGTTGAACAGGAAAATCATCAGGCCGTTGCACAGCTCTGTCAGCCCATCGGAAATGCCGATGGGCAGCAGACGGCGGTAGATACTCCAATCCATGCGAAAGCGCACCGGGTGGAATGTGGTGTGCTTGCCCAAAAAGTGGGTCATATAGATCACGCAGGTGAGCAGTTGGCTTACGCCGGTAGCTGCCGCCGCGCCCCAAATGCCCATGCCCCAGTGAAAAATAGCCAGGTAATCCAGCACACAGTTGGTGACACAGCCTACGCACACGGTGACCAGCGCCATCCGGGGCCGACCGTCGGTCTTTACCAATACCTCTAGATTATAAGAGATCATGAAGCACACAGCAAAGGGCGCCAACCCCTGAAGATAGTGGATGGTATACTCCAGCGTGTCCGCGTTGGCACCCAGTAGCAGGGCAAAGGGCTCTGTGAACACCATCACCAGGATGGAGATGGTCGCGCCGATTACCACGAGGGTCACCAAATTTTGCGAAAAGAGCCTGTTAGCGCTCTGCGGATTTCCCTGCCCCAAGAGATAGGCAATGATGGTGGAGGTACCCACGGCAAAAATCACTGCGATGGAGAACAGCAGGTTGATAAACGGCACAGCCAGGTTCACAGCACTCATGGCGTATTCACCAACGCCACGGGCCACGAACAGGCCGTCCACAATAGAGTACAGGGAGAAAACCATGAGGGAGGCCACCGTGGCCGTGGAGAATCGGATAAATTGCTTGAGTAGACTATGCTGTTGCTGCATTTTGGATGAGATTCCTTTCCATTTAGCGGCGTACCGCGATTTGTTTTTCCTGAAAATAGTATAGCAGAGGAAAAACGGTTCGTCAAGATTGACTATTGCGAAGCAAAAAGAGGAAATGTATAATAGGAAAAAAAGGAGGAGCGTTATGAAAGTATATGTTATGGATTCTTTTTCAGACCGGATATTCGGCGGCAATCAGGCGGGAGTGGTGCTGGCGGATAAAGTGCTGGAGCCGGCGGTAATGCAGCAGGTGGCAGCGGAGCTGAAGCACTCGGAAACTGCCTTTGTGTGGCAGACGGAGGAGGGAAACCGGCTGCGTTTCTTCACCCCGGCGGGGGAGGTAGATCTGTGTGGCCACGCCACTGTGGCGGTATTTGCACTGCTGCGTAGGTTGGGCCGGATCGAGGACGGCAATCACAAGGCACTTACCCGCGCGGGTGCGCTGGAGATCGAGGTCAGCGGAGAGACGGTCTGGATGGACATGGCTCCGCCCAAAACCCTGGGTATCCTGCCGGAGGAAAGCTGGGAAGAGCTGTATGGAGCCTATGGCTTGACCCTGGAGGACAGACCGGCGGACCTGCCGCCGGAGATTGTAAGCACGGGCCTTGCTGACATTATGATGCCCGTTCGGGATCACGAAGCACTGCTGCGAGCCGTGCAGGACGAACGGACAGTGACAGAGCTGTCCAGGCGGTTCGACGTCACGGGGGTGCATATGTTCTGCCTGGGGGAGGAGGCTGTGTATTGCAGCAATTTTGCCCCACTGTATGACATTCCCGAGGAGTGTGCCACGGGAACCAGTAACGGCGCGCTGACCTATTATCTCTATGAGCGGAGCCTGGTGGAGCCGGAGCGGGAGAATCTGTTCCTGCAGGGGGAGCACATGGAGCGTCCCTCCCGGATCCTGAGCCGCCTGACGGTGCAGGACGGCGTAGTCCGGGTACGCATCGGCGGCCAGGCTGTCATGAGCCTTGCAGGTGAAATGGATCTGTAAGGTGCGCTTGTAATCCGCACGATATAGTGGTATACTGATAAAAAATATCCCAAGAAATGCAGGAGGAAGTGCGAATGAAAGCGGCACTTGTCATCATGGCGGCCGGACTCGGCTCCCGCTACGGCGGCAATAAACAGGTGGACGGCGTGGGTCCCAACGGGGAGATCCTGATGGAGTATTCCATTTATGACGCCATTCGCGCGGGCTTTACCAAGATTGTGTTCGTCATCAAGCCCGGCATGGAGGAGATGATGCGGCGCATCTGCGGGGACTATGTGGCCCAGCGCACCGCAGCGGACGGCTCGGTGGTGGAGGTGTGCTATGCGGTGCAGGATTTCACAGGCCTGCCGGCGTTTTATCACCTGCCGGCGCAGCGGGAAAAGCCCTTTGGCACAGGACATGCGGTGCTGTGCGCCCGGCCCTATGTAAATGAGCCATTCTGTGTGATCAATGCCGATGACTATTATGGCGTGGACGCATACCGCAAGATCTACCAGGCGCTGCAGCGCCTGCCGGAGCAGGGGAACGCCGCCATGGTGGGCTACCTGCTGAAAAATACCGTCAGTGAACGGGGCACCGTGTCCCGGGGCGTCTGCCGGGTGGAGGACGGGCGGCTCCTGGGTATCAAGGAGACGCTGAAGATCCGCCTGGAGCCTGATGGAACTATTGCCGACGAGGCCGAGGGCGTGCTTCCGGCGGACGCGGTGGTGTCCATGAATTTTTGGGGCTTTGCTCCTTCGTTTTTCCGGGAGCTGGAGATGTTTTTCTACGATTTCCTCCGCTATGAGGCCGGGGATAATATCAAAGCCGAGTGCATGCTGCCCAGCCTGGTGGGTAAGCTCATCGGTGAGGGGAAGCTGAAGGTATCCGTGCTGCAATCCGCAGACCGATGGTTCGGCATGACCTACCACGAGGACCGGCAGGCTGTGGCGGAGGAGCTGAAGCGGCTCCATGCATGCGGCGTATATCCTGAAACGCTGCGGCTTTGAGGAGGACAGAAACCATGAAAAGGACGCAAAAAAGACCTTGGTATAGAAAACCCGCCTGGCTGGTAAGCATCGCGGCGGTGCTGGTCGCCCTTGGGGTGGTGCTGTTTTTCCTGCTGCGCAGCGGCGACAAAAAGGAGCCGGAGGTGCCCGATAATCCACCGGTGGAGGACCCCACGCCGGCACCCGACCCGACCCCCACGCCTGACCCGGAGCCGGAACCCACGCCTGACCCGTCCCAAGGGAGCTATACCGAGGGCGAGCAGACTGACGGCGTGTGGAACCTGGTGCTGGTGAATCCCTGGAACCCTCTGCCGGAGGATTTTTCCGTGGACATTGAGCCTTTGGACAACGCCCGTGGCGTTGACAAGCGCTGCTATCCCCAGCTGCAAAAAATGATGGACGATTGCCGGGCGGCAGGCTATTCCCCGTATATCTGCTCGTCCTACCGCACCCAGGCTATGCAGCAGGAGAATTTTAATAGGCAGGTGGATATTTTCAAGGGCCAGGGCTATGACGAGGAGGAGGCTCAGAAGCTGGCCGCCCGGGAGGTGGCCGTGCCTGGCACCAGTGAGCATCAGCTGGGCCTGGCGGTGGATATTATCGACACCGATAATTGGAGCCTGGATGAATCTCAGGAGAGTATGCCTACCCAGCAGTGGCTCATGGCCAACAGCTGGCGCTACGGCTTTATTCTCCGCTACCCCACCGGTACCACGGACATCACGGGGATCATCTATGAGCCCTGGCACTACCGCTATGTAGGCTGCCAGGTGGCCAAGGAGATTTATCAGCGCGGCATTACACTGGAGGAGTACCTGGGCCGGGCAGAGCACTAAATAGAAGAATTACCCCTTTATGCGGCGGGACCTCCCGGGTCCCACCGCATTTTTCTATCCGCCGCACCGGCTTTCAATCAACGCAGCCGTAGGGGCTGGCGCCCCCGACGGCCCGGCTGCAGGCAGTCCTTGTTATGCGCAGGGACGGACGTTATGCCTACCCGTCGGGCGGGGTGCTCTCACCCCGCCCGACGGGGGTGTACCGCATTTCTTGTAATCTGTCACTGGCTTCGCAATCCCTAACTCCGTCCCCAAGGGCTTCCGCCTTTCTCCCGAAAAAGGACGCCGGCTCTTGCCGGCGTCCTCCCATACATCAGCCCGACTTACGTCAGTTGCATTCCTTGGCCTGCTTGCTCTGCTCCTGGTTCTGGTTTTTGCTCTGATTCTGATTTTGGTTCTGGTTCTGATTCTGATTCTTGTTCTGATTGTTCTTAGCCATACTGAGCACCTCTTTTCCTTACTGTGTACGCCCTTAGTGTGCCATGAGCCGGGTAAAATATACAAAAATTTCTCAAAAAAAAGTATTGACATTGCTGCGCCCGGGTGATACAATGCCATAGGAAAAACAAAGAAGGCAGAAAGCGTCCGCCTCACCTCCCGCCACAGGCAAAGAGGTCAATAGCGAAATGTGCTCCAGATTTAGGGGCGGTTTAGGCTATGCGGGTGCTTTCAGCATCCGTGTTTTTATTTTTGAATGGAGGTGTTTCGGCCATTAGCAAGCTGCAGCATGAATTGAACGAGGAAATCCGCGATAAGGAGATCCGCCTCATCGGTGAGACCGGCGAACAGATGGGCATTGTTTCCGCAGAGGAGGCCCTGCACATCGCAGACGAGCGCGGTTTGGATCTGGTAAAAATCTCTCCGCAGGCTGTGCCCCCTGTGTGCAAGCTGATGAACTACGGCAAGTACAAGTTTGAGCAGAGCAAGCGGGAGAAGGAAGCCAGAAAGAACCAGCACGTGGTGGAGATCAAGGAGATTCGGATGTCTCCGGGCATTGATGTGGGCGATTTCAACACCAAGCTGAAAAATGCCCAGAAGTTCCTGGCTGACGGCAACCGGGTGAAGGTCTCCGTCCGTTTCCGCGGCCGTGAGATGGCCCATACGGACATCGGCCGGGATCTGCTGAATAAGTTTGCCGAGCAGTGTGCCGAAACAGCAACATTGGAAAAGGCAGCCAAGATGGAGGGGCGAAATATGTCTATTTTCCTCTCTCCCAAGGCAGGCAAGTAATTTCACTTTTCCGCCGTGGGCGGAGAACATACGGAAGGAGTATTTATCATGCCTAAACTGAAGACCCATAGCGGCGCAAAGAAGCGCTTCAATCTGACGAAGTCCGGCAAGGTCAAGAGAGCCCACGCTTTCAAGAGCCACATCCTGACCAAGAAGGACACCAAGCGTGGCCGTCGCCTGCGCTCCGGCACTTATGCCGATTGCACCAACGAGGCGACCATCCGCAAGATGATTCCTTATAAATAATTGACGGAAGCGTTAGAATAGGAGGCAAGTACAAATGGCAAGAGTTAAAGGCGCAATGATGGCGCGTAAAAGAAGAAATAAGACCCTGAAGCTGGCCAAGGGTTACTGGGGTGCCAAGTCCAAGCACTTCAAGATGGCCAATGAGCAGGTCATGAAGTCCCTGACCTACGCCTATGTAGGTCGCCGGCTGAAGAAGCGTGACTTCCGTCAGCTGTGGATTACCCGTATTTCTGCTGCCTGCAAGCAGAACGGCATGAACTACTCCACCTTTATGCACGGCCTGAAGGTGGCCGGTATCCAGATCAACCGCAAGATGCTTTCCGAGATGGCTATCAACGACAGCGTGGCTTTTACCGCCCTGTGTGACATCGCCAAGAAGGCCTAAGGAGCAGACAACCGTATAAAAAAGGGCTTGCCGCCTGCACTTTGCAGGCAGCAGGCCTTTTTTCTCTTCTGATGCGGCCTGCGGCGCCGGATAAACCGGGTAAACTGGGCTTTTCCTGTTGCCAAAACTGGAAAAGAGGGCTATAATAAAAAAGAATACTATTGATTGACGAGTGCAAATGCGCCTGCCATTGAATTTTCTGTCCGTCAAAACCGGGTCTGCTCTTGCTAATCGATGGTACCCCAATACATAATGAGCTTTGAGGTATGAGGATGAAAACACAGGAAAAGCTGAACATGACCATGCTCTGCGATTTTTACGAGCTGACCATGGGCAACGGGTATTTCAAAAACGGCTACAAGGATCGCATCACCTACTTTGATGTATTTTTCCGCCGGGTGCCGGACGGCGGCGGCTTTGCCATCGCTGCAGGGCTGGAGCAGCTCATCGAGTATATCGAGAACCTCCATTTCAGCCCGGAGGATATTGCCTATCTTCGCGGCCGGAAGCTCTTTGACGAGGAGTTTTTGACCTATTTGGAGAATTTCCGCTTTACCGGCGACATTTATGCCATTCCCGAGGGTACGCCGGTATTTCCCCGGGAGCCGCTGGTCACAGTCCGCGCCCCGGCCATCGAGGCTCAGCTCATCGAGACCTTCACGCTGCTCACGGTAAATCACCAGAGCCTTATTGCCACCAAGGCCAACCGCATCGTCCGGGCCGCCAGGGGCCGCACGGTGCTGGAATTCGGCTCCCGCCGGGCCCAGGGTGCAGATGCGGCCATTGTGGGCGCCCGGGCGGCCTATATTGGCGGCTGTCACGGCACCGCCTGCGCTATATCCGACGAGCAGTTTGGTGTGCCTGCCGGCGGCACCATGGCCCACGCCTGGGTGCAGATGTTCGACACGGAGTATGACGCGTTTAAGACCTATTGTGAGATCTATCCCACCAATGCCACTCTCCTGGTGGACACCTATGACACCCTGCGCTCCGGCGTGCCCAATGCCATCCGTGCTTTTGACGAGGTTCTCAAGCCTTTGGGCATCACCAAGTGCGGCATCCGGCTGGATTCCGGCGATATGGCTTACCTGAGCCGCAAGGCAAGAGAGATGCTGGATGACGCCGGCTGGACGGATTGTAAAATTTCCGTCTCTAATTCTCTGGACGAGTATCTCATCCAGGATTTGCTGCTCCAGGGAGCGCAGATCGATATGTTCGGTGTGGGCGAGCGAATGATTACCGCCAGGAGCGAGCCTGTGTTCGGCGGCGTGTATAAGCTGGCCGCCGTGGAGGACGAGAATGGGACCATTATCCCCAAAATCAAGGTCAGCGAGAACGTGGAAAAGATCACAATCCCTCACTTCAAGAAGGTATACCGCTTCTACGGCCGGGATACCGGCAAGGCTATTGCCGACTATATAACCCTGTATAACGAGCAGGTGGACGATGAGAAGGATATAGAGCTGTTCGATCCCAGTGCCACCTGGAAGGCCAAGACCGTGTATAACTTCACGGCTCGGGAGCTGCAGGTGCCCATTTTCCTGGGAGGAAAGTGTGTGTATGAGCGCCCGACTGGAGCAGATCCGGGAGTATTGCCGCCAGCAGGTGGATACCCTTTGGGATGAGGTGAAGAGATTCGACTATCCCCATAAGTACTATGTAGACCTCTCTCAAAAGCTGTGGCAGATGCAGCAGGATCTGCTGCATGCCAAGCATTTTGAGTAAAAGCCTATGACAGGATTGCCCTTGCGTGCAATCCTGCCGGCTTTTTTAAGAAAGGATTATTCCCCCATGAAACGAATTCAGCGCAAAACAGAGAGAAGAATATCGGCCGCTCTGCGCCTGGCTCTGGTGGCACTGTTGCTTTTGCTGCAGATTGCCTTGGTGATAGTGCTGGTCCAGCTACTTCGGCAAAAAATGTACATTGGTTACACGGTTTTGCAAATGCTGGGTGTGCTGTGCGTTCTGCATCTGTATATGCGTCCGGGCAGCAGTACCTATAAGCCCGGCTGGATCATTCTTATTATGCTGGTGCCGGTGGTGGGGTTGATCCTTTATTTCCTGTGGAACGGCAATCAGGTGAAAAAGAAGCTGGCACTGAAGGCGATGGCTATGCCGAAGGAGTCCCCGGCGGTGCAGGAGAGCAGTACCCGGGCACAGGCGGCGCTGACAGAGCGGTGGCCCCGGTGGGGCAAGCTTACGGAGTATCTGCAGCGGCAGAATTTCCCAGTGTTTGCCAATACGGAAATGACATATTTTCCAACGGGTGAGGCGTATTTGGAGGATTTGCTGGCCAAGATGGAAAAGGCCCGGCGCTTCATCTTTTTGGAGTATTATATTGCATCTGAAGGGCAGATTTGGGAGCGCATCTGCCGGATTCTTACCGAGCGCGCTGCCGCAGGGGTGGAGGTAAATCTGATTCTGGATGATTTCGGCAGCATGATGACCATGCCTCCGGAGGATATTTATGCGCTGCGGCAAAGGGCGTTTGGGTGCAGATGTTCAACCCGGTGCATCACTATGTGAATCGGCTGTACTTCAACTATCGCGACCACCGCAAGATTGCTATCATCGATGGAGACATTGCCTACACAGGCGGTGCGAATCTGGCGGATGAATATGCCAACCTAATTGTTCGCTTCGGCTACTGGAAGGATTGCGGCATCCGCCTGGATGGGGAGGGAGCCTGGGGCTTGACCCGGCAGTTTATGCACCTGTGGCTGCGTATGAACGGCGAGCTGCGCGACCCATGGGATTCCTATCGCCCTCAGGCGGTGGGCCATGGCGGCGATTTTTGCCAGCCCCTGGTGGATGGGCCGGATAACAACCCTGTCAGCACCGTGGAGGATACCTATCAGCAGCTCATTGCCAATGCCTGCCGCTATGTGTGGATCACCACGCCGTACCTGGCCATTGACGAGCCGATGATCCGCACCCTGTGCATCGCTGCAGACAGCGGCGTAGATGTGCGGCTGATGCTGCCGGGGATCCCGGATCATAAGTTTGCCTATATGGTGGCCCAATCCTATTTTGGGGGAGCTGCTGCAGCATGGCGTGAAGATTTATACCTATACCCCGGGCCTGCTCCACGCCAAATCCGTAGTGGCAGACGGTGAAATGGGCTTTGTGGGGTCTGTGAATATGGATTACCGCAGCTTCCAGCTGCATTTTGAGTGCGGCACTCTGTTTACCGGCAGCACAGTGGCGGCGGTGCAGGAGGATATGGACGATATTTTGGAAAAGAGCCGGCGGGTGACGCTGGCCGCCTGGCGAAAGCGCAAGTGGTATGTGAAAATTCTGGGTGCTGTGCTGCGTCCCTTTGCCATGTGGATGTAAAAGGAGAGAGAAAGAATGCTGATCCATGATATGAATACCGGCGACCGGTTCGAAGGCTATTATATTCTGCAGAACATCGCTCAGCGTACTACAGCGGCGGGCAAACCCTTCCTCACGCTGAATCTGGCGGACCGAAGCGGCGCCGTTACGGCCCAGGTGTGGGATTACACAGGGCCTATCGGCCCCGGTGATGTGGGCAAGGTAGCCTGGGCGGCAGGCCTTGCCTCGGAGTATCGCGGCGCCCCGCAGCTGACGGTGTATCGCATCCGCCTGGCGGAGGAGAACGAGGGCTATAAGATCAGCGACTTGGTGGCCACGGCGCCTATCGAGATGGATGAGACCTGGGCCTGGCTGCAGGAGACGGTGGATTCCATACAGGATGAGGATTACCGGGCTGTCTGCCGGGAGATGCTGAAAATCTACGGCAAGCAGTTTCGGCTCATTCCGGCGGCTAAGAGCATGCACCACGGCTTTGTGGGCGGCCTGCTCATGCACACGGCCTACATGGTGAAGGCTGCCGGCTTCTATGCCGGGCTCTACCCAGCGGTGGACCGCAGCCTGCTGCTGGCGGGTACGCTGCTCCATGACTTCTGCAAGTGCGAGGAGTTTGTCACCTCCGCCTTGGGTTTGGTAGCGGAATATTCGCTGAAGGGCCAGCTCGTCGGCCACCTGGTGCTGGGGGCGGAGGCAGTGAGCCGTGTGGCGGCGTCCCTGGGTGTTCCGGAGGAGAAGTCTGTGCTGCTGCAGCATATGATTCTATCCCACCACGGGGAGCCGGAGTTCGGTGCGGCTGTGCGGCCCATGTGCATTGAGGCGGAGCTTTTGAGCTACCTGGACCTGATCGACAGCCGTATGGAGATCTATACCGAGGCCATGGAGGAGACCCCTGTGGGCACCTTCAGCGGTAGGATATTCGCCCTGGACAAGCGGATCTATCACCATGCCTGAAAAATTTTCCAACTTTCACACCCACACCATCCTCTGTGACGGTAAGGACCGGCCGGAGGAGCTGGTGCTGGAAGCGCTGCGTCTGGGTTGCCCGGCCATAGGCTTCAGCGGCCATTCATACGCCCCCTATGACGAGGCATATTGCATGTCTCCGGCGCAGACGGAGACGTATAAGGAGGAGCTTTGCCGCCTGCGAGAAGAGTACGCCGGCCGCATCCGTATCTACATGGGCATTGAGCAGGACCTCTATTCTACAAGCCCTACGGCGGGCTATGACTACGTGATCGGCAGTGTACACTATCTGTATAGGGACGGCGTGTATCTGCCCATAGACGCCTCTCAGAGCGCCCAGGAGCAGGCAGTGCAGGCACACTACGGCGGAGATTGGTATGCCTTTGCCGAGGAATACTTTGCTGCCGTTTCCCGAGTCTACGAACGGACTCATTGTCAGGTGGTAGGGCATTTTGATCTGCTTACCAAGTTCAATGAGGGAGACGCACTTTTTTCCACGGAGCATCCCCGCTATCGCCGGGCGGTGTCCCGGGCGCTGGATGCCCTGTCATTGGCACCTGTAGTCTTCGAGATCAACACCGGGGCCATCTCCCGGATACCGTACAGAGCCGTATCCGGCGGGCTGGATCGTGGAGGAGCTGTGCAGGAGGGGGAGAAAGCGAATCCTGTCCTCCGATTGCCACACCAGGGAAAACCTGCTGTTCGGCTTTGAAAAATACAAGGATTGGATCCTATAGATCCCAAAAAGCACGGGGAAATATGTCCCGTGCTTTTTGCTCGTCATATTGCAGGAGAAAGATCCCTTTCACCTCCAATAAAAAAGAACCCTCCCTTTTGGATGGTTCTTTCGTTGTCATAACCCAACACTATAGATTTTAGTCGCCCTCTCTATAGATTTGCTTTTACTAAAGCGCATTTTGCTTCCTTGACGAAATTAGTTGTTACAGTTGCCATATCATACAAAAAGGTAATATCAACTGTTTTTCCTCTTTGATAGTAGTATCTCCAATCCTCAAAAGCCTCTTTGTTGCGGTCTAAATATTCCCCGAAAGTTTTCTCATTAAATGTAGCATCATGGTGTTGCATTTGGGAAATGACCGCTGCCATAAGAACATCTTTTACAGGGCTTCCAACTTTTTCAAACAGCTTTTGCAAATCATGCTTGCACTTTTTAGCGTCATCTTCATTGATAAAGGTTTTGAATGACAATTCTATGGAAAAGGCAAGGTTTACAATAGCTGGAAGCAACCGGTAAAAGCAATTTTCCGGATTAGAAGCTATGTTTCCAATGTTAGCAAGGTATTCCTTTTTCCCGACTTCATAAAAGGCCAATGCTGCATTTCCAACTTTCAACATTATTCTATCCATCTATTTTTCACCATCCTTATCCTTGCTGAATATATCTTCAGCGACATCTTCCAACAAATTCGTTACGACTTGATTCAGTTGTGCAGAGTTCTTGGAGGTAATCACGGGAACGCCAGTTTGGCTCTCGATAGCTTTCCGTGCATCACCGGCCACCTTGCCTCCAGCGCGCGCCACATTAATGTTTTCCGAAAAAGTCTCCGGTGCTTTCTGCTTAGATATCTCCGTGGTAGTAGCTTCTGCCAGCATGTTCAGCACCAGTTCCAGCGTAGTCATGTTATCACGAAGGTTTTCCTTTTTCAAACCCTTCAGATTTTGTACTGCCGGGTGGACATGCCAGACCATGCGCGGGAAATCTCGTCCGTGAGGATGGCGTACTCTACGCCCTTCTGCACACCGCGGGCATCCCATTCATCCGTCAACTCCTTGCGGACTTGAATGGCCTGCAGCCGCTGGTTGATCCACTCACGGCTGTACCCCTTCTTGAGGTAGGTTTCCAAAGCCCGGTCGATGGTCAGCTCCGGGTCGATGGTTTCCTCGATACGCTCCCGACCGACCTGTGCCAGCCACAGCTTGAACGGCTCGGCCTTTGGCGAAGGAATGGACTGGATAATGCGGAGAAGCTGCTCGGTGTCAGCTACATCGGTCAGACGTTTCCGCCCATCCGAGGCGGTCATCTTCAACTGCTTACAATTTGTAAGCAGTTGGTCTGCACCCTCGTTATTCAGCCGCTTCTTTAAAACCGCCCAATATGTACTGGCATGACGGGCGTCTGGCTGATCCGTCAAAACCGCAACAACATCGACAACGGAAAAGTACCATTCTTCCTTTTCCTCATCCCATGCGGTGCGAATACGCTTGTTCTCGAACAACTGGATTTTATCATTTTGAGACATTATTTTCACCTCCGCCGCAATTAATAGCTCAAGATACAGTCTCTTTTAGTAAGTTTTTTGCCGTTTCCTCAGAATAGAACATATCCGAATAGTGAATATTCGGGTCTGTATTACCACTTACAAAAGAAACTTTTATAGGGTCGCCGTTATCAAGTGCACCAATCTTTTTGGTTATCTTTTCAAAATTATCGAGACGCATGGAATCGATTTTTCGGATTATATTAAAATCCAGTTTCTGATCAAACAACTCCACATGCATTCCCAAACTGCAGGAAAAGCTGCATGCCGTCTCACCTATAGTGCGAATCGACTGTCTCAGTTCTTCAGTTAGATTGAACGACATAGTAAAACCGCTGCAACTCCCGCAGTATTTTCCATCTCGTATCATAGAATAAAGTCGATTTATAACTTGATGGTCGCTGATTTCAATTTCCTCCGGGATAGTTAGTGATATGTGAAAATGGTTTTCAATAGCGACTATCTTTTCGAGAAACTCTATTTCACAGTCTAAGTTCTCGAAATTGTGTGGTACCAAATTTACCTTTGCGGAAATAAAAGTAGCATTATTCTCCAGGTCCTTGAGTTCGATAGAATTTGCAGATGTCGCCTTCTTTAGAAAGTGTCTATAGTTCAGTGCATCGACATTGGACGGGGAATTGGGTGTAATAGATAGATTTAAACTTGCCATAGAAGTATTAACTTCAAGCGTAACCATAAAGTTAAAGTTTTTCTGTTCTTCATTTGTAATGATTATAGTGCCATCATCTTCAATTTTCTTTATGCGTAGAAGTAGATAGGCTATTATAAGCTCACCATCAATAAGCACACTACATGGAAACGCCGGTGGAAATGTTGGCGGCTTTAAAACGACATGAGTTCCTGTCAAGTTCTCTGCCTCATGTTGAATTGGGTCAAGGACATTGCCCAGGTACTTTTGAGCAGTAGTAACATCAAACTCGATAGGACTTTGAGTGCGATATGCACGGGTAAATGTGCCGGCATCTACATTGGACAGCAATATTCCACCCATTTTGAATGCTGTAGCGGTAACTTCAAAATGAGGCGGATATAATTCCACAGCATCGGGCCGCAAGGGAATACTTTTAAGACATGATACCCCGTCCATAGTAAAGCCGTAGTAAGGTGTGAGGGCATGAGTTGTGCCAAGTCCCGCAAAAAATGCAGCAACATTTTTCTCAACAGCATCTATTTTCCCACTATTTGCCAACGAGACATTTTTGTCAACGGAAAGGAGACTGCTATCTTGAACATTTTTTGCTAAAGCATCAATTTTGTGATCTTGTGCTTTGTGTTGCTCAGACATCTCGTCAATAACCGTATCTTCGATTTCAGCGGCTGCAAACAAGGTACTACAATCAATTTTGCTGCGAAAAAAGCCTCGTAATATATCTACCGCAGTAACTGCTAAGTGCTTTGCTCTTTCCTTGGACAGTTTTGTTTTAGCTTGAGCATAACAGGCAGCCTTATCTGCTATTGCTTCTCGTGCAATTCTGCGTTCCTGTTTTCTCCCGAACAAACGAATCTTGACATCATCTATGAGATCGTTGTGGATATACTCTGCCAGGCATTCAAAATCGATTTCTTCTTCCAAAGAACAATCAAAATTATATTTTTCCTGTCGAGCTAAATATTCCGACAGTTTTTCTTTCGCTTTAGCTTCTAACCGCTTATTTTTAAAATGCTCTTTGGCAATATCGATTCCAATATCGGCAATGACTCCGATAACCTTCTCAGTTATAGCCACTTTACGACCTCCCTTCAATGTAATTAAAATTCTTTCAGAAGTCCCTGGCAGCCTTCCAGCACATCCTGCCAGGTCACCTCGAAGTCCTCGGTGTACCACGGGTCTGCCACATTGCCGGGACGAGCGGTGTGGTCCATCAGGAGGGACATCTTTTCGGCATAGTCGCCACCGCAGATGCGGTACATATCCCGGAGGTTGGCCTGATCCATGCCGATCAGGAGATCGTATTCGTCGTAATCCCGATTTGTCAACTGCCGTGCAGCATGGCCTTCGCAGGAGATCCCATGCTCTGCCAGCTTGCGCCGTGCCGGAGGATAGACAGGGTTGCCGATCTCCTCCCGGCTGGTAGCTGCCGACTCGATATGGAATTGCGACGCCAGCCCAGCCTTCTTCACCAAGTCCTTCATCACGAACTCGGCCATCGGGCTGCGGCAAATATTTCCATGGCAAATAAACAGAATTTTCTTCATACTGCGTTCTCTCCGAAATCTCGTCGTTGTCCTCATTATACCACACATCGACCTTTTCGTCGAGAACACTTTCCAGATGCGCAGAATCCTCGATCATTCGCAGAAGCTCCGACTTGGATAGATTCCGTGCAGTAGCCTGCCGGATGTACCAGCAGTGTTCCTCTGCGGTCAACTCCGCCTCCATGATCACAACATTCTGCGTCCAATTCAGGCAAAGCGCTTCGCCAAGCAGTTCCGGCATGCCGCTATACAATTGCCAAAAGTTCCGCTTCCGGCGCACATTGCGCGGAGAGAAGCCGGTCATATCCGGGTACTGTTCTTTCAGGAACTCTGCGGCAGCTACTGCCGCACCCTTTTCCGAGCGGGTGCAGACGATCTTGCCGACTTCACAGTACAGCTTCATCTGCGGCAGATCCGCTTCCATGGCAGATTCCAGCGCGGCAAACATTGCGCTGTAATCCACAGCTTTTCGAATATTCATAGCTTCTCCTTTCCGGCGCACAGCGCCTGATCAACGCTCAAAGCAGAGAAAAACACGGTAACGCTGCCGTGTTTTTCTCTGCTTTGACCTGTTTCAGTACATGATTTTCTGTCGGATCTCAAAGCCCTCTTTCAGAGTCACTGTGATCTCATCCTTGGAGAGGACTTTTACTGTCTCCACCAGTTGACGGACGGCGCTTTCGTCCCATTCCATAATGTGGGGCGATGCGTTTTCCAAGGTCTGTGCAGCATCCATGATGCGCTGATTGGCTTTTGCCTGTTCGTTGTTATTCGCGAGGATCCCGGAACGCCTTTCTTTCAGGAGGGTTTGCTCGTCCAGTATCTCCTTGAACTGACCGCCATAGGCGGCAGGATCATCCGTGGCCTTTTCCAGCAGTGTTTGGAACTGCTGCTCCAATTCTCTCAGCCTGCGTTCAATATCTCCAAGGCTCATCGTGCCACTGGGGAATGGGATGATTTCCGTTTCCATGGCATCCGTGATCTGCCGGATCAGACTGTTCTTGTCGGCCATGGCCGTGTTCAGAGCGGCGAGGATCGCTTGCTGGAGCGGCGCTTCATCCAATGTGGGTGAATTGTGGCAGTATTTCTTACCGTAGTCCAATCGGCTCACACAGCGCCACACGACTCGTTTTTCACCGTTTCGTGTCCATGTGCAGCGGCGATACAGGGTCCCGCACTCACCGCAGACCAATCGCTCCGAGAGCGCATACTTGCTGGCGTAGGAGGCCATCCCTGTGACTGCGTTTTTAGAAGGACTCTTTGCTGCATTCCGCCGTGCCATCTCCGCCTGTACGGCATCATACTTTTCACGGCTGACAATGCCCTCGTGGTGATTTTCAATGAGGTACATGGGAAGCTGGCCTGTATTCTTGATGGCCTTGCGGTTGATAAAGTCCTGCCGGAAGGTCTTCTGCATCAGCACATCGCCGCAGTATTTTTCATTCTGCAGGATGCTGCGGATGCGTGAGATGGTCCACTCCGGAGAATCCTCGAAGCACTTGACGCCTTGCTGTTCCAGTTCATCTTTGATCATCCGCAGACTTGCCCCAGTGAGGTAGCGCTCATAGATCCATCGGACGATCTCCGCCTGTTCCGGAATGATCTCCGGCTGACCATCCTCACCCTTGCGGTAACCGTACAGCTTTTTATATTGGATGCTGACCTTTCCGGCTTCCATGGCGCGGCGTTTACCCCATGTGACATTGGCGGAGATAGATTCACTTTCAGACTGGGCGAAGGCACCGGAGAGGGTGATCCGTAGCTCACTGTCCTCCTCCAGAGAATTGATATTTTCCTTCTCGAAGATGACTGCGATGCCAAGCTGTTTGAGCGCCCGGATATAGTAGAGGCAGTCCACCGTGTTGCGGGAGAAGCGGGAAACCGACTTGGTCAGGATCACATCGATTTTCTTCTGGCGGCAGTGCCGGATCATCCGCATGAAGTCCTCGCGCTTCTTGGCCGAGGTTCCGGTGATGCCCTTGTCCGCAAAGATGCCAGCCATCGTCCAAGCGGTGTTGGACATGATCTTATCGGTATAGTACTCTTTCTGCACCTCATAGCTGTTTGCCTGATCCTCCTCTTTGGTGGAGACTCGGCAGTAAGCTGCCACCCGGAGCTGTCTGCGGGCTTCTGCCTGACGGGTGGCTTCCGGTTTGGCCGGGATCTTAATTACTCTTGGGGCATCCTCTTTCATTGCAGGTCGCTCCTTTCTATGACTTGCCCATTTTTTAATTGAAGTTTGACATTTTGGCGGGTCACCAGCACCTCGGACACGGTGCTTTTCAGAAGATCAGCGTTCAGTTCCGCCACGCATTCAAATGCGGAGAAGAGGCGCCGGAGGCGATTTGTTTCATATTCTTCATCCCCCAGCGCAGCATATTGCTCTGCCGCAAGCCGGAGGATCAGCCCTTTGGCGCTGTCCTCGTCGATTGGCTGCTGCTCCAGAGCGTTATCCAGCGCCTCCTGCGTTTTAAAATGTGTGGCTGGCGTGGAACTGCGCTGATGCTGTATGCGGTCCGGGTAATTTGCGAGACCATTGAGCAGGTCGGTGACACTTTGTTCCACCCGCTCAGATGGTGGTGTACCGCAGAGCCTACGCAGCACCTTTTGGGCTTCTGTCTTTTTCGGAAGTTGAGGCTTGTTTGAGCGTTTTTCATTTGCCGCGATGAGCTGTTCCTTATCTATGAGCTTGGGATATCTTTTCTCCGGTGTAGCGTGCGTCCGCCAGAATACGGGCGACCATATTTTTGTTCCAGAGCCGTCCCTCGTCGTATGGGATATCCTGCTGGCGAAGCGACTCCGTCAACTCATTCAAGGATTCTCCTGCAATATATCGGCGGAAGATCTCCTGTACAAGCTTCGCCTCTGATTCCTGTATGACGATCTCACCCAGAGCCATCTTGTAGCCAAAGGGCTGCTTCCGGTTTCCCATCACCGCACCGTCCTCTCTATGGACTCCCGCAGCTCCAGCCCATTTTTCAGGCAGAAGCGGACGGAGTCATTGCTCTCTATGATAATTTTCTCAACGAGTTCACCAAACAGTTCCGCGTCAAAGCTGTCGAGGAATTCCGGCCCACCTTCCAAGAGGTCTATTAAGTCTTGCGTTTGCAGGGCGGTCATGTCGCTCTCGGCATCCATCAGCTTTTCTTTTTCCAGCTTGACCTGCCGGAGCTGCTTGGTCAGCTCATTGGTTTTGGCTATAAAAATGTCAGGATCAACAAGGCCCTGCTGCTTGAGGAAGGCCAATGTCTGATTCTGACTGGATAGATCTGATATTCTTTTATTCTGGGCAACGATGTCAGGACTCCAGAGCATCCTGCGATTGCGGATCATTTGGAGGTTTGTAAGCATCTGTTCCAGAATGGGGATGCTCTGATGTTTCAGCTTGTAGTATAGGCGGCAGAAGGATTTCTGAACTTGGATTTCTGGTATAGGAGTAATCTGACATTCGTGGCTCTCTTCATGATTGCAGCAGCACCAATACCATTTTTGATTGATTTTCTTCGTCCGAACACGCGCTCCGCAAGAACAGCGTATGTTGACACCCAACTCCTTCAGTTCACGGATATTTTGAAGGCAGTCCTTGGTGTTGCGGGCAAAGCGGGAGATGGACTTGACAAGGATCTGATCGATCAGACCCCGACGGCAGTCTGCCATCATCCGCTGGAAGTCATCCCGCTTAGTCACCGAAGTTCCTGTGATCCCCTCATCAGCATAGATGTCAACCATGCGCCATTCGGCCTTGCTTGAGATCAGTTCCGTGTAGTAGCGGTTTTGGGCCGCAAAGGAATTGAGTTGATCCTCGGAGTCTGAGCTGACACGAGTATAGGCTGCGACCCGCAGCCGCACATTTTGAGGCCGCTCCGCAGGTTCGATCTTTATAACACGGGACTGTTTTTCTGCAAGTGCCGTCGCTCCGTCTACCAGCCGCTTTTCATCCATATCCGCTCACCTCCTTTTTTGCAACACAAACACTACCACAACTGCATCCGAATAGCTACTGAAAGATGAAGAAAATCAGAGAAAAAACATGACTTCAACACCGTTATCCGCAGCGATCCGTGCGGCGATTTTTCTCAGTTCTTTTTCGGTGAAAATACCGCATTCCCGGAGCTTTCTGAGTAGGATGACGATCCCATAGTAATTGATATTGGGGTTCATAGATGTTCTCCTTTCTGCATTCGACTATCTCTGCGGCACAAGCATGGGAACCGTCCGAAGAAGGAAGAGGCAGGAGAGAATAGAGGGACCATTGGGCAAAGGAAAGCGAATATAAAAATACTGGAGAGGTGGACAGTTCCCATGCTTCTGCCGCAAGAGTGTGGTCGCTCCGGCAACGGAAGCAGATGCCCCCGTCACCGGAGCGACCAGAACTTTACGGTTTTGTTTGCCTGTATTCGACACTACTTCCCCAGGCGGGGCGGCAACTTGAACTGTGCGGGCGCACATCACGGGACTCTCACCCCTCCGAGGATCTCTCGAAGCTGCGTACAGGAGTATCATTATAGGCTGACGGGATTATGGCGGGGACAGCTTGCCAAGGCTGCCATGGCCTGAGTGGGTATCGCTCTGCACCTTACTTGGCCGTCCTTTGATGCGGAGCTGCTCCGCACAGGTGGTCATCGCGCACTCGGCCTGACGCTGGCTCCGTCAGCTAATGTATTCAAGTTGCCGGATATGACCGCCTGGGCGGTATTTTTCAAGGAACAAAGGCGCTGATTTATCAGCAGCGGAGTGAGGTTCAAAGCCCCCTCACTCTATTAGCCGCTGAAAACACCGTTTGCACCAAACTTTTTTATCATCTCAGCATCTTTTTCAATTTCTGCAAGATACGAATCTTTCGATTATGGATCGTCATTCGATGGACACCCGTCATTTCTTCCAGTTCTCGCTCTGAGCGCTCGTCGAAAAACAGCGCATAAATCAGGAATCTTTCTTCTTCGCTCAACTGATCCAGTGCGGCCCGTAAACGGCATAAATCATCTTTCCTGATTACGGCATCCTCGACGCCTTCAGCATCGTCCGCAAACTGGCACTTCGCAGAATATATGAGCCGCTCCAGAGAATCCTCCTTGCTGGGAACATAACTCATCTCCCCGCTCTCGGCATTTTTCCTGCGCTGTTCACTTTTCAGATCCACCTCCATGTATTTCATCTTGCGGCCGCTTTTCTTCAAGACTTCCAACACATCCGGGCGCTCTTTTAAGCAAGGATATATCTTCAAATAATCGATCTGATATGGGTCGTTGTGATATGACATTTTCTGTCCTCCGTTTCATCATTTTGGAAATTTCAAAAACGATGAAGCGGAGGGCCTCGGCATCTCTCGCAGGCAGGAAGCCAGAAAAACAAAACGCTCATTCAGTTCCTTTCTGGAACCAAATGAGCGAAAAAAGCCGCTTGATCTGCCTTCACCACCATGGCCGCATTGATCCGTCTCACTCTCTTTGAGAGCAAGGACTGCAAATCAAGCGACACATGGGAAGGTCACGCATCAAGCGGCTCCGGGGTACAAACTTGGATATTCAATTTTTAGTTGTCACGGAAAAGGCGTTTATTACACGCCGTTACAGCTTAGAATCGGTTAAGTCGAAATGCCACTGGCGGGAAAAACACCTGCTCTCCGCAATGGGGACATTTCACATAAACTGCGCCGTGATTTCCTTTACACAGGATCTCTAATTTGTTCTGGCAATACGGGCAAATTCTCGCCATTGTAATATGACTGGAATACTGTTTTTTCAATTCCTGCTGTTCTGTCTGAATACAGGAATAGCGTTGTGGATCAAGTTCCCTTACATTGATCTTTGCCATACTTACTCCCTGCCATATCAGGCGATCTCATTTTTCTCCGGAAATATATCTACCAATGCATACGGGTCATACAAATCGTTTCTCCCTACCAAACCGAGTTGGGATAATCTTATAGTCAGTGCTGTTTTGGACACGCCGAGCCGCTTTGCGGCCTCCGAAAAACGCTCATAGTCTTTGCGTGCGTATATGCGATTCAGCACGCTGATACCATCTTTCAGGCCAACATCTGCCATGTGGCGATATACCAGTTCCTTTGGCAAGAGGAGAAATGAAGTCAGCACATTGGTCTGCCACTCCTCCCAATCAAGAACAGGGTACTGCGTATGTTCATCTGTCATGCGAAATACGCAGCGAGGAGTTTGCGCCTCATATTCTTCCGGATACAGCATCCAAAACAGTTGATGCGCTGCTTCGTGCATCATAGTAAAGTTCAAACGGCCAATCTGATTTTCAGCCACAAGGCTCTGATCAATGAAGGCCGTTTTTCCGTCTAATTCATAGTCGAGCCTTGTGCCATCCCTTTGGGGGATCGTTATGATCACCCCCGAAGTTGCCGTAAGGCCGATGGCATCATGTGCTTCACTGATATCTGCAAAGGTAAATTGCAGACCACACATCTTCTCTGCAAAATCTGCCGGATCAATATGATCGACCTTTTGAGGGACTTTTTTAAGGTAATCACGAAGCAATCTGCGGGAAATATCTTCGATGTCTTTCCGTGAAAGCCAGAGCATCTGCATGCGCCCCTTTCTATTCCAACGCACCCACGAATTAGAACATTTGTTCGTTTCTTGTTAGAAAGTATAGCACGCCTACTAATCTATGTCAAGTGACATAAGAAGATTGATGGGCATGCTTTTGTTTTTCAAGGCAAAGTCTACCGTAAAAACTTTGTTTGTATCTTTCCGCGATAATGCCACCGTAACGCGCATAAATTCTCCAAACCTTTTCACTTGCCGGCAAAGAGATGTGCTTACTCCTCCTGTCCTTGTGTATTTTGGCATCTAGAGAACTGTCCGTTACGGCGGAGCTCTTGCAGTCCGACGCAGCGCCGCTTGGTCTTTCTGTAATGATTTTACACGATTTTTGGCCATTTGTGTCCTATATTCGTTCTACAATGGCCGACGCAAATATGACGGGTTTCGTATGAAATTGTCGATTTTCAGTTTAAGCAATATCGTCTACTTTGCATGCGTCTTTATGCGGTCAAAAAAACTCCGGCCCTTGGTTCCCCAAAGGGTCGGAGTTTCTTTTATTGTTTTTCAGTAGGCGTTTCCAGTCTCTTTATGCAGAGAGCTTACGCCTCCCGCTCCTTACGCTTCAGCACGAAGGCTGCGGCGAGAAGCGCCACGGGCAGGGCGATGACCCACACCAGCACGCCGGTGTCGCCGGTGGCGGGGGTGTCAGTGCCGGGATTCGTGGGATCGGTCTTACCGGGATCGCTGGGATCCGTCTTGCCGGGATCCACAGGAGTAATGACCGCCTGGCAGACATCGCACTTGCCGTCATGGTCGGCATCCACATGGCCGGTGGCCGGGATGGCCCGGGTCTCCGTCTCACCGCAGGCGCAGGAACGGGTCTCCACGCCGTCCGTGGTGCAGGTGGCGGGAGTGGTCACGGTCCAGGCACCGAAGGCATGGCCGGTGGCCGGGATGATCCGGGTCTCCGTTTCACCACAGGCGCAGGAACGGGTCTCCACGCCGTCCTTGGTGCAGGTGGCCGGAGTGGTCACGGTCCAGGCGCCGAAGGCATGGGTGTGGCTGTCGATCTGGATGGTCACATCGCTCATGTCATAGAGCCGGGTCTGGGCATTTGCGAAGCGAAGTACGCCGCCAGGGCGTAGTAGCCCTGCTCGGTGGCCATACCGTTCCGCTCGCCGTCAGCGGTGTGCTTAAATCCGCCGCCGGTGACATAGAACCCGGCCAGAGCGTCCAGTACGGTGTTGCCGTTCTTCACAAAGCGGCTGTCTGTGGCGGGGTCGATGCCCAAGGCCGTCAGGGCCACAATGACCTGGGCGCAGGATTCGCTATTCACGGTACCCCAGCTGCCAAAGCCGCCGTCATTGCGCTGCAGGGCGGAAAGAGCCTCCAGGGCCTTATCCACAGCAGCCTTTACGGTCTCGTTGGTCTTATAGTAGGGGGCCAGGGCCTGAATGGCCATAGCGGTCATATCGGTGTCGGCGTTCTCGCCGCTGAGGTTCCAGCCGCCGCCGGGAAGCTGGGCATCCAGGATTACCTGAATCAGCTTCTCCCGGGTCACATCACCCATGGTGGGGTAATTGTGGCTATCCAGGGCAATAAGGGTGAAAATGGGGCCGTTGATGCCCTGCTTCTGCACATAGGCCATGTTATCCAGGCCCTTCAGCAGGTTGTGGCCGCCCACATTGGTGACATCCTTGCCGATAGAGGTCAGGGCCAGGATCACCCGGGCGTTGTCGGTGACCTTCGCCCGGTGCAGACGCTCATTGGCGTCAGCCATGGCCTTCACATACTCCACCACATTGTCATAGTATCCGGCGGGCACGGTGCGGCCGCTGCGGGCCAGGCCGATGACCATCCACTCGCCGCCGGTGGAGTTCACCGTGGGGGTGCCCAGGCCCTGAATGAAGTCGCCGGTGGTCTTGTAGATGTCGCCGAGCTTCTTGCCCTGCCCTGCGAGCAGCTTGGTATAGGTGCTCTCGGCATCCGTCAGAACCGAGTAATTCGTAACCAGCGTTTTCTCCGCATCGGTCAGCTTGTCGTAGGCCACCCGTGCCTTGTCGATAGCGGTCCCCTTCGACAGATCCACCGTGCCGATTGCGTCGATCAGGGCAACCACTTCCTCGGCGGTCTTTTTCTTGTTGTTGTCAGCTTCGTATTCCTTGGCGTAGTCATCGGTATAGTGGAACACAATCACGTCGCCATCATTCAGATACTGCTGTGCCACGCCCAGATCACCATAGACACCATTCAGTGTGAACATCCAGCCGGAAAGGCTTCCATTGGTAAACTCACCCAGTGCCGTGCCATCCTTCGGCGTAATGCTCGTGATATAGTTGCCGGAGGGATTGTCAATCGCATACTGATCTCCCAGCGCCTTCACGATGACATCGAGCGCGGTCGCGTTATTCCCGACCGTAATCTGAGCGCCGTCAATCCATTTCGTCAGATTGCCGTCCACAAGCGTGTGCTTCTCGCCCTCACTGCCATGGGCGGTATCGCCCAGCAACGAGAAGGTAACGGTAATATCATCCCCAGCGGGCTTCAGCACGGTGACAGTAAGCTGTACCTTGGCCGCGCCGTAGGCCAGCGTCACGGTCTGTTCACCACGCTGGTTGGTGTCAAAGCCGGTGATCTCAATATCTTTGGCATCCACAACCGTATCAGCCTTGTTCATCGTCCAATGCGCTGTGCAGACCATTCCACTGAGGTCAAGGGCCTCTCCAATCGTATATGTTGTCTTGTAATCACCGGAAATGTCCAGTTTATAGCAGATAGGCGTCGTTGCATCTTCGACTTCCATCGTCAAGTTGCTGGCATCTTCGCCCAAAGGATCATCTGTACGATTATGATCCTCTCTTGTTACGCCATAAATATCAGGGAGCGACTTCGATGTATCAAAGTATGTTGTGCCGCTCGCTGTTTCATGCGTTTCACAACTGGTATCCACATAATCCACAGCTCCGATGCCTTGTTCGGCCCCGCAGCCCTTCAGGTAAGCGTTTCCAGCAATGTTGTCAAGCTTATTCAGGCTGCGATAGTATCCGATGATGCCGCCCACATTCTTTGTGCCGCTGACTTTGCCGGAAAAAGTATTACCTGTAACGGAGTACTCATTCCAAGCCTGATTTACAGATCGGTCTCCGCCCGTAATACCACCGACATTCTCAGTACCGGTAACATTTCCACTCACAGTGCAGCCCTGAATTGAGGTTTTAATTCCGTTCGGTGCACCGCCACCAATGTACATAGCACCCGTAATGCCTCCGGCAAATTTACCGCTGGCGATTACCGCGCCGTCAAAGCTGCACTTGCTGACCGTACACTGCCCCATAGCATTGTCACGAGAGCCAATGATGCCGCCCACATAATTCACGCCCTTGACGGTGGCATGGCTGACGCAATTTTCAATGACGCCTTGGAAACGACCGGCAAATGCACCGATCTCACTTTGGCTGCCGTCATAACCGATGACAACACCCTCTTCAATGGTGCAGTTGCGAATGGTCGTGATAAAGGCGGCACTGGCTCCGGCAAAGCCGTTCACATCATTATCCACCTCTGCGCCGATCAAGCCGGATTTGAGGGTTTTGGTGCCGGATTTCAGCGTCACATTTTCGATGATGATCGCAAAGGTGTCGCTGCTTGTAAAGCCGACACCGTGAAGACCATCTACCAAACCGTAGCCGTTGATCTCCTCGCCGTAGATGTTCAGATCTTTGACCGTGGCGTTCTTAACATAGGCCAGCAGCGGCCTTCCGCCTTTGGGGACAGTCAGTAGCTTGCCGTTGCCGAGGATCGTTCCGGAAAATGCACGAAGATTGTCCTTTTCGCTCGGTTTTCTCGGATCGAATTTATTGGTCCCATCCACCGTACATCCGATAGGTGTCCAATCATCCGGCAGGGTAATATCGTTTTCAAAGCGGAAATAATACCCCTCAAAGCCATTGCCTTCGGCAACCATTTCACGAATCTGTTCCAAGTCGCTCGCCGTATAAATTAACTTTGGATCATCTGCCGTTCCAGCCCCCGGCAGCGAAAATCCACCCGTGGTAACTTGAATTTTGGCACGCTTACTGCAGACCTTATCCGATTCATAAGTCTGCCCACTTTGCTTATAACGGTCCTGAACCTCGCAATAGTAGTAAACAGTACCCGTTTCACTTGTCGCAGGTGTGTATGTATTCGTCGTTGCGTCTTCAATGGCAGTGCCCGCATCGCTTTCATTATCGGCTTTGTACCACTGATAGACAAGATGAACTTTTCTATCTGTATTACTGGTGCTATCGACTGCAACAGTCAATGGCGCAGCTGATTCATCCTGCTTATATGTGTCCGACTCAGGCTGAGTGCAAAAAGCTGGAGCCAGCAGCGGATTCTCTCCAATAACACTACATGTAAATGTAATGGCACTGGAATATGTTACCCCATCAATGGTGCAGCGGACAGTACATAAATACTTGTTAAACATGGCATTAGAGCCTGCGTAAATTCCGTCCAGCGACAGAGTATCACCAGTTTCTTTATATACAACCTGAACATTTTTGTTTGTAGTTCCATTCCATTGCATCAAATAGTGTCGCCATTCATAGGTCGTATATTCCGCATACTGAGGGTCTACATTAACAGAAAATACGACTTTGTCATTTTGCTTGAATGGAATTTTCGTAGCGACAGTATCCGCTCCAATGTTGACCTGATTCTTCAAAACTACCTGAGTATCATCTGTGCTCTCCTTGATTGTAGTCCCATTTTGGGAGACTTGCCAACCAACCTTCACCTCCGGAGGATTTGTATTATCATCTTCCTCATCAGCGGCAAATACAGACGCCGGTATTAAGCTAAGTAGTAGTAGAAAAGACAGAAGAGCTGCTGTCAATCTTGAATGCTTGTCTTTTCATAATAGTTCTGTTCATGTTCATAATTTTTTCGGAAGGGGAGGCCGAATCCGGGCGCAAATCCGAACCCGGCCTCCCGTCAATTTTTACTTTAACGTCTGCTTCTTATGCGACATCATACAGCCTGTATGCGCTGTAATCAAACACGATGATCATGCCGTCACTCAAAGCATAGTTCGTCCCATAATGGTCTAATGCCGCAATGTTGGTGGCGTTTGTGCCATAGGCAATGTTCCAGCCATAGCCGGAATAGACCGTGTAGGTCACGCCATCCAGGGTTTCAGTGGTGGCGGGATAATAAACAGGCTCGCCGCCGGGAATGCTGTTGATATATCCACCGTTGGGGGTGGTGACACTATCCCAGCCACAAACGATATTGTCGGAGATCAGAGGATATTTCTCGGCAAAAGCGGTCAGAACTGCATCCACAATATTGGGGTAGTTGTTGAAACTATCCGGCGCGTTATATGCATATCTGAATGCTTCCGAATATGCCGCAATGTCATCAATGGCAAAGGAAACACCGTTGATCAACCCGAAATTTGCATTGATTTGCGTGCCGGTGGGTACGCCGGTGCTATTGTATGCTTGCTTTGCAGGTGCTTTTTCTGCCGTGTTGTAGCCACCCTCGGTGAACATTCCGTAGGTGACGTACACCGTCACAGTGCCGCTTGTGTCTGTTGTGGCAGATGCCGGAACCACAAGGGCTACGAGCATCATGACTGCCATCAGCAGAGACAGTACTCTCTTCTTCATGTCATTTTCCTCCTTAAAAATTTTATAAACTCGTCATGTGCCATCATGACGTGCTTACCGGGTAACAGTTTGAGGACGGCAGGAGGGGTCAGCGAACCCCTCCCGCCCCTATGGAAAGCTGACAGTCTCCGTCTAGACTGTCATGGCTTGACAGGGTAACTCAGCAGGATACCTCCTGCTCGGCGGCTTCTGCCGCTTTCTCGACTTCGCACTGGCGGGCAGCGGCATCACGAGCCTCTTTCTTTTCCTGCTCCAGTCGCTCTTTCTCTTTCAGCCGTGCCTGCTGCGCCGCATGACTGGCTGCGGCCTTGGCGCGTTTCGCCTTCTTCTTGCGCTCGGATTCCTCGTAGAACAGCGGCTCCTGCACGGCTTTTTCCCGCTTGTAGCGTGCGGTGTCTTTCAACTTGGGCTCTTTCGCCGGTGGCCGCAGACGTGCCATCTCCAATACTGCGGCCCAACCGCCGAAGCGCTCCTCGATAAACATGCCGCCGTCTATCTCGCAGGGACTGGGCGTGTGCCGCAGCAGTTCAGTACGATTGCCGACGTATTGCGCCAAATGCGCCATCGGCGTATCCGCGTGCTTTTCGGCAAACTCCGCGTCCCGCGCTTCCAGCGCCGCCACGGTACGCTTGGCCACATTACGCTCAAACCAACTCTTGTAGTCAAATCTCTCGCGGGGATTCCTGTTGGACATAGACGTGATCCTCCCTTACAAAAAAACGCCGGTTTTCCAAAGAAAACCAGCGGTGATCTGGCAGAAATGAAAATGCGCTGACGAATCTCGCCAGCGCGCCCTCCCGCCTATGCCGTCAGGGAGAAATCGCCCGCTGTCCAACACTAATCCTCCATCGTGCAATTCTTCTGCCCTAACGTCACGAAGGGCTTTTGCCCTTCTCGTACCTGAACCTACCTTCTCAGAGCGTTCGCTCCAATGGCTGCTATTCGCCACACGGCATTTCTGCCGCTTTGGTCCATTCCTTACGTCAACAGCGCCGTCCGCAGGGGGCATCACCCCATTCCTTCAAAACTGCCGCCTGACGGTAATGATATACCGTCTTTACAGTGACAGCCACACGACTTCGCAAGACCTTTTATTCAGTTTTCAGCCTCGATTTCTTTCGCAAAGTAACATACTTTGTGAAAACTTTCCAACTTTATCCGAATAACAGTATATACCAGCCGTTTTTCCGTGTCAACAACGAGTTCTAATTTCCGACTTTTTTCTGGCATAAATCCGGAATACCTTGCAGCACAAGGCGTCCCGCGCTTTTTCGCAAAGTATGTTACTTTGTGAAAATCTCCTTTTGAAGGACGCCTTTCGGCGTCCTTTTTTACATTATTCCTTTCAAAAATCCTATCCCCTCCACGGCCCTGCGCTTGTAGTCCATAGACGAGTGGACGTATAGCCGAAGCGTGGTGCGGACATCGGCGTGGCCCAGCAGTTCGCTGACGCTTTTCACGTCCACCCCCCGCTCCACACACCGCGTGGCGTAGCTGTGCCGCAGGCAATGGAAATTCCGATACCGCACACCGCAGCGCTCCAACAACACCTTATAGCGGTATTGCATCGCCCGCGGGTCAGGGACGATCTCCCCGCCGGTCAGCAGGTAGCTGTCCGGCTGCTTTGTCTCTGGCTTCAGCATCCGCAGCATCTCTTTCGGAATGGGTATCCAGCGTTCGGAATTTTCCGTTTTCGGTGGCTGCACCGTCAGGCACGTCCCGCCGCCTATCTGCGCGATGCGCTCCACCGTCCGCTGGATGTGCAGCAGTCCCGCGCCGACGTCCACGTCCTGCCATTGCAGGCCGCACAGCTCTCCCAGCCGCAATCCGGTGTAGGCTGTCAGCAGCACGCCAACTCCCGTCCTGTCCGGACGGCGCATAATGACTTGCCCCATCTGCTTCAGTTCCGGCTCGGTGAACACCTCCCCGGCTCGATGCCGACAGTATAGCACACGGCATGATCTTTGTCATCTCGCGTCATGGGCAGCGGAGATCTGTTTTGTGGTCAGTTCTGTCGGATGCAGCAGCACCAGCGACTTGTGCTGCCCCTCTGCGTAGGCCAACGCTCTATCTTCCGCACTGCTTGTGGCCGGTATGTCCGATCGTAGACGCACAGCACCACATCGGCGAGGTCGATGATCTTCTTGTAGGCTTGGAGCTGCGCGCCCGGTGCGCCAGCTTCGCACACAGCAGACAGGTAGGTGCAGGCGGTCAGCATATCGAAGTACCGTTCCCGCAAATAGGGCGCCCATTTTGTCGCCTGCTCCTCATGGGGCGTGTAGCAAATGAGCATCAGGTCATGGGCGGTCGTTGCCCGCAGACCGTTGACGATCTCAGCGGCGTACAGTCCCACACCGCAGTCACAGGCCACAAGGAACTGCGACACACCATTCTGGCGCAGCACCATGATCTGCTGCGCCAGTTCCATCTTCATTTTGCCGCAGGACTCATCTTCTTCATCGAAGCCCCACGGAAAGCGCATAGGATGCTGCCCGATAATCGCACAGCGTATCGGTTTGTCCATTTCCATCGTTCACCTTATCTTTGTCTTATTAGGAAAGCATTTGATTGTTTTAGATTATACTATTGTCACCATCTCGTGTCAAACGCTTTCTATTTCGGACAGAAAGTGGCGTGGAGAAACAGTATAATTTACCCATACCACGAAAGGCAAGGACATTCCTCATGAGTAAAACTGTTTCGTTCAAAAACAATGACCGCTTTATCCAAATCGGCATTGCCATCGTCACCCTCCGCAAGCTGCGTGGAATGTCGCAGGAAAAGCTGGCGGAGAAAGCTGGTATCAGCCGTTCACTTCTGAGCGTCATCGAAGCGCCCGGAACGGCACACAACTTCACGCTGGATGTGTTCTTCGATATTGCGGATGCACTGGAAGTTGATCCTGCCGATCTCATCAGCGCATCTATGATCCCCGACAAGATGCTCAAAGGACGTGAAACACGGAATACTGCCGAATAAAAAATGAAGGGTGTATCGAGCGATACACCCTTCATCAATTTTTATTACGTTCTCCGTGCCAGTGTCTGCGTATGCAGGAGGGCATCCATCAGCATCCGTCCGTCCTCGCGGTCGCTCCACCAATATGGGCGAAGGAACAACAGCGCATTCTCCAGCCAAACATAATCGTCCCTCGTCAGTGCATGGCTTTGGAGTCCTTCGCTGATCCGGGTATACGATTCCCTGACCTTTTCACTGGCGTGTTCCCGCACCAGGTAGGCGTTGAGCAGACCAGTAATTACAGATACTTCTTCGTCGGTATAGAACATGACTATCCTCCCTGTAGACAAACACACAGGCCAGAGTATAGCACATTTACTCTGCGTCTACAAGAAGTCTTGTCTCATTCTTTCCTCTGTCTTAGTACCTCCGATAGAGTGAGTTCTTCTGGATGTGCCATGATGACGCTACCCTTATGACAGCCTGAAAGCGCACTTCCCCCTTGGCGGGAAGTGCGCTTTTTCCTGCCTATTTGAGCCGATAAAAATTGCTGGTCAAGCTGCCATTGGGACGACGGCGATGGGGTCCCGTCAAGATTTATGCGCAAATTTGTTTGCAGGCTCCGGCAGACCTGAAGTCAGCCGGCAATAGAGGCGTCGTCCATGACCGCCCCCAAGTGCTTCATGTTCATGTATTTCTTGTTGCCCCACTGGGTGCCCGCCACATGGCGGAGCCGGGCGCAGACCAGCATCAGAGCGGAGTTGCCGTCGGGGAATGTCCCCACCACACGGGTGCGTCGGCGGATCTCCCGATTCAGCCGCTCGATCACGTTGTTGGTGCGGATGCGGGTCCAGTGCTCGCTGGGAAAATCGCAGTAGGTCAGGGTCTCCTCAATGCCGTCCTCGACCTTCTTGGCCGCCTCCTTCAGCTTCATGGCGCGCAGCTCGGCGACCACGGCCTTTGCCTTCTCACGGGACGCTTTCTTGCTCTCCTGGGCGTGGATCGCCTTGAGCATTTTTGCCACAATTTTGACCTTGGATTTGGGCACAACAGAGAAAACGTTGCGGTAGAAATGCACCGTGCAGCGCTGGTATTTGGCGTCCGGGAACACCTCGCCCACGGCCTCCAGCATCCCCATGCATTTGTCGCCGACGATGAGCTTTACGCCATCCAAGCCGCGCCCACGGAGCCACTGGAAGAAGCTGACCCAGCTGGCCTTGTCCTCCTTCATGCCCTCATCGGCACCCAAAACCTCACGAAAACCGTCCTCATTCACGGCGATTGCCACCAAAACAGCAACATTTTCGTACTCTCCACCCCAGTTGCGGCGCAGGTAGATGCCATCCACGTAGACGTATGGATAGCGCCCGCCCTGCAAGGGGCGGTTTCGCCAATCCTCGATGTGGACGTAGGCTTTCTTGTTCAGCTCGCTGATGGTAGCGGGCGAGACCTTGCTGCCCCACAGTGCCTCGGTGATGTCCTCCACACGGCGCACGGAGACGCCCGCCAGGTACATCTCGATAAGTGCCTCCTCCACGCTGCTCTCCCGGCGGCGATACCGCCGGGTGTGGCAGTCTCGAAGGACACGCCCTTAAGCCGGGGCATGTGGAGCGTGACGTCGCCGGAGGTTGTGGTGAGATTCCGGTCATAGTGGCCACTGCGGTAGCCCTGACGGGCCTCGCTGCGCTCATAGCGGGCGGCTTGCGTCAGCGACTCCGCCTCCTTTTCCAGCAGCTCGTTCAGGGTCTCCTCCACGCTGCCGCGAACCAATTCCTTGATTTGGCCCTTGATAATTTCCTCATTCAGCTGTACAATTTTTTCGGACATAGTTTGCTGTCTCCTTTCGAATGGTGTGTGGTAACTTCATTCTACCAGAGCCTGCAAGCTATGTCTTCTTTTATGCTTTTTTCAATTTGCGCAAGTTATTGTACATTATCGCGTGCTTTCACCCTTTTTCTCTGCCTGCTTCCCTTTAATCATTTGTTTGGTACACCCTTTGGCATAGAATAACACCCCATTCCTTAGTACAAGTACTGTATCATACTTGTCTAACAAATGGGGTGCTGTTCAAAAGGACGGTGTTTTTTCCCGATTCTTACTCTCTTTTCAGCAAATAGTACCCGAAGGTGCAGGCCATGGACAGAACCATCACGACCACCAGCGCTGCCGCTATCACATACGGCGCATTGGGCGAGAATTTATAGAAGGACAACTTCGGCTCCAGCAGCATTCCGATGCCGAACAGAGGCGGGAACGCCACCAGAAAATATCCCACGACAAGGTGAAGTGTCTCCATCTTCAAAAATCTCCTTTTCCTATTTTTATATTTCTATGTCTATCAGGCGGACGGCAGCTTGAAGTCCTCCACATAGCCACCGGAGCGGACGACGATATTGCCCTGGCGGTCAAAGGCAGCGCCAACACAGTACACATCGCCGGAGAACCACTGCGTTTGCAGCAGGAACGGCTCCGCCAGCTCGACCGTTTCGTTGTGGCTGCGCGCATACTCATCGCTGCCGCACTCGGTGTAGACCAGCTCGCAGCGATCCAGCGAATTATTCCGGTTGTCGCAGGCGATGACGACGAGGCTCCTTGCGCCGGCGGTGTCGCTCTCGTGATACCGGAAAATGTCAAAGGCCTGCCCGCTATCCCCCACGGGCGCACTGCCCCAGAGGCGCAGATAGCTCCGCCCCAGCTTCTTCTTCTGCTGAAGTACGGTCATGCTCACCCGGCCGGTGGCGGCGTCCTCCCAGACGGTATAGAGAAAGTTGCCGTCCTGCCGGGACTCGTGGATCCGCATGTTTTCCTGCTCGATGCCGGCGTACAAGGCAATGCCCTCCTCGGCCGAGCCGCAATGCCAGCCCTCGGCCTGCAGCCCATAGGCATAAGCGGCGCAGCCCAGCAGGCAGGCGCACAGGATAGCGGCTGTGATCAGTAATGCTTTCACGCGAGAATGCATAGTCGCTCCTCCTAATCTTGTAAGTTCTTTTTGTTGTCAGATTTCGGAATTTTAAAGTTTCCGTATATTAGAATTTGATAGTATCCACACTCACGGCAAGCTGCCACTGCTTGCTACAGCCGGTTACGGTCAATCCTCCCGTGTAATTGCCTCCGCTAAAGCTAACGGAAGCGGAAACACTCAGTTCCTCATAGGTGTGAACATATATGAATGTTGCTCCTGTTTCACGGTTTTGAGATTCCGGATAGGTGGTGCGCATCATGACCATTGCAGTAGCGCTATCCATTATTTTGCTGCCCGACTGTTCGTCAAAGCTCCAACAATAGCCGCTGTATGGGTAGGAAACACAACTATATCCTGGAATTCTGCTCTTGTCATTATACATACCCATAAAGGCGTCGGTATGTGCTTTCAGGTATTCATTATCTCCGCCCCAACGAATAGCCATGAAATCGTCCCCCGGGAAGGGGGTAGTGGCTGCGGTGCCGGAACCGGGTGACCAGCTCGCCTCACCTGTCAGAACATAATTGTACCGTGCGTCACGCAAAAATGTGAGCGAGATCGTCAGCTTTCCTCTGGATGCGGTGTCCTCCGATTTATTCACGGAGTTTCCCACTCCACCGGCGAGCAGGGCATCTGCGCTTTGGAGTCGTTCGACTTCGGCTTTGGTCAGGATCCTGCTGCTAAACTCACCGTCTTCGTCATAGCCTTCTTCCACATATACGGACTTTGTGGACACCTGCACCAGCTCTAACTGCATATCATCCATTTGCTTCAGCAGCTTCTGTCTGACCCCTGCGTCCTCAATAATATTCAAGGCATTCGCTCCATAGGCACTTGCACTTTCCACATAGATTTCATCGGTCATCACTGCATCCTCAGACGGCAGTGCGGCCCACGCGGGAATGCAGAGTGAGAAACACATCAGCAGTGCCAAAAAAAGGGTTAAAGCTTTGTTTTTCATTAGTTTCTACCTCCTGTAATTGTAGCATACCATCTTCTTTCGTACTTGTGCTTAGATAATCTCCCTTATCTACCGGGTATACGCCCTTGGTTTCCTGCTCACGGGCAGGTCTTGGTGACGGGGGTTGCGGACAGGCTTTCGCCGCCCACGGTGCCGTGCGCCTTCAGGGTGTAGCTCTGCCCTCGGGTCACGGGCTTTGTTTTGGAGACGATCACTCTCGATGTACCTGTTGCCGACCAGGACGCCAGTAGGGTGTTCCCACTCTACAGCTCCAGCGTGGTGTCAATGGCTGCGCCATACTTGACCACACTGATCGAGCAGGTTGCCGTCGTGCCATTCATATTGTCCATCTCCCACCTGTTCCGCCCATATCCACACAGCCGTGCAGCCTTCCTCGTTTTTATAATATGTCAGATCATCCCGGATATAGGCGGCCAGAACATCCTCCGTCTTACTGCTGCATCGGATGGGCGTGTCCCAGCTATCCGTTGCATTTTCATCCAGCCGCAGACCAATGCCCACGGCGTAGTCCTTGGCATAGCCCAGCCAGTAGTCCATGTCAAAAACTTTCTCCTCCGGCTGGGGCGCAGGTGTTTCCACCGCATCCGTCCCACTCCCCGCAGGTGCGGATGGACTATTTCCCGCAGGCTTGGAAGAACTACTCCCTGCCGAATCGGATGATTCACCCCCAGCAGGCCCCGCCTTAGACGGCGCACTCACTCCATTTTCCCGCGCAGGAGTTTTCCCCACCGCAGGCTTTTCATCTCCAGCAGAGGAATCCTTTTCAGTCACCTGTCCAGGAGCTGCGTCGGAAGCGCCGGACTTTTCGTCCTGCCCCGGCGTCGCTTCCTCCGAAGCATATTCGTTCCCATTTTGCGTTGTCGTGGCCTCGGAAGCATCGGCAGATGTTGTTTGCGGCGGATTGTCCGTATTCGTAGGTGTCCCAGACCCGCCGCAGCCTGTGAGGAGCAGTGCACTCAGCACCCACGCCATGATTTGCGGTTTTTTCATTCTGTACCTCCATTTTTTATTTTTCTTTTCCGTCCTGTGTTGGTACACAACACAACTACCACAGGATCGCCCACAAGTCAACGGGAATCTGCGCAGCTGCCATAGAAAACGGGAGGCCCTCTGGCACGAGCTCCGTTCCAACTCATGCCATGCCGCCCATTTCCATGCGGGATGCTTCTTCCTGCGCCATGTTCTGACGCTGGGCATCCAGATCATAGGCCGTCAGATACCCGTTATAATCGCCAGGGGACGGATTACAGCGCAGGCAGTAGCGGTAATGCTCCGTTTCCACGATGTAGCCGTAGTTCTGTACATAGCCGCCGTCGATTTTGCCGCCGTGTTCATAGCAAAAGCGCTCCATAGCGAAGCGGCTTTTCAGCATACTCTCCCGCAGCGTGTCCATGACCTCCTGCAGTTCCAGCTTGAACGCGGGGCTGTTCAGCTCCTCCGGGCCTCTCGGCCACCATGTATGCCAGAACTCATTGCCGCTGCGCCCGAAGTCCATGCGGACATGGCCAACGGTACCCAGCCGCTTATCTTCTTCGGGGTGCGGGGTATAAATAAGCCCGCCTCCTCCGGGCGGGCAGGTCGGATATGGAATTGTGTTGTTTTTTTCAACGTTATGATCTCCTTTCGGTGTAGAATTTGGCTTTACACATTACTGGGGATGCGCTATGATGAGGTAAACAAATCGGGATTTGTAGGTGCGATTGATGAAAATTATTGAAGTTAAAGAAAATAAAAAACAATATCTTGATTTGCTCCTATTAGCAGATGAGCAAGAAGATATGGTTGACCGTTATCTTGATAACGGCAAGATGTATGTACTTGATGATAATGGGGTCAAGTGTGAGTGTGTCATAACCGATAAAGAAAATGACATACTTGAAATCAAGAACATTGCGACAGTTCCAGAATATCAAGGGAAAGGTTATGCAAGAGCCTTAATTGAGTTTATTGTTAATAATTACAGAGAGCAATATGCCATTCTGCAAGTGGGAACAGGCGATAGCCCACTGACAATACCATTTTATGAAAAGTGTGGTTTTGTCCGTTCGCATATCATATCAAATTTCTTTATAGATAATTATGACCACCCAATCTATGAGAGTGGAATACAGTTGGTAGATATGGTGTATTTGCAAAGACCGTTATAATTTAAATTCAAGTTTATGGAGAGTCACCGTTATGATTAGAGAATTTCAAAGGGATGATATAAATAAAGTTGCAGATATATGGTTGGATACAAATATAAAGGCACATAATTTTATCCCCGCCGAATACTGGAAAAGCAATTTCAAATCAGTAAAAGAAGCGTTGACCGTATTTTTCAAAATCCATGTAGCCGTCCAGTTCATAGATAGCTTCATCATCCAGCCCCAGCGTTTCCTGCAATCGCTGCTGACCGTAACCGTAGGCATCCTCCGTGATGCGCTGGTAGTTATCCAAATCTTGCAGGAGCTCACAGGCGCGGTGCAGGGTTTCCGGCTTCTCTGCTTCCAGCACGGCGGCGTAGGTCAGGAGCGCGCCGTCCTTTTGCCAGATGTCCTCCAAGGATTCCGCAAAATCGTTGTAATCCTCCACGGCAGGGCAATCCGTATCGCGGATCAGCTCCCCGATATAAGGCACCTTGAAGCGAATATCACAGAGCATGGCATCCACGAAAACATCAATATCGAGGTAAGCCTTCACCGCGTCCAGGTATTCCTCATCAGCGGGGAGGACGAGGGTGTAGTCCGGCTTCCCATCGACATGCAATGTCATGCGGAGCATTTCATCCCGGCTCTCGTCCCGCCAAGGCTCTGTCGGCGAAAGATAGCTGCGGTCGACCCCCATATCCGGTGTCAGCAAGCTGCGGGCGTTGGGGACAAAGACACTGTACCGGGCATAGTTATACCCCTGCGGGTCAACAAGGAAACCGTCCGTTCCCTCCGCGTTGAGGATGAGCAGGCAGTGCCTGGCGTCATCATCGTGTCGGATGACATTCTTGTTCTCTGCGATGAAATCATAATCCGTCAGCAGAGCACGGCTGAACTGCCGAAACCGTTGGGCAGGCAGCTCGATGACCTTGTCCACAACACAGGCTTCGCCTTCGTACTCGGACTGCTTTCGCCTCAATTCTGCCTGAATGATCATGCCATGCCTCCCATCTCTATGCGGCTGCTCTGATTGCCATCCATGATCTCCGCCAGACTGGTATAGCCCTTGTAGGCGATATAGCCTCTGCCTGTGAACATTCCGTCCTCCTCATTCATGCGCTGCAGGGCGTAGCCTTCGTAATCGTAGAACTTATCCAGATTCTCATCGTAGTCGAAGTGACCGGACTGCTGGATCATGTACTTCCCATACTCTACCGGGGAATGTGTACCGGGAGCGAAATCAAACAGGTCGAGATTCTCCACGAGATTCTTGACCTGTTCTGCACTCTGTGGCTTTGCCAGCGTTACCACAGCACCCAACTTTTTCATGTCATCCGAGGACAACTCATCCGCTGCCTGTGCCAGTGCATTGAGGTTCGCAATGCCTTCCTGTTCCATATCCAGCAGCACATCCCCTTCATCCGGCAACTGAGTATTCTCCAAGCGAAGCCGGACATCCGCAGGATCCGTGATACCCGCCCGCCGAAGGGCACGGTCGATCTCCTCCTGCGCCATGGGAAGGTACAGCCATGTGATATGTTCCGTGTCCTCCGGCTCAGACTTAGCAGTCACCGCAATCGTGATGGCATTCGGCTCATAGTAGTAGCAGGGGAAGCATTGACCGTCGTAGACCTGCTCCAATTTCATGCCGTTATCATACACGACCCCATAGGGCGTGACCGTGCCGCCGCCTCCCGCTATGAGCGACCGGGCCACGGCTTCGCCGTCCAGCGCTTTCAGTTCCTCCGTTTTTGCGCTGCCGCCATGTAAATTCATGTAGTGGTCCCGGCCAACGGCGGAGAGGTCAGAGAAATCCGTGATGACTGTTGCCTGTTGGCAGCAGAAGGTCAAGTTGATCAGATTCTTCAGCTGGAACAGCTCCAGCTTGTGGGCCACCGCCTGAAACTGTGCGGCTTCGCCGGTATCGAAACTATCCAGTCGCTTGGCGAGATAGTTCAGCTCCTCCACATTGACCATAAGCATCTCCATGCGCTTGAGCACAGAGTAAAAGCTGTTGATCTCCTGCACCTGGCAATCGGCTTTGACCGCATCGCCAATCTCCAGAGCCTCCAGCAGCTCCATGCAGTGGGCGTACTGGTCATGGGGGATGGGGAACGGGATGGTCGCCACGCCATATTCTGGGTGATACGGATTGCCAAGCACCGCCTGTATCATCATGTTATATCAGCTCCTTTTTCCAAATTCAAAACCACATCTCCGTACTTGGCCATCAGCAGTGCGCCGGTGATCAGGTGGAACGCCTCATCTGTGACCAATTCCGGAGACGCAAGGTCCGCAAGAGTAATATTGCAGCAGCCGACCGCAATGGCCTTCGCCGCCTGGTATACGCTGTATAGCTCCGGCTCGATCCCTCCGAGGCGGACGCTTTGGAAGTCAAAGCCGTCATTCCCGCATTTCCAGACCATCCTGCGCCAAAGGCTCTCGTATGCCGTGAGAAGGAAGAGGGCAGCTTTGTTCCGGTCGGACAAGCGCCAGCAGCGCTCTCGCCAGTGTGTCCATCTTCGCCGGTGGGCATCTGACAGGAAGAATTGAGGTTTCCGTTCTCTGAATTGCTGATGCATCCGTTTTCGGAGCTGCGGCCCCATAGAGGGTGTGAAGCAGTCCCGCATGAACGCATTCAGTTCCAGAACACCTGCTTCGATCCTTTCCTCCAGACAGGTGCATTCATACAAGTGGCACGGATGCTTGCGGACATAGTTCTGGCAGTATTCGCACGCCACATCTTTAGGCGTGTAATGAAATGGGCTGCGGTATATCCCACCGCCTCGGGGCTTTTGTCCAGGCTGAGACATCATCAACTGCTCCATCGCCTGCAGCGGCGTGTCTCGCATGAAATAGTGCGGCATAAGTGAACTCCTCTCTAAAACGAAAAAAGGGCCGAAATCTTATTGCCAAGACTCCGGCCCACAAAATATTGACGCTACAACCGCCCTTTTTGAAATGAAAAAGGGCGCCGCTTTCTCAGTCCGTCAGGACCAACAAAACGACGCCCAATTCTTTATGATTTTTTTTGAGAAAAATACCGCTGCCAGTCGGAAAAATCGCCATTCAAAAAGGGCGCTGGCTGAATGCATCTGCCCGAAAAGGGAAAACGCCCGGTTCGAATCGGGGCAGACGCTCTGAAACAGCGATTTGCATCTATGGTTTGAAAGAAGAAATCCGGGCCCTAAAAAGCCCGGAAGCGGTTGATGCGCCTGGCTTTTCGCCAGACGCATCTATACCGTTTCGTTAATATGGAGGTGACACCCGGATTTGAACCGGGGAATGAGGGTTTTGCAGACCCTTGCCTTACCACTTGGCTATGTCACCGAATGACAGAGAGAACCGAAGTCCTCTCTGTATTTGGAGCGGGCGACGAGGCTCGAACTCGCTACCTCGACCTTGGCAAGGTCGCGCTCTACCAGATGAGCTACGCCCGCAAATGGTGCCTCCGGTCGGAGTTGAACCAACGACACGCGGATTTTCAGTCCGCTGCTCTACCAACTGAGCTACAGAGGCATATGGCGACCAAGATGGGGCTCGAACCCACGACCTCCAGCGTGACAGGCTGGCGTTCTAACCAACTGAACTACTTGGCCTTATTTTTGGTGGGAACAACTGGACTCGAACCAGTGACCCCCTGCTTGTAAGGCAGGTGCTCTAACCAGCTGAGCTATGCTCCCGGTTTAGCCGTTCCACTCGTAACGACAGGGTTTATTATACCGAAAATATGCCCAGTTGTCAACACCAAAAATCATATTTTGCCAATTATTTTTTTGTCTCCAAACTATCAATGAGCTTTTGCAGCTCGGGGCCGTCAAATCTGTACACTGCGTCGCAGAACTGGCAGGTCATCTGGCAGGAGCCCTGCTCCCGGAGGATATTTTTCAGCTCCTCCGCGCCCAGGGAAATGAGCGCCCGCTCCACCCGCTCGCGGCTGCAATAGCACTTATACTCCACCGGATCGGACTCCAAAATCTTCACATCAAAGTCGGACAAAACCGTTTTCAGCAGATGCTCCGGATCCGGATCCTTGTCCAGGATGGCGGACACATTCCCCGCCGCCAGGACGCCGCCCTCCACCCTGGTGATGGTGTCCTCGTCGGCCCCGGGCATCAGCTGGATGAGATAGCCTCCGGCGGCCCGGACGCTCTGGTCCCGCTCAATGAGCACTCCCAGCCCGCAGGCTGTGGGAATCTGCTCCGACTCCACAAAATAGCTGGCGATGTCCTCGGCGATCTCGCCGCCCAACAGGTCCACGGTGCCCACATACGGCTCCTTCATATTCAGATCCTTGATAACGGTCATGGTGCCGTCCTCGGCGCCCACCGCCGTGCCCACGTCCAGCTTGCCGTCGGGCCGCAGGGGCAGGTCCACCTGAGGATTGGTCACATAACCCCGGACATTCCCCGCCGGGTCGGACACAGCCAAAATCGTGCCCAAAGGCCCGGTGCCTTTGATCTGAAGGGTCAGGCTGGCGCCCTGACCCTTTAAGGCGTTGCCCATCATGGCGCAGCCGGCCAAAGTGCGGCCCAGGGCCGCCGTGGCCACGGGCAGGGTCTTGTGGATCTGCCGGGCGCGCTCGGTAAGGTCGCGGCTGCTGATGGCAGCCGCCTGGACCATGCCATCGGAGGTGATGGCTCTGACAATTCTATCGCTCATAGCATGAAAATTCCTTTACTGTTAATATAATGTGCAGCGGGGCGTGGTTACCCCGCCCCGCAAAAAAATTACTCCCGCGTACAGCAGAAATATATCCTCTGTTCGCCGTCCTTGGGCCGGCGCAGGCGGCAATCACCGTACACGCGGATGTTCCCGAACCCGGCCTCCCGAAGCCAGCCTGTCAGCTCCTCCGGGGCGTAGTATCGCTGCCGGTGCAGCTCGGTATCCCGGCAGTAGCGCCCGTCCGTTCCCTTGCGGAACAGATCTACCCAATACGTGCAGATGCTCCGCCGAAACTCCGTGCGCCACACGCAGTAGCTCTCCTCCGTCTCATCCAGAAACACCTGGCCGTCCAGGCTTTGAAACTTATCCAAAGTATTCACATCGAATATCAGCTCCCCGCCCGGGGCGATGAACAGATGCAGCCGCTGAAAGGTCCGCTGCACGTCGGCGGGGGAGGTGAGGTAGTTGAGGCTGTCCAGGCAGCAGATGGCCGCGTCCACAGTGCCGTACAGATCCAGCTTGGGCATGGACTGGTGCAGGAAGATGGGGGCGATGCCCGGTACGCTGCCGCTTTTCATCATGGCAGCGGCCAGCATTTCCTCGGAGGCGTCCGCACCGATCATCTCATAGCCCCGGCCGGTGAGCAGCCAGGTCATGGTGCCGGTACCGCAAGCCAGGTCCAGCACTGTGTGTACCGGGATGCGGCTGCGGGTAAAGAGCTTTTCCAGGTAATCCGCCCGCTTTTCGTACTCCACATCCCCGGTGAGGGAGTCATAAGCCCCGGCCAGGCCCTGGTAAGCGTTCATTCCTCGCCGCTCTCCTTCATTTTCTCCAGGATGCTCTCGTAGCCTCCGGCTCCGCCCAGCAGGGACCGATTCACCCGGCTGATGGTAGCGCTGGAGGCCCCGGTGCGCTCCAGAATGTCGTTGTAGATCATGCCCTCGTTGAGCAGCTTGGCCACCTCAAAGCGCTGCTCCATAGAGCGCATCTCCGAAATGGTGCACAGATCCTGGAAGAAGTTGTAGCACTCCTCCTCGGTCTCCAGCATCAAAATGGCCTTATACAGCAGGTCGCTCTTTTGCTTGGTGGCGATTTTTGATTTGGCAGGATGCAGCATGGCGTTTGCCCTCCTTTATAATTCTCTCTCATTTTACTATTTTAGTTCGTGAAAGTAAAGCGCTCCGACGAAAAAATTCGTAACAAATTTGTAAACTTTGTAAAATCACCCTTTACCTGGCGGCCCTTTTCCTGTAAAATAATTCAGGTGAAAATCCCCCGCAGGAATCGAGGCATCGCTATGAGTTTCTTCCAAAAACTGGGCAACGCGCTTTCCCGCTTTATGTACGGGCGCAACGGCTCCGACCAGCTGGGCTGGGCGTCGCTGGTGCTGCTGCTGGTGCTCAACACCGTGAACCTGTTTGTAAAATACAGCAGCGAGACGGTCCACACAATTCTATCCACGGTGGTTTTCCTTCTGATGGTGTGGATCCTGTTTCGCATGTTCTCCAGGAATCTGCCCAAGCGGCGCAGGGAGAATGCCTGGTTTCTCGCCAAGGTCGTGAACCCCATCAAGAATGGTCGGGCCCGCAGCGCAGACAAGGAGCATAAGTATTTCACCTGCCCAAACTGCCGCACTGTCTGCCGTGTACCCCGGGGTAAGGGTAAGATTATCATCACCTGCCCCAAGTGCGGGACCGCTATCCACGGAAAAAGCTGAAACCGGTATCCTTATCAAGGGCCTGTCGGCTCTCACCAAACAGGTGGGAGCCGTTTGCACTTTGCACTTGCAAACAGATGTTCTATCCTGTACAATAGAGAAAAAGATCAAAGAGGGGAGGGGAGACCGTGGCGAAAAAAGTATATGTGGCCATCGACTTAAAGTCGTTTTATGCCTCGGCGGAGTGCGTGGCCCGGGGGCTGGACCCCCTGCACACCAACCTGGTGGTGGCGGATGCCGCCCGGACGGAAAGACCATCTGCCTGGCTGTGTCCCCGTCCCTAAAGGGCTACGGTATCTCCGGCCGGGCTCGGCTGTTTGAGGTGGTGCAGAAGGTGGCCGCTGTGAATGAACAGCGCCAGCGGGCCTATCCGCAGCACAGGCTGTGTGTCCGGGAGTACGATGACCGGCTTATCCGTTCGGATCCCTCTTTGGCCCTGGATTATATCGTGGCCCCGCCCCGTATGGCGTATTACATGGAGATTTCCACCAAAATATATCAGATTTACCTGCGCTATGTGGCCCCGGAGGACATCCATGTGTACTCCATTGACGAGGTGTTCATCGACGCCACCAATTACCTGCCTCTGTACGGCCTGAACGCCCGGGGCTTCGCCCGCAAGCTTATGGCTGCGGTTTTGCAGGAAACAGGCATCACCGCCACGGCAGGCGTTGGGCCCAACCTTTTTTTATGTAAGGTGGCCATGGATGTGGGGGCCAAGCATATAAAACCGGATAAAAACGGCGCCCGGATTGCGGAGCTGGATGAGCGGAGCTTCCGGGAGAAGCTGTGGTCCCACCGACCCCTGACGGATTTTTGGCGAGTGGGCAAGGGCTACGCCAAAAAGCTGGAGGCCAACGGCATGTACACCCTGGGGGATGTGGCCCGGCGATCTCTGACGGACGAGGACCTGCTCTACCGCCTTTTCGGTGTGAATGCGGAGCTGCTCATCGACCACGCCTGGGGGTGGGAGCCGGTGACTCTGGCGGATATCAAGGGCTATCGCCCGGAGAAAAGCTCCATGGGTGCGGGTCAGGTGCTCTCCTGCCCGTATCCGGCGGATAAGGCCCGTTTGGTAGTCCGGGAGATGGCGGACGCCTTGGCCCTGGACCTGGTGCAAAAGCGCGTGGTGGCCCGGCAGCTGGTACTCACCGTGGGCTACGACCGGGCGGGCCGCACCGATGGCTATACCGGCCCTCTGACCACCGATCCCTATGGCCGCAGCATCCCCAAGCCCGCCCACGGCACGGAGCATCTGCCCTGTCTCACCGCCTCCTCTCGCTATATCATCGATGCCGCCATGACCCTCTTTGACCGCATCGTGGATCCACGCCTGCCGGTGCGGCGGATGTACCTGGTGGCTGAGCAGGTGATAGCGGAGGAGCTGGTCCCCACCGCCCCTCAGCCGGAGCAGCTGGACCTGTTTACGGATTACGAAGCACGGGAAAAGCAGCAGGCGGCAGAGCAGGAGGCTCTGGAACGAGAAAGGCAGCTGCAGCAGGCAGTGCTGCATATTAAAATAAGTACGGGAAAAACGCCATTTTGAAGGGCATGAATTATGAAGAGGGGGCCACTGCTGCCCAGAGAAACCGGCAGATCGGCGGCCATAAGGCATGAGAAGGGAGGACCATATGGGCGCATATGATGATATTCTGCACCTGCCCCACCACCGTTCGGAAAAGCATCCGCCCATGTCCATGCGGGACCGGGCGGCGCAGTTTTCCTCCTTCCGGGCCCTGGCGGGCTATGAGGACGCCATCGGCGAAACCGCCCGACTCACAGACCGCCGCATAGAGCGCGGCGAGGAGGAGCAACACCGTCTGGATGCTATCTTACGGCAACTGGAGTGCCGCCTGGCCGAGAAACCCACCGTCACTGTCACCTATTTCCGTCCCGATGACCGGAAGGCCGGCGGCGCGTATTTGCAGTATACCGGCCCCCTTCATGCCATTGACCGGGTAAACTGCCGCCTGATCTTCGCTGACAAATCCGAACTCCCTCTGGATGACATCTACGACATCATAGATACGCCCTGACCTCACACTCCTCCGCAGGGGACGATGCACACATCGTCCCGCCCCGCCGCACCAACAAACTACCCCGACAAATGATTACATTTGCCGGGGTAGTTCTATCAAATTCTCACACGCTCAATTGGTCATCCAGCACCAGCCCGGGATTGTGCTTGGTAAGGAAACCCAGGGACCACGCCCCGCAGTAGGCGATAAAGTAGCGGTCCTTGAAGTCCTGCAGCACCCGGGAGTCGGTGCACAGGGTCATATCCTGGTAGTCCCCTTCATAGCTCTTGATGCGGATCAGGTGGCTGTAGGGCAGGCCCTCCATCCGCAGCTCCACGCCGTATTCGCTGCGCATACGGTATTCAAACACGTCGAACTGCAGGGAGCCCACCACGCCCACTACAATGTCCTCATAGCCGCTGCCGGGGAACTTGAAGATCTGGATGGCGCCCTCCTGGGCGATCTGCTGCACACCCTTGATGAACTGCTTGCGCTTCATGGTGTCCTTGGGAGATACGGAGCGGAACAGCTCCGGCTCAAAGGACGGAATACCGGAATAGCGGAACTTCTTCCCCGGCACGGTGATGGTGTCCCCGATGGAGAAGATACCCGGGTCGAACACGCCGATGATATCTCCGGCATAGGCCTCGTCTACGATTTCCCGCTCGGCGGCCATCATGGCCTGGGGCTGGGACAGCCGCATCTTCTTGCCCGATTGCACATGATAATACTCCGCATCCCGCTGAAATTTCCCGGAGCAGATGCGCATAAAGGCCAGCCTATCCCGATGGGCCTTGTTCATGTTGGCCTGAATCTTGAACACAAAGGCGGAGAAATCCGGGGAGAAAGCGTCCACCACGCCCTCGTCACTCTCCCGGGATAGGGGCGGCGTGGTCATGCGCAAAAAGGACTCCAAAAACGGCTCCACGCCGAAGTTCGTCAGGGCCGAGCCGAAGAACACGGGGGATAGCTTGCCGCACTGCACGGCCTCCAGGTCGAACTCTGCCCCGGCGCCCAGCAGCTCCACATCGTCCCGGAGAATACCCGTAAGCTTCTCGCCAATAAGCTCCGGCAGGGCGGGATCATCCAGCTCCGCCTCGGTGATGGCGGCTTTTGGGCGTGACCTGCGTCGGTGAAATGAAGGATGCGCTTTTTCTCTCGGTCGTACACCCCTTTAAACTCTCTGCCGCAGCCGATGGGCCAGTTCACGGGGTAGGTGGCGATGCCCAGCTCCCGCTTCCACCTCCTCACACAGCTCCAGCGGATCCCGGGTCTCCCGGTCCATCTTGTTCACAAAGGTAAAAATGGGGATGTGCCGCAGAGCACAGACCTTGAAGAGCTTCCGGGTCTGGGGCTCCACGCCCTTGGCCCCGTCAATGACCATCACAGCGCTGTCAGCGGCCATAAGGGTGCGGTAGGTATCCTCGGAAAAGTCCTGATGGCCGGGGGTGTCCAGGATATTGATGCAGAAGCCGTCGTGGCGGAACTGCATCACCGACGAGGTAACAGAGATACCGCGCTGCTTCTCGATCTCCATCCAGTCGGAGGTGGCGGCCCGGGCGCGCTTGCCCTTGACCTCACCGGCCTGGGCGATAGCCCCGCCGTAGAGCAGGAATTTCTCCGTCAATGTAGTTTTACCGGCGTCCGGGTGAGAAATGATGGCGAATGTCCGCCGCCGGGAAATTTCTTCTTTTAATGAGGCCATTGGCTCCTCCTCCTAAACAAAACGCAGAATCTTATTTATTATATACAAAAATCGGGGCAAAGTCTACAAATATCGAAAAATCTGCAAGAAAAAAGATGCTCCCCCGAAAGGAGAGCATCCTTCATGATCAAATCACAGCACCTTGCTGAGGAAGTCCTGCAGCCGGGGATCCTTGGGGCTGTCGAACAGCTCTGCGGGGCTGCCCTCCTCCAGGATCTTGCCCTCGGCCATGAACACCACCCGGTCGGCGACCTCCCGGGCGAAGCCCATTTCGTGGGTCACCACCGCCATGGTCATGCCTTCCTTGGCCAGGCTGCGCATCAGGTCCAGCACCTCGCCCACCATCTCCGGGTCCAGGGCGCTGGTAGGCTCGTCAAAGAGCATCACCTCCGGGTCCATAGCCAGGGCCCGCACAATGGCGATCCGCTGCTTTTGGCCGCCGGAGAGCATATTGGGATACTCGTTTGCCTTGTCCGCCAAGCCGATGCGCTCCAGCAGCTCCATAGCCTGCTTTTGCGCCTCCTCCGGGGACTTTTTCTTCAGCGCCAGGGGTGCCATGGTGATGTTCTGCAGAACGGTCTTGTGGGGAAAGAGGTTAAAATGCTGGAACACCATGCCCATCTTCTGCCGGTGCAGGTTGATGTCCACAGACTTATCCGCCAGGTTCACACCGTCAAAAAGGATCTGGCCGCTGGTGGGCTCCTCCAGCAGATTCAGGGAGCGCAGCAGGGTGGACTTGCCGGACCCTGAGGGGCCGATGATGGCCACCACTTCCCCCTGTGCAATGTCCAGGCTGCAGTCGTTCAGCGCCTTCACGGTGCCATGGTTGTACTCCTTCACCAGGTGCTGCACGGAGATCAGCTTATTGCTTGTCGCCACGACGCATCCTCCTTTCAATGGCTTCGATGGCCTTGGAGGCCGGGTAGTTGATGCAGAAGTAAATGAGAGCGGCAATGGTATAGGGTGCCAGCGTAATGTAAGTGCCGGTGGCTACGGTCTTAGACACGAACATCAGCTCCGCCATACCCAGCATGGAGCAGATGGAGCTCTCCTTTACCATGGTCACCACCTCGTTGGCCAGGGCGGGCAGCACATTCTTGATGGCCTGGGGCAGCACCACCAGGCGCATGCTCTGCCAGGAGGACAGGCCCAGAGACCGGGCGGCCTCCGTCTGTCCTTTGTCCACGGCCAGGATGCCCGCCCGGAAAATTTCAGCCACATAGGCCGAGCTGTTCAGCGCCAGGGCTACCACGCCCGGGATGAAACGGCTCAGATCCACAAACCCCAAAATAGTGATCCGGGGAATGGAGATCGCAGTGAACAGGCCAAAGTAGATAATGGAAAGCTGTACCAGCAGGGGAGTGGAGCGGAATACAGCAATGTATGCGCCGGAAACGCACTGAATGGCCTTTTTTTTACTCAGCCTCATTAAGGCCAGCAGCAGGGCAGGGATCACCGCCAGTGCCACGGATACTACGGCCAGCAGCAGGGTATAAGCCATGCCCTGCAGGAAGTACCCGGTATATGCAGGAAGGAAAGAGAAATTGAAAAAGCTGGTGCTGCTCATATCTTTGAACAGATTAGTCCACCACATAATCGGTCAGTCCTTTCTTCAGTGGGATTCAAATACAGTGCGAAAGTGCAAAGCCGCGTTATGCGGCTTTGCACCACGCATTATGATGTAGGTTAAAGGAGAGAGGGGTTATTCTGAAAGCTCAGGAGGGATCCTCAGGGGTGACTTCCTGCCACACATCCTTCAGAGCATCAGCGGCACTGATGAAGCTCTCCAGCTTGTTCTCCTCATTCATCTTGGCGATGGCTGCGTTGATGGCGGGCAGCAGACCCTTGGGGTCACCCTTGGCCACGGCCACACAGTAGGGCTGAGCGGCACCCAGCTCGGAAGAAGCGTCAGCAATGACCAGGTCCTTGTTGGTTTCGGCGTACTGCTTTGCCACAGCGCCGTCTACCAAGATGGCATCCACCTTGCCGTTTACCAGCTCATTGACCATATCGGTCACCAGGGCCAGGGGCACGGCATTGGCGCCGGTGAGCTGCTTATTGACGATGTCCAGCTTGGTGGTGCCGGTCTGGGCAGCCACGGACTTGCCGGAGAAGTCAGCCAGGGTCTTGTAGGAAGCGGCGTCGGAAGCCTTCACCAGGATAGCCGGAGGCAGGTCGGTGTAGTAGGGATCGGAGAAGTCGGCGCTTTTCAGTCTTTCACCGTCTGCTTCCATAGCGGCGATGACAATGTCGAAGTCACCCTTGACCAGGGAGGGCAGCAGGTAGTCGAAGGACATGTTTTCCACCTTCAGCTCCTTGCCCATGCTCTCGGCAATGTACTGACCCACGGAGACGTCGATGCCGCCGTACTGCATGGTGCCGTCCTCGCCCTTGTACATGAACTCAAAGGGGGCGTAGTCGGCGGAGGTGCCCATTATCAGGGTCTTGCTGTCATTACTGTCGTTGTTGTCGTTGGCTTTTTTGCCGCAGGCTGCCAGGCTCGCGATCATCAGCAGGGCCAGGAGCAGGGATACAAACTTTTTCATCTTCATTTTTCCTTTCTATTTTTTGAAATGGCTCTATAGGATCCACTGTGTGGTGTATAGATAGAGTTTGCTGCGGAGGTGTTCCCCCCTTGACAATGCATACTATACGCCTTTTCTGCATAAATGTCAACACTTTTTTGCATAAAAATCCACGCATTTTTCCTGTTTTGTGAAAACTAACCGTTGAAAATGGTGCAAATATCGAGAGAACACAGCAGAATACACAAAGTATATTCTGTATATACGAATAATTATGCATTTATACAGCCTAAAAAGAGGGCGCCCCCTGATGGGACGCCCTCTCAGCGTATCAAAAAGCCTCGCAGAGTTTGCCGCCCGCAGGCGGAAAAGAAATAAAATCATTTTCTCTCGCGACCTGTGCGTGAGAGAAAATACCGCTCAGGCTGCCAGTGTGGAATTTTGCCGCGTCGCGGCAAAATTATGCGCGCAGCAGACTGCAATCCTTTTGTCGGGAAAAACCGGAGGGTTTTTCCGACAGCTTCAAGAGGGCGCCCCCTAACGGGACGCCCTCTCAGCGCGAACCGGTATGTACCTTAATTGGCCAAGATCCGGCCTGCACCGTAGTAGCAGGCGGACCAATAGCTGGTGTACAGGGAGGCCACCACCACGCCGTAGTCGCTGGCATGGATAAACTGGCCGCCGCCGATATAAATGCCCACATGGCCGATGCCCTCATAGAAGAACACCAGGTCGCCGGGCTGCAGCTCGGAGCGGGAGATAGGCTGGCTGGCGTAGTATTGGGATACACAGCCGTGTCCCAGGGAAATGCCGTAGTAGCCGAACAGCTGCATGGTCAGGCCCGAGCAATCTGTGCCGGAGCGGCTGGCGCCGCCGTAGACATAGGGCGTGCCCAGGAAAGAGTAGGCGTAATCCACAATGGCACTGCGCAGAGAGCTGCCGCCGGGCACCACGCCGGAGCCGAAGGTGGCGGCATAGGAGGTCTTGGCCAGGGCGTCGATCTCCGCCTGGGTGCGCACGGCATCGGTGTCGTCATATTCGGCGTAATCCACCGGTGTGCAGGCGTCTGCAGAAACATAGCCGGAAAAATCGCTGAAGGACACATAGTACCAGCTGCCGGATTCGTCAATATCCTTGAGCTTTGCGACCTTGTCGCCCTCGATCACATTGTCGCTGGCGGTCACGCCGGCATCGGAGTAAACGGTGGTATCGCTATTGAGCATCACGCCGTCATACTGTGCCAGCAGGGCCAGGTTGTCAGCCACCTGCTCCCGGGCGGCCTGCTGGGCCTGGAGCTCAGCTTCCATTTCATCCAGCGCCATGAATTGCAGCTGCGTGACGGATGCATCCTGACCGCCTGCAGGCAGGTCGGCGGAATACAGCCGTTGGGTGCTGGTCCGGGCGGAGTCAAAGCCGGTCTGCAGGCCGGCTGTTTCCAAATAGGCTACAGCCTGCCGGTAATCCTCCGCAGTGGGATGCGTGATAGATGTGCTGTCTGCGTAGGCGATGGATACCGTAGAGATAAAAACGGACAGGGCCAGGCAGATGCAGCAGAGCTTTCTGGACATAGAAAACTCCCTTCTTCCTTTTAGGATTCTGGGTTGCTGGGTTTAACAAAAGGTAGTATAACATAAGTTTATCAAAAAAGCTACACAAAAATTACAAAATAATAACAAAATTTTCAAATGGTTAAAAACTAATAAAAATCCTCACCCAAATTTGCCGTATCTCCCAAAAAATTAGGGCGGGATGCCCGCATCCCGCCCTAATTTTCAGTTATACTTCTTGCGCTGCATCACTGGCATGGGCTGCTATTCTCCTCCAGCTTCTCCTGCAGCCACGCCTTCAACTGCTCCACGCCTTCATCGTCCCAGGAAAAATCCTTTTCCTGCACATCCTTGGCCGCCTCATAGCAGAAATGGGTGTATACGGCGGTGTGAATCAGATTGTTCTCCTTGTCGTTGGCGAACCGATACCGAAACTCCCCGATGCTGCCGGTATAGACAAAGGCCCGTTTGAACCACCGGGGCGTTAAAACCTCAAAATATGGATGCATGCTTGTCCTCCTGATCTGCCATTTCGTCTGCCGATGTAGAGCTTTGCCGCTCTGCGGTAAAAATATGTGCGCGGCAGACTCTATCCCTTTTAGCGGGAAAACCGAAAGATTTTTCATCATCAAGTATAGCACGTCCCTGCCGCCACGGCAATAAAAAAAGATTCACAACCGACATAATGTATGCTATAATCGGAAAAACCAAGAAAAGAATTCCGAAAGGGGTAGTGAGTATGGAAAACGAAGTAAAGCGGATCGGCATCCTCACCAGCGGCGGCGATGCTCCGGGCATGAATGCCTGTATTCGCGCCGTGGTCCGCGCGGCCTTGGGCCGGGGCATTGAGTGTGTGGGCATCCGCCGGGGCTGGAGCGGCCTTATCAACGGGGACATCATGACGATGGACAACGCCAGTGTCAGCCGCATTATCAACCGCGGCGGCACCATGCTCTATACCGCCCGCAGCGAGGAGTTCCGCACGGAGGAGGGCCAGCAAAAGGCGGTGAACACCTGCAAGCTCCTGGGGCTGGACGGCATCGTGGCCATAGGCGGCGACGGTACCTTCCGGGGCGCTCAGGAGCTAAGCAAGCATGGCATCGCCGTGGTGGGCATTCCCGGCACCATTGATGAGGATATTGTCTGCACCGAGTATACCATCGGCTTTGATACCGCGGCCAATACCGCCGTGGAGTGTATCGACCGCCTGCGGGACACTATGCAGTCCCATGAGCGCTGTGCCGTGGTGGAGGTTATGGGCCGTCGGGCCGGGTACTTGGCTCTGTATGTGGCCATGGCCGTGGGCGCCACGGCGGTGCTTGTGCCGGAGGTGCCGTATGATTTTGATACCCAGGTGGTGGAGAAGATCCGCCGGGCCCGCCTGGCCGGCAAGACAAATTTCATGATCGTGGTGGCCGAGGGCGCAGCCAGCGGAATGGCTGTGGGTGAGCAGATCAGAAAGGAATTGGGCCTGGATCCCCGGGTCACCATTCTGGGTCATATTCAGCGGGGCGGCAGCCCCACGGCCCACGACCGGGTCATGGCCACTCGCATGGGCGTGGAGGCGGTGCGCGTCCTGGCCGAGGGCCGTACCAGCCGCGTCATCTGCTATCGGAGCGGACGTATCGTGGATTTGGATATAGACGAAGGCCTGTCTATGCAAAAGACCCTGGACCCGGAGGAGCTGGCCGTCATGGAGACCATGACCGGCCTGTAACGCCAGGAAAAAAACAACAGGGAAGAGCGCGGAGTGAAAAGCTCCGCGCTCTCTGCTTTGGCTACCAATGGCAACCCCCAGCTCTGCCGGGAGGAAATAGCCTATGGCGAGGGGAGAAGTAGACAAGAAAAAGTCTCCGAGTTAGAGTAAGGAAGAGCTTTGCCGACCAAAACTTACAAAAACAAGGAGACTAATTCATAAAAGAAGTAGATGTAAGTAGTTTAGAACATACCAGCTGGCGTTGTCAATACCATGTAGTGTTTGCGCCGAAATATAGACGGATGGAGATTTATGGAAAGATAAAAGAGAACATAGGGATTATACTGCGGAAGTTGTGCCAGCAAAAGAGCATAGAAATCATAGAAGCACAAGCATGCCCAGACCACATCCACATGTTGATAAGCATCCCACCGAAGTACAGCGTATCCCAGATGATGGGATACCTGAAGGGAAAGAGCAGCCTGATGATATTTGACCGACACACCAACCTGAAGTATAAGTACGGGAACAGGCACTTTTGGGCAAGAGGATATTTGTGGATACGGTAGGCCGAAACAAGAAAGCGATAAAGGCGTACATACAGAACCAGTTGGAGGAGGACAAAATGCCTGACCAAATCAGCATAAAGGAATTTATAGACCCGTTTACGGGTAGTAAGAATCCCAAGGCATAGATAAAAACCCCTTAAGGGGTAGCCCGGGAAAGGAATGCGGTCGGCAGACCTTTCGGGCCCCTTAAGGGGCTTCGTCCGTAATGGGCCCTTATAGGGCCTGGTCAAACCTCCGGCTTAGCCGGAGGTTTTGATTTTTAAGCTCACATGGACAGATAGGCATCACACTTCTGGTTGGCCTGGAGGGCGACCTTCTCCTCGTCGATGGTGGCAAGACGGCCATGCTCTACGGTGACCTTGCCGTTTACTACGGTATAGTCCACGGGACCCCGGACGCCCACAGTGCCCAGGACGGACTTGGGATCGTAGCAGGAGCCTACCAGCTCCAAACGGCGGCTGTCGATCATAAACAGGTCAGCGCACTTACCTACAGCGATCTGACCGATATCGTCCCGACCCAGCAATCGGGAGCTGCCCCGGGTGGCCATTTTCAGAATGTCGTAGCCGGTGGGGGCCTCACGGCTGGAGTTTAGCCGATGCAGCAGGAAGGCCACCCGCAGCTCCTCCATGAGGCTGGAGCCATCGTTGGAGGCGCTGCCGTCTACGGCCAGGCCCACGGGCACGCCCAACTTCAGCATCTCGGGGATGCGGGCGATGCCGGAGGAGAGCTTCATATTGCTGATGGGGCAGTGGGCAACGCCGGTGCCGGTTTTGGCCAGGATGCGCAGCTCCTCGTCGTTGAAGTGGATGCCGTGGGCAAACCACACATCCTCGCCGATCCAGCCCAGCCGTTCCATGTATTCCAGGGGACGGACGCCCTCACGCTGGAGCATGAAGTTCTCCTCATCCTTGGTCTCACACAGGTGAGTGTGTAGGCGCACGCCGTACTGCCGGGCCAGGATGGCGCTTTCACGCAGCAGGTCGGCGGAGACGGAGAAGGGGGAGCAGGGAGCCAGGGCTACCCGGTGCATGGCACCATAGGAGGGATCGTGGTACTGCTCGATGACCCGTGCGGAGTCCTTCATAATCTCGTCTACGGATTGAACCACGCTGTCAGGGGGGAGGCCGCCGTCCTTCACACTCAGGTCCATGCTGCCACGGCTGCAGTACATACGGATGCCCAGCTCGTCAGCGGCGGCAAACTGGGTGCCCAGCAGGTCGCCGGCGTGGGCGGGGAAAACATAATGATGGTCAAAGCAGGTGGTGCAGCCGTGCTTCATCAGCTCGCCCATGCCTGTGAGGGAGGAAAGGCGGATGACTTCACTGTCCAGGTTCTTCCAGATCTCATAGAGGGTTTTCAGCCAATCGAACAGCTCCATATTCTGCACCTTGGCAAGATTGCGAGAAAAGACCTGATAGAGGTGATGATGGGTGTTCACCAGGCCGGGGTAGCAGAGCATATGGGAGCCGTCGATGGTGCGATCAGCTGCGGCGTTGAGGCTCGCACCGATCTTTTCAACGAATCCGTCCTTGCATAGAATGTCCACGTTTTGAAGGACCTGGTCCTTGTCGTCGCAGGTGACAAGCTGGGAAATGTTCTTGATCAGTAGGGTAGACATAGTTTATCCTCCTTTATTCAAAGAAAAAAGAGCAGGCCCTGTGCGGGCCTACTCTTTTTATACGGTGTCAGCGTTCCTCGCGGAAGTAGGAGAGACCGAGGGACGCAGGGGGCTGATCCTCCCGCTTCTTACGCAGGGAAACAACAATCAGCACCACCAGGGTGATGGCGTAGGGCAGCATCTTGTACAGCTCCTTAATGGCCATCTGACCGCCGGGTGTGGGCAGATAGATGTTCAGGATGTACAGGCCGCCGAATAGGATGGAGGCCAGGATGCTGACATTGGGACGCCAAATGGTGAAGATGACCAGTGCAATGGCCAGCCAGCCGCGGTCACCGAAGGCGTTGTTGGACCAAACGCCGTTGGCGTAGTCCATAACATAGTACAGGCCGCCCAATCCTGCAATCATGGAGCCGATGCAGGTGGCCAGGTACTTATACTTGGTGACATTGATGCCGGCGGCGTCGGCGGTGGAAGCGCTCTCGCCCACGGCGCGTAGATGCAGGCCGGGACGGGTGTGGTTAAGGAAGTAGGAAGTACCCAAAGCCACGATGATAGCCAGATACGCCAGAAAACCGTAGGACAGGAACAGCTCGCCGAACCAGCCGGTGGTGGTGGCGCCGGGGAGTGTAGTCTTAAAGCAGATACTGGTATTGGTCAGGGCGATGGAGGGAACATTGCTGCCCGTGAGCTTGATGAGGGAGCCGCCAAAGAAGTTGCCGACGCCCACGCCGAAGGTGGTCATGGCCAGACCGGTAACATTCTGGTTAGCACGAAGGGTGACTGTCAGGAAACAGTACAGCAGGCCCATCAGCAGGGAGCCCAGAAGGGAGCTGAGGATGGGGATGAGCACTGCCAGGAAGGGATTCAGCGCGCCGGATGCGGATTGCTCATAGAAGAACGCACCGATAACGCCACTGATGCCGCCCACATACATGATGCCGGGAATACCCAGATTCAGGTTGCCGGATTTCTCGGTGAGGATTTCGCCGGTGCTGCCGAATAGCAGTGGGATACCCTGCATGACAGCACGGGGGAAGAATGAAATAAAGTTAAAAGTCATCCGTTACGCCTCCTTCTTGCTGCTCTTACGCAGGGTGACCTTGTAGGTGATAAAGAACTCGGTAGCAATGATGAAGAAGAGGATGAAACCGGTCAGAATATCAGCAAAGGAATGGTTCAGGCCCAGGGAGCTGGATACCTCGCTGGCGCCGCGATCCATGGTCACCAAAAGCAGAGAGGCAGCGATCATGATAAAGGGATTGAACTTGGACATCCAGGAGACCATGACAGCGGTGAAGCCGCGGCTGTCCACGATGGTGGTGGTAAGGGTATGGTCGATACCGGCGGTCATCAGGAAACCCATCATGGCGCACAGAGAACCGGAGAGAACCATGGTGCGGATGATGACCCGGTCTACCTTGATGCCGGCATAGCTGGCGGTACGCTGGCTTTCGCCAACCACAGCGATCTCATAGCCGTGCTTGCTGTACGTCAGATAGATGTACATGAGCCCGGTCATCAGGGCTACAATAAGGATGGGCAGCAGGAAATCGTTGCCAATGGAGGGCAGCCAACCAGCCCGGGTATCCTGGTTAATGATGCCGATCTTGCCGGCACCCTTGGGAACCTCCCAAATAATGATGAAGTAGGAGGTGAGCTGCATGGCGATGTAGTTCATCATCAGGGTGAACAGGGTCTCATTGGTGTTCCACTTGGCCTTGAAGAAGGCGGGCAGGAAGCCCCAAATAGCACCGGCCACGAGAGAAGCAATGAGAGAAATCACGATCAGCAGAGGCGTGGACACCTTGTCACCCAGCAGGATCATACAGCTGGTGGTGGCCAGGCAGCCGATCATCGTCTGCCCCTCGGCACCGATGTTCCAGAAGCGCATCTTGAAGGCGGGGGTCACGGCCAAAGAGATACCCAGCAGAACGGCCACATTACGGAAGGTCACGCCGATGCGGCGGGAGGTGCCAAATGCGCCGGATAGAATGGTTGCATACACGCTGAGAGGGTTTTTGCCGGTGAGGATCGTGGTGATCAGACCACAGAAGATCAGCGCCAGCAGCAGGATACCGCCGCGGATCAGAAGCGCCTTGGACAGAGGCAATGTATCACGCTTAGAAATCTGAAATAGGGATTGCTTCTTATGCATCTTCCTTGCCTCCTTCCACGCGGGTCATCAAGGCGCCCACTTCGCGCTTGTCGGTCTTGCGGGCGTCTACTACGCCGGAGACTTGGCCGCCGCAAAGGACCACGATCCGGTCACACAGCTCCAACAGAACATCCAGGTCCTCGCCTACATACACAACGGCGACACCCTTCATCTTCTGCTCGGTGAGCAGGTTATAAATCGTATAAGATGTATTGATGTCCAGGCCGCGGACAGCGTAAGCGGTCATCAGCACGGAGGGCTGCTGGGCAATCTCACGACCCACCAGGACCTTCTGCACGTTACCGCCGGACATACGGCGAACGGGGAAGCTGGTGCTGGGAGTGACCACCTCCAGCTCCTGCCAAATGCGCTGGGCCAATGCCTCGGGATCCTTACGATTCAGGAACACGCCCTTGCCCTTGCGCCAGGAGCGCAGCATCATGTTGCCGGTCATGCCCATGGAACCCACCAGGCCCATGCCCAAACGGTCCTCAGGGACGAAGCTCATGGCGATGCCGCTCTTGCGGATATCCATGGGATCCAGGCCCACCAGGTCTTTTTCCTCGCCGGTTTCCGGGTTATGGAAAAGGACGGAGCCGGACTTGATGGGATACAGGCCCGCAATGGACTCCAGCAGCTCACGCTGACCGGAGCCGGCGATGCCCGCGATGCCCAGCACTTCGCCGGCATTGATGGTGAAGGTGACATTGTCCAGGCGCTTGACGCCCAGCTCGTCGTATACGGTGAGATCCTTTACCTCCAGCCGGGGGGCAACATTCACCGGGTCGGGACGGTTGATATTCAGGGTGACACTGTGGCCCACCATCATATCGGTGAGGGACTGCTGGTTGGCATCCTTGGTCATCACATCGCCGATGTACTCGCCCTTGCGCAGCACGGCCACTCGGTCGGACACATCCAGCACCTCGTGGAGCTTGTGGGTGATGATGATAAGGGACTTGCCGTCGTTTTTCATGTTGCGCATGACGGCGAAGAGCTTATCGGTCTCCTGGGGAGTCAGAACGGCGGTGGGCTCATCCAAAATGAGGATGCCGGCGCCGCGGAACAGGACCTTCACGATTTCTACGGTCTGCTTCTGGGAAACAGACATATCGTAGATCTTCATGTCGGGGTCGATCTCGAAGCCGTACTTTTGGCAGATGTCCTTGACCTTCTGGCGGGCACTGTTCAGATCCAGCTTGCCCTCCAAGCCCAGGATGATATTCTCCGTGGCGGTGAAAATATCGACCAGCTTGAAGTGCTGGTGGATCATACCGATGCCAAGGTCGAAAGCATCCTTGGGAGAGGCGATGGTGACGGGCTGGTCGTGGACATAGATCTGTCCCTCATCGGGGAAGTAGATGCCGGAGAGCATATTCATCAAGGTGGTCTTGCCGCTGCCGTTTTCGCCCAGCAGAGACAGGATCTCACCCTCGTACAGCTCAAGGTTCACATCTTTGTTTGCGATGACCTTGCTGCCGAAGCGCTTGGTGATGTTCTCCATTCTAATTGCGCATTTTTTTTCCAAGGCTGTCATCCTTTCTTTCGGCGCAGTTGGCTGCAACACCTCGTAAAACGCCGGGGGTAGATTCAATACAATTTATTTTACCATATATGTAAATGGTTGTAAATCATATTTTGCAAAAAAATTGTAAGGTATATACAAAAAATGTTAGGTTACACAAGAATAAGAAACGGTCTTTGTGCGATTTGCCGATGGAGTAAAAACAGTGAGGTGAACCGTCGTGGGAGAGATAAAAAAATTACCCCTGGGGGGAGGTTTTGGGGTCAATGGGCGGCGCCCCCTCAGCCAGCTTGGCGGCTCCACTTACGCAGGGGAGCCAGGGGTTACGGATTGTCACGGGTACCTTAAAACCAATCGCGCAATGACGAGCTTTTTGCGGGGTGTGCGGCCGGATGGGGCGTCAGGTATAGAGGGCAATGGCAAAAAAGATGGGCTGCCGAAGCAGCCCATCTTTTGAATGAATTATGCTGTAAGAAATTACATCTTGGTGTTCAGCAGGGTGATGCCATCGATCTGCAGATCGAAGTAAGGAGCGGAACGGTCGCTGGACTCAGCGAAGTAACCGTCCTTGATGGCCTCGGTGTCGCCGGTGTAGTTGGCATCGGTGTCAACATCGGCCATGTAGGAGGTGATGTGGCCATCGCCGTCAACCTTCAGAGTGTCGGTCTTGAAGGAGTTCATCTTGTCGTCGGCGCGGGTGGTGAAGGTGGACACATCGAAGACATGCAGCTCGCCCTTCTCCAGCTTGGCCTTAGCGGCCTCGATAGCCTCGGCAGTGCCCTTAGCGGCAACGGCGTCATTGATCTCTTCCAGAACCACAGAGCCAGTGGCCAGGGTGCCGGTCCAATCGGTGTCGATGGTCTTGCCTTCCATGACAGCCTTGATGGCATACTCATAGTAAGGAGCCCAATCGATGCGGGAGGAGATGATGTAGGTGTTGGGGCCGGCTTCCTTGGTGGAGCCGTTGTAGGAAACATTGGGGACCTTGGCGTTCTCGCAAGCGGTGGGAGCGCCGAAGGAGTCAGCGTGCTGGCTGATGAGCTTGCAGCCATTGGCGATCAGCTGCTGAGCGCCTTCCTTCTCCAGAGCCTCATCGTACCAGCTGCCGGTGAAGGTAACTTCCATGGTGGCAGTGGGGCAGACAGAGCGAGCGCCCAGGAAGAAAGAGGTATAGCCGGAGATAACTTCCGCATAGGTGAAGGCGCCGACATAGCCGATCTTAGCCTCGTCCTTGGTGAACTGGCCGGCATCGATCATCTCATTGAGCTTCATACCGGCGGCAATACCGGCCAGGTAACGGCCCTCATAGATGGAAGCGAAAGCGTTGTGATAGTTCTTCAGACCCTCCTCGGTGTGAGCGCGGGTGCCGGTGGAGTGGCAGAACTGGACATTGGGATACTTCTTAGCGGCGTCGATCATGAAGGGCTCATGGCCGAAGCTGTCGGCGAAGATGATGTTGCAACCATTCTCAGCCAGGTCGCAAGCGGTGTCGTAGCACTCCTGGCCCTCGGGAATGTTGGTCTTGAGGATGTAGTCAGCATCGGTCAGACCCAGATTCTTGATGGCCTTTTTGGCAGCGTTGATGAAGTTGAGGTCGTAGGTGGAGTTTTCGTCGTGCAGGGTGATGAAGCCGACCTTGACCTTGGCCTTGTCAGAGTCGTTTTCCTTCTTGCCGCAGGCGAACAGGCTCAGAGCCATGACCAGGGCGAGAAGCAGTGCCAGGAACTTTTTCATTCAATTTTCCTCCTTTTGAATATGTGACAGCCGAATGGAAGAAGAGTAAATTTTTCGACTGCCTGAACAACGGGTATGCGCCCGACATTCACTAAGTACAAAACCATTATAGCGTATGCCCCCCAAAAATTCAACCTGGAATTTCATTTTTACCAAAAAAATTTTTTTGAGAGCCGAAATTATTTGTGATATATGATAAAAATTGTGAAAAATGCCATAAACAGCCTGACGAAATTTGTTTAAATTGGGAATAAAAAAATGACACCGGGGATAACTCCGGCGTCATTTCTCAAAAAGAAAATTTTCAAATAGCTGCTTGTAAAGCAGCTTACTGGTGGATCCGGGTACCGGTCTTACCGGCGATACCATGGCAGCCATGCAGCCATGGCACTTTTTGGCAAAAGTGGCCCATGATTTCACGAGACTATCGAAAAAACCTCCGGTTTTTCCGACAAAAGGCTTGCAGTCTGCTGCGCGCATAATTTTGAGCCATTGGCTCAAAATTCCACACTGGCAGCCTGAGAGGTATTTTTCCCCACGCACATGTCGCGGTGAAAAATAATCTCATTTTTTCGCGTCTGCGGACGCGAACTCTGCGAGGCTTTTTTACAAGCTGATTTCAAGTTAAGGACGGTAATCGCCTTCGAGAAATTTCGAACCTCCGGTAAATCGGTGCTTGAAGCAGTTTACTGGTGGATCCGGGTACCGGTCTTACCGGCGATACCATGGCAGCCATGCAGCCATAGCGCTTTTTGGCAAAAGCGGCCCATGATTTCAAGCTAAGGACGGTAATCGCCTTCGAAAAAATTCGGACCTCCGGTAAACCGGTGCTTGAAGAAGCTTACTGATGGATCCGGGTACCGGTTTTGCCGGCGATACCGTCCTTGGCCTTCTCCAGCAACGTGATAAGAGCGGTGCGGCCGGGCTTGGACTCGGCGAACTTCACCGCGGCCTGGACCTTGGGCAGCATGGAGCCCTTGGCAAACTGGTTCTCGTCCATATAGACCTTAGCCTGGGCGGGGGTCAGATCATCCAGACCCTTCTGGTCGGGCTTGTTGAAGTTAATGGCCACCTTTTCCACAGCGGTGAGGATCACAAGAATATCGGCATCCAGCAACTCCGCCAGCAGCTCACTGCCGAAGTCCTTATCGATGACGGCAGGGGTGCCGCACAGCTTGCCGTCCCTGCGCACCACGGGGATGCCGCCGCCGCCCACGGCGATGACCACATGGCCGGCGTTAAAGAGGGCCTTGATGGACTCAGCCTCCACGATGTCAAAGGGCTTGGGGGAGGGAACTACCTGGCGATAGCCGCGGCCGGCGTCCTCTACCATAGTGTAGCCCTTCTCAGCGGCGATACGGTCGGCAGTGGCCTTATCATAGAAGGCTCCCACGGGCTTGGTGGGGTTTTGGAAGGCGGGGTCATTCTCGGAAACCACGGTCTGGGTAACGATGGTGGCCACAGGCTTGGTCATGCCCCGGGAGGACAGCTCGTTGCCGATGGCCTGCTGCAGATGATAGCCGATGTAGCCCTCGGACATGGCGCCGCACTCGGGGAAGGGCATATCGGCCTTGATGGCGCCGGCCTCGGCGGCGGTGGAAAGACCAAGGTTAATCATGCCCACCTGGGGGCCATTGCCGTGGGCGATGACCACCTCGTTGCCCTCGGCGATGAGGTCCACGATGGCTTTGGCAGTGTTGTTGACCAGGGATAGCTGCTCGGCGGCGGTATTGCCCAGAGCATTGCCGCCCAGGGCGATAACGATACGCTTGCTCATATAAATATACCTCTTTCTTGCGGGCGGTTAGGATGGGCCGCCCTGATGGGTTTTAGGGTTTTATGGGCGGGCCGATGTGGGGAGCGAACTTCGCGCTGCCGGTGGCAGAGGAAGCGAAGTGAGCGAGTGGCCGCGGTCAAAATTCCAAGCGTCCGCCGTAAGGCAGCGCAGAAATTTTGGGCACCGCAACAGGGTCATCGGCCCCTACGGATTTTGCGCGGACAGGGTCATCCGCTCCTACAAGATGCGGGCGAATTGGCCGCCCGGACAGTAAGGGCGATAGCGGGAGCCTTTGGCAGCACTCCCGCTATCGGATGGTTCAGGTCAATTAGTGCAGCTTGCGATGGCTGTCGGCAGCATCCAGATCCATCAGGACTTTCACGGGATCCTTCACCTGGGACATGAAGATCATAGCGGCAATGATGTAGGGCTTGTAGGAGGCCTGCTTGTACAGAGGCACGATGTAGCGGTCAAACACGGAATTGTCCACTTCACCCTCCTTGCAGCTCAGGCCGGTGATGTCGGCGGGCAGGCAGTGCATATACAGAGCCTTGCCATCCCTGGTCAGCTTCATCATTTCCTCGGTGCAGGCCCAATCCTTGTGCTGGGCGTTCTGGGCCAGGAGCTTTTTCTCCAAGGCATCGATACCGGCCTGGTCACCGGCGGAGTAGAGCTTGGTGCGCTCCTCCATGGCGGCGAAGGGAGCCCAGGACTTGGGATACACGATGTCAGCATCTTGGAAGGCCTCAGCCATGCTGTTGGTCTTGTGGAACTTGGAGCCATACTTCTCGCAGTTCTTCCGGGCCACTTCCTCCACCTCGGGCATCACGTCATAGCCATCGGGGTGAGCCAAGGTCACGTCCATGCCGAAGCGGGTGAACAGACCGATAACGCCCTGGGGCACGGACAGGGGCTTGCCGTAGGAGGGAGAGTAAGCCCAGGTCATAGCGACCTTCTTACCCTTCAGGTTCTCCACGCCGCCAAAGTAGTGGATGACATGCAGCATATCGGCCATGCACTGGGTGGGATGGTCCACATCGCACTGCAGGTTTACCAGAGTGGGACGCTGCTCCAGAATGCCGTCCCGGTAGCCTTCCTCCAGGGCGTCCATAAAGGTCTTTTGATAGGTGTGACCCTGGCCAATGTACATATCATCGCGGATACCGATGACATCAGCCATGAAGGAGACCATGTTGGCGGTTTCCCGGACGGTCTCGCCGTGGGCGATCTGAGACTTTTTCTCGTCCAGGACCTGCTCCTCCAGGCCCAGCAGGTTGCAGGCGGAGGCGAAGGAGAAACGGGTGCGGGTGGAATTGTCACGGAACAGGGAAATGCCCAGGCCGGAGTCGAAGATGCGGGTGCTCTTGTTGCGCTCGCGCAGGTCGCGCAGAGCGTCGGCCACGGTGAAGATAGCATCGATTTCGTCATCGGTCTTGTCCCAAGTCCAATAGAAATCGTTCTTATACATGTTATTGATGTGCAGGGTGTCCAGATGGCGGGCCAGTTCAACAGTCTTGCTCATGTTGATCATCTCTCCTTATAATATTATCTGAAGTTAAATTGATTATAACGTCCTTCGCCGGAAGGACAGGGCCAAAGGAAATTACTTAATGTCGTTGCCGGTGAGCTCCTGACGGAAGGAGGTGGCGGAGCCATCCTTGTTCTCGGGCTTATACAGACCCGGAACGGCGGCGTACAGAGCGGCGCAGGTCACCAGATCCTGCTTGAAGGTTACCTCATTAGGAGCATGAGCCTGGGACTCGGCACCGGGGCCGAAGCCAACGCAGGGGATGCCATAGCGGCCTTGGATGGACACGCCGTTGGTGGAGAAGGTCCATTTGTCGGTCAGAGGACGGCCACGGCGCTTGGAAGCGGCCAGCTCACAGGGCATCAGGCGCTCGTTACCCCACAGGGCGTGGTGGGCATCGATGAGGGCCTGGACATGGGGCGCGGACTCCTTATTGATCCAGGTGGGGAAGAAGCACTCAGTCTTATATACATGGCCGGTCCAGGCGGGACGGTCGTACATATACATGGAGACCTTCACGTCCTTGGCATACTTCTTACAGGCGGGCAGATCCTCAATCTCCTTCAGGCAGGACTGGTAGGTCTCGCCTGCGGTCATGCGGCGGTCGATAGAGATAGCGCAGCTATCGGCCACGGCGCAGCGGGAGGGAGAGGTGTAGAAGATCTGGCTGGTGGTGCAGGTACCCCGGCCCAGGAAGCGGGCGTCCTCATAGTGCTCGGGGTTGAACTTGGGATCGAGCATCTTCACCAGGCCGTTGATCTCGGTGGAGCCATCGGCGGGGTTCTCATTGAGGTCGCGGATGTTCAGAATGACCTCAGCCATCTTATGGATGGCATTGTCGCCGCGCTCGGGCGCGGAGCCATGGCAGGACACACCGTGCATGTCCACGCGGATCTCCATACGGCCCCGGTGGCCGCGATAGATGCCACCGTCGGTGGGCTCGGTGGAAATGACGAACTCTACCTTGCTGCGGGCATCCTCGGGACCGCCAAAATACTCATTTACGATGGATTGCCAGCACATACCGTCGCAATCCTCCTCCTGGACGGAGCCCACCACCATCAGCTTATAGCCCTCGGGGATCAGGTTCAGATCCTTCATGATCTTGACGCCATAGGTGGCGGAAGCCATGCCGCCCTCCTGATCGCTGCCGCCGCGGCCGTAGATCAGGTCGTCGGTCTCATAGCCCTTGTAAGGATCAGCTTCCCAGTTCTCGATGTTGCCGATGCCCACGGTGTCGATGTGGGAGTCAATGGCGATGATCTTGTCGCCGCTGCCCATCCAGCCGATGACATTGCCCAGCTTATCAAACTCTACCTTGTCGTAGCCCAGGGCCTTCATTTCCTCGGCGATGCGATTGACAACGCCCTCCTCCTCGCAGGACTCAGAGGGAATGGCGATCATGTCCCGCAGGAACTTGACCATTGCAGGCTTATAGCCCTCTGCGGCCTTTTTAATGGCTTCAAAATCCATAGTGAACCTCCATATTTTTCAAAATAAAAAACATCTTCATGTAAGCGGTTCGAGAGGCATTAATTCCACTCACAAATCTATCATATCACAACTTGCGCCGATGTCAAACAAAAATTTATTAAACCAAATTATTTTTTTGAATGGGGATTGATTTTTATAAAAAATATGATATTATTACAATGTTAACGCATAGAGCGCAATTATATAATGTGCGGTGCAGCCCGGCTGTGTCGCTGAGGAAAGGCGGGGCTATGGAGACAAAACGATTGGAAGCACTGAAGCAGATTGCTGACGGCATTGCCGCGCAGTTCGGCAAAAACTGTGAAGTCGTTATTCACGAGGTAAACAGCAGCCGGATGGATCATACCATTGTCTATATTGTAAACGGCCATGTGTCCGGGCGCAAGATAGGCGATGGCGCATCCCAGGTGGTGCTGGAACAGATGCTTAACCACAATGCGCAGCCGCAGGACCATTTGGGTTACCTGACAAAGACGCCGGATGGCAAGATACTCAAGTCCTCATCACTTTATATCCGCAACAACAAGGGCGTGGTGGTGGCCATCCTGGCCATCAACTATGATGTGTCTGCGCTGACTATGATTAGCCAGACCATAGACGAGATGCTCTCTACCTACGACAAAGCCCAAAAGGAGCCGGAGCGGATCATCAATGTCAACAATGTGCTCGATGAGCTCATCGAGCAATCCGTGGCCCTGGTGGGCAAGCCTGTTGCGCTCATGAACAAGGACGATAAGATCCGCGCCATTCGCTTCCTCAATGAGAGCGGTGCGTTCCTGGTGACCAAGTCCGGCGACAAGGTAGCAAAATACTTCGGTATTTCCAAGTATACACTATATTCTTATATCGACGCCAACAAGAAGTGAAATTTCAGGAGGAAAACAAACATGGGAAAAATCGATCTGACCATTAACAAGGCCGGCCTGGAGCACAATATCCAGAAGGCCAAGGAAAACAACATCATCATCCCCACCATCGCTCAGATGCAGAACCCCGACCTGATCCCCGAGAAGATCAAGGCCAAGCTCTCCAACACCGGGCTGTGGGATGTGGATCCCGTAAACCTGTTCCGTATCTCCTGGCACAATGAGGCCAAGGAGAAGGGCGGCCTGTTCCAGGCTGTGCCCAACTATGTGGAGATCCCCAGCAAGCTCTCCGGCGTGCCCTGCCGCATCATTGCCATGTCCGGCAAGTGGTTCCCCACCGGCTGCCACAAGGTGGGCGCCTCCTTTGGCTGCCTGGCACCCCGCCTGGTCACCGGTCAGTTTGACGCCACCTATCATCACGCTGTTTGGCCCTCCACCGGTAACTACTGCCGCGGCGGCGCCTTCAACTCCAAGCTCCTGGCCTGCGAGTCCGTGGCCATCCTGCCCCAGGATATGTCCAAGGAGCGCTTTGACTGGCTCAAGAGCATCGCCGGCCAGATCATCGCCACCCCCGGCTGCGAGTCCAACGTCAAGGAGATCTTCGACAAGACCTGGGAGCTGAAGCAGGATCCCACCATGATGATCTTCAACCAGTTTGCCGAGATGGGCAATCCCCTGTGGCACTACAATGTCACCGGCTACGCCCTGGCCGACCTGTTTGAGGCCGTGAAGAAGCCCGGCCAGAACTTTGCCGGCGCCTGCTTCACCTCCGGCTCCGCCGGCACCATGTCTGCCGGCGACCTGCTGAAGGAGCGGTATCCCCACCTGAAGCTGGCTGTGGGCGAGGCGCTGCAGTGCCCCACCATTCTGAATAACGGCTTCGGCGGCCACCGCATCGAGGGTATCGGCGACAAGCACATCCCCTGGATCCACAACGTGAAGAACACCGACATGGCCATCGCCATCGACGATGAGGATTCCCAGCGTCTGCTGCGCCTGTTCAACACCGCGGAGGGCAAGGCCTATATGAAGAACGAGCTGGGCATGAGCGATGAGCAGGTGGAGAAGATGAGCTGGCTGGGCATTTCCGGCATTGCCAACGTGCTGTGCTGCATTAAGATGGCCAAGTACTATGAGCTCACCGAGAATGACGTGGTGGGCACTGTGCTTACCGACTCCGCCGTGATGTATCAGTCCCGCATTGAGGAGCTGAATGAGATGCACGGCGCATACAACGCACATGAGGCCGCTATGGATCACGCTCTGCATATGCTGGGCCTGAAGACCGACAACATGATGGAGATGGGCTATGCCGAGCGCAAGCGCGTCCACAACCTGAAGTACTACACTTGGGTGGAGCAGCAGGGCATGACTGTGGAGGACCTGAACGCCCAGTGGTACGACACCAAGGGCACCTGGGATGCCGTTCATGCCCAGGCCAAGGATCTGGACGAGCTCATCAACGAGTTCAACGAGGCCACCGGCCTGCTGAAGGACCTGTAAGAAATACCCACATATTCGCCGCAGGGGCGGGACGGCCGTCCCACCCCTGCGATTTTTATTCTTTCTGTGACAAGATGATTTCCTCCGCGTTCTGCATGCCTGTGATTAATAGCTCTTTTGCGGCCCCATAATTGTGCTGTTCCATAGCGTCAATGGCATTGGCCACATGGGCGCACAGAACGGTATAATATGCGGGAAACTCCGGTGTCTGTTTATTCTCCACAATGTCCACCTCCTTTGTGTAGGGGGCGGCGTCCCCGACGCCCCGCCGATTTGCGTATATTTTACACGCTTGCAACACAAAATGCAACACTTATTGAAATGCAAAACATGGGTACAATTTGTCATATAACAATGACAAGGAGTGCCGGCTATGCGAAAGTTCAAAATACCAAACCCTCCCAGCTCCACCACGAAATCCATTCGCTTTCCCAATACGGTGATCGCGGAGGTGGAGGAGGCCATCCAGGGTACGGAGTGTACGTTTAATGCCTTTGTAGTGGAGGCGGTGCGCGTGGCGCTGGAGAATCTGCGGGAAGAAGATTAGAATAATATTATAGTTATGAGGTAAAAACCATGAAAAATGTAAAATACGGCAAGTGTGTCCGCTGCGGCAAGACCTATGAGGCCACCCCCGACCTGACCAACTGCGAATGCGGCGGTATTCTGGACATCGTATATGACTACGATTACATCAAGTCCGTCCTCACCAAGGAGAAGCTGGCTAAGCGTGAGAACCGCTCCATGTGGCGCTACCGGGAGCTGCTGCCTGTGGAGGAGACTACGCCCGATACCCCTGCGGGTGGGCTGGAGCCCCCTGTATGAGGAGCCTAAGCTGGCCCAGATGCTGGGCATTAAGAAGCTGTGGGTAAAGGATGACGGTCAAAACCCCACGGCATCACTAAAGGACCGGGCCAGCGCTATGGCCGTGGCCAAGGCCTATGAGGCCGGTGCCAAGACCATCGCCTGCTCCTCCACCGGCAATGCCGCCTCCTCCCTGGCGGGTAATGCCGCTGCTGCGGGCTTTAAGACCTATATTTTTGTTCCCGAGCGCGCGCCCAAGGGAAAGGTGGCCCAGCTGATGATCTTCGGCGCCAATGTTATCTCCGTCAAGGGCAACTACGAGGAGACCTTCAAGATGTCCGCCGAGGCCATTGAGAAATACGGCTGGTACAACCGCAACGCTGCCATCAATCCCTACCTCTCTGAGGGTAAGAAGACCGTGGCTCTGGAGATCGCTGAGCAGCTGAACTGGGAGATGCCTGATTATCTGGCTATCTCTGTGGGCGACGGCTGTACCATCGCCGGCGTGTGGAAGGGCTTCAAGGACCTGTACGCCATCGGCTTTATTGACAAGCTGCCCCGGCTCATCTCTGCCCAATCCTACGGCTGCTATCCCATCAACCGGGCCATCCAGGAGAATAAGCCCTGGGAGCCCATGGAGGAGAACACCATTGCCGACTCCATCTCCGTGGGTGTGCCCCGGAACGCAGACAAGGCGCTGGCTGCCATTCGGGAATCCAATGGTATCGCCGTGTGCGTCACTGACGAGGAGATTTTGGCGGCCCAGCGCCTGTTGGGTCGTACCTGTGGTGTGTTCGGTGAGCCGGCGGGCGTCACCGGCGCGGCGGCCCTGAAGAAGGCCTGTGAGGAGGGGCTTATTGAGAAGGATGCCACGGTGGTGTCTGTGGTCACCGGTAACGGTCTGAAGGATGTGGCTAATGCCATCAAGTCTGCCGGGGAACCGCTTCACATTGAGCCGGACCTGGATCTCATGGTCAAGGGCTTCGCAGAGCGGGGCGTGACGGTAGAGTAATTGCTAAAATAACGGGATCGTTGCAATAGCATACCGAAAAAAGATAAGTGAGCTTATAATACGTACAGTACCCCCATTACTGGCCAACCAGTAATGGGGGTACGTATCACAATAGATCTTTTTATCTGTCTTTTTTCGTTGCCGCGACCGGCTTGCACGCCGGCTGTGGCAATCCGATTTTTACAGATTCGCTTGCACGAACTGCATAAATTTCTGCGCTGCGGTGGTCTGGGGCACATCCCGCAGCACACACAGATCCACGCTTCGGGGCGGGATAGTGAAGCTTGTTTGCAGCTTCTGCAGCTTTCCGCTGGCCAGGTCGTTTTTCACGAATTCCTCCGTTACTCCGGCCACACCAAAGCCAATGGCCGCCAGGTCTACCAGTAGACTCCGGGCGCCCAGCTCAATCTCAGGGTTCAGGTGATAACCGTTCTGCAGGAAGAATTTATCCAGGTACAGGCGGCTGGAGGCCTTGCGCTCCAGCAGAATCAGCGGGAATCGAACGATCTCCTCCAGGGTATAGACGTGGTCAAAGTCACAATCGTAGTCCGCCGCAGCCACAAAGATAGAGTGGGTGTCAAAGCAGCGGAAGGTACTCAGGGAAGATGCATCCTGTGGCGTGCTGGCAAAGGCGATGTCTACCTTGCCCGATTGCAGCAGGCCCAGCACCTTGTGGCTGCGGCCGGAGATGATCTGGATATGCACGCCCGGATACTGCCGGTGGAAACGATCCAGGTAGGGCAGCAGGAACTGGCTGGTTACGGTGTCGCTGGCGCCGATGGTCAGGTGTCCCACCTGCAGCTGCCGGGATTGAGACAGCTTTTCCTCACCCGTTTCCAGTAGCCCCATGGCGCTGCGGACATACTCATAGAGCATTTTTCCATCCGGAGTCAGGGACACGCCCCGGGAATTTCGGGCAAAGAGCCGGGTCTGCAGATCTGACTCCAGCTGCTTGACGGATTGGCTTACGGCCGATTGGGAGATAAACAGATTCTGCGCCGCAGCGGTGATATTACCTGCCTCAGCGACTTCCTTGAATACGCGGTAAAGCTCCAATTTTACGCTCATTGTTTCACCTCATATTAGGATGGGTTATTGAATGGCATTGACTCATACAAAATAATTGTACCAAATTCCTGCAAAAATGCAAGCATTTCTTTTCAGCCCTTGCATATTGGAGGGGAAAGTGGTATCATGAAAAAAGTGCCGAAAAGGAGTTTTTTTATGAAGAAAATTATAAGTGTGCTGAAGCGGCAGGATCTGATGAATCTGCTTTTGCTGGTGGCCGGATTTGCACTGTGTATTGTGTCTATATTCATGAAGCAGGCCCAGGTAGGGCTTATTTTCCTGGCCATTATTTGTGCCCTGGTTATATCCCGGAGCAATAACAGGCGCAAGCGCATGAGCCGGATGTTCGGCGCACTGTATTTCCATATGCCGGATGGGGAAATTTATCCCATGACCTACGAGCAGATGAAGTCAGAGTATGTACACGGGCAGCAGAGCAAGTACGCCGGCCGCCGAGTCACGGTTAAATTCATGTATTCCGGTTTGGATGAAAATGGCGACATTGATACCGGCTTTGGCCTGCGTATCCGTGCGGAGGAAAAATACCTACAGGATTGGAAAAAAGGACAGATTTTGGCTGCTACGGGTCGCATTGCCGCCAAAAGTAGAGATTATTTTATGATTGGCGAGGTGGAGGAGATCCGCCTGTCCACGCAAAAAGAGGATTTAACCGTTTCGGACGAACCGAAAACGGAGGATCATACAAAACAGGAGGAATGACAAAATGAAATTCATGATTGAAACTTCTGCCCGTCACATTCATCTGACGCAGGAAACTGTTGAGAAGCTGTTTGGTGCCGGTTATCAGCTTACCAAGCGCAAGGATCTGTCCTATCCCGGACAGTTTGCCTGCAACGAGCGCGTTACCCTGGTGGGTCCCAAGAAGGAAATGGCCAATGTGTCCATCCTGGGTCCTGTGCGCAAGGCGGATCAGGTGGAGGTCTCCGGCTCTGACGCCCGTGCCCTGGGCATTGACGCTCCTGTCCGTGAGAGCGGCCATGTGGAAGGCTCCGGCGCATGCAAGCTCATCGGGCCTGCCGGTGAGGTGGAATTGAAGGAAGGCGTAATTATTGCCAAGCGCCACCTGCATGTGCTGGAGGCAGATGCCGAGAAGATGGGCATCAAGAACGGCGAGATCATCCGCGTAGCCTGCGGCGGCAATGGCCGCAAGCTGATCTTTGATGATGTGGTGGTCCGGGTGAATACGGACGGTGCAACCACCATGCACATCGACACCGATGAGGCTCAGGCCGCCGGCGCTCCCACTGAGGGTGAGATCTTCCGGGCTTGATTTTGACTTTTATACAAAAACGTGCGCTCTCTGCACAGAGGGCGCACGTTTTTGCATACTACTCCATCAACTCCTCAGCTCATCACAATTGAACAGATTCCAGGGGTATTGCTCCGGCGGCGGCTGGGTAACGTCGATCCGCTCTCCCGTGATGGGATGGATCAGTGCTAACCGGTAGGACCACAGGGCGGTCGAGCAGTTTGCGTCCTTGCTGCCGTAACGTATGTCGCCCAGCAGCGGCAATCCGCGGGAGGAGAACTGCACCCGGATCTGATGGGTGCGCCCGGTAAAAAGCCGCACCCGCACCAAGGTCAGCTTATCGGTCTCTGCCAGCGTGCGGTAGGACAGCTTTGCTTCCCGCACGCCCTTGCGCATCCGCTTGACCACGTAGCTCTTGTTCTTTGCTGCATCCCGGAACAGCAGGTCAATCAGCTCCCCCTCTTTTTCGGGAGGATGTCCCCGGAGAACGGCCAGATATTCCTTTTCCACCCGATGCTCCGCCACAGCGGCGATGAGCCGACCGGTAACAGCCCTCTGCCGAGAAAAAAGCATTAGTCCGCCGGTGACCTTGTCCAGGCGGTGTACAGTGGCGATATAGTCCGGCTGATGCGCTGCGGCATAGTGCTGCCGCAAGAGATGGGGCATGGAGGCGCCGTTTTCACTGTCCTCAGAGAGAACGCCTACCGGCTTCACGCACAGCAGCAGGCTGCGGTCCTCGTATACTATAGTCAGATCGTCGTGGGTCATGATGCGTCCTTTCTAAACAAGGCAGACGCTTTATTTGCGTCTGCCTTGCGTTATTTATCTGCGTCTGCCGCGGTAATTGCGGAAGCCCTTGTTTTTATTCCGCCGGGACCCGTAGCGGCTCTGGGGTCGGAGCTTCTTCGCCCAGATTACGATCAGCAGCACCAGCAGGAGCACCACCACCGTGAGTATTTTCACCAAGGTCTTGGAGAAGAACCAGGAGATATAATATTTTCCCTGCAGGAAACGATTTACGCTCACGCTGTCCGCAGCCAGGAGCTTAAAGGTGGCGTAATCATATCCGTCATAGGACAGGGTCATTTCGCCCAATTCCTGCTCGGCCTCAATAGGGGCCAGGGCGGTGCCGCCGTAAACCGTGACCTTCCGTTCCAGCATATCCGGCGTCACATCGTTAGGCAGCAGTACCTCCACGTCCTCGGCTGGGTGGACCAAAACGGCGCTGGCCTGCTTGCTCAGGGACACGGGAAGCTCCTGAATCAAGTCGTCCTTGGTGAATACGGTCTGCATGGTGAAGCTGTTGTAGCCCCAATCCAGCAGCGCGGCGGAGTCCACAAAGCTCATGATTTTTGTTTCACCGCCGATAACCTTAGTGTCGCTGCCCAGGACTACGGAGATGAACCGCCGTCCGTCCTTCAGGGCGGAGGCCACCAGGCAGTAGCCGGCCTCGTCGGTAAAGCCGGTCTTCAGACCATCGGCGTAGTCATACAGGTAGCCCAGCATACGCCAGTTGGAGATAAGGGCGTTGGTGGAGTGCAGCTCCCGGACATCGGATTTGTTGGTGGCGGGGACGTCATAGGATTTGCTGCCGCAGATGGTCATGAACAGGTCGTGCTTCATGGCCTCCCGGGCGATGAGGTAGATATCCCAGGCGGTGGTATAGTGGTCGGGATCGGGCAAGCCGTTGGTGTTTGCAAAATGGGTCCCCTCGCAGCCCAGCTCCGTGGCCCGCTGGTTCATCAGCGCCACAAAGTCCGTAACGGAGCCGGATACCGCCTCGGCCAAAATGTTGGCAGCCTCGTTGGCGGAAACAATGAGCAGGCAGTAGAGAAGCTGCTCCACGGTCAGCACTTCGCCCTCCTCAATGCCGGCGGTGCTGCTGTCCTCGTCAATGCTGTTGGCCGCCTCATAGGAGGCAGTGATGGGCTGGGAAGCGGACAGATCCCCCCGGTCTACAGCCTCCAGCACCAGCAGCGCGGTCATGATCTTAGTGATGCTGGCGGGGTAGGCCTTTTCTTTTTCTGCCTTACCGTAGAGCATTCGCCCATTGGTCTCGTCCATAAGCAGGGCGTTCCGGGCGTCCAGAGTCGGCTCCTCCAGCGCATAGGCCTGAGGGGTCAAAAAGAGGGCGGCCAAAAGGACGGATAGCAAAAAAACAGAAAAAATGCGGCGAATTTTCATGGTCGTTTAACTCCGATTATGTTATAATAAAAAATGCAAATCTTTTTATCAAATTATAAACACAAAATAGGGTGTAGTCAACAGTGAAAAAACGAATTCATTTGACAAAGACAGAAATAGCACTCCTGCTGCTGACAATCTTGTTTGCGGTGTCCATGCTCCTATATAAGGCCTCCCGGGTTCAGAAGGGGGATTGGCAGATCACCACGGAGAGGGAGGACCGGCAGCAGCAAGAGATCGTACCGGTGAACATCAATACCGCCACGGAGGAGGAGCTCATCGCGGTGGAGGGCATCGGACCTGCCCTGGCCCGCGCATCATCGCCTACCGGGAGGAGAACGGGCCCTTTCAGACCATCGATGAGCTGGATAATGTCAAGGGTATTGGCCCAAGCCTGATTGAGAACATACGCTATCTTGTCTGTACGGAGGATAAGAAATGAAAATATTGGTAGTGGACGATGAAAAATTGCTGGTAAAGGGAATCACCTTTAACCTGCAGAACGAGGGCTACGAGGTGGAGGCTGCCTATGACGGCGTCACCGCTGTGGATCTGGCCCGACGGGAGAGCTTTGACCTCATCATTCTGGATTGGATGATGCCCGGCAAGTCCGGCAGTGAGGCCTGCATGGAAATCCGCACCTTTTCGGATGTGCCGGTGATTATGCTCACGGCTAAGAGTGAGGACAGCGATAAGATCATGGGCTTTGCCTGCGGCGCGGATGATTATGTGACCAAGCCCTTTAATATCATGGAGCTGAAGGCCCGGATTCGCGCTCTGCTGCGGCGCAGCACCGGCGCCCGGCGACGGGAGCAGGAGAGCAGCCGCATTGCCTGCGGCGACTTTGTGCTGGACATGGGGCAGCGGGTGGCCCTGTGCGGCGGCCGGGTGGTGGACCTGACGGCCAAGGAGTACGACCTGCTGGAGGTACTCATGAAGAACCCCCGCCGTGTATTCAGCCGGGAAAAGCTCATGGACCAGGTGTGGGGCTATACTTATGCAGGAGATTACCGTACGGTGGACGTGCATATCCGCCGCCTGCGGGAGAAGCTGGAGCCGGACCCGGCACAGCCCCAGTATATACTCACAAAATGGGGGGTTGGATACTATTTTCAAGATGAAAAATAGTCTGCAATTTAAAATCGGGTTGAGCTATTTTGCCATTATCATCGCCGTGCTGGTCATCCTGAATACATACCCGCTCATTGAGTCGCAGAACCTGGTGTTTCGGTCCAAGGAAACCCTGCTCACCGGCAGTGTTAAGGCCATCGAATCCGCTCTGTCCGGCCTGTCGGAGCTGACGCAGAGCAACGTAGAGAAGGCCCTCTCCGGATTGGAGGAGACCGGCGTAAGCCGGGTGATGGTCACGGATACATCGGGCCGTGTGCTCTATGATACCCGCCAGCAGGAGAATGCCAGGGGACAGTACGCCTTTTACACGGAGATCGCCCAGGCCCTGGACGGGAATGATGCCTTCTACTGTGGGTATGACGGCAGCGCATTTTTAAGCCGGAGCGCGGCCCCGGTGGTGTTCCGCAGTCAGATTATCGGCGTGGTCTACGCCTATCAGTATGATGCCCAGCAGGGAGTGCTGCTAAAGGACCTGCAGAAGAATCTCATCACCATTTCCGCAGTGGTGGCGGTGCTGGTGGTGGGCGTGAGCTTGCTGCTTTCCAGGATGTTCGGCCGGCGGATCAGCCGCCTGCTCCAGGCCATCTGCACGGTGCGGGAGGGATCCTACAGCCATCGCGCCCAGATTAGGGGCACAGATGAAATCGGCCAAATCGCTGCCGAGTTCAACAGCCTCACCGCCTGCAAACAACGGAGGAGGCTCGGCGCCGCTTTGTGTCCGATGCGTCCCATGAAATGAAGACGCCCCTGGCGGGCATTAAGCTGCTGACGGATTCCATCCTTCAGACGGAGAATATCGACCCGGCAACTACCCGGGAATTTGTCTCGGACATCGGGGCTGAGGCCAGCCGCCTGGAGCGCATCACAGAGGATTTGCTGCGCTTGACGCGGCTGGACAGCGGCGCCGTGGAACCGGCGGTGTGCGTGCCGGTGAAGCCGGTGCTGGAGCGGGCGGCCCGTATGCTGCAGCCGGTGGCTGGACAGCGGGAGGTTGAATTGACCTGCCGGGCGGATGAAGCCGCCGCTGTGCGGGCCACGGAGGGGGATGTCCATCAGATCCTGTATAATCTCATGGAAAACGGCGTGAAATATACTGCCCCCGGCGGTTTTGTACATACGTCCGTTTCCGTGGAGGAGGGGCGGGTGGTGATTACTGTGTCGGATAACGGCATCGGCATCCCTGCGGAGGATATGCCCCATATTTTTGAGCGCTTTTATCGGGTGGATAAGGCGCGCTCCCGTCAGATTGGCGGCACAGGGCTTGGATTAAGCATAGTGGGCGATACGGTGCAGCGCCGGGGCGGTGAGATCGGTGTCGCCCCCCGGGAGGGCGGAGGCACCGTGTTCACAGTTTCTTTTCCCCAGGCGGAGCCAGAGGTGACGGCATGAGGGTAAAACGAATTTTGACCGTGCTTTTTGTCATGGCGCTCTTATTGACGGGCTGTGCCCCCGATAAGTCCGGCGGCCATAGCCTGCATCTGTTTTACCCGGCGGCGAACTATGAAGCCGGCGGAGATGTGCTTTGCTCTCAGACGGTGGATTGGTCGAAACAGGAGAGCGTCGACACGGCGGACCAGGTAAAAATGATGGTGCAGCTGCTGCAGAACCGGGATGGCCGTATGAATTTCACCTCGCCTATTCCCTCGGATGCAGAGCTGCTGGAGTGCAGCGTGTCCGGCGGCGTAGCGGTGCTGGATTTCTCCGCCGCCTATGGACGCCTGTCGGACTTTTCTCTAACGGTGGCGGATTACTGTATTACTTTGTCGGCCTGCCAGATCCCCGGCGTCAAGTGGCTGCAGGTTCTGGTGGAGGGCAAGCCCCTTTCCGGACGGACAAACTCATATTTTTCCACGGAGGATGTGCTGCTTACCAGCTCAGAGGATGTGGTGAAGGTGGTGCCTGTGACGCTGTATTTCCCGGATCAAGCAGGTACGCTGCAGCCGGAAAAGCGGGAGCTGCTAATCTACGAGGGCGAGAATCGGTGCCAGCGGTTACTGCAGGCTCTGGAGGAGGGACCGCAGACCGAAGGGCTGGAAAAGCTTCTGCCGGAGGGGATTAGCGTAGCCGGCGTGTGGATGGACGGGGACATCTGCTGCCTGAATTTCTCTTTTGCCGACTACAAGGCCCTTTGTGATGTGTCGGTGCGCCAGGACAGCCTGGTGCAGGGGTTAGTGAAGTCCCTGTGCAGTATAGATGGTGTGGAAGGTGTACAGATTATGGTGGGCGGAGCCTACCGAGCCAAGCTGGGCGTCGTTGACATTGAGAATCCTATTAAGCCGCAATAAAAACAATACGGCACCGGCAAAAGCCGGTGCCGTATTGTTTTTATTGCTTCCGGGCGGTGATGTACTCGTCTCCGGGTCGCCAATAGGGGCAACTGTCCGCCCGAGCGGTGAGGAACCGGACCATCTCGTCCTCGTCCAGATCCACTTCGCAGATGTAGTCATCGTACTCCTCGTCGTAGGAGTAGTAGACGCAGCTTTCACATTTTCCGCCCATGGCACAGCGCCTCCTTGTGCATACAATTGCCATTTTCAGCATTATAGGTCAGACCGGGCAGTTCGTCAATCGGTTGAAAGCCCCCATTTACAATTTTTTTGAAAAAACGGGAAAAATTCAAAGAAAAGTAATGACTTTTCTCTACCGTTCGGCTACAATAAGGCGAAAGAATCGAATAGGAGGACTTCCTTTTGAAGAAAATGTATGATGCGGTGGAGCGCTTTTGTGCGCGACATCCCCGGTTTGGCATCCCAAATTTGATGCGATACATCGTTATCGGCAATGTGGTGGTGTATTTTCTGTCTATGCTCAGCCGCAATACCGATGCGGCGGCGCTGGACTTTTTGGCTTTTAATCTAAACAGCCTGCTTCACGGCGAGATCTGGCGGATCGTGACCTACATCTTTGTGCCGGGATACAGCAGCCCCTTTGCCCTGCTCATTGCTCTGTATTTTTACTACTGGATCGGCTCGACCCTGGAGCGGGAATGGGGAACACCTAAGTTTACCTTATACTATTTGGGCGGTGCAGCGCTGACAGTGGTGGGCGTCATTCTTACCAGCCTTATCAGTGGCAACTACTATCTGACCCTGGCGGGAACGGGGTATGTGAATCTGTCCATGTTCCTGGCCTTTGCCGTGCTGTTTCCGGATATGACGGTGCTGCTGTTTTTTATCATTCCCATCAAAATCAAGTGGCTGGCCATTATCGATGGGGTGTTCTTTGCCATTGAGATCGTGGGCGCTATTCTGTCCGGAAACCTGGTGGGGGCCATTACCCCGGTGCTGGCACTGCTGAATTTTGCCCTGTTTGCCACGCCCTATATACACTATATGCGCCGCCGGACCCAGTACCGCCATTCGGCGGGGGCCGTAAATTTCCGGCGGACGGTACACCAGGCCCAAAAGCAGCAGCAAACTGCGCCTTACCACCACAAGTGCGCCGTGTGCGGCCGCACGGATACGGACTATCCCGACCTGCAGTTCCGCTATTGCAGCAAGTGTGCCGGGTATCACTGCTTCTGCCAGGATCATATTTTCTCCCATGTGCATTTCACCGAGGAGCCTTGACGGATATAGCTTTTTCCGGTAGAATAGGGTAAATTGTGAGTCTGCCGATAAAGTGGTAAGATTTGCGATAACGGTGATAAGGAAGAGAGTGTGGGGGGAAACCCAAGAAGGGTATTCCTCACCATTGAAATCAGAAGATTTTGAAACTTTTAAAAAGTTTCAAAATCTTAGGCAGCGGGGCGAAAAGACTTTTTCGACACGCTGAATTGTGCTGTGAGGTAGAACTATGGCTAACGGATTTATTGACAAGGCGCGCATTACCGTTCGGGCCGGAAACGGCGGCAACGGGGCGGTGGCCTTTCACAGAGAAAAATACATTGCGGCGGGAGGACCCGACGGCGGAGACGGCGGCAACGGGGGGAGCATCATCGTGCAGGTGGACGACAATATGTCCACTTTGATGGACTTTCGCTATAAGCGCAAATATGTGGCCGGAAACGGAGTGGACGGTCAGGGCGGCCGCAAGAGCGGCAAGGACGGGGAGAGCCTGACTATCCGGGTGCCCCGGGGGACCCTGATCCGGGACGCGGAGACCGGTGAAATTATCAAGGATATGTCGGATAAAGAGCCTTTTGTCCTTTGCAAGGGCGGCCGGGGCGGCTGGGGCAACCAGCACTTTGCCACTCCCACCCGGCAGGTGCCTCGCTTTGCCAAGGCGGGTCTGCCAGGGGAGAGCCACGACGTGGTCCTGGAGCTGAAGCTGCTGGCGGATGTGGGTCTGGTGGGCTTTCCCAATGTGGGGAAATCCACGCTGCTCAGCGTAGTGAGTAAGGCACACCCCAAGATCGCCAATTATCATTTTACCACCCTGTATCCTAATTTGGGTGTGGTGTATGTAGACGATGGCGTCAGCTTCGTCATGGCAGATATTCCCGGCATCATCGAGGGAGCCAGCGAGGGCGCCGGCCTGGGTCGCGATTTCCTGCGGCATATCGACCGCTGCCGGCTGCTGGTCCACCTGGTGGATGTCTCCGGCAGCGAGGGCCGGGACCCGGTGGCAGATTTTGACGCCATCAATGACGAGCTGAAAAATTATTCTCCGGAGCTTGCCCGGCGGCCCCAGATCGTGGTGGGCAACAAGACGGATCTTTTGCAGGATCCGGAGCAGCTGGAGACCCTTAAAAAGCATGTAGAGGAGGCGGGCTACAGCTTCCTGGAGATGTCCGCCGCAACCCACCAGGGGACGAGGGAGCTGGTACAGACCATCGGCCGGATGCTCTCACAGCTGCCGCCGGTGGTGGTGTACGAGCCGGAATATGTGCCCCGGCCTCCGGAAGTGGACACCTCCCAGCCGCTTACTATCCATGTGGAGGACAACACTTGGCTGGTGGAGGGGCCGTGGCTGCAGCGGCTCATGGCCAACATCAATTTCTCCGACTATGAAAGCCGGATGTATTTCGACAAGATGCTGCGCCAAAGCGGGCTATTTGACCGGCTGGAGCAGATGGGCATCCAGGACGGGGATATTGTGTCCATGTACAATCTGGAGTTTGAATATCAGCACTGATACCATAAAAAGATGCGCAGAGCCCTGCGCATCTTTTTTATTCCGGAGGAAAATCCTCCCGCTTTGCCATATGCATGATGGATACCTCATAGGCAGTGCGCTGCTGGGCTGCGCCGCCTTCCACCTTTATGTAGCTCCGGCTCTGGACCCGCCCCTCAGCGCAGAAGCCGTCGCCGGTCTCCAGCTCTGCGGCCTGCCGCGCCAAAAGGCCCCAGCAGATGACCGGCAGGTAGTCCGACCGGCCGCATCGCCGATTTACCGCCAGCAGGATGTCACAGATTTCCCGGCCCAAAGGGGTGCTGCGCAGCACGGGTGGCTTGCATACCGCGCCGTATAGGCAGATGCGATTTACTGGGCTGGCGCCGGGCGTTAGTGTCAGATTTCGTGCAAAGACAGAGAGAATGAGCCGCCGTCCTTGGCCGCTGCGATTATTGAAGGATCGCAGCTGTCCTGTTACGGAGACAGTATCACCCTCTCGCATTTCCTCCGGCAACAGACTCTGCCGCACCAGCACAGGCAGCTCGTCACTTTGCCCGGAAAGACGGGGCACGGCCAACATAAAGCGGTAAAAAGTCTCCCCGTGGTTGGTGTGGGACGGTTCCGGGAGTGTAAGAACCTCTCCGCAGAGCTCCACGCGGTTATAGCAATCCTCCATGGCATTGACCATTCCTTTCGCTTTGACGGTAGATTTCCATGGAACACTATATGGCTTTGCTTCAGAGAATATACTCTTTTCAATCTGGAAAAAATGCGGTATAATAACCGTCAAATAAAAAACTACACGCAGAAAACGGAAGGAGAAATGACCGTGAGATATAAAGGAAAAGTGTACCGTCCGCCCAGCGAGGCCTACAGCCTCATTATTCAGGTGACCTATGGCTGCAGCCACAATCGCTGTGCCTTTTGCGATATGTACGATGACAAGCATTTCTCCATGCGGCCGATGGAGGAGATCCGGGAGGATTTTGAGCTGGCCCGCCGGGTTTACCGGCGTGTGGAGCGGGTGTTTTTAGCCGACGGGGACGCCCTGATGCGTAAGACCGATGATCTGGTGCAGATCCTGGGCCTTATATACGGCTTGTTTCCTGAGTGCCAGCGGGTGACCTGCTACGCGTCACCCACCAGTCTGCAGATCAAGTCCGAGGAGGAGCTGCGCCTGTTGCGGGAAAAGGGCTTAAAGATGGTCTATATGGGCCTGGAGTCCGGCTGTGATGCGGTGCTGGAGCGGATGGACAAGGGCCATACGGCTGCCCAAATCATCGCGGCGGGGCAGAAGGCCCGCCGAAGCGGGCTGCAGCTGTCGGTGACGGCTATATCCGGCCTGGGCAGCCGGGAGCTGTGGCGGGAGCACGCTGTGGAAACGGCTCAGGCATTTAACGCTATGAACCCGGAGTATATTGGCCTGCTGACGCTGATGGTGGAGCCGGGTACGCCTTTGGAAAAATGGGTGCGCGAGGGGAGCTTCTATGTGCTAAAGCCCGTAGAGGTGATGCAGGAAATGGAGCTCTTTGCAGCACATTGATAGCCCCGGCAGCGTGTTTCGTATGAACCACGCTTCTAACTATCTCACACTGAAGGGTACATTGAACCAGGACAGGGAGCGCCTGCTGCAGCAGGTGCGTCAGGGCCTTGCCGGTCGTGGCCTGAAGGACGAGTTTTTAAGAGGGTTATAAAGATCAAAGCACTGCAGAAGCAGCTAATAGGCACAGCAGACTACACTGCTGTGCCTTGCGGTTTTTTGAAACATGTCAGACGGTGAGCGCTGCTTAATTATAAACCATGAGACCTTATTTCTCAAACCGTTTGTAATTGACTAACGTGAATCGTGGCCCTATTTTTTTTGGCACAGGGCTTTTTATCGAGTGTTGTACATTTTTACTGTTTATGATAAACTATACTAAGATATTTCTTCAAATGAGGTTACGCTATGGAACGCACACAACTGCAAGAGAATAAACGGGATTTGGCGGTGCTGGTGGGTCTGCGCTCCCCGGTGCTCCGGGAGGACAGCACAGACGAGGAGAGCCTGCAGGAGCTGGCCGCGCTGGTGGAGACAGCCGGGGGCCAGGTGGTGGGCAGCATCCTCCAAAGTCGGGATAAGCCCGACCCCCACAGCTTCATCGGCGAGGGCAAGGTAGAGGAGGTCAAGACCATGGTGGCTTTGGAGAGTGCCACTCTGGTCATCTTTGACAATGACCTGTCGCCGTCGCAGATCCGTGTGCTTACGGAGCTTTTGGGTGTGCAGGTCATCGACCGGAGTGGACTCATTCTGGACATTTTCGCCCAGCGGGCTAAGACCAGGGAGGGATGCCTCCAGGTGGAGCTGGCCCAGTACCAGTATCTGCTGCCCAGGCTGATCGGTATGTGGACGCATTTGGAGCGCCAGGCGGGCACCAGCGGCAAGGGGCCTATCGGCTCCAAGGGTCCGGGCGAGACCCAGCTGGAGACGGACCGCCGCCACATCCACCGTAAGATCGATAAGCTCAAGGAGGAGCTGGAGGAGGTGCGCAGGGTCCGCAATACCCAGCGCCAGCGTCGGATGAAAAACGAGATCCCGGTGGTGGCTATTGTGGGCTACACCAATGCCGGAAAATCCACCCTCCTAAACGCCATTACCGGCGCGGGCATCCCGGCTAATAACCGCCTATTCGATACTCTGGATACCACCACCCGGCTGCTCACCGTCAGCGACACCTTGGATGTGGTGATTTCCGACACCGTGGGCTTTATCCGCAAGCTCCCCCACCAGCTGGTGGAGGCGTTCAAGGCTACCTTGGAGGAGCTGGAGTATGCAGACCTGCTGCTCCATGTCATCGATCTATCCAATCCCCAGTGGGCTCAGCAGGCTCAGGTGGTGGATGACCTGATTCGTGAGCTGAAGGCGGATCACATTCCCTGCCTACGGGTGTATAACAAGTGCGATTTGGCTTTTTCCGGCGCTCTGCCCCGGGAGAAGGACAGTGTGTATATCTCCGCCAAAACCGGCGAGGGCATCAAGCGGCTTTTGCAGGCTGTGGATGAAAAGCTGGACAAGGGAACCCGCCGGGTGACCATCCATCTGCCATACGACAAGGCAGGGCTCTTAGACGGCCTATACCGGGAGGCCAAGGTGGAAAACGTGGAATACGGCGAGACCGTGGACGTTACAGCGGTGTGTACTCCCCGCATTATGGGCCAGCTAAAGGACTACATCGAGGGCTGGCAGGAGGAAAAGGAGGATTGGGAGCAATGACCGTGCAGATGATCCCCTTTTCTGCTGCCCAGAGCGAGTTCACCGAAAAGCGCTCCCGGTTTATCGGTCAAGTCTGGCCCGTCTCCTCCGAGGAGGAGGCTCAGGAGCGCATCCGCTCCGCTAAAAAGAAATACCACGATGCCCGCCACAACTGCTGGTGCTACATCCTGGGCGATAATATCCTGCGCTATAGTGACGATGGGGAGCCCCAGGGCACGGCGGGCCAGCCCATGCTCAATCTGTTCCAGCGAGAGGGCGTGGGCAATGTGTGCTGCGTGGTCACCCGGTATTTTGGCGGTATACTGCTGGGAGCCGGAGGGCTGACCCGGGCCTATGGAAAGGCTGCCCGGGATGCCCTCTCTGCCGCCGGCGTCTCCGCCATGGGCCTGTGGGAGCAGGTGCAGCTGGAGTGCGACTATGGCCTGCTGGAGCGTGTAAAGCTGGAGATCGCCGCCGTGGATGGTATCCTGGATGACGTAGTTTATGCCGCCCGGGTCACGGTTACGGCATCTCTGCCCGGGGATGGCCCCCAGCGGCTGCGGCAGCGGCTCACAGAGCTTTCCGCCGGCTCCGTCACCTTGCAGTCCCTGGGCCAGGGCCTTCGCCCGGGTCCGAGAGAAGAAATATAGGGGCTGTATCGACCCGCCCGGGCTTGCGGTGAACCCGCAAGCTATGTGTAGAGTGAGGGCACTTCACCCTGCTGTCGGGCAACGGTTATATCCCTTACGGCTGCCCCTGCTTTTTCCCTTGACAGATAGAAAATACCTGCTATAATAATGTTGGCTTATAAAAAAAAGAAAACCATAAGCATTTTTTATAGAAAATATTGCGGGGTATAATAGGACTGCCCATAGAGCGGGAATACTGCAGCAATGGTAAGAAGTAGTGCGCGCGGGAGCCCTGAAAAAGGGAACACTGCGGCACTAAAACCATGGTTTTTGGAGTTTTTTAAGGCTTTAAAAAACAAAAACAGCGAGGCGAACAGATGGATTCCGCACGCTGGATATTGCTCATCGGGAGGAACGAATATGAAGTATGATGTCATTATAATCGGCGCAGGCCCCGGCGGTATTTTTGCCGCCTACGAGCTGATAGAGCGGGATACCTCTTTGCGTATTGCTGTCATCGAGGCGGGCCACAGCCTGGAAAAGCGCCACTGTCCTATCGACGGTGATAAGGTCAAGACCTGCATCAAGTGCAAGAGCTGCTCCATTATGAGCGGCTTCGGCGGCGCAGGCGCCTTTTCCGATGGTAAGTATAACATCACCAATGATTTCGGCGGCACGCTTCACCAGCATATCGGCAAGGAGAAGGCTCTGGAGCTGATGCGCTATGTGGATGACATCAATATGCGCTACGGCGGCGAGGGCACCAAGCTCTATTCCACCGCCGGGACCCAGTTTAAGAAGCTCTGTATCCAGCATAAGCTGAACCTGCTGGACGCCTCCGTCCGCCATTTAGGCACCGACATCAATTTCGTGGTCCTGCAAAATCTCTATGACCACCTGAAGGACAAGGTGACCTTTTACTTCGACACCCCAGTGGAGCACCTTTCGGCTCTGCCGGAGGGAGGCTACCGGGTGACCTCTGCTGCCGGGGAGATGGATTGCGACCAGTGTATTGTCTCCGTAGGCCGCAGCGGCAGCAAGTGGATGCAGACCGTGTGCAAGGAAATGCACATCCCCACCAAAAGTAACCGCGTGGACCTGGGTGTCCGGGTGGAGCTCCCGGCCGTTGTATTCTCCGACCTCACCGATGAGCTCTACGAGAGCAAGATTGTCTACCGCACGGAGAAGTTTGAGGACAATGTCCGCACCTTCTGCATGAACCCCAACGGTATCGTTGTCAACGAGAATACCAATGGTATTGTAACCGTAAACGGTCACAGCTATGAAGACAGCGCCATGAAAACCGAGAATACCAACTTCGCCCTGCTGGTGGCGAAGCATTTCTCCGAGCCCTTTGAGGATAGCAATGGCTACGGCGAGAGCATCGCCCGGTTGTCGAATATGCTGGGCGGCGGCGTTATCGTCCAGCGCTTTGGCGACCTGGTTCGGGGCCGTCGCAGCAACCAAAAGCGTATCGAGGAGGGGCTGGTGACCCCAACCCTCAAGGCTACCCCGGGCGATTTGAGCTTGGTTCTGCCCAAGCGCCTGATGGACGGTATCATCGAGATGATTTACGCTTTGGATAAAATTGCCCCCGGCACCGCCAATGACGACACCCTGCTTTATGGCGTGGAGGTGAAGTTCTATAATATGGAGGTGGCGGTGGACGAAAATTTGGAGAGCTGCTGCAAGGGCCTGTATGTTATCGGCGACGGCAGCGGTATCACCCACTCCCTGTCCCATGCCTCTGCCAGCGGTGTGTATGTGGCCCGCCGCCTGACGGGAAAGTAAAAAAGAAGGAAAAGCAATACCTGCAAAAAATAAAAAAGAAAAGAGGAAAAGTTATGGCAGTATTGGAAGGCTTGGAGCCTCGTGGGGTACTTCATTGGTTTGAGGAGCTGTGCCGTATTCCCCACGGCAGCGGAAACACACAGGCCCTCAGCGATTATCTGGTGCAGTTTGGCCGCGATCGTGGCCTTGCGGTGCAGCAGGATGAGCTGGGGAATGTGATCCTCTGCAAGCCCGGTACCCCTGGCTATGAGAACGCCCCCGCCGTGATGCTCCAGGGTCACATGGACATGGTCTGTGAAATGGCCCCGGATTGCACCAAGGACATGGCTCGTGAGGGCCTGGATCTGGTGGTGGACGGGGACCTGATCTACGCCGAAGGCACCACCCTGGGCGCAGACGACGGCATCGCCGTGGCTATGGGCCTGGCCCTGCTGGATAGCAAGGATATTCCCCATCCGCCCCTGGAGGTCGTGTTTACGGTGGACGAGGAGGTCGGGATGAAGGGTGCTGCCGGCATCGACCTGTCGGGCCTTAAGAGCCGCCTGCTTTTGAACCTGGACTCCGAGACGGAGGGCGAGATCACCGCCGGTTGCGCCGGTGCTGCCAGGGTTGATATTGCAGTGCCTGTAAAGCGGGATACCTTCCCGGGAGAAACGGTGGAGATCACTGTCTCCGGCCTTTTGGGCGGCCATTCCGGCGCTGCCATCGACCGGGGCCGGGCTAACGCCATGGTGCTGCTGGGCCGGATCCTGTACGCATTTTTGCAGGAGAACGACGGCCGGCTGGTCACTCTCTCCGGCGGCGGCAAGGATAACGCCATTCCCGTCTCTGCCAGCGCTGTTTTGACCGTGGCGGATGCGGAAAAGACAACGGTTATCTGCCAAAAGATGGAAAAGATCTTCCGCAGGGAGTATGCCGTGGCCGACAGTGATATTGCTGTCACCGTAGCACCCTGCCGGAGTGATGTTCTGCCCATGGACGCTGACTCCACCCACCGCGTCCTGGCCCTGCTGCAGTGCGCTCCCAACGGTGTGCTGGAGCGGAGCAGGGAGGTAGAGGGCTTGGTCCAGACCTCCCTGAACCTGGGCATTCTCGCCACGGAGGCGGATTCCGTGGTGGCCACCTTCTGTGTGCGCAGCAATATGAACACGCAGAAGGAGATGCTCCTGCAGAAGCTGGAGCTGCTGTGTGACCTGCTGGGCGGCAAGATGTCTGTCAGCGGCAGCTATCCGGCCTGGGAGTTCCGGGAGGATTCTCCTCTGCGGGCCCTGATCGTAGAGGTGTTCACGGAGCAGTACGGCCACGCCCCCAAGATAGAGGTGCTGCACGGCGGCGTGGAGTGCGGTATGCTGGCCGATAAGCTCCCCGGCCTGGACGCTGTGGCCATGGGCCCGGAGGTGAGCCAGATCCATACGCCTCGGGAGCGGATGTATATTTCCTCCGTCCAGCGTACCTGGAACCTGGTTGTGGAGACCCTCCGCCGGCTGCGGTGAGGAATAGTAAAAGTATATTGGAGGCCGAGAACTTTGTGCTCTCGGCCTCCTTATTTGTACCCGGTGGAGGCGCAGCGACGAGGCATGAGTCCTGCCCGGCAAGGACTTTAGGGGAGCCCACACCAGACGAATTGAGCCGTCTACTCCGCAAAGAGAGTGGGTTGCCGGGCCGGTGCGCGCACTGGCCCGGAACATACAATGGCTGCTAAACACATACAATGTGCAACAAAAAAACTTGAAAAAATTAGGCATTTCTCCAATAATGATATTATTTTCACAAAGACGCTGTTTTTTGTTTTTTTGCAGTGCTATAATGTAAAAAAGTGCCGAGAGCACACGAAGATTTGGAGGAGTTAAGGTATGGATTACATGGAAATGTACCGGCAAAAGCTGACCACAGCGGATGAAGCGGTAAAGGTCATCAAGTCCGGCGATTGGGTGGACTACGGTTTCTGCGCCATTCATCCCCGGGTGCTGGACGAGGCCCTGGCCCGGCGTGCGCCGGAGCTGGAGGATGTAAAGGTTCGAGGCGGCATCAGCCTGTGGAAGCCGGCTATTTTTGATATCGAAGATCCCGTTCACCATATTATTTTCAATTCCCACCATATGAGCGCCGTGGAGCGGCACCACATTGCCAGCGGCGCCGGTTTCCATGAGCCCATGCGCTATTCCGAGCTGCCTCGGTACTACACCGATCATATTACGCCTCCGGATGTGGCTATGTTCCAGGTGACGCCCATGGATAAGCACGGCTATTTCAATTTCGGCCTGTCTGCCTCTCACCTGCGGGCTGTTATTGAGAAAGCCAAGGTGGTCATCGTGGAGGTCAACCGGAATATGCCCCGGTGCCTGGGCGGCTTTGATAACTGTATCCATATTTCCGAGGTGGACATGATCGTGGAGGGGCGCAACGACCCCATGGGCATCCAGCCCTCTAACCCCGCTACTGAGGTGGATAAGGCAGTGGCCAAGCTCATTGTGGAGCAGATCCCCAACGGCGCCTGCCTGCAGCTGGGTATCGGTGGCATGCCCAACACCGTGGGTGCCATGCTGTGCGAGTCCGACCTGAGGGATCTGGGCGTGCATACGGAGATGTATGTAGATGCCTATGTAGATTTGGCCATGGCCGGCAAGGTCACCTGCATGAAGAAACCTGGATCGGGGCCGCCAGGTGTATGCCTTTGCCGCCGGGACCCAAAAGCTCTATGATTACCTGGATGACAACCCAGCCTGCATGGCGGCACCCATCAGCTATACCAACGATGTGCGCACCGTGGCGCAGCTGGACAATTTTATCTCCATCAATAACGCTGTGGATGTGGACCTCTATGGCCAGGTGAACGGCGAGACGGCGGGCATCAAGCAGATTTCCGGCGCCGGCGGCCAGCAGGATTTCGTTCTGGGCGCATACCTGTCCAAGGGCGGCAAGAGCTTTATCTGCCTGTCCTCTACTCATGAGAACAAGGACGGTACCCGCTCCTCCCGCATTCGGCCCACCCTCCAGCCCGGATCCGTGGTCACGGATACGCGGGTGAACACCATGTATGTGGTCACGGAATACGGATGTGTGTGTCTCAAGGGGCTCAGCGTTTGGGAGCGGGCGGAAAAGCTCATCTCCATCGCCCACCCCGACTTCCGGGAGGAGCTGATCCGGGAAGCGGAGAAGCAGAAGATCTGGTATCCCCACAACAGAAGATGAACCAATGAAATGCAGGGGGCGGACAGTGCTGTCCGCCCCTTTTTTCTTGCACTCTACCGCCGGTCGGTTGCCAAAAAATCACTCTACCGCTATGATGAAAGCGAGGTGACACCTATGGATAAACAAAGCTTTGGCAAATATATTGCTGAAAAACGAAAACAGTTGGGTATGACCCAGATGCAGCTTGCCGAAAAGCTCCATGTGACGGACAAGGCTGTCAGCAAGTGGGAACGCGGGCTTAGCTACCCCGATGTGACACTGCTGGAGCCGCTGGCGGAGGAGTTGTCCGTCAGTATTGGAGAGCTTCTGAGCTGCCGGATACCCGCGGCGGAAGAAAGGGAGCAGCCTATGACAGAAGAAAAGAGGAAAGAGACCGTGCAGACCGATGAGAGCCTGCAGGCGGTGGTGGAAATTTCCAAGGACACGGTGCAGCAGAAGCGGCGTGACATCCGGCGGCTCATCACCGCCCTGGTGGTGGTCGTGGCGGCGGCGCTTATTGTCCTGGGTGTAGAGTTCAGCCGCAGGTGGCAGGAGAATAGGCACTTTATTACCGTTAAGGATGCGGAAATTGAGGCACTGTATTCGTACCGTGGCCACACGGATGACTATGATTGGGCCCTGGTGTTCTGGGAAGGGCAGTATCTGCGACTACAGCTTTTAGAGGAGTCATGGAGCCAAGATACAGGCGCCGCCGATCTGATCGACGGCAACAGAATTGCCTGGCGGACCATACAGGCGGATTTTACCTATGATGACCGTACCAATAAGGGGAAAATTACAGAGCTGAAATCGGAGGTCTACCACGAAAAATATGTGTACACTGGGGAAGGAAAGCCCACAGAGCAGCCACTATTCGGGCTTGAGGAAACCTTTGTGACACAAGGGGAAAACGGCGACCTGTTTTTTTACCGAGAGGTGGAGGGCGAGTGGCCCAGACAGCCCGTTGCCGAGATCCTTTTGCGTATGCCATCCTATTATTTGACGAATGGGTACGGAATCGTGGATTTGGGTAAGGACGGCGTATATGATTTGCTGGACGATGACGGCATCAGAGAAAACACACAAGTTATCTATACTTATTCAGACGGTGAGGTGCAGATTGGCTGGAAGAGCCCCCGGACGTCCTATGAGCAATGTGACACCTGAGAAGTCAAGGCTCCCGATTTCGGTCGGGAGCCTTTTGTTGCAAAATAATCGCCGCTGTGGTACACTGGCGATAAGATTGAATGAAGCTACGGCGCCGCCCGGCGCCTGAGGATTCCTAAAAACGGGAGGCTGCTGCATGGGAAAGCTTTTGGATAAAATTCGGGGTCTGCACAAGCCCGGCAGGCCATTTTGTACGGCTGTGGTTGTGGCTGCGGGCCGCTCGGAGCGCATGGGACAGGACAAACTACTCCTGCCCTTAGGAAATCGGCCGGTGCTGGAGCACACCCTTCGGGCGGTGAACGCGGCGGAGCGGGTGGACGAGATCATTCTGGTGACCCGGGAGGATCTGATGATGCCCCTGGCAGACCTGTGCAAGAAATGCGGGCTTCAAAAGCCGGTGAAGGTGGTGCGGGGCGGCGAGACCCGGCCGGAATCCGTGCTGGCAGGAGCCCTGGCGGCGGATAGCCGGGCGGAGCTCATTGCGGTGCAAGACGGAGCCCGGCCGCTGATTACCCCGGAGCTGTTTGACGCAGTGGCAGAGAGCGCCCAAATCACCAATGCCTCGGCCCCGGCGGTGCCGGTGACGGACACCATCAAGGTGTCGGATGAAAACGGCGTGGTGCGCTCCACACCGGAGCGGACAACTCTGTACGCCGTGCAGACGCCCCAGGTGTTCCAGGCGGAGCTTTTAAAAGCCGCCCTGCAATCGGCCATTACCTGCGGGGTGAATATTACCGACGATTGCGCCGCTGTAGAGCGGCTGGGCAAGCAGGTGCAGCTGGTGCCCGGAGATGGGGAGAACATCAAGATCACCCGGCCCCTGGACCTCACTGTGGCGGAGGCGATTCTGGAGAAGCGGGAGGAGAGGGCATGACGAATTTACGAATCGGCCACGGCTATGATGTGCATCGGCTGGCGGCCGGGCGGAAGCTGATTTTGGGCGGGGTGGACATCCCCTATGAAAAGGGGCTGGAGGGTCACTCCGACGCGGACGTGCTGGTCCACGCCGTTATGGACGCCCTGTTGGGCGCAGCGGGGCTGGAGGACATCGGCTGCCTGTTTCCGGACAGCAGCGAGGAGTTTCGAGGCATTTCCAGCCTGGTGCTGCTGGAAAGAGTGGCCGGAGAGCTGAAAAAGCGGAGCGTCACCGTGGTGAATATCGACGCCACCATCCTGGCCCAGGCACCGAAGCTGGCGCCCTATCGGGCCCGGATGCGCCGGAATATCGCCGGGGCTTTGGGCATTGACACCGAACAGGTGGGGGTGAAGGCCACCACCGAGGAGGGCCTGGGCTTCACCGGCGACGGTAGCGGCATGGCCGCCCACGCCGTGGCATTGGTGGAGCGGCGGTAAAATTTTTCTGAAAAACATATTGACATGAGAACTGTACTATGCGTATAATACAGATAGGAACTGTATTATACGCATAGTACAATTTTACTTTAGACGGGAGGTGCCAGGATGCCATGATCTCATTTGAGAATTTCCATAGTGTAGAAGGGGTGCCCATCTACCTGCAGATGATCCGCCATGTGAAGCAGGGGCTTGCGGCGGGCACTGTGCAGAATGGGGACGAGCTGCCGTCCCGGCGGATCCTCTCCGCAATGCTGGCGGTGAATCCCAACACGGTGCAGAAGGCGTACCGGCAGTTGGAGGAGGAGGGACTGATCCAGTCTCGGCCCGGTGCGGGGAGCCATATCACAGCATCCCGGGAGCAGATCGATCAGATTCGCTCGGAGCTGTTTCGCACAGAGGTGCAGGAGACGGTGGCGGCCATGAAAGGGATGGGCCTTAAAAAAGAGGAGGCTGTGGAGCTGCTGCGGCGGCTGTATGACGAGGAGGAAGAAGGATGAAGCGATATTTGTCTGTGTTCGGTCTGGCGGCCCGGAGCAGCTTTTGGCAGGGATTGGCACTGATGATAGTTTCGGTGGCCCTGGCGGGTGTGCTGCTTTATCTGACGCCGGGCAGCGTGCCTGTACACTATGTGGATGAATACGGTGCGGATCAGACCTATGAGGACGACCTGGCCCTGTCGGAGCTGCCCAAGGCCAGCAAGATGGCTGCGCCGCTGGCCCTGGGCTTGGGGGGATTGTGCTCTGTCCTTGCCAAGAGCGGCGGCGGAAAGGGTGCAAAGACCGGGTACACCATGCGGCGGCTGCAGGTGCGGGAAGGCACCGCCTGCCTGCTGTGGGTGGTGTATGACTTCATGATGCTGCTGCTCTTTTGGGCCTTAGCGGCGCTGGTGATCTTTGGAGTGATGACCCTGCGGATGAAAAACATGCCGGAGCCCAATGGCATCGGCCCCCAGAGCCTGATTTTAGCCTATTACGGGAGCGCCCTGCTGCACAATCTACTGCCGGCGGGAGATGCCCTGGCCTGGGTCAGCCACGCCGTGGCGATGGTGGCCTGCGCCGTGGGCTGCGTGGACGTGGCGGTGAAGGGCTGGCAGGAGAAGCTCGGCGGTATCGCCATGGCCATCGCCGTGATACTGACCGCAGCAGGCTATTGCGTGGATCTTCAACACTCATCATATTATATCCTGCTCATAGTGGCCCAGGCTATTGTGATCGGGCTTACCATCTACAGCTGGAAGGGAGGCTACGAGGATGAAGATTTCCTGTATGCAGGGCAGGATTGAGAGCCTGCTGCCGCCCAATGTGGACCCGGGCAGCACCTTATCCAGCCTCAACGGTGCCTTCATTGGCGGATTGACGGGCTCCATGCTTTGGTTTGTTACCAAGTATTCCCGTGACTACCAGGCTCTGTTCACCTATGACAGCGTGCTGAGGAAAAAAACGCTCGTCGCAGGGGCGAGGATCGCACCCTTTACAGACTATGAGGGCTGCGCCCTGTGGCTGCTGGTATACTTCGCCATTATTGCCGCCGTGTGGGCGGTACTGCTGTATGGCAGCTTCAGCCGGGGGAGCCGGAGCCTGTACCTCATGCGGCGGCTGCCGGAGGGAAGAAAGCCACTTTTTGCCTATGTGCTGCGGGCACCGGTCAGGTATATGGTGTACGGCGCTATGCTGTGCGCGGTGCTGCTGGGCGTTTATTATATCATCTGGCGGTTCATAACGCCGGAGAGCTGCTTGCCGTTTTGAGGAGGGACAGACCATGCTGGAACTGAAAAACATCACAAAAGTATATGGAAAGAAAGCCGCCCTGCAGGATGTGTCCGTGGCCTTTGCGCCGGGGCAGATCGTGGGCCTGTTCGGCGAAAACGGCGCGGGAAAGACCACGCTGATGAAGTGCATCCTGGGCCTCATAGGTCACAAGGGGGAGGTGACCCTGGACGGGGAGGCCATCGGCTGCGGCAACATCGCGCGGCTCAGCTTTGCCACCTGCGAGCACAGCTTCTTCCCCCGGCTCTCGCCCAAGGCGCACCGGGAGTTCTACCGGGAGCATTTCCCCCGGTTCAACGATAAACGCTTTGAGGCTCTGATGGATTTTTTCGGCCTGCCCATGGACAAGGCGCTGCGGAGCTATTCCGTGGGTATGCAGAACCAGTTTGAGGTAGTGCTGGCCCTGTCACAGGGGGCGGACTACATCCTCATGGATGAGCCCTTCGCCGGCAACGATATCTTCAACCGGGAGGACTTTTACAAGGTGCTGCTGGGCATCCTTACGGAGCAGGAGACGGTGATCCTGTCCACCCACCTGCTGGAGGAGGTGAAGGATTTCATCTCCCGGGCGGTGCTGCTGCGGGAGGGACATATTGTGGGCGACCACACCGTCGACGAGTTGGAGGACGCCGGAGAGGATCTGATGAGCTGCATCAAGCGGACCTATGACTATCGGGGCGACCGGATCCAAAAGACCATCCGGGATCTGACGGAGGAGGGAGAGACATGAAGCGGGCCATTGCCATGACGCTGGTGCTGTTTCTGCTGTCACTGGGCGGCTTCACCGCGGTGACGGCTTGGATGTGCCGGACCCAGGAACAGGTGGAGTTTACCAACATCGTGGCCCGGGGGGAAGAATCCGTGGCCCGGGGGCTGCACATGACGGAGTATGACCTGCTCCACAACCGGGTGCTGTGGACCACGGAGCATGACCTGGGCACGGAGAGCCGGGTGACAAAGACTACCTGCGGGCAGAAGACCGACTATCAGTATAACTCCATCGGTGCGTCTGCCCCCTACACCATCCGCCGCCTGCTCCCGGAAACGCCGGAGCTGATGGCATATCTGCGCCAGCATATACAGAACCCGGAGGATAAGGTGACGATCAATTTGGCGGATTTTGCCCAAAGCTACGACCTGTGTCTGAGCTATGGGGGCTCGGGTGCTATGCTCACAGCCCAGGATGTGAAGGAAAACGGCGATTACCGGGATTTCCCGGTGCTGCAGATCCCGGTGGACCCGGGCGACAGCGTTACCATCTCAGCCTGCAGCACCGGTGACGGACTGCGGTACTATGTGAGCGGGGAATACCGGACCGAAAGAAGTTTTGAGTCCCGGGCTGTGGCGGTGACCGGCGGAACAGTGGTGACGGCCGGATTTGAAGCCGATGCGCACCCGGGCCGAATGGGCGCCGGAGGGCTACGGCCTGTGGCTGGTAAGAGACGAGAAGTCCCAAAAGCGGCTGGACCTGGTGTATCCGCTGGACATCGAAAAGCAGCATGTGACGAAGCTGTCCGCCAGCCCCGACGGGGATAAGCTGCTGCTGTTTTTTGAGGAGGACGGGCAGATGACGCTGCAGGTGCTCCGGGGCGATGATTTTACCCTGCTGCAGACCCTCCCCATAGAGGGAGAGCTGGGCGAACACCAGCTGGAGCAGCGCTATTACGATGCGAGCGGCCAGGAGGTCGTGAACCAGTGGACCTATAAAGATACCTTGCAGGTGAACAGGGAAATAGGGTTCTATGCCGTGGCCCGTGGGCAAGCAGCTGACGGTGCTGCAGAATGGTGAGAGCGGCTTGGAGGAGGTATTTACCTGCTATATGCCGGACATGTATTCCCTGGCTGCCGTGGACGGCATACGCTATGGCTGGGAGGACGAGGAGGTAGATAGGGACGCGCTCATGGGCCGGTACAATCCCGCCGACTGGGATTCGAGGTATGATTTTGAGTCCATGTCCATGGCGCTGCAGGACGGCAAGCTGGCCATTGCCTGGAACGACCCGGGACTGTCCGATGGGGTGACCCTGGTGGAGATCTACTCCGAGAAGGGCTTGGAGTATGCCCGGGGCATCTTCTGCGGACTATATAATCAGGATGGAGATGCACAGAGGTATCTGTACAGCATGATACAGCCGAAACTTGTATGGGCGGAATATAAAAAAATAAAGCCTCCGGCTATGCCGGAGGCTTTATTTGGCGCAGAAGGAGGGAGTCGAACCCTCGCGCGGGTTTTTAAGCCGCCTACTCCCTTAGCAGGGGAGCCCCTTCGGCCACTTGGGTACTTCTGCAAAACCATATAATGCGGTTTGGCGGAGAGAGTGGGATTCGAACCCACGGATGCTTTCACATCGCCGGTTTTCAAGACCGGTGCTTTCGACCACTCAGCCATCTCTCCGTGTGTGAAAGTGCGCTCAACCCAAACGCAAGAATTATTTACCATAGGGGGAAAGCTTTGTCAATAAAAACAAAAGAAGAAAAGATGGTTTTTTCGGAAAAAATATGTTGACATTTGCCGCGCCCGGTGGTATTATAAATAAGCTGATTCGATTCCGAAGACGCAAAAAATAAAATATCCGGGTGTGGCGAAGTTTGGTATCGCGCTTGAATGGGGTTCAAGAGGCCTCGAGTTCGAATCTCGACACTCGGACCAAAAAAAGTCCTGAAACTACAAGGCTTAATAGTGACAAGTAACTATTTTGTCGCAGAGAACGGTGTGACCCGAAGGTCACGCCGTTTTTCTGTGTTCATAGGTTGTTTGCGTGATGATAGGCTCGGAAATAACGGGAATATCTACATCGTCCACGAAGTTGAAGAAAATCTTCACTTTCTGCTTGCGCTTGCCGCTGGATTTGTCCGGGGCATAGACGATGATTTTCTTGATATACTCGTTCACGATGGTCTGTGTCAGCTCCTCCACATCCACATATTTCTGTGTCAGGGCGATAAAGGCATCCAGACCGTCGTTCATTTCTTCCCGCTGTTCCACCCATTCTTCGATAACTTCAATTTCGAGCTTTAACCGTTCCTGCTCCGCTTCATAGTCCGCAGACATCTTTCTGTATCTGTCCTGACTGAGATTTCCAAGAACATAGTCCTCATACAGCCAGGAGATGATGACATCCAAATCGGCAAGGCGTTTCTTTGCCTGTTCCAGCTTCTTTTTGTCATCCCGGATGCTGCGCTCCTGGTCAGTCCTGCGGCATTGCAGCCATTCCTCCTGAAAACCGTCCACATCGCTTCGGATATACTCATTGACTGCCCGGATGCGTTCCAGAACGATTTCACGAAGCACATCTTCCCGGATATAGTGGGCAGTACAAGTACCACGGTTGCTCTTGTAGTTGTTGCAGACGTAGTGATCCTGCTTGCCCTCAAAGCTTTTGCTTGTGGCAAAGTGGAGCTTGCCGGGCCGCAATCGGCACAAAACAGAAGCCCGGAGAACAATCCCTGCCGTTCCGCTTTTGCGGGGGGCGGCGTTTTTTCCTCAGTTCCTGCACCCTGTCAAACTGTGCCTGAGATACAATCGCTTCCTGTGTGTCCGGCAGATAAAACATATTCTCCGGCTCATTGGGAATCCGCTTTTTCAGCTTGTAGGACTTGGAATAAGTCTTGAAGTTGCAGGTACAGCCTGTGTACTCCTGCCGTTCCAAAATCCCTGCAATGGACTGGTAGCCCCAGTGGTACGGTCTTTCCGGCATCGGCTTTTTCTTTCGCTTGGCATAGAGTGCCTTTGCGGTCATAATCTGCTTTTCTTCCAGAATCCTTGCAATCTGCTCCGGGCCTTTGCCGTCAATGCAAAGGTCGAAGATGAGCTTGACTACCGGAGCCGCTTCTTCATCCAGAATCCAGTGATCCTTGTCCTCCGGGTCACAGCGGTATCCGTAGGGCGGTTTGCCCATGTGCTTCCCAGTGCCTGGTTCCTCTCTGCCGCAAACTGACACGGACTTTCTTGCTGGTATCACGGGGATACCACTCGTTGAACAGATTACGGATTGCGGCGAAGCCCTCGCTGTCTCCCCGGTTGCTGTCTACGCCATCATTTATAGCGATAAAGCGGACATCATAACTCGGAAAGATAATATCCGTATATTGTCCAACAGTCAGATAGTCACGACCAAAGCGGCTGAGGTCTTTGACCAGCCAGCAGCCCACAAGCCCCTGCTTGACAAGCTCAAAGCCTTCCTGCACACCGGGACGATTGAAGTTCGTCCCCGTATAACCGTCATCCACCAGAATTTTCAGGTTTGTATACCCGTGGTCACGGGCATATCGGGTTAAATACTCTCTCTGATTTGCGATACTGTTACTCTCGCCTTCCTGGGCATCCTCGTTGCTCAGACGGCAATAGAGAATGGTAATTTTCTGCTGATCCAACATAATATCCTCCTTCGGTGGTTGGTCAGCCGACAGGTACCGTTGTGCATATTGGAATTATATCATGCTTTTTTTGTGTCGCAGTCATTAACAAATCACCCCCTTGTCAGAAAAAAATGAGCCGTTTTACCTTGTCGGTAAGTGGCTCATTTCCATCACACTCCGTTTCAATCACATACCATGTGTTTCCGATCTTGCACTCAATGGTTTTGCAGAAAGAGGACTGTGCCGCTTCCCAACGCTTGCGGCATTCTTCCAGAAAATCAATAGGCGGCTCAAAAATCGGATCGAAGCAGGAGCAAATATCAATATAGCCGATGGCATCGTTGATTTCTTCCATCGGGGGATCTTCCATAATCATCTTGTTAATTTCATCTACGGTTTTCTTCATAGGCAAATAGTTCCTTTCTTAAATTTCCATGTCCTGTCCACGATTGCGGGCAGGGTGTTTGTGTTCATACAGTTCCTTTCCCCTGGCGAGGATGGCATTGATAAAAGCCCAGACCTTTTCAGATGCAATCTCAATCGCATCCAGGGAAAGGCTGGGCTTTTGTTTCAGCTCCTCATAGTCTTTGTTCAGTTTTTCAAAACGGTCTTTCCATATCTTTTCGTTTTTATCTGCCTGCTCGAATTTCTGCTTGTATTTCAGCTTCTCAGACTTTTCCGCAAAGCTGCTGACCGCATAATCCTTTAGCGTGCGGCACTCATCCGCCGTCATGGTAACATTTCCCGTAATGGGATTTTTTCTTGCCCATCGACTCAATCTCATGTGCAGTCATAGCAACAGACTTAGCAGCCTGAGTTTCCTTTTTCAGAGCTTCCAGTTTCTTTTTTCTGCTTCTCCGTGGCAGCTTTGGCATCCGCTAAGCTCTGCTCGGCCTGTGCCACCTGTCCGGTCACAGCTTCCAAACGCTGCTGTTCGGCCTGTACCTTGAACTGTGTCACCGTCAGATGTTCTTCGGTGCTGCCACATTCTCCACGCTCTACATCGGTATAACCAGCGTTTCGCATGAAATTGAAAAAGTCATCCTGCAAAGCACACTGTAGGACGACAAAAAATCTTTTTCCCTTTTGCGTTCAACATAGGATTTCCGTTTTCATCAAGAACGGGTTGGATTCCCACTTCTTACTGCGGCTGACCTGTGTGATCGTTTCCTTTACCGTTCCCCGGAGGGATTCATCCTTGCATCGCTTCGACCACAGGATTTGTTTCTCCACCACCGGGATATAAACCACATGAAGGTGATAGTGGTACACATCCTCACCCAGAGCTTCCGACATTGCCCGGTTGCGCTCGTCGGCATGCATTACAGCGGAGAGGATATACTGCTCACCGCCCACGATCTCCACGGCGGCTTTATAGGCATCGGCATAAAACTGTTTTGCAAACTCATAGCCGCCGTGGTTGTAGAAATAAGCGGAGTTCACATCGAAAACCAACTCGCCATATTTGACGGCATCCGGTTTCAGCCCTCTGGTGGAGATGATCTTGTCCTGCTCCATCTGCTCAAACATTTTTACATAATCGTCAGTGGGAGACTTGAAGTGAACATTCAGCGCAGTACGTTCCGGCACGATGTCCACATTGGAATAACGGTCTTTTTCACGCTCATTGTGTTCCTGTACTTTTGTCACATCATCCGGAGTTTCCAAGTCCTGATTTCTGGCTAAGGTACGATCAATTCCATCATTTCTTGCCATAGATTTTTGTCCTTTCTTTAAGATTTGCAGACAGCGGAGGGCTGAGGAACGGCACTTTTTCAAAGTGTAATAACCCACTATTACACTTTCATCCATGCTGGCTACAAAGTGCCGTGGGCTCTCCGAGGGCTCTCCCGAGGGGGAATGCGGTCACTGCGGTGACCTCTGCTGACCAAGGCAAAATGTCTGCGCCTTTTACCTTGGTCAGCCCGTCTGCATGAAGCTGTTCTGCGGAACATTTCTTGCAGACGATGGCAGCGAAAACCGTATCTTTCACTGCCTGTCCATGGGCAGCACTGCGGTGCGCCTATGGGGGGACGGAGATGCGGAGGAGGGCTGTTGCCGGGGTATCACTTCTCCCGCCTTTTCTGCCATACGATGTCGTAACCAAGCACAGCGGCAAGCTCCAATACTTCCTTGTATCGTATACTTTCCCGCTGTAATTTTGCGGACAGGTTGGAAACGCTGTCGCTCCATCCGTACTCGTCCGAGAGCAGGTCAACAACTTCCTGCATGGTCATCCCGGCACGGATGATCTGTGCCTTTTATTTCGTTGCGTATATTCATATTGATAAAAAAATCCTCCATAATCGGTGCAACCCCTGCGTGCCAAAGTGGATGCAACCGAACAGTGAAAAATCGCTTACGCCCATAAGAATACCCGCCGTCCACGCCCATAAATGGCCGTCCGGCAAGTTGGTGATGTTGTTGCAATGCTCAGATTGAATTTTCTGGCATTGGCAATCATGGCGTCGCTGGCTTGCGGAGCTTTCCAGCGTGTGCAAGGGAGTTTTCCCGCACCACATCCGGTAAATTTCCGCCAAAATCGCCCAGGCTGATGAACGCATCCGCTTTGCACCACGGATATATCCCTCTGATTCCATGAAATCAAAAGATATTGTTGTTGTCACGCTTGACCGCTTCCCGATTTTCACGGATGCGGTCACTCTCAAGCAAAGTTGTTGGCAACGAGCCCGGCGCAATCCTTCGAACGCCCACAGGAAGATGCCCTCAGCTTCGGCTTTCATCTTCTCAGCAAGATCGGGATCGGCTCTGCCCACGGGCTTTCGCTTGGTAGTCAGTACAAGCTTGTGCGGTAAAAGCCGTCGGCGCGATCATACAGGGCTTGCAGATCACCGTTGCTGAACGCCATCAACGAACGATCCATCCCTGGTAACTCTGTTTACCTTTGCGTTCCAAGTCCATCTTGCCCTGTGCGGTCACGATGGATTTGACATAGTTGGTCTGGCGCAGGCTTCCATCACGCATATCATCATCCACGCACAGCAGGATGTGTTCCAGATCGGCACGGGCAAAACGGTTTTCAGAAATCTTCCCGATCTTTGCCGTCTTTTCATATTCGTGCCGAAGATGGTGGACAGCACCGCACCGATTTGAGATTTACCTCGCCACCGTTGCCCTTTAATCACCATCATGCGCTGTCCTTTGTTGGAGGAATCAGGCAGTAGCCGATGAACTCCTGTAAAGTTGGAATGTCCTCTGCATAAAGTAGTCCATCCAGAAAAAGTTCAGCCAGATCACCGGTGCAGGGCATCGGGATTGTAGACAACAGGCAGACGGTTTCGCACGATAGCCGGTCTGCCCTCGGTAAATGTGCCGTCCAAGAGCAGCGTACCGTTGAACACATGGATGCGATCCTGCTCCGGTGGGAAGTCAGGCACTTGCGCTTCCAGTTTCAGCACTTCCAGAATGTTGGTGATTTTCCGTGGAATGTTGTTTACGGCACAGAATTTCAGCTTGTCGTAATCTCCTCACCAGAGCGTGAAGGTCATCCGTCGACCATCCGGCGTGAAAGCTCCTAGTAAAGATATTCTGGTGCTCATGCAAATTCTTCTCACACAAACAGAGCTGTTGATACCTCTGCCCGTCAAACCAGACAGGAAAAATTCATATTAGGCGTTTTTCCGTTCTTTTTCGCCACGGTGTGCCACCTCCTTTTTTTTTTCGTGCGGTATACTTGCAGAAAAGACTTTGTCGTCCTGCATCAGCTTGTCCACCAATGCCACCGTTCTTCCAGATCACCCACTGTCAGCACATCTGCCATATATTCGATATAGCAGTGCATCTGGCAGGCTTCCACAAAACGGTCATCCAGCATCTTCCTAGTGTCTTGGTGCGTATCGTATTTTCCAGTCTTCCCAGCAGATGATCCGTCAGCACCCGGAACACACAGCATTTCATTCTCCTGAACTGACGGATATGCTTTTGCTTGACCATTTGCAGTAGGCGGTTTCCGGGGTATAAGCCGAAGTCCGCAGCCTTTTTTTTTTTTTTTTTTTTTTTTTTTTTTTTTTTTTTTTTTTTTTTTTTTTTTTTGCGCTGCTTCATAACTGCTCGTATCGAACAGTCTTGGCCACAAGGTCGATTACATCCCCTGGCTCCGCAGCCGAAGCGCAGAAGAAATAATCCCCGTTCAGCTTTCAAGCTCGGATGCCTGTCGTTGGAACGGCAGCAAGCCATACCATTGCGGCTTGACAGCTCAGTGTTTGCGGCTTGCTTTACGCTGATTGCCGCCTGATGATGATTGTCATAGAAAACCTCCGTTCATAGTATTGAAAGCACGAAACACCCGCCGATTGGCAGGGTTTGGCTCCTTCTACTATGGTTATGCCGGATTTTTCAAAAAACAGGCTAATCGAGGACAACCCTGTTTCAAAAAACAGGACAACTTATGGATAGATGTAGATTTCTTTACATTAGCATGATAGAATTAAGAAAATGAAAAACAGGACAGGAGGGCAAGCATGAACCAAGAACTGATGACATTGATTTTTGGCAGGATACGGTCATATATGAGGGAAACCTGTCGTGTTTTTGCTCAGATGTGCTGAATGTCCCTCAGAGCGAACGAGCAATCAATCTGTTAAGCTTGAATATTAAACGTCGGACAGGATGCTTCTGCACTCTGGGTCCTATTGTACCCGGAAGCTGCTCTGACGATGCTTGATATTCTCAGTCGTTCTCCCATATGAATATCTCAAAGCACAGAACGGATTGAAAGTTCACTGTGGACAATGCGCTGAAATATGGAGTTTACATAAAGCCGCAACCACTCCTTTGCAATTTGAAGAAATCCAGAACTTGCCTGCCGATGCGATGATGCTCCCTTTCAACGCTATAAAGCGGGCATCTGGCATACCTCCCCTTGGGGAATACCAAACGGCCATGCAGAAAAATCAGACGGCAATGAAGCAGAACGCACCGCAGAGGGTTTTGCAAAATGTCTGGCGACTATTTTTCCGCCGGAGTTTCTATCACGGAGGGCAATGCCTGGCCGTTCACTTTGAATACCTGTTCAGCATATATCGGTCATCCGTCCCGGCGAAAAGTTGCGTGAAGCTGGTCAAGCGGATGCACTATGTATCCTTTGTAGGGATGTTCCACTGATCTTTTGAGGGCTTATGTGCTGTCATGCCCTGAAAAAAATGCAAAAAGTGGTTCTCTACCACCAACGCGTTATCAACAAATACTGCGGCGGGCTATAATCTCCAAAATGTTGCACCGCACTTGCCGACAGATCGGGCAACCCGGAGCAGAGAACAACGGAGCAGTGGACGATCATCCGGCAGTTCAGATTTATGAGAAACTGGCTGAACACCATAAACCGCTATGTGAAGCGTGG